>Ga0256404_1002831_pt1 | contig 37043 bp, 29 predicted proteins | sample RumenRJG_01DNA_FD_185990 | JGI IMG/M metagenome (GOLD analysis project Ga0256404, IMG submission 185990) | Bovine rumen microbial communities from Lethbridge, Alberta, Canada - RJG_01 | ecosystem: Host-associated > Mammals > Digestive system > Stomach > Rumen | place: Canada: Alberta | collected...
TCTCCTTTGTGAATGAGAAGTTTGGTCGCTAATCATTTTACACGAGCCTCAATGGCTTTTCTACTATTCACTTTTGCGAACAATATTGTACTCTATCTGCTGTCAAGGCTGCACAATATCGACAAAAAAGAAAATTTCTTCCTTTTATTATAATTCTGCAGCAAAATAAATGCAATATTTTCCCATATCACATAACTGCGTCGATAAGTTCTTTTTTCAGCTTTACCGCCGTCTTCAACCTGTTTCCCCCGCATCATTTTCCTCGCTTCTGTAATTTATTTGTAAAAAAATAAAATTAGACTGTTTCTAATCCTGATTCTGTGGTAGAATAAAGGTGTTACAGCAAATGATTGTGACAAACCGACATAAAAGTTTATATATTTTCAACCAAGGAGGTACATGATTATGAAATGGGTATGTTCAGTTTGCGGATACGTTCATGAAGGACCGGAACCCCCGGCACAGTGCCCGGTATGCAAGGTTCCTGCAGATAAGTTTGTGAAGCAGGAGGACGAGGTTTCCTGGGCGGACCAGCATGTGGTCGGCGTTGCCAAGGGCGTAGATCAGGAGATCGTAGACGGTCTGAAGGCGAACTTTGAGGGCGAGTGCTCCGAAGTCGGAATGTATCTTGCGATGGCGAGAGTAGCGCACAGAGAAGGTTATCCGGAAGTCGGCCTGTACTACGAAAAGGCCGCTTACGAGGAGGCTGAGCACGCAGCGAAATTTGCAGAGCTGCTGGGCGAAGTCCTGACGGATTCCACCGAAAAGAACCTGTCCATGAGAGTGGATGCGGAAGCAGGTGCCTGCAAGGGCAAGAAGGATCTGGCGACCAGAGCCAAGGAGCTTGGTCTTGACGCGATCCATGACACCGTCCACGAAATGTGCAAGGACGAGGCGAGACACGGTGCGGCCTTCAAGGGACTGCTTGACAGATACTTCGGCAAATAAAAATATACAGAGAAGGATGAAATTCCTGTCAGTCGCTCGTCCGCAGGCGAGCCCGGGACAGGTACCATCCCCGAGCTCATAAAAGGAGCCGCTGCATCAGACGGTTTAGCGATGATGCAGCGGCTTTTTACGTCCTTATATTATCTTGTTTTGTGTCTTTTCTTCTCTCTTCGCTGCCTGCGGGGCTGCAGCCGTTATGGGTTCAGTCCCAAGCGCTCAGCGAATTAGCAGACAAAGCCTGAAGCTAAAGTCCTTCGATGACCCTTCGCAGCTCGTCCACATCCGTAATCTGGTTCACCTGCCGGCGAAAGGCTGCGCTTCCCGGAATTCCGCGGATATACCATCCGCAGATCTTGCGCATCTCCCGAACCGCCGTGTAGTCGCCCTTCCAGCCGGTCAGGTCATCCAGATGGCGCAGCAGCATTTCCCGGATCTCCTGAAGCGATGGCGGCGGAACAGGCGGAAGTCCCTGCCAGTCGCGGCTGAGATCGCGGAAAAGCCATGGATTTCCCAGCGCACCCCGGCCGATCATCACCAGGTCGCAGCCCGTCTGTTCCATCATCGCGCGGGCAGAGGAAACATCGGTCACATCGCCGTTTCCGATGACTGGAATCTTTACCGCCTGCTTAACTGCCGCAATCGCGTCCCAATCCGCCTTTCCGGTATATAACTGTGCACGGGTCCTTCCGTGAACCGCTACCGCGGCTCCGCCGCCGGCTTCAATCGCCTTGGCCGTTTCCACTGCGTTATTCTCGCCTGCACCGTAGCCGATCCGGATCTTCGCCGTAACAGGCTTTGTCGTATGCGCCACCGCCGCCGCAACGATCCTCTCAATCCTGACGGGATCCTTCAGCAGCGCGGAACCGTCACCGTTACGCACCACCTTCGGCATGGGACAGCCCATATTGATATCCAGCAGAGCGTGGCCGTACTGCTCCAGCTTCTCCGCCGCGAAGGCGATGACCTCTGGTTCGCTGCCGAAAATCTGACAGGCAGTCGGGCCCTCGTCATCATACAGCGCCAGAAGCTTTTCCGTCTTCCGGTCGCCGTAATACATTCCCTTGGCGCTGACCATTTCCGAATACGTCAAAGACGCCCCCATCTGCCGGCAGATGCGCCGCATGGGAGCGTCGGTAATTCCCGCCAGAGGTGCGAGGACAAAGGGATTCTCCAGCTTCAGTTTCCCGATGGATACACATTTCCCTGCCTTCGCTTCTCTCATTCCGATGTCTGTTTCGTTATGATTCATCGCGTCTCTTTATCACAATCACATTTCATTTTATCTTTGTGGATATGGCGGCTGCGGCGGTTCTTGCGGTAAATGATCTCCAGACCCTCGAGAGTCAGAAGCTTGTCCACATAATCGATGCATCCGACGCCGCTTTCAATCATGGAGGCCAGACCGCCGGTGGCGACCACCTTGACCGGCCTGTCTGTATCGGTCAGTTCCTCCAGCTCCTTCTTCATCTTACGCACCATGAATTCCACCATACCCATGTGTCCGTATATCAGTCCCGACTGCATACTCTGAATAGTGTTTCTGCAGATGGCCGTTCCCGGCTCCTCCAGCTCCACCTTCGGAAGCATCGCAGTCTTCTGGAAGAGCGCCTCCGAGGAAATTTTCAGTCCCGGCGCGATAGTTCCGCCGAGATATTCCGCCTTGTCGGTAATCGCGCAGAACGTGGTCGCGGTGCCGAAATCAATGATGATCAGAGGCCCGCCGTACTTGTTATATGCGGCGACGGCGTTCACGATCCGGTCCGCCCCCACCTGCTTGGGATTGTCATACTTCACAATCAGCCCGGTCTTTACGCCGGACTCCACCACGATGGCTCTCCTGTTGAAATACTTCTGCGACATGTGCTGTACCGTAAACAGCACTGACGGGACGACGGTGGAAATAATCACATCCCGGACCTCGCTCATCACCAGTCCTTCATAATCAAAGAGCTGGCGAACAAGCATGCCGTATTCGTCCGCGCTTTTGTTGGGATCCGTCTCGATCCTCCAGTTCGTCACCAGCTTCCCGTCTTTGAACACTCCAAGTACGGTGTTGCTGTTTCCAATGTCAAAGGCTAATAACATCTTCTCCTTATCCTTCAGTTATTTAACGACTCTCTCCAGTCTTTTCAGCGCCAGGGCCATCGTGAGACCCGGGATAACACGATTCCCGGTAATCTCCGCGCCCAGAATCTCATTAATTCTCTTCAGTCTGTACTGAACTGTATTCGTATGAATTCCCATAAACACACTGGTCTTGCTGCTGTTCATGCCCGCGTCGAGCACAAAGGTCTCCAGCGTTTCCAGGAGCTGCCGCGCTTTATTCTCTCCGACCTCACGCCTGAACGGCTCCAGCAGATCCATATAGTTTTTCTTCAGATAGCCGCCCTGCACCTGCAGGTTGATGCAGTTGGAAACCAGCGCCAGCTCATATTTTGTAAACACCCTCTTGTACGGGAAGACGCTCTCCACGAAGGTCCAGGTCTCTCCGATCAGACGGAACGCATCCGCCGCACCCTCGATACCATCGATTCCGGTGGCGTGGAAAATCCGCACTGTCTTGTTACCCTCCTTCAGGCGGTCAAACAGATGAAGAACGCCCATTTTCTGTGTGGTTTCGCTGTCCTCCGGTTTGTTCCCGTTTTTCAGGATCACGCCGTAGGTTTCCTCACCCTCCGCGATACACATGACCTCGAGATTTTCCTCCCGCTCGCAGGCCGCTATGATTTCATGCCCCTCAGGAGTCTCGATCCCTTTCGCATAGAACACGCCGAGGATGTTCTCACTCACGATTTCCATCTCGTCCTTGAGCGAGTAGGCAAGACTTTTGTTGGAGCGGATCAGCGCCTTGATAAATTCCGCCCTCACATCCCGCTCCGGCGTGTACTTCCACATACCCATGGCCAGCTCGATGATTTCCGCCAGTTTAGTGATCTCTCCGGCAGAATAATTGTCGTCGTTATCCACGATGAACAAAAAATATTTCTCACTGTTTATGGTAATCGGGCCCCAGTAGGTGAGCACACCGTTGACATCGATAAAGGTGTAGATGCCCGACTTCTCCACGTCTCGTTCTTTTCCGGCGCGTATGGCGTCAGCGATGGTTGTCCTCTGCCGCGTCTCCACCGTCAGAATCGGGTTGAAATCTCTGGACAGGAGCACCACCTGAAATTCATTGCTGACCGCCGCCTCCTTCAATGCTGCCTGAAAACTGTTGTGCTTTTCAAAATCCAGCAGATGGTAGATCGTGTTGTTAATCAGCCCGTTCTTGAAATTATCGCCGTAGAGCAGCTTGTCCATCACCTGCTCGATCGCTTCGGAATACACCGCTTTGTTATCCGGCGGAATCACGATAAGCGGAAGCCCGGACTCCTCAGCCGCCGCCACAACGGCTTTGTTCAAAGAGTCCGCTCCCTGAGGCAGATGAAACACCGCCAGCGCGGCGACGCCGGCTTTCCCCAGCGCCTGAACGATCCTCGTCTTCTCCTCGTCCGTGGGCACGCCGCGGAAAGAGGTGAGCAGAAGCTGCTCCCTGACGCCGTTCTCCGCCACTGCCGCATCAGCATTGTCAGCGTCAAGAACGGAAATGGACCGCACTCTGTTGTCAATATTTCTTTTGCCTGCCACCAGCACGCCCGGTGTGAACGCTTCCAGCTCCAGGCAATCCTTTACAGTAACTTTCACAGCTGTTCGCCTTCTTTCTCATCCGCAGAATTCTCCCCCTCCGGGTTATTCTCCTCTGTCCGGCGCGGTGCATCCTGAGCCTCCGGTGCATCCTGCTCCGGGCTCTCTGCCTCCGGTTCCGACGCCGGCTCACTCTGTGCCGGAGTGCTCTGTACCTCCGGCTCCGACGCCGGCTCGCTCTGTGCCGGAGTGCTCTGTACCTCCGGTTCGTCCGGTTCGTCATCATCGTTCAGGTAATCGGTGTCGTATCTGGCCAGTTCCGCAGCCAGGCGCGCCTCCTCTTCCCTGCGCAGACGCTCTGACTCTTCCGCCTCCCGGGCATTCTGCCGACGGATCTCAGCCTCTTTTTCCATGACCTGCTGCTCCAGTTCCTCCGCGGTCACCTTCCCCGTGTACAGAGCCTCAAACTGCTCACCGTCCAGGGTTTCGACACGCATCAGAGCCTGTGCAACACGTTCCAGCTTGTCCATATTCTCCTGCAGGATTTTTTCCGTCATGCTGTACGCTTCCTCAATAATCCTGCGCACCTCGGTATCGATCTCCATCGCGACGCCCTCTGAATAGGACTTTGTCTTAGAATAGTCCCGTCCGAGGAAGACATCGCTGGAATCACTGTAATTCACCGGTCCGATCTTGGAGCTGAACCCGTACTTGGTAACCATGTCGCGGGCCGTCTCCGTCGCCCTCTGAATATCGTTGCTCGCTCCGGTGCTGATATCATCCAGCGTCAGCGCTTCTGCCACTCGGCCGCCCAGAAGGTGCTGGATCTCATGCTCCATGTCCTTCTTGGTTCCATAAGAGCGATCCTCCGTAGGCAAAGACATCGTGAAACCTCCGGCCTGCCCTCTGGGGATGATGGTGATCTGATGAACCGGATCGGAACCCGGAATACTCCGCATCACAATCGCGTGGCCCGCCTCGTGATACGCCGTCAGTCTCTTTTCTTTCTCGCTGATCACACGGCTCTTCTTGGCGGGGCCGGCGATCACCTTGGTCGTCGCCTCCTCGATTTCCGCCATGCGGATTCTCCTGCCGTTTCTTCTGGCCGTAATCAGCGCCGCCTCGTTCAGCAGATTCTCCAGGTCCGCCGGCGTGAAGCCCGGAGTTCTTCTGGCCAGAATCTCCGGCGAAACCTCCTCTGACAGCGGTTTGTCCTTGGAGTGGACACGGATGATTTCCTCTCTGCCCTTGACGTCCGGAATGCCGATGACAATCTGCCGGTCGAAGCGTCCCGGTCTCAGCAGAGCCGGATCCAGAACGTCCGGACGGTTTGTCGCGGCCAGAATGATGATGCCGGAATTCTCTCCGAATCCGTCCATTTCAACCAGCAGCTGATTCAGCGTCTGCTCCCGCTCGTCGTTGCCGCCGCCCAGTCCGGCGCCTCTCTGACGTCCCACCGCGTCGATCTCGTCGATAAACACGATGCAGGGCGCATTTTTCTTGGCCTGCTCGAACAGGTCTCTGACACGGGATGCACCGACGCCGACAAACATTTCAACAAAGTCGGAGCCGCTGATCGTAAAGAACGGCACTCCCGCTTCACCCGCTGTCGCCCGCGACACGTAGGTTTTTCCGGTTCCCGGAGGGCCGACCAGCAGGATTCCCTTGGGGATTCGCGCGCCGACCTCCTGATATTTCCTCGGATCCTTGAGGAAGTCCACGACCTCTTCAAGCTCCTCCTTCTCCTCCTTCAGACCTGCGACATCCGCGAAGGTAATCACCTTCCCGTCACCCTTATACAGTCTGGCCTTGCTCTTTCCGAACTGGAACGCCTTGCCGTTGCCTCCCTGATTCATCATCAGATAGAACAGGAAGCCGAGGGCGATCACCATAATAATGGTGGGCAGTATCTGCAGAATCGCACTGCCTGAGCTCGGCGGCTTGCTGTAATAGGAAATTTTGCCGCTGCTGATTCCCTTGGTGATATATTTCTGAAACAGCCACTGCTCATCCACGATGTTGTTGCAGTAGGCGTACACATATTCCTTGTCGCCGATCTTTCCCGTAACCTTATAGTCCGAGCCGATGCTGATTTCGGTAATCTTTCCCTGCTCCAGGTACTGCACCAGCGTGGAATATCTTACCTTCTTGTTGCTGGCGCCGGCGCCGCCCTTGTACAGAACTGCCGCACCGAGAACCAGTCCGAATATCACGAGATATATGACGATGTTCTTCGCAAATCGTTTCAATTTTCTGTTTCCCTCCGCTGTATTCTCTTTGAGTTTTAATTTGTTTTTTTCTAACAAATTAACTCATTAATTTTATCATACTATACCAATTATTTCAACCGTAATCACTCTTTTTGTATCCGGAGACAAAGCATAATTCGCACTGTGCCGCGGCCGTGACGGACCGCAGTCTCCCCGGGGAATGAACAGAACCTCCCTGCCGATGGCGACAAGTGGAATCCGATCTCGTTTTTCCTTCGGAATCTTCTCGTCCACAAAGAGATCCTGGATTTTCTTCCGACCCCCGCGGATTCCCAGAAAATCTCCGCTCCCACGCGTCCGCAGCGTGATTTTTGTAACAAAATCCGATCCGTATGCGTCTTCAAGCGCATCCGCGTCAAACACCGCGGCCCCCGGCGGAAAATCCGCTTCCTCTGCAGGAAGAACGGTCAGCGCAAGCCTGACATGCGCCGGTTCCGCTTCCGCGGCCCGTGACGGCGCACGCAGCACCAGCCGGCCGTATTCCATACAGGCCCGATAGCCGTGAGGCAGATCTGCCGAGGCAGATGGTGACCCGCTTCGGAGAATTGCTTCAATCCCACTGTAATGGGCAGATGTCATATCCTGAAACAGTCCCAGCGTTCCCAGCGCCTTCCCGATTATATGCTTCCGCAGCGCGGGATGCAGCTCCGCCAGATCTTTGCGGAAGCACAGTCCGGTCTCGCCCCGATGCTCCATTCCCTCTTTCATGTATGCCGCCGCCATCGTGTCCAGATAATCTCTGGTCTCTGCCGCCGATCGTCCCAGCCTCAGAATCGCCTCCCGTATATGGGGGTTGTACTGCCTGAGCGCCGGCATCAGCTCCAGCCGGATCCGGTTTCTGGCGTACTCGGTCGACGCGTTGGTCCGGTCTGTCCGGGGCTGCAGGTCGTATTCTCTGCAATACTCCAGTATCCGGGATTTGGGTATTTCCAGCAGAGGACGGATGATCCGGAAACCGGCCTCGTCCTCCCGTTCTGCCGCCATCCCCGAGAGGCCGCCGACTCCCGTGCCCCGCATCAGGCGGAACATAATCGTTTCTGCCTGATCGTCCGCATTATGAGCCAGAGCGACGGCGATATCCTTCCGATCTACGCCCTGTTCGCAGAGAGCCTCTGCCCTGGCGCGGAAGGCTTCATAACGCATCCATCTTCCGGTTTCCTCTGTCGTTTCACCCCGGGCCTCCGCCGCGGCACGGCAGTCAAACTCCACTGAATAGCAGTCCAGCCCGCTCTCCCGGCAGATCTGCTCCACAAAAGCCTGGTCTGCCTCCGCCTCTCCCGGGCGGATTTTGTGATTGACGTGAACCGGATACAGCTTCAGGTCCAGCTCCCCCGAAAGACTTTTCAGCACGTTAAAAAGGCACATAGAATCCGGACCTCCTGAAAGTCCGATCACAATGTGCTGGTGTTCTCTTATCAGGCTGCTGTTTCTGACAGCGTCTACTACGGTATTCATGGTTGTATTATACCATTCCGACGGGCAGATTCAAACAGGAAATCGGTTTCAGCCGGAACATTTCACAGTACCTTCACATCCTGTCTCCGCCTGTCACATCCGGGAAGAAAATCACTTCTCTTCCGCAGCATCATCGTCCGGAATATACTTCACAATTCCTTCGATAGGACATTGATAAATATTGCAGAGATCGTTCAGCGTCGTCGTGTTCACCGGTTTGTTATGCCGCAGCCGGTCGATTGTGGACGAGCTGAAATGATACTCGTTGATCAGAGCATACGTAGTGATTCCCGATTCTTTTGTCCGTTCCCAGAATGGTTCATAACTGATCATACAACCTGCACCGTCCCGGAACAATTATAAAAGGTCAGTTGACAGGTTGACTATGCTCTATAAAACGACTATACTGTAAAGTACAGGTAACTCGCGGTTCTCTTCCGCGCAGTCGCTCTGTCTAAAAATCGAAAGAAGCCGTTGCCCCGCTTGTGCGGGGGACGGCTTCTTTCGTTCAGATCCCGTAAAATCGTTTCGCGTTTTCGCAGGTAATCGCTGCGATATCCTCGTAGCTCATCCCTTTCAATACTGCGACCCGGCGGGCCACATATTCCACATAGGGAGGCATGTTCGGTCTCCCGCGTTTCGGTTCCGGCGCCAGATACGGCGAATCTGTCTCAACCGTCAGAAACTCGGGCGGAATCGCCTGTACGACCTCGACAGTTCTGCGGTTGTTCCGGAAGGTGACCGGGCCGCAGATCGAAATCGTCGCGCCCAGCTTCACATACTGCTCAGCGGTCTCCCGGCTTCCGGAGAAGCAGTGAATCAGCACCCTGCTGTCCGGCAGTTCATCCCCGTCCGGCCCCTTTCTGGCCGGAAAGGCCGACTGCCGTTCCCGGCTGAACGCGCTCTCCTCCTTCAGAATCTCCATCGTCTCCTGTTCCGCATCTCTGGAATGGATCACGATGGGCAGGGACAACTCATTGGCCATGCGGATCTGCTCCCGGAACCACTTCCGCTGCACGTCCCGCTCAGAATTATCATAGTAGAAATCCAGTCCGATCTCACCGATCCCCTTAACCTTCGGATGTTCCGCAAGACTCCGTATTTCCTCCAGCGTGGCGGCGCCGCTCTCAAGATCCTTCGCATCATGAGGATGTACGCCGACAACGGCGTAGCACCACTCCCAGGTCTCCGCATCCCTGACCGCCTGCCGGGAGGTCGCGATGTTTGAGCCTCCGTCCATAACATAAGCTACCGGCGAAGCCTCGATAGCCTCCGCCAGCTTTTTCCGATCCTCCTCTGAAAAGGATTCCTCGTTGATATGCGCATGCGCGTCAAATAATATTTTGTCCATGGAAATGCTCCTAATTCACTGCGTTCCCGTCGGGAGCCTCCGTGGTCACCAGCTTCACATGCTTTCCGTCCTCTGCGAACAGAATCATGCCCTTCGACTCCATGCCCCGGAGCATACGCGGCTTCAGGTTCGCCACAACGATGACCTTCTTTCCGACCATCTCCTCCGGACTGAAGTCCTTCGCGACGCCGGAAATAATCTGGCGTTTTTCCGTTCCCATCTGCACCTGGAAGACAAGCAGACGATCTGCATCCGGATGCTTCTCTGCGGACAGAATCGTTCCCACGCGGAAGTCCATTTTGTCGAAATCTCCATATTCGATTTCCGGCTTCAGTTTCAGCGGAATGTTCTCTCCTTCTCCGTCCGTCGCCGCTGCCTGCTGTTTTTTCAGCTCGTCTAGCTCCTTCAGCTCTTTTTCGATGTCAAGGCGCGGGAAGATAGCCTCGCCGCGGCACACTCTGTTCCCCTCCAGCAGGTCAAAGACGAAGGTGTCTTCCCACCGGATCTCCCCGGTGATTCCGAGCTGCTCCCGGATCTTCTCTGTGGTGGTGTGCATATACGGATAGATCAGAATGGAAATAATCCGCAGCGACTCCGCCAGGTTATGCATACATGTATCCAGTTCCGCCTTCCGGCTCTCGTCCTTCGCCAGAATCCACGGCGTCTTCTCATCGATATATTTGTTGGCGCGGCGTACCAGCACCCAGATATTCTCCAGCGCGCTGTTGAAGGCAAACCGGTCCATGTCTTTCTCCACTTCAGGCGCGACACTGACCGCCAGGCTCTTCAGTTCACGGTCGATCTCATCCTCAGTCTCCGCCTTCGGGATAACGCCTCCGCAGTATTTTTCAATCATGGCTGTTGTTCTGGACACCAGGTTCCCCAGGTCGTTGGCCAGATCGAAGTTCATCCTCTTCAGCATCACTTCATTGGTAAATACGCCGTCCTGCCCGAAGGTGTATTCCCGCAGCAGGAAATATTTCAGCGCATCGATGCCGTAGCGGTCGATCAGGACCACCGGATCCACAACGTTCCCCTTGGACTTGCTCATTTTGCCGCCGTCGATGAGCAGCCAGCCGTGCCCCAGCACCTGTTTCGGAAGCGGAAGGTCCAGCGACATCAGCATCGCGGGCCAGATGATGGAGTGGAAACGGACGATTTCCTTGCCCACCAGATGAACATCCGCCGGCCAGTATTTGTCATACAGCTCCGGGTCATCGGGGTAGCCCAGCGCCGTAATGTAATTTGTGAGCGCATCCAGCCAGACATAGATAACGTGCTCCGGATCGCCGGGCACCGGAATCCCCCACTTAAATGTCGAACGGGAGATACAGAGATCCTCCAGACCCTGTCTGACGAACTCCTCCATCTCATGTCTTCTGGTATCCGGCTTCAGGAAATCCGGATTTTTCTCAAAAAGCTCCAGAATCCGGTCCTGGTATTTGGAAAGGCGAAAGAAATACGCCTTCTCATGGGCTTTTTCCACCGGTCTTCCGCAGTCCGGGCAGCAGCCGTTCACCAGCTGGCTCTCCGTCCAGAAGGATTCACAGGGCGTACAGTACCAGCCCTCGTACTCGCCTTTGTAAATATCCCCCTTCTCGTTCATTTTGTTGAAGATCGCCTGCACGCGGCGGACGTGCCGCGGCTCTGTCGTGCGGATAAAGTCATCGTAGGAAATCTCCATGGTGGCCCAGAGTTTTTTCACTCCGGCAACGATCTCATCTACATATTCCTGAGGCGTAACGCCTTTCTCCTCTGCAATTTTCTGGATCTTCAGACCATGCTCGTCCGTTCCCGTCAGAAAATGCACATCATAGCCGGACAGGCGCTTGAATCTGGCAACCGCATCCGCCATGACGGTGCAGTAGGTATGGCCTATATGCAGATTCGAACTCGGATAATAGATCGGGGTTGAGATGTAATATGTCCCCTTGCTAGCTTTGTTTTCAGACATCAAATCATTCCTTTCTTCTCCCCGTCGAATGGGACGGGGGCATTGACACTATTAGGATAGCACACGGAGAAACAAAATTCAATTCTGACCGTCGCAGATCAATGAACAATTGAACCGGAAACCCGCGCATGTTATTATGATATGTATGTTTTTTTAATGCGTGCTCAGCAAGTACTGTATTTTGTTCCACAGGAGGCATAACATGAATCAGAAAGAGCTCAATGAAATCCGCCGGCGTTTCAAGCCGGATCACAATGCCATCAGCAGAATCTACGGCTGCTATGTCAACGGCAACAAAGAACCGATTACATATATTGACACTTCCCTGGGGTTAATGCCGGAGGAAGAGCAGGAGATGTACCTGGGACTTCTGAAGAAGTCTCTGTCCGGTGCGCTCGGACGGAATCTGATCGATATTGAATTTTCCACTGCGCAGGTGGAGGACAGCGAGGAGCATCGCCTGCTTCAGACTGTGCGCCAGTCAGGTCTGGAGAACAAAGACGCCCGTGAAGAGCTTTGCCGCCGCATCATTGACGCCATGGATCCGAGAGACACAAACTACCTCATCCTCCTGGCTTCAGACACTTATGACGTACCCTTCCGCGGCAGCGACGGTGCGGTCATGGATGACGCCTCTGAGTCGGTCTACCAGTATTTTGTCTGCAGTGTCTGTCCAGTGAAGGATCCGAAGCTGGAACTGATCTACAACAGTCAGGAGCACTCGTTCCGCAGCACATCCACAGGTCATATCGCTCTCGCACCGGAGCTGGGATTTCTGTTCCCCGCCTTCGACGACCGTTCGGCGAATATATACAACGCTCTTTTTTACAGCAAAAATCCCGACGAGGTACACCAGAACATCATTGACGCACTGTTTCACGTAGACCCGCCCATGTCTGCCGAGGAACAGAAGATTCTGTTCGACGATGCTCTGAGCAGTGCGCTGCAGGAGGACTGCTGCTACGACGTCGTACAATCCGTTCACGAGCAGGTGCGCTGCCGCATCGCGGAGCACAAAGAGAGCAAAGATCCTGAGCCTCTCGTCCTGTCCATTCCCGAAGTCGGCGATGTCCTGAGACACAGCGGAGTTCCTGCCGAAAAAGCCGAGACGTTCCAGCAGGAGTGCCGCGAACGCTACGGAGAATTTGCGGAGCTGAACCCGCGTAATATCATCGAAAGCGGGAAATTCCGGATCGAGACGCCCGACGTAAAGATTTCCGTGGCACCGGAGTACAGCAGCATGATCGAGACCCGCATCATAGACGGAAGTTCCTATATTCTGATTCCGGCCGGCGACGGCGTGGAGATTAACGGCATTCCGGTAAATGTTTCCGGCGTTTCCGGCGAGACAGAAGACAGCGGAGAGTAGCTGTCTCCGCCGTCCATCGTCTTCCTCCGCACGCATATCCCCACGAAAGAAGGGTCGCAGTTTCCCGCGACCCTTCTTTCTGTTAAAGAATATATAGATAAGATGATTTACACGATTTGTGTCAGACTGCTGAGCTGCTGCAGTCTGTTCCGGTTCATGGGTCTGACTCCCTGAAGACGGTAGCGCAGCCCCATCCTGTCATATTTGTTCTCCGCCATGTTATGATACCCCAGCAGTTCGATCTTCTTCACGGAACGGATCTTCCTGAGGAACTCGTTCAGACTGTAAATATACTGCTCGTCATCGTTAAAGCCGGGAACGATCACCTGACGGATCCAGATCGGCTTGTCCAGACGGTTGATCACCTCGATCAGACGAAACAGAGGACTCTGCTCCCGGCCGGTCAGCTCCCGGAACTTTTTCGGATCAATATGCTTGATGTCAAGCAGCAGCATATCTGCCGCATCGATGACCTTCTCCGACATATCGTCAAAATACGTTCCGCTGGTGTCAATCGCCGAGGAGATTCCTTCTCTCTTCAGCGCACGCACCGCTTCCAGAACGAATTCGCCCTGCAGCAGCGGTTCGCCGCCGGAAAATGTAACGCCGCCGTTGGCGCCGTAATACGGTCTTCCCCGTTTTGCGCGGCGCACAACCTCTTCCACGGTGATTTCCTGTCCGCCTGCCGGATTCCACGTGTCCGGATTATGGCAATAGGCGCACCGGGCAGGGCAGCCCTGCAGAAAGAATACGGTACGGATTCCCGGACCGTCAACCGCTCCGAACGTCTCTATTGAGTGTAATCTACCTGTCGCCATGTGTCAACCTGCTCCTCTGAATTCAAAATACTTTGCAAATACTCTTTCTTCTGCCTCGGCGCTGCCGACAGACTGCCGTCAGCACCCGCAGAACCCGCGCGGAGTTCTGCGGGAGGACATTATCCGATATCTTAAATCGCCTCGTGGAAGGTTCTCTCGATGACTTCCTTCTGATGAGCCTTGGACAGTGCGTTGAAACGCACCGCGTATCCGGAAACGCGAACGGTCAGGCTCGGATACTTATCCGGATTGTTGTACGCATCAATCAGCGTCTCGCGATTCAGCACATTCACATTGAGATGGTGCGCACCCTGATTGAAGTACCCGCTCAACAGCGTAACCAGATTGTCTGTCCGCTGCTCCTTGTCCTTGCCAAGGGAGTCCGGTGTGATGCTGAAGGTGTTGGAGATTCCGTCCTGGCAGGTGTTCCAGTCGATCTTGGCCACCGAGTTCAGCGACGCAACCGCTCCGTGGGTATCACGCTGGTGCATCGGGTTGGCTCCCGGTGCGAACGGCGTCGTCGCCCGACGTCCGTCCGGTGTGTTTCCGGTCTTCTTTCCGTACATTACATTAGATGTAATTGTCAGCACCGACAGCGTGGTGACCGCGTTTCTGTAAGCAGGATGCTTTCTCAGTTCCGCGATGGACTTTTCCGAAATCGCGACCGCGATATCGTCTACTCTGTCGTCGTCATTGCCGTACTTGGGGAAGTCGCCCTCGGTTTTGTAGTCCACGATAATGCCTCTCTCATCGCGGATCGGCGTAACCTTCGCGTATTTGATCGCGGACAGGGAATCCGCCGCTACCGAGAATCCCGCAACGCCGAACGCCATCAGTCTCTTCACCTCGGAATCCAGGAACGCCATCTGCGATCTCTCATAATCATATTTGTCGTGCATGAAGTGGATGATGTTCATGATGCGTGCATATACGCCCATGAGCCACTCCAGATAAATGTTATATCTTCTCCATACCTCATCGAAGTCCAGCGGACCGTCGCCCATGGGCTCCATCTGCGGTCCGATACGTTCACCTGTACGCTCGTCAATTCCGCCGTTGATAGCCAGCAGCAGGCACTTGGCAAGGTTGCACCGCGCGCCGAAGAACTGCATCTGTTCTCCCATCTGAATCGCAGAAACACAGCAGGCGATGGAATAATCGTCTCCGTAATTCGGTCTCATTTTATCGTCATTCTCGTACTGGATCGAATCCGTGTCGATGGAGACCTGCGCACAGAATCTCTTGAACGGCTCCGGCAGCTTCTCCGACCAGAGAACCGTCAGATTCGGTTCCGGCGCGGGCCCCAAATTATACAAAGTATTCAGGTAGCGGTAGGTCATCTTGGTGACTCTGTGTCTGCCGTCTGCACCGATACCGCCCAGACCCTCTGTGATCCACATGGGGTCGCCGCCGAACAGCTCGTTATATTCATTTGTTCTCAGATGTCTCGCCACTCTGAGTTTGAGGATGAAGTCGTCAACGAATTCCTGAATCTGCTCTTCAGTGTATCTTCCTGACGCAAGGTCTCTCTCCGCATAGACATCCAGGAAGGTGGCGGTTCTTCCCAGCGACATCGCCGCTCCGTTCTCCTCCTTGATACCCGCAAGATATGCGAAGTACACCCACTGAATCGCTTCCTTCACATCCTGAGCCGGACGGGAGATATCAAAGCCGTAGCTCTCCGCCATCTTCTTGATCTCCTTCAGCGCGGCAATCTGGTTCCAGACCTCTTCAGCCAGCCGCACATTCTCCTCCGTCATCTCCTCGCGGGAACTGATTTCATCGTGATCCTTCTGCTTCTGCTCAATCAGATAATCCAGACCGTAAAGCGCGGCTCTTCTGTAATCGCCGATGATTCTTCCGCGTCCGTAGGCGTCCGGAAGACCGGTAATGAATCCAAGGTGTCTCGCCTTTCTCATTTCAGGAGAGTAGGCCTTGAACACGCCGTCATTGTGGGAAGTCATATAGTTGAACAGGAACTGAATGTTCTCGGGAAGTTCTTCACCGTACTCCGCAACCTCTTCCCGGACCATTTTGATTCCGCCAAAGGGGCAGATTCCTCTTTTCAGTGGTTCATCCGTCTGCAGTCCCACGATGATGTCTTTGTCCTTGTCAATGTACCCGGGCTCAAATGCGTTGATCCGCATGATTCTGCTAGCGTCCACCTTCAGCGTTCCGCCGTTCTTCCTCTCTCTGACCAGGAGATCCTTCACCTTTTCATTGACCTCGGCCGTCCTTTCCGTGGGTCCCGCCAGGAAGCTGCTGTCGCCGTTGTACTGGGTGAAATTCAGATTGATGAAATCATCCACAAAGATCTGATCCTGCCAGAGGCCTCCCTTGAACCCTTCCCATTCTTTTCTCATACGATTACTCCTTTCAGCTGTCTATGTCAAATGCTTTCTATCAGCCGCGAAATGCGCCGCGCGGCTGCCTGTATCTTGTATACAAGAGCATATTAACATCTTGCCAGTATTCTCGTCAACCCCCTTTATCAGAATAAAATCATGTATTTTTATCCATACATTGAAAGTTTCCCCTATCCCCGCAGTTGGAACGGTTATAGGCGTTTTGACGGTTATTTTTCCGGGTATGTTTTTGCTTTGGGAAGAATCCGTACCGGATTTTCTTTGTTATCCGGTTTTTATACAGTTTTTCCCATTAAAAGTATTTTTATCCCATTTTGCATTTCCGCAGCGACCGCAGTATAATAGTATCAGCAAAGGGAGGGTCTGTTATGTTTGCAGTGATCATCAATACTATAGCGATCGTCATCGGCACGAGTCTCGGGCTAATATTCAAAAAAGGGATTCCGGAGCGCGTTTCAGACATCATGATGAAGGTGATGGGACTGTGCGTCGTTATCATCGGCCTGCAGGGCTGTATACAGGAGAAAAACGCACTGATTCTCATCCTCTCCTGTGTGGCCGGTGCCGCTGTCGGCGAACTCTGCGATCTGGACGGACGGATCAGCCGCGGAACAGAACGGCTCACGAAACGTTTCGAGAAAAAAGAAGCAGAAGACGGACGGATCACAGCAGCGGAGGCCTTTATCAATTCCTGCCTGATCATGAGCGTCGGTGCCATGATGATCGTCGGTTCTCTGGACGCGGGCCTGAAGGGCAACTATACGATGCTTTACACAAAATCTCTGCTGGATCTCATCACCGGCGTCATGCTGGGCGCCACGATGGGCGCGGGCGTCTACGGATCCGCGCTCTTCACACTGATCGCACAGGGCGCCATCGTGCTGCTGTCTTCGTCCCTCGCGCCGTTTCTGTCAGACGCTCTGATCCTGGAACTTTCCTGCAGCGGAAGCCTGATGATCGTCGCCATCGGCACCAACATGCTTGAACTCACCAGTCTGAAGGTCATCAACCTTCTGCCCGCATTCCTCGCAGTACCATTCGCTCTTCAGCTGATGCAGGCGCTGAGACTGTACTGATGCGGCGGGCGGGCATTACCAGATACCCATCACCCGCTGAAGCACCAGACTCATGACCGTGATTCCGATCCAGCAGCAGAGTCCCATGAGAATCGGTTTGCCTCCTTTCTTCACCAGTTCCACAACGTTTGTATTCAGTCCGATTGCCGCCATCGCCATGATGATGAAAATCTTGCTGAGTTCCTTCAGCGGCGTGAATATGTCCGCAGGAACGCCGGCGCCTGTCGCGGCCGTCGTGATGACAGATGCGAGGATAAAATAGAGAATGAACATCGGGAAAACACTGAGAACCGAAACGTTTTTACCTTCCGCGCGTTCCCTGACATCCTCCTTCCGCGTCTGCATGAATGCGATCGCCATCGTAATCGGAATAATCGCCAGAGTCCTGGTCAGTTTGACCGTAACCGCCTTGTCCAGTGTCGCCGTTCCGAGATTCCACATGCTGTCCCAGGTCGCCGCTGTCGCAGTCACCGACGACGTATCGTTCACCGCCGTTCCGGCGAAAACGCCAAACGCCTCTCCGCTGGCGGTATCAAAGCCAAGCAGATGTCCGAGAGGCGGAAACAGAACCGCAGCCAGAACGTTGAAGAAGAAAATCACTGAAATCGCCTGGGCGATATCCTCGTCTTTCGCATCAATTACACTTGCCGTTGCCGCCACTGCTGAACCCCCGCAGATGGACGATCCCACCCCGATCAGCATGGAAATCTGCCCCGGCGTGCCGGTCGCTTTATGAAAAAGCCAGGCGATGACCAGGGACGTGGTAATCGTACAAATGATGATCGGCAGCGACTGTTTCCCTGTCTGCGCGATAACGCCGAGATTCAGACCGAATCCCAGTAATACCACGGCCGCCTGCAGAATCTTCTTTGAGGTAAAAGCAATTCCCGCACGGTACACCTCTTTGTCACGCAAAGCCAGACAGAGCGCCATCCCGATCAGAATCCCGAAAATCGGTCCTCCCACAACAGGAAACGCCCTCCCCAGCAGCCATGCCGGCGCAGCGATTCCGATACAGAGCAGAACTCCTCTTCCATTCGTTTTCATAAATTCCATTCTCTTTTTCTGTTTCCTCACTTTCTCAGTTTATCCACCGTCAGCGGACTTCTCACATCATACCTTCTTTCAGCTATAATGTAAAATCATATTTTTTCATATATCCATACGGAAATTTCATGATACACTAATATAGTGTCTGTGCTCAGGGATTCGGCCGTTTCCGAATCCCACTGCCGCAGGGTTTTCGGATGAAATGCTTGAAAACCTTGCGGCAGGCTACCGAATATGCTCTTTGTATTATTGATATTTCAAGCATATTCGGTAGCTGAGCACGCATTAATATATGTATTGTCGGCATTTCGGGCACACGCCCCCTGAGGAGGAATTTCAGCATCATGTTAGATTATCGGCTGCAGACCTTTCTTACGGTCTGCGAAACCCTGAACTACACCCGTGCGGCGAAGGAACTCGGACTTACGCAGCCGGCTGTATCCCGGCACATCAGGAGCCTGGAAGTGGAATACGGCGTACCGCTCTTTGTGCACAAAAATAAACGCATCTCGCTTTCCCCTGCGGGGACTCTGCTGATGCGTCACGCCCGGACGATCCGCAGCGACGGTGAACTCCTGCGTCAGCAGCTGAAGGACACGAATGCTGAGGTTCGGGAACTTCATATGGGCACCACCAAAACCATCGCCGACTTTGTCATCGGCCGCCCAATAGTTCGTTTTCTGCGCGAAAATCCCGATCTCAGACTTCATCTGTCCGTCTCCAACACAACAGAACTGCTGGAACGGATCCGTCAGGGCACACTGGATGTGGCACTGGTCGAAGGACACTTTGACTCCGGGGAATTCGATTTCTGCCGGTACAGCACTGAGGAATTTATTGCGGTAGCGTCAGCGAAGCATGCTTTTGCACACGAACCGCTGAATCTCCGTGAGGTTCTGAATGAACCTCTGCTGATCCGGGAACCGGGCTCGGGCACGAGGGATATTCTTGAGAAAAACCTCGCCGCAGCGGAACTGAACATCGGCGATTTCAGACGGTGCGTTGAAATCGGAAGTATGCACATCATTCTGCAGCTGCTGGAGGCGGATATGGGAATCTCCTTTATGTACCGCGCGGCCGCAGCAGAGGCACTGTCACGGGGAAGTCTGCGACAACTCCGACTGCACGACTTCCGAGTGAAGCATGATTTCAGTTTCGTATGGAACAAAGGAAGCCTTTTCGCGGATACATTTCGCAAAATCTGCCGGGAACTGCGAGAGTAGTCCACCCGACCGCCACACCGCATCAGACAGAAAGCCGCCGCACCTGCGCCTCTCAGCGCCCGGTACGGCGGCTTTCCCGTCTTCCGACATATCATTTCTATCTGCTTTCGCAGACTTAATCCTCCAGATCCTCGCCGGCCCAGTCGTCGCTGGACCATTCCTCGTCCGGCCAGTCCTCGTTGACGAAAATACGTTTCATGACCTGATCCATTCCGATAACCAGAGTCACTCCGGTGACTACGCCGACGCCAATGACAGCCAGCATCACCTTCGCGGCTTTGGACGTGGTCTTTCTGCCCTGATCCGCTTTATTCGCGCTCATTTTGTTCATGTTCTACCTCCTTCAGATCACCTGTACGTTCTTGTCTTAACAAAGTCAACTACCAGATCCGCAGCCGCTTCTTCGGAGATATAGCTGCTGTTAATGCTGAGATTGTAGTTTTCATACGCTCCCCATTTCTGGCAGGTGTGGTAATTATAGTAATTCGCCCGGGCTTTGTCGTAGGTCGTGATCTTTTTTCTGACCTCCTCCGGGTCGTCCCCGTATACCTCCACACAGCGTTTGACCCGATCCGGAAGCTCCGCATAGATGAAGACATTGGTCACATTCGGAATATTCTTCAGAATGTAATCCGCGCAGCGTCCGACAATGACGCCCTCGCCGAGCTCGCCGATCTGCTCGATGATATCGAACTGTGTCAGAAAGAGCTTCTCGTTCATGGAAATCGGTTCGCGGTAGATATTATCGCCGAACACCATCGCGGATGACAGCGTGTAAGTAAACGCACTCTTCGCTCTCAGTTCTGCCGATTCAATCACCTCGCGGGAAAGACCGCTTTTCTTGACAGCGATGTCGATGATTTCCTTATCATAACACGGGACGCCCAGCTTCTCCGCAATCATGGCGCTGATCTGTCTGCCGCCGCTTCCATATTCTCTGCTTACTGTGACTAGTTTCTTCATTTGCCTCACCCCTTCTTTGTATATCATCATTATATACTAAATGCGGCGGAAAAGAAACAGCATTTTTCAGACAATATTTTCGCAGGGCACGGGCGCGGGCACTCGACCGTCTTTGATTCCGCCGTCGTCATGCGGATGACGCAGACGCGAGACCGGCCGGCCTCGCATTCACAGATATCAGGCGGTACAGAGCGCGCCCGGCCGCGCCGCCGTTGTCCTCAGGACACCTTTTCGAACTGGGAGTTGTAGAGTTCCGCGTAGAATCCGTTTTGTGCCAGAAGCTCCTCATGAGTCCCCTGTTCAATGATATCGCCGTGGTTCATGACCAGAATCAGATCCGCGTTCCGTATCGTGGAAAGGCGATGAGCGATGACAAAGCTGGTTCTCCCCTCCATCAGAGTGTCCATGGCGGCCTGGATCTGCTCCTCTGTACGGGTATCCACCGATGAGGTGGCCTCGTCCAGAATCAGCACACGATTATCCGCCAGAATCGCGCGGGCGATCGTGAGCAGCTGCTTCTGCCCTTGTGAGACATTGGTGGCGTCCTCGTTCAGTTCCATATCGTAACCTCCCGGAAGAGTCCGGATGAAGTGATCAGCGTGAGCCGCCTTCGCCGCAGCGACGACCTCCTCATCCGTCGCATCCAGACGCCCGTAGCGTATATTTTCCATAATCGTTCCGGAAAACAACCACGTGTCCTGCAGCACCATACCGAAGTTCTCCCTCAGCTCGTGACGGTCGAACCGGCGTATATCCACGCCGTCCAGCGTGATACTTCCGGCATTCACATCGTAGAAGCGCATCAGCAGCTTGACCATCGTGGTCTTGCCGGCGCCGGTCGGGCCGACAATGGCGATTTTCTGTCCGGGCTCGGCCACCGCGCTGAAGTCGTTGATGACAATCTGATCCTCACTGTATCCAAACCGGACATGGTCAAACCGGACGCGTCCCTCAACCTTCTCCAGATGAACCGGATCCGGAGGCGTCAGCTCCTCCTCTTCCTCTGCGAGGAATTCAAAGACACGTTCCGAGGCCGCCGTCATAGACTGCACCTGATTCATGACCTGTGCGATCTGGGCGATGGGCTGCGTCAGATTCTTGACGTACTGGATGAACGCCTGAATATCTCCGATTCCGATGGTTCCGCGTATCGCCAGGAATCCCCCGGAAATAGCGACACCTGCGTATCCCAGATTTCCGACAAACATCATCAGAGGCTGCATGATTCCCGAAAGGCACTGCGACTTCCAGGCAGAATCATAGAGCACGTCGTTGGTCTGCCCGAAAGTTTCAATCACATCGTCCTCTTTGCTGAACGCTTTGATAACCTGCTGCCCGGCGAAATTCTCCTCTACCTGTCCGTTGATGTGGCCCAGATAATTCTGCTGTGTCTTGAAATATTTCTGCGAGAAGCGGATCAGAAGAGTCATCAGCACCGCAGAAACCGGAATGACGACAAGTGCGATCAAAGTCATCAGCGGAGAGATGGTCAGCATCATCACGATCACGCCGATGATGGTCGCCACAGATGTGATAATCTGCGTAATGCTCTGATTCAGTCCGGTTCCAAGTGTATCGACATCATTGGTGATGCGGGAGAGAACTTCACCGTAGGTTCTGCTCTCAAAGTATTTCATGGGCATACGGTCAATTTTCTCTGCAATCTCCCGGCGCATGCGATAGCAGATTTTCTGGGTGATTCCCGTCATGATCCAGCCCTGCAGAAACGCGAACACCGCGCTTGCGATATACAGACTCAGCGTTATCAGGAGAATATGGGCGATCGTTCCGAAATCAATTCCTCCGGTTCCGCTGATCTTCCGCATGAGCCCCTCGGCAATCTCCGTGGTGGCGTTTCCCATGATCTTCGGTCCCATCACGTTGAACACCGTGGATGTAGCCGCGAATATCATCACGAAAAACACGCCGATTCTGTATCTTCCCATATACCGGAGCAAGTCCCCGAAGGACTTCCTGAAATGCTTCGGTTTTTCACCGGGGATCATCCCCGCGGGTCCGCCGTGGCCTCCGGGTCCCCCCGGCCCGGGATGTCTGCGGGGCGCCGTTTTCATCGAACTGTCTTCCTTCATCTATATCCCCTCCAATTCTGTACTGGAAAGCTGCGATTCCGCGATCTGGCGATACACTTCACAGTTCTCCATCAGCTCCTGATGGGTTCCCTTTCCCACCATATGTCCTTCGTCCAGCACCAGGATCTGATCCGCGTTCAGGATCGTGCTTATCCGCTGTGCCACAACAATCGTCGTCGCATCCTTTACCTTCTCAGACAGCTTTTTCCGCAGCTTCGCATCTGTCTTCATGTCAAGCGCCGAAAAGCTGTCGTCGAAAATCAGTATCTTCGGCCGCCGGGCGATGGCTCTGGCAATGGCAAGCCGCTGCTTCTGCCCGCCGGACACGTTGCTTCCTCCCTGTGACACATCACTTTCAAAGCCCATATTTTTCTCTTCAATGAAGTCTGCCGCCTGGGCGATCTCTGCGGCCTCCCGCATTTCCTCGTCGGATGCGTCTTTGTTCCCGAAACGTATGTTGGAGGCGATGGTTCCGGAGAACAGCACTCCCTTCTGAGGAACAAAACCTATTTCACCACGCAGAGCGCGCAGGCTCAGATCCCGGATCTCCACACCGTCCACTTTCAAATTTCCGCCGGTAATGTCGTAGAAACGGGGAATCAGATTCACCAGAGTACTTTTTCCGGAGCCCGTGCTCCCGATAATGGCAGTAGTCTTTCCCGGCTCCGCCGTAAAGGTGATATCCGTCAGCACATTATGCTCCGCGTCCGGATAACGGAAGTCCACATGCTCGAATTCCACAACGCCCTTCGGCGCGCTGATTTCCCGGGGATGCTCCGGGTCCTGAATCGAAGATCCGGTCTGGATGACCTCATCGATCCGTTCCGCTGCAACACCTGCTCTGGGAAGTATGATGGACATGACCGTGATGATTAAGAAGGACATGACGATCATCATCGAATATGTGATGAACGCGGTCATCGCGCCCACCTGAAGTGTCCCGTCGTCAATGCGGTGTGCCGATACCCAGGTTATCAGCACGATCAGCGCGAACATAAACATCTGCATGGACGGCTGCATCAGTGTCATGACGCGGTTGGTAAACAGCTGCGTCCTCTTCAGCCTCTCGTTGGCGACATCAAATCGCTTCTCTTCCTCCTTCTCTCTCCCGAAGGCGCGGATTACCGAAAGTCCGGTGAGGATCTCCCGCGAGACCCGGTTCAGACCGTCCACAAGCTTCTGCATGATCCGGAACTTCGGAAGCGTGACTGCGAAGAGGACGGCTACAAACGCAATGATCATCAGAATCGCCAGAGCGATGATATATCCCATATGAGCGCCGGTCTGCGCCACCTTGATAATGCCCCATATTCCCATAATCGGCGCGTACATGACCATGCGGAGCATCATGGTCGTCACCATCTGTATCTGCTGCACGTCGTTGGTACAGCGTGTAATCAGCGACGCAGAGGAAAATCTGCCGATCTCCGCATTGGAAAAGCTCATCACGTTCCGGAACAGCTTTCCTCTCAGATCGCGTCCCACAGAAGCCCCGATCCGCGCCGCGAAGAAAGAAGCCACCGCCGCGGCGATAAACATCATCAGCGCCATCAGGAACATCCTGCCGCCCTCTCTCCATAGATACTGTTTCTGGATCCGGTTTACGTTCATCCCCGCCGCTTTGTCACATCCGGCCGCATAGGCGATTCCCATAGACTTCAAAGTCTGTGTCCCCACTGAATCGATGGTCTTCTCCATCTGTTTCTTCGCATTCGTCACCGCCGAGTCCGACATAGCTCCGGAATCGATCATGCTCTGCATCATTGAACGCATATCCACATATGTCTTCACTGTTCCGTTCTCGTCCTCCGCCCGGAAGGTGTCGATGTCATAATGAAGAAGTTCTCCGATTTCCTTTACCGACATATCGTCAATACGCGATGCGACAGCCCTGCTCTGAGAATTCTTCTGCTGCAGCAGAGAAGAACGGATGATTTTTCTGAACTGGGATACACTGGTATGTCCCATCTCGTAGGTGAGTACGATCGGAGTCAGAAGTTCCTGATCTAGTTCGTCCAGCCTGTCTCCATCCGTGACGTTCAGAACATACCGGCTCCCCTGTCTGGTGTAGATGCTATTCCACGTCTTTTTCTCCGTCTTTGTCATGAAGATTCCCGCGGCTTTATACTCCTCCGCCGTCACCTTCTCCGGCACGATATGCTCAATGCCCTTGTTCTGAATCCCCACATCGATGATATCCTGTGTGTACTCCGGCAGCGCCAGGTCACAGTAGGCCTGAATGCAGAGCATCAGCGCCAGAATTATAACGGTGACCCGGTAGGGCTTCAGATTCCCTATTATTTTCCTCATATATTTTCATCTCCCTTCCCTTTATCGCAGCACTCTGCCTTCTCCGCCTCTGCGGCGTCCATCAGCTGTGCCAGAGAATCCAGCAGCGTTCTGACATTCTCCTGTCCCATCCGGAGAAAAATACCCCGAAAGAACCGGTCCATCTGCGACCTGCACTGTCCGCATTTTTCCCAGCCTTTTTCAGTAAGGCGCACCAGCGTATTTCTCCGGTCACCGGGATCCGCGGACCTCTGGGTATATCCCTTCAGCTCGAGATTCCGGAGACTCCGCGAAACGGCCGGAGGCGGCACCGGCAGCGCCTGCACGATATCCGATACCCTGACGAAATCTCTGTCTCTCATCTCATGGCCGATAGCGATCATGGTATGCAGATCCCCCTGATTCAGATCACAGTCCTTTATCTGCGGATGGAGCCGTTTGATGCGTCCGATCAGATGAATCAGTTCCCGCTGGTCTTCGCGAATCCGTTCATTTTCTTCATTTTCTGCCTTCTTTCTTTCCATACGTTCTCCTTCCGCGCCGCTCTGACTGCCCGCGTCTGCATATCATTATCATTGTTAATAATTAACAATGTTAACGATTTTAGCACTGTGCCTTCACCGTGTCAAGAAAAAACCCGCAAAGATCACATAAACTTTTATAAAAAAATCCGCTGCGTAACATTTGTTACCGTCATTTTCCCGCTGACGTGATATTATGCAGACAACATACGAAATCGATACGCAGTGACGGCGCCCCGGGATCCGGCTTTTCCGAGCCTCTCAGAGCGCACGCTCAGCAAACGCCATGAAAACGGAGGTAATCAATATGGAAAACAAAATGTTCTGCTATCAGTGTCAGGAAACCGCCGGCTGCACGGGCTGCACCGTGTCCGGAGTATGCGGCAAGAAGCCGGAGGTCGCTGCGATGCAGGATCTTCTGATTTATGTCACAAAGGGACTTTCCGCGGTCGCCTGCCGGCTCCGTCAGGAGGGAACCGCAGTCAGCAAGGATGTCAATCATCTGGTGACTCTCAACCTGTTTACTACAATCACAAATGCAAACTTCGACAAGGACGCCATCGTGGCCAGAGTCAAGGAAACGCTGACAGTCAAGCAGCAGCTTCTGGATCAGGTCCGCAACAACAACGACCTGCCTCCGGCTGCGCTGTGGAACGGAAGCGAGGACGAGTATGCGGCTAAAGCCGCCGCCAACGGAGTTTTGTCCACCAAAGACGAGGATGTGCGCTCCCTGCGCGAACTGATCACCTACGGTCTCAAGGGGCTCTCCGCCTATACAAAGCATGCGAATGCACTGCTGGAGGATGACGCCGACGTCGATGTGTTCATCCAGGAGACGCTGGCAAAGACTCTGGACGATTCGCTGTCCGTGGACGACCTGGTCGCACTGACACTGGAAACCGGAAAATACGGCGTACAGGGCATGGCGCTGCTGGACAAGGCCAACACCGGCGCTTACGGAAATCCGGAAATCACCACGGTGAATCTGGGTGTCCGCAACAACCCGGGAATTCTGGTCTCCGGTCACGACCTGAAGGATCTGGAGATGCTTCTGGAGCAGACAAAGGGAACCGGCGTGGACGTCTACACTCACTCCGAGATGCTGCCGGCCCACTACTATCCGTTCTTCAAGAAATATGACAACTTCGTAGGCAACTACGGAAATGCCTGGTGGCAGCAGAAGGACGAGTTCGAGAAATTCAACGGACCGATCCTGATGACAACCAACTGCATCGTCCCGCCGAAAGACAGTTACAAAGACCGTCTCTGGACCACCGGCGCCGCCGGATATCCGGGATGCAGGCACATCGACGCGGCCTACGGCGAGGTAAAGGACTTCTCGCCCATCATCGAGCAGGCGAAGAGCTGTGCCGCTCCCACAGAGCTGGAGCAGGGTGAGATTGTCGGCGGATTCGCGCACGAGCAGGTGTTCGCGCTGGCCGATCAGGTGGTGGACGCCGTCAAGTCCGGTGCGATCAGGAAGTTCGTCGTAATGGCCGGCTGCGACGGCCGTCAGAAGACGAGAAGCTACTATACGGACTTCGCGAAGGCTCTGCCGGAGGATGCGGTGATCCTGACCGCAGGATGCGCCAAGTACAAATATAACAAGCTGGGACTGGGCGACATCAACGGAATCCCCCGTGTTCTCGACGCCGGTCAGTGCAACGATTCCTATTCTCTGGCGCTGATCGCGCTGAAGCTGAAGGAAGTGTTCGGACTGGACGATGTCAACGATCTGCCGATCGTTTACAACATCGCGTGGTATGAGCAGAAGGCAGTCATCGTACTGCTGGCGCTCCTGTCCCTGGGTGTGAAGAACATCCACCTCGGACCGACCCTTCCGGCCTTCCTGTCGCCGAACGTGACCAATGTTCTGGTGGAGAACTTCGGAATCGGCGGAATCGGCACAGTCGAAGACGACATTCAGAAATATTTCGGCTGATATTCAACAGCCCGGCGGATTCCGCGACCGCGGAAGCCGATACAGTCAAAAGCGCCCCGTGCGATACAGTTCGCCGGGGCGCTTTTTTTAAGCATTATTCGAAAATCCTCGTAATATCCTGATACCGGTTGATTACTCGATAAATCTCAACATACTCTTTACTTGCCTTGTAGATAATCACATAATCTTCCCATATCGCATATTTATAATCTGTCCTGAAACTGACTCGTTTTGAAAGATCTGATCCCATTCCCGGAAACATCTGGAGGTTTTCAAATTTACCGTAAATTTCCTTTATGGTCTTTGCCACATATTCCTCATTGTCTTCAGCAATATAATCCCGAATATTCTTCAGTTCCTTTGCAACAATCGGGTTAATCCGCAGTTTTAACATCTTCTTCTCCCACAAGTGCCTTCAATTCATCCAAATGATGTATTGAATTATTCAGAAAAATACGTTTAGATGTTATTGTGCACTCTATCTGTTAAAAAAATCCGGATGTCTGCAACGCTTGATACAAATGTTAAATTACGTTGCTTGATTAGCAGGAAATCCTGCGGCATAATGGAAATAGAATACAGAGAAGCCGACTGCAAAACGGCAAAGACAAATAGGAAAGGCGGGATCAGTTATGACGCTCAGTGAAAATATAAAAAATTTGCGCAAACGAGCAGTAATGACTCAGGAACACCTTGCTGATAAGCTCGGCGTTACAAGACAGACCGTGTCAAAATGGGAAAATAACATGTCTGTTCCGGATGCAGATATATTGTCTGAGATGGCAGATGTTTTTGACGTTTCGGTAAGCGAACTTCTCGGATACGGCGCGAACAACGGTTCAACAAAAGACTATGCCAAAATTTTAGCCTCATTGAACGGAGAACTTACAGAAAAGAGCCGATTCCGGAAATCAATCCTACGGATTATAAAAGCGGTGCTGATACTATTGGGTGTAGGGTTCGCGGCACTGATACTGTATATTTTATTTTGGATGTTCATTGCCGCAGGCATGTAATCAATGTACAAACATTGCCTGAAAAGCTCCGACAAAAGCTTACAAGGTTTTGTGCTCATGCAACGAGAGTACGAACCCTTTTTTGTGAACAGGTACAAATCAGAACAGTATTTTTTCCTCTGTCCGCTTGTTATCTTTCCGTGTCGTGCTATTATAATTAGTATCTGCTCATTAAGTCCCCGTTGGACTTAATGGGCGCTGACGGCAGTTCGTCAGCAGCGCCGCGGCGCACGATCCGACGGCTGAACGCGCATTAATATATAAGGAGTGTGAATAAATATGAACAGGAAAATTGGCGTAATCGGCGGCATGGGACCCATGGCCAGTCAGCTTTTTTATAAGATGGTCACGGAGAAAACGGTTGCGGACAGAGACCAGGATCACGTCCCGATGATGATTCTGAGCGATCCCCAGATGCCGGATCGCACGCAGGCGATTCTCAGCGGGAAGACAGATGAGGTCACAGCGCGTCTCCTTGAGGACGCACGGACGCTGGAAAACTGCGGCTGCGACGCCATCGCGATCACCTGCAACACGGCTCATTACTTTGCGGACAAAATCGCCGGCGAACTGCGTATCCCGATCATCCATATGATCCGGGAGACTGCCGAAGAAACTGCAAAGGAGGCGGCAGCAACAGGAAACCGCAGGGTCGCCATACTTGCCACGGACGGAACCATCCGAACCGGGCTCTACCAGAAGGCGCTGAAAGCGCAGGGACTTGAGCCTTTTGTTCCCGGCCCCGAAAGCCAAGCGCTGGTCATGCATGAGATTTACGACTGTGTCAAGGCGGGTCTGCCATACGATCGGGAGGCCTGGGCAGACATCCACAGAGAACTGGCCGGGCACGGATGCGGGCGGGCGCTTCTGGCCTGCACGGAGCTTTCCGTCATCGGCAGCGACAACGACCTTGGCGATATGTACAAAGACCCGCTGGAGGTGCTGGCGCGCCGCGTCATTGAATTTTCAGGGCACAAAGTAAAACCGGATCGGTAATGCCGATGTGACACCTGCTGATTTCGCCGCTCCGGCTCACCGGCGAGCTCGCGAGCCAGGCCGGGCACGACAGACGCGGTATGTCGGCGAGCTCGCGAGCCAGGCCGGGCACGATAGACGCGGCATATCGGTGCGCTCGCGGAACAGTCTGTGTACGACCGGCACGGCAGCCACGGCGTGCCGGTGCGTTTACATATTTTCATTTTTTATTTTGTTTTTTGTTTTATGTTTTATGTTTTTCTTGCAGGAGGTAAGTTTTATGAGTAAGAAAGTGCCATGCATTCAACATGTGATGGACACCAGCCAGGGTCTGAACAGACACATGACGACCCGCGCCGCAGTCATGACCGGCGTCGGCGGCACCATCGGAACGGGACTGTTTCTGAGTTCCGGAGACGTTATTTCCACAGCCGGGCCGGGCGGAGCCATTGTGATGTACCTCATCGGCGGTCTGATCGTCTGGCTGATGACCACCTGTCTGGGCGAAATGTCTGCCGCCATGCCGGTTTCCGGAAGCCTGCAGGCCTATTCCACAGAATTCGTAGGGCCGGCCATGGGCTTCACCATCGGCTGGGTCAACTGGATCGGCGGTGCTATGACCATCACCGCACAGGTTGTGGCCTCCGCCATCATCATGCGGGACATCATCCCCAATTCCCCTACATGGCTCTGGATCGTTGTATTCTCCGCACTGCTGTTCGGCGTCAATATGCTGGACGTCAAGATTTTCGGAAACATCTCCTTCTGGGCCTCATCCATTAAACTGATCATGATCGTCGCCTTTATCATCGTAGGCGCAGGAATGATGGGCGGTCTCGGAAGCGGAGACGCAGTAGGCTTTTCCAACTTCAGTGACGGTGCGTTCCCGACCGGTCTCGCCGGAATGGGAGCAGTCATTCTGACATCCTTCTACGCCTATGCCGGAACGGAGATTGTTGCGTCTACAGCCGGCGAGATTCAGGATGAGAACAAAATGGGCCGGGCCATCAACATCACTCTTCTGGTACTGATCGGCTCCGTCGTAATCAGCATCGCCATCGTCGCAGCTCTGCTCCCCTGGCAGCAGGCAAATGTTCTGGGCAGCCCCTTTGTCTACGTGTTCCGCAACGCCGGAATGCCCAGCGCAGCCCTGATCGTCAACATCGTCGTTCTGACCTCTGCGCTGACCTCAGGCAACTACTTCACCTTCGCCTGCGCGCGGTACCTGTGGTCCATGGCCAAGTTTGAGCAGGCGCCGAAGTATTTCGCAAAGACCAACAAAAACGGCGTGCCGGCAAGATCGCTGATCGTCTCCATGCTCTTCGCGATGATCGGCATCGTCGCTCAGTTCGTCGCAGAAGACACCGTATATCTGTTTATCGTTTACTTCATCGGAGGCGCTAACATCTTCATGTATTCCGTAATCTGCATCTCCCAGTACAGATTCAGAAAGCGTTATATCGCAGAGGGCGGTGATCTGAAGGATCTGAAATTCCGGGTCGCGAGTTATCCTCTGGTACCGATTCTGGGCGTCCTGGCCTTCCTGGTCATGCTGGTCGTATCCCTTATTGACGCCTCACAGCGTACAGGAATCATCGTCAGCGCGATCTGCTACATCGGCATCTACATCCTTGCAACGCTTTACGTGAAGAAGCACGGCGACGCGAGAGCGAAGAATATCGATATGTAGTGAACAAAACCATGCGGCAACGCACGGCGCAGTTTACTGCCGTCACAAACATGACCCGTGTGCGGATTCTCTCCGCGCGCGGGACTTCTCTTATCTGATGATCTGACATGCAGGAGGTAATCATATGATTGAGAAAAACAGAATGTATGACAACATGAAAAGGCTCGTCGAGGTTCCCAGCGTTTCCGGCACAGAGGATGAGATTCTGGCCGCACGGAAGCTGGAGGAGCTGCTTTATGAGATTCCTTATTTCGCAGAGCACAAAGACAACGTCCGGCTGGTTCCTCTGGAAAACGATCCCTTCGACAGAGTCATCGTCACCGCTTATCTGGAATGCTGTCCGCAGAGCAAAAAGACCGTCATCCTAACCGGTCATTATGACGTGGTAGACGTTGAAGAATTCGGCAGCCTCCAGAAGGATGCATACGATATCGAAAAAATCAGCCGCGAGATCAACCGGCTCCCGCTGGATGACAGCGCCCGAGAGGATTTCGAGAGCGGTGAATGGTTCTTCGGCAGAGGTACCGCGGATATGAAATTCGGCCACGCTTTGTGTCTGGAGCTCCTTCGCTATTATTCCGAAAACGACGGTATCAACGGCAATCTTCTGTACACCGCGGTCTGCGGCGAAGAAACCAATTCGGAGGGAATGCTCCGGGCGGTCCCCTTCTTCAATCAGATGACCGATGAGAAGGGGCTGGACTACCAGGCCCTCCTGCTGACCGAATGCTATACTGTGGACGACAAATCCAAGGAGGACGTTCACTATGTCCACATGGGCGCTTCCGGGAAAATCATGCCCATGTTCTTCTTTGTCGGCGAATCCACCCACGGCGAAGCACCCTTCATGGGCATTGACCCCAACCTCCTCTCCGCAGAGGTTTACAGGCGCATGAGCCTCAACGTCGATTTCTGTCAAACTGCGCGGGGCGAAGCGACGCCTGCTCCGGTATGCCTGAAAAGCATGGATTTGAAATCGACCTACTCCGTCTCAATCCCGATGTACGCAGCATCCTACTACAACATCATCAGCGTGGATCTGGATCCGGAGGTGGCGATGAGCAAGCTGAAGGAAATCGCCTTCGAGAGCTTCAATGCGGCGAATGAGCTGTACGACCGGAGAATCAGCGAATATGAGGCGCGCTTCGGGATCCGCTCTCAGCGTCACCGCCCGCAGCCCTGCGTCATGACCTTCCGGGAGGTGAACGACGCCGCAAGGTCGAACTACGAGCGGGACCGCGGCGCCGACGAACCGGACTACGATGCCTATATCGACCGGCTGATTCACGAATGGCAGTCCGAAAATCCGGAAATGCAGACCACCGCCATCCGTACCATGAAAAAAATCTATGAGATGTCCGGATTCAACAGGCCGATGATCATCATTTCCATTATTCCTCCATATTATCCGGATGTTTACCCCGATACCGGCGATCCGAAGGTGAAGAATCTGCTGGAATGCCTGGATCGAACCATTGAATACGCCCGGACAGAGTACGACACGACGCTTGAGGAGCGGGACTACTACATGGGGCTGTCCGACCTGAGCTACACCGGGCTGGACTCGTCCAAGAACTTTGACCAGCTTTTCCAGAACGTAATCGGCGTGAACCACATGTATTCTCTGCCCGAGGAGGATCTCAAGCGTTTCTCGGTCCCCGGCATCGTGCTGGGCGGCTACGGCAAGGACTTCCACAAGAGCACCGAACGCCTTAACAAAAAATACAACTTCGAGGTGCTCCCGTATCTGTACATCAACCTGATTAACGATCTGCTGAAGTGATGGCAGACTCAATTACAAACGCCGCACATGGACGACAGTTTCAGCCGTCCGTGTGCGGCATTTTTTTCTTCATCCGCTCCCCTCTTGTCATTCCCTCGCAGATTGCGTATAATAACCGTAGCAACGCGCCGGCTCCGGCGCATTCTGAGTAAACGGAAGCGAGTTTATTTATGAAATCTGATAACAATGTACAGTCTGTGGATCGCGCGCTGGACATCATTGAGGTTCTCTCCGAGGAAAGCGGCGGATTGGGGATCACTGAAATCGCGAAACGCCTGAACATGAACAAAAGCACCGTGCACCGCATTGCCGCGACTCTGCTGAACCGGGGATATCTGGCCAAGGATCGGGACGGCAGTTACAAAATCGGGCTGGAGCTTATCCGTGCGGTCGGATGCTATATCAACAGTCTGGAGCTCCAGACGGAGGCCAGACCCTATGTCGCCAAAATCACCGGCGAGCTGGGACTGACCTGCCATCTCGGCGTACTCGACGGTGACGAGGTCGTATACATCGAAAAAATGGACGTCTTCTCCAATGTGCGGCTCTATTCCCAGATCGGCGTCCACGTTCACGCTTATTCCTGCTCTCTGGGGAAATGTCTTCTGTCCAACTATTCCGCAGAGGAGGTGCGACACATCATGTCGAACTGCAGGTTCGTCCGGTTTACGGACAAAACGCTTTCCTCCATGGACGAACTGATCGCCGACCTGGACACCGTGCGACGCCGCGGCTGGGCCCTTGACGATGAGGAGTCTGAAATCGGTCACCGCTGCCTGGGTGCTCCCATCTACGACTATCGGGGCGATATCATCGCCGCCATCTCTGCGAGCGGACCCACCAGCGTCTTCACTGAAGACCGGATTGAGAGTGTCGCATCGTATCTGACCGCACAGGCGATGGAGATCTCCCGTACCATGGGGTATACCGGCTGACTTCTCTCACAGGTACAAAGACCACTGCGCATAGCGTGGACGGAGAACGCTGAGCCTTCACAGCACAAAGCGCGCTGAGCCTTCACAGCACAAAGCGCGCCGAACCTTCACGGTACAAAGGACGCTGCGCTCGCCGGGCGCATCACAAAAAAGTCCGCCGCCGGAGTCTGTGACACTGTCATCACAGACTCCGGCGGCGGTGTTATGTTTTGAGTCAGAGATCAGAAAATATTTTTCAGTACAATCGTCTTGCTGCGGGTCATCTCATTGAAGGTTGAGAATACGCCCTCGGTACCGATTCCGCTGTCTTTGTAGCCTCCGAACGGCTGCTCGAAGGCGCGGAAGAAGCTTGCCCCGTTGATGACTGCACCGCCGGCCTCCATTTTGGATGCAACGCGGAACGCCGTCTTCTGGTCACGGGTGAATACGCAGCTGGAAAGTCCGAATCTGGAGCGGTTCGCGATGGCAATCGCTTCTTCCTCGGTGTCGAATCCGATAATCGGAACGACCGGTCCGAAGATTTCCATATCGGATGCCACATCCGCGTCGGCCGGTACATCCACGATGACCGTCGGCTCATAAAATGCGCCGTCCCTGTGACCGCCGAGAATGATCTTTCCACCCTGTTCCACGGTTTTGTTCACCTGTGCCTCCACCTTGACGGCCGCCTTCTCACTGATCAGGCATCCGATCTCAGTGTCCGGATCATCCGGCTGCCCCACCTTCAGACGCTTAATCCGTGCGACAGCCTTCTCTGCGAATTCATCCTTCAGAGAGTTATGAATCAGGAACCGCTTGCTCGCGCAGCAGACCTGACCGGTATTGTACATTCTGCCCCAGACAAGTTCTTCGACAGCCAGATCCACATCGCCGTCCTCCATGACAATGAACGCATCATTGCCTCCCAGTTCCAGAGCAGTATGAGTCAGATTGTCCGCACAGAGCCTTGCAGTGGAAATCCCCACTTCTGTGCTGCCCGTCAAAGTTACCAGATGCACTCTGGGATCTGTAATCGCAGCCTCCTTGACCGCGCCAGGCGCAGTCAGGCACTGAATCGCGCCGTTGGGAACGCCGGCCTCACAGAGCAGTCCGGTCAGCTTCAGCAGCGTCAGCGGATTGTCCGAGCTGGGAAGCACGATCGCCGCATTCCCCATCATCAGCGCCGGCGCCACCTTCTGATCAAACAGGTCGCAGGGGAAATTGAACGGAATGACACAGGCCACGACGCCGATCGGTTCGCGGGTGATCAGCTGCAGATTCGTATCCTGCCCCTGCTCTGTGCCCCGCGGAATAATGCTCCCGTAATAATGCTTGGCGTGCTCCATGAATCCGCTGAACCCGATGGGAATATTCCCTATCTCCGCCTGCGCCTCACGAATCGGCTTCCCGTTCTCCGCGCAGAGAGTCTGCGCCAGGTCATCTTTGTTCACCTCTACAAGCTGAAGGAACTTCTTCAGCACCTCAGCCCGTTTCCAGACCGGAAATTCCGCCCAGATCTTCTGACCCTCAACTGCGGCGTCCACCGCAGATTTCACATCCGCTTCCGTCGCGCGAGGCACGGATTCAATGACCGCTCCCGTCGCCGGATTGATGACGTCAAATGTTTTTCCGCTTTCACTGTCTACATACTTTCCGTTTATTACCATTTTCATACAAAATCACCTCCGAATGCTTCCGTCGTATGCACTGTCCTATTTTTCAAATCCCGCAAAGGAAAGCATCAGCCCTCCGCAGGTGTTTCTGCCGTCGTCCTCATATCCGAACTCGCCGAAGGTGAACTCGGTAATGAACGGGACGCCGCCGGCAGCATCTTTCAGTGCTTTTGCCACCTCATCGATGCGATCGCCGATGCCCGCTCTTCTGCCGCCACAGTGAACCAGCATGTAGGCTCCGGGCTCCTTCCCGAGCTTTGTCTTCAGCTTCTCCAGCGTCTCACCGGTAGAGGAAATCAGCTGATCGACAGACCCCTCCATCAGAATCATCGCTGTACCGACCGCCGCATTGTTGCCGATATTAAATGTCATGTCCTCATTCGCACTCTGGGGATGGCGGATTGCAATCAGGTCACCCAGCGGATCCTTCACTCCCACTGGAGCGGTAACCGAATATCCCAGGAGATTTCCGCCCTCGATTTCATCTTTCTTAGCGCCGGTCCACTCCATGTATTTCTCCAGCGCCGGAACTCCGTCAATCTCGCAGATCTTCCGGTAATCCTCGACCTTCGTGATGATGCCGACCTTCTCAGTCTCCTTATATGCACCTGTATATACATCGGCAAAGGCTTTGTCGGTGTAGAAAAAGGCTACCGCAACGCCGTCCGGTGTAACCATGTCCGAGGTGTACAAAACCCACTCTCCTGTAATCGTATTGTCCGCGGCGCTTCCGCCGAACATCGGAACGCGTCCGATGACCTCCGTGATTCCCTTCAGATAGAATTCCTCTTCACCCGGAGAGGCTACCATGAAGAAATAATCCGGAGCGCAGTCCTTTCCGGCGTTTTTCATCGCCTCGACTGCGACCTTGTGGCCTGTCGCCCGTGCGTCACCCTCTTTTGGCGATCCCGCGACTCCGACGGTCATGTCCGCATCCCCCATCGCCATGATTCCTACGAATCCGTCGTCTCCGGTCACAAAGCCCTGATCTGTAATGACTCCCGTAAAGGAAGTGTTGCCGATCAGAGGTACCCCGGGAAGCTCTTTGCTGACCGCTCCCAGCAATGCCTTTGTGTCATACTGAACGCCGCTGTAAACGAACGCCACCTTCGCGTCCTCAACCGCCTTTACTGCAGCCGCAGCTTCTTTTCCCGCCAGTTCCGGGCTGGCGTTCACACTTGTTCCGGTTTTTGCACTCAACATATAGATCCCTCCAATCTGATTTTTCGAAATTCTTTATTTGTTTAGATAATACTCCATTCACGGGAAAAGTCAACGAACCCGGTTTTGTTCTGAGATACTCCTGTTTCACGATGCGGAACGACAGATTTTCTTCCGGCATACATATCTAGCACAGAACCGCTTTCAATCCCGTCGACGTAAGAAATACAGCCGTCTCCCATTCCTTCAGTTCCGGGCAAATTATCCGATAACTCATCCGGAAAACCTTTCGAAATTCTTTGTTTTCCGCCGAAAAACAGCGTATAATGAAGAAACAGTTAACGCACACGCAGCACCGGCAGCACAGGATTATCTTCGTGGCGCCGCCGGGCCGCAGCTAGTGTCAAGAATTGTTCGCAAAAAGTTTCCATTGAGTCCCCGATAATGATCAGGCGGCCTGTTGTTCAAGGATTTTTGTGATGGCGGATTCACGAATGTAACTCCGTGATGTCGACCAGTCCT
>Ga0256404_1002832_pt1 | contig 37033 bp, 32 predicted proteins | sample RumenRJG_01DNA_FD_185990 | JGI IMG/M metagenome (GOLD analysis project Ga0256404, IMG submission 185990) | Bovine rumen microbial communities from Lethbridge, Alberta, Canada - RJG_01 | ecosystem: Host-associated > Mammals > Digestive system > Stomach > Rumen | place: Canada: Alberta | collected...
TGAATTGACCGATCCTTATCGAACAAAGTCAGAAGGACTTCTACGCCTATGGGATAAGGTGAGACATATGGATGGATCAATTCAAGAAACAATTGCTCGGAATGATTATTCAGTTACATTAGATGCCTCTATTTTCGCCCAAGCAGAAAATGATGAGGTAATTCTATGCCTGAATTATGACGGATTGTATGGCATCAATAATATCAACAGATTCCTGCAAGAGAGCAACCCAAATCACGCAGTTAGTTGGGGAATTCAGCAGTTTAAAGTTGGTGATCCTATTCTGTTTAATGAAACTGAACGTTTCGCACCGGCTGTATATAACAATACAAAAGGACGAATAGTGGGTATCAAAAAACTAAATGAAGGAGAACTGACTGAAAAAATACAATTTGATGTTGAATTGACAAAAGTATTGAATGAATTAGATGCTTTTGGTTGTGACTTTGAGTTGCTCGAAAACAGCCCTGCAGGGAATTCGGTAATTCGCTTTACCGTTAATAAACGAAGAAGCACAGATGAAGACGATGATTACCACTCTGCAAGAACTGTGATCCCATTTCAGATTGCATATGCGGTTTCTATTCACAAGGCTCAAGGATTAGAGTACGGTTCTGTTAAAGTAGTAATAACAGATGAAGTTGACGAACTCATAACGCATAACATTTTCTATACAGCTATTACCCGTGCACAAAGAAAGCTGAAAATATACTGGACACCCGAGGTTGAGAATAAGATTTTGACAAGCATTAAACCTAAGGATATACGAAAAGACTTAGGGTTGATGCGCAGGTATATCCAGTAGTTCACCTAGCAGCAAAGGTGTCACAAGGAAACGTGAGTGATTTCGCGGAGAATCCGTTATCATTCTCGCATGTATTTGTAGATTTTTACATAGCCCAAAATACAAGCTTTATAAATGTATTGAACATAAAAGTGAGGATCTGTTCACACTGTGACTTAGTCCATCGCCCTGGGATGCGATAGGTATGAAGCACATATGCAGCAAATCCTCACTCCATAGGATTTATTTCCAAGTGCCTTGGGTCACGATTATTGCTTACAGAAACCGCCAGAATCAAGCAAAACCGAGCGGAAAACGCAAAACCATCTCAGCTTTCTCGGGTGTTTATGGAAGTGCCTGACAGTCTCCGAAGAGATAAGGGAATTCAACAAGCGTTAATCGAATCTTCGTATACCGAAACCCTGGAACCTTACATGGTTCCAGGTTTTTTTCTTCCGGCCGCATCCTGTCAAAGCATTCCTTCCCCGGAAAACAGAGTTTTCAAGATATGCCTGTTACGAATATCGAGATATTCATTATAACTATTAGCGTGAATAACGGATAGCCATTAAAATGAAAACACAGACAGAAATCCGGGCAGATATGTAAGAAGGAGAAACGGGCATGAGTAAGGTATTAGTCATTTCCACCAGCCTGCGGGTGAAAAGCAATTCAGATATTCTGGCTGAGCGCCTGATCGCCGGCGCGCGGGACGCAGGGCATGAGGTCGAACAGATTAGTCTCAAAGGGAAGGAACTGAAGTTCTGCATCGGCTGCCTTTCCTGTCAGAAGACGCAGAAATGCACTTTAAACGACGATGCCGTGTGGATCGCAGAGAAGGTCAAAAACGCAGACACGCTGGTGTTTGTCACCCCGATCTATTACTACGAGATGAGCGGACAGATGAAGACACTTCTGGACCGGCTGAATCCGCTCTATCCCTCGGATTACCGGTTCCGTAAGATCTACATGCTGATGACGGCTGCGGAAGATGAAGACTATGTCCCGGAAAAGGCGGTCAGCGGGCTGCAGGGCTGGATCGACTGTTTTGAGAAGGCAGAGCTCGCGGGAACGCTTTTCTGCGGCGGGATCGATGATCCGGGTGCGGCATCCGGGAAGAAGGATGAACAGGATGAAGCATATGAATTCGGAAAAACACTGGAATAAAGCCGGCCGCGTCATTGCTGCCGTGCTTGCCGTGATCATGCTTCTTGTGGGCTGCGGCGTGAAAGATGTGAATGGAAGCACTGTCAGTCAGAGCAAGGCATCTCCTCCGGAAAGCACAGAAGAAGCACAACTGACAGAGAAGGGGCAGAAAACCATGAAAATGAAGATCGGTGACACGGAGGCTGCGGTGGAATGGGAGAATAACGAATCCGCCGAAGCCCTGAAGGAATTATGCCGGAACACTCCTCTGACGATCCGGATGTCCATGTACGGCGGGTTTGAGCAGGTCGGTTCTCTTGGGGCGAGCCTGCCGAGAAACGATGTACAGACTACGACCTCAGCAGGAGATATCGTCCTCTATTCGGGAAACCAGATGGTCATTTTTTACGGTTCGAACTCCTGGGCATATACCCGGCTGGGCCGGATCACGGACAAGTCTGCCCGGGAAATGGCGGAACTGCTTGGCAATGGTGACGTAACGGTTACGATCGGAGAATTCGAGTAATAAACTGCAAATGGCAGCGAAACTTGAAATGTTGTTCGCATCTTTGTGCTGCGATATGATAATTTTATAAAAATTAAGCAGTATCAAAGGAATCGCTTACAGACTGAAACTGCCGTCCGGCGGTTCAGGCATCGTGATCATCAAGGAAGGTGCCAGACAGCAATGAAGAACTGCGGAAAATGAGAGCAGCCAGGAAATAAACTCCCGGACGATCCGAAAATAGTATTATAATAATATCAAAGGCCCCGGAAGGCCTGTATTTCCGGGGCCTTCGCTGCCTGTCACCGGACCCTCGTTTTCCGGAAGGAGGTCTGTTTTATGAAACGGATTTTAATGATCGCCACAGGAGGCACCATCGCATCGCTGGACCAGGGAGACGGACTGTCTCCGGCAATCACCTCCGCCCAGCTTCTGTCGGCAGTGCCGGAGGTCAGTGAGATCTGCGAAGCGGAAGCAATGCAGCTCATGAATCTGGACAGCACCAACATGACGCCGGAATGCTGGCTCCGCATTGCCGAACAGATCCGGCTCTCTTACGATGCCTACGACGGTTTTGTGGTGACCCACGGGACGGATACCATGGCATACACTGCGGCGGCACTGTCCTATCTGATCCAGAAGTCTCCGAAGCCCATCGTCATGACCGGATCCCAGAAATCCATTTTTCTCCGTGACACGGATGCCCGCCAGAATGTACTGGACAGTTTCCGGTACGCAGTGTTTCCCGGCGCCCAGGGAGTATCCCTGGTCTTTGACGGAAAGGTGATCCTGGGGACCCGGGCAAGAAAAGAGCGGACCAAGAGTTTCAATGCCTTCAGCAGCGTGGATTATCCGGAGATCGCTGTAATACGCAGCGGTAAGGTGATCCCCTACCTTCCGGGGGAAGACTGCTCAGACGGTCCCCGGTTTTACAGTTTCGTGGGCGGAAAGATCCTTGTCCTGACACTGGTTCCGGGGATGACGCCGGAGGTGATGCATCACTGTCTCCCGGACTATGATGCCCTGGTCCTTCAGTCCTTCGGCGTGGGAGGACTTCCGGAGAATGACGGCGGCGCCCTGGCGGACGGTCTGCGCGCCTGGGTGGAAGCGGGGAAGACCGTGGTGGTGACCACCCAGGTTCCGTATGAGGGCAGCGACATGAAGGTTTACCATGTGGGGCAGAAGATCAAAAAGGAACTGAACCTGATCGAAGCCTACAGTATGACGCTGGAGGCGGTGGTGACAAAGCTTCGCTGGATCCTTGCCCGGACCCGGGATCCCAAGGAGGTGCACCGGTTATTCTATATTCCGGTGCGGCATGATATTATTGAGGCGTGACTTCAGGAAAATACAGAGTGATGGCTGAAGAAAGAATGACAGAAAAGCAGGAAGAGATCAGGGAGGCCAAAAAACAGCTCCGCCGCAGGATACGGGAGCGGCTGCGCAGCCTGCCTGCGGATTATGTGCGGACCGCCGGCATGGATATTCAGGGACAGATCCTTTCCTCCGCCAGGTATCACAAGGCGGAGAGTATCTTCCTCTTTGTCAGCATGCCGAAGGAGACCCCGACGGACCGGATCCTCCGGCAGGCGCTCTCAGACGGGAAAAAAGTCTATGTACCCAAGTGCGGCGCGAAGGAAATGCAGGCTGTGCGCATCCAGGATATCGAGCACCTGTATCCCGGCATGCTGGGGATCCTGGAACCTTCGGACTGTTCCGAAACTGTGAAGGCAGAAGAACTGGACCTGATCCTGGTCCCCTGTCTTGCGGCGGCGCCGGACGGCAGAAGGCTGGGGCACGGCGGCGGTTATTATGACCGTTTCCTGGAGGGGCACACAGAAAATGCGGTCTGCCTCTGTTTTCGCAGGATGTTCTGTGATGAGATCCCCATGGATCAGTATGACGTCCCGATGCCCTGTGTGATCACGGAAAGAGAAAACACAGAAACAGAAAACACAGAAACAGAGAAGACGGCAGAGAAAGAAGAGGAGCGGGAGGACAGACAGTGAGATTCCGGCCATGCATCGATATTCATAACGGACGCGTAAAGCAGATCGTCGGCGGAAGTCTGACCGACGCGGGCGACCGGGCAAAGGAGAACTTTGTCTCGGAAATGGACGCTGCCTGGTACGCAGATCTCTACCGCTCTCACGGGCTGACCGGCGGACATGTGATCCTGCTGAACGCGAAGGACAGTCCATACTATGAACAGACGAAAGCCCAGGCGCTTTCCGCGCTGCGGGAGTGGCCCGGCGGGCTGATGATCGGCGGCGGCATCAGCGCGGACAATGCCGGCGAGTTCCTGGATGCCGGCGCCTCCCATGTGATCGTGACCTCCTGGGTCTTCCGGGACGGTCATATCCGCTACGACCGGATCAGGACCCTGCGGGAGACCGTGGAAAAAAAACACCTGGTGCTGGATCTTTCCTGCCGGAAGCGGGACGGGAAGTATTTTGTGGTGACGGACCGCTGGCAGAAGTTCACGGAGGAAGAGGTGACGGCAGATCTCCTTTCCCGTCTGCAGGACAGCTGCGATGAATTCCTGATCCATGCGGTGGATGTGGAAGGAAAGGCGAGGGGCATCGAGGAAGCTCTGGTGGAACTTCTGGCTGATGCCTGCGGGATCCCGGTCACCTACGCGGGCGGCGTCGGAAGCTATGAAGACGTCCGGAAGCTCAGGGACCTGGGAAAAGGAAAGGTGGATGTGACCATCGGCAGCGCCCTGGACCTTTTCGGGGGACCGCTGGAGTTCCGGAAGGTACAGGAGCTGTTTGATATCTGAAACTGCGGGGCGGCCGGAAGGCCGCTCCGTTCATGTTTGCTAAGGTTTATTGCAGTATCTGTGCTACAATGAAAGTGACATCAGTCCGGCCTGCGGCCGGGCAAAAACGATGATCACAGGAGGAAAGAACGATGATCACAAAGGTCTGTGGTATTTATTTCAGTGCGACGGGAAATACGAAGAAGATTACAGAGACCGTAGCCGCGCAGCTGGCAAAGGATCTCGGATGTCCCATGGAGCTTAAGGATTTCACGGCTCCTGCGGCGAGGACTGAAGTAAAGGAATTTCCGGCGGACACTCTGGTGGTAGCGGGATCACCGACGTACGCCGGCAAGCTCCCGAACAAGATCCTGCCGGACTTCCAGACGAAACTCAAGGGAAACGGCACCCCTGCGGTGGCGGTGGTGACCTTCGGGAACCGCAGCTTTGACAACAGCCTTGCCGAGCTGGTCTCCGTGCTGACGGCAGGCGGTTTCCGGCCGGTGGGCGGCGCAGCCTTCGCATGCCGCCACGCTTTCTCGGATCTCCTGGCAGGCGGACGTCCCTCTGCGGAGGACCTGGCAGCGGCAGAGGTCTTCGCGGATCACGCGGCTGCCCTGGCGGAGAAGGCGGAGCTTCCTGCGCTTTCCGTTGCGGGCGATGCTGCCGCCCCCTACTATGTCCCGAAGGGCACGGACGGTCAGCCGGCCAAGTTCCTGAAGGCGAAGCCCCTGACCGATATGGCGAAGTGCACGAAATGCGGAAAGTGCGTCCCGCTCTGTCCGGTGGGCTCCATCGACCCGCAGGACGTTTCCAGCGTCCCCGGCATCTGCATCAAGTGTCAGGCCTGTGTCCGCGGATGTCCGGAGCATGCGAAGTACTTCGATGACGCTGCCTTCCTGTCCCACGTGGCCATGCTGGAGCAGAACTTCACCGCGCCGAAGGAGAACGCTTTCTTCTACGCAGAATAAACCAAAACGGACTGTCACATGAAAAACTTTTTCGACATGTTCCCCTGTGTTCGGACGTCTGTGCTGCAGAGCCGGACACCTGGGGAACATTGTCGATTTCATTATCATGTGACAGTCCGTTTTTTACTCCCGTATAAACCGGATCCGCAGGTCGTTCCCTTCGCAGAACACCTCCACCTTTGCGCCGACGATCATCGGCATGGAGGGCGGGAGATGGCCGAGATCCGCGTCCATGATGACCGGGACGTCATATTTTTTCAGGATCTCGATCACGGCATTGTACTGGTTCATGCCCATCATTTCTTCGCCGTAGTGGAGGGGGCGGCCGATGATGAAGCCCTTCGTGGTTTTGAACCAGCCGCAGTGCTCCATGTGCCAGAGGGCTCGGCGCATGTCGAAGACGCTGAGGTCGCAGGACTCCAGGAACCAGATGATGCCGTCGTCGGGATAGCGTTTCTGGAAATCTTCCACCTTATCGTAGCAGGTGCCCGCGAGGACGGTCAGAAGATCCATGTTTCCTCCCAGAAGCCGGCCTGACATATAGATCTCCGTCTCCTCCAGTTCCTCCGGATATTTGACCAGGACGGTCTCCTCGGTGGTGTTGTAGGGCAGGAGCGGGTGCTCCTCATCCTTCAGACCCTCGATCTCCCACATGCCATAGGTGCCGACCTCATCGATTTCACCGGTGAGCAGGCCGAGGGCGTCGGTCAGCACCGGGTGCCAGGGCTCCATGCCGAAGGCCGGCGCGCAGGGGCCGTAGACGGCGGCGGTGTCACAGAGAGTCGGCAGGAGAAAGCAGAAATTCGTGTTGTCGGAGAAGCCCATGAACCACTTGGGCTCCGCCTCCCGGATCCTGTCAAAGTCCACATAGTCCAGGGTCGTGCACATCAGCTCCCCGCCGCCGCAGGAGATAATGGTGTCCACTTCGGGATCGGTGAAGAAATCATTCGCCTCGGCGCCGCAGGCCTCCGGCGTATTGCTGATGCCGATACCGCTGCCCTCAAAGCAGTTGGGCCCGAGCTTCAGCTGAAAGCCGGCATCTTCGAGAACGTCGAGGGCGTTTATAAAGGCAGAATGGTAGGGTTCGATGAAAGCCCCGAAGGACGGAGCGATAAATCCGAGGGTCCCGTTTTCCGGAAGATCATGGGGATAACGCATGGGTCAATCCTTTCTTTGCTGTGAGGCAGTACACGATTTGCAACGTTTATGGCAAAATACATCAGGAATCACAGAATATTCAGTTTTTCCTGCTTTTTTCACCTTTACTTTTCAGGGGATGATTGTTATATTTTGAACGGATGGACAGTATTCCCCCGGAAACTATACCATTATTAAAGAAATAAAAGAAGGATGCAAGGCAGGACCTTATCTGCCGCCGGACCTGTATCCCACGGAACAGGATCGCAAGAGCGGTGATTCGTCGGTCGTTTCAGCTGCATCTGATTATAGCATCTCCCCGGGAGAAAGTCTGTCTGTCCGAAACATTACTTTTGTAGTGTTTCGGATTTTCTGCATTCAGGGAGTAAATACCGAATGACTGACAAGGAGGAAATGAAAATGAGAAAGAGCGTGTTCAGAAAGAGCGCGGCGGCAGTGCTTGCAGTGACCCTGGCAGCGGCAGCCCTCACCGGCTGCGGAAAGAAGCCGGCGGAGACCACTGCGGCAGCGACCCAGGCAGCACCGGCAGCGACCCAGGCAGCCCAGACCGCGGAGACCAAAGCGGAAGAGACCCAGGCGGCAGGCGGCATCAAGGAAGGCGGAGAAGCCACCGTCATGATCCAGACCGAGCCGGACAGCTTCGATCCCTTCATCGCGGTCGCGGCGGACACGGAGAGCATCCTGTTCAACGTCTATGACGGCCTTTTCGTCCTGAAGGACGACGGCACCATGGCTCCGGATCTTGCGGAGAGCTATGAAGTCTCCGACGACCACTGCACCTACACCTTCCACCTGCGCGACGGCGCCACCTTCTCCAATGGAAATCCCGTCACCGTGGACGACGTGGTCTGGACCTATCAGCGCTACGCGGAAGCCAAGGCCGGCTTTGAACTGGTGGACAAGATCGAGGCTGTGGACGACAAGACCATGAGCATCACCCTTAAGGAGCCGGACGCTTCCTTCCTGTCCCTCCTGAACTACGGAGTCGCTCCCCACGACGAGAGCATCGACCTCAACATCACCCCCATCGGCTCCGGCCCCTACATGATCACCGACTATGTGACCGGCTCCGAGGTGACGCTGGAGAAGAATCCCCACTACAACACCAACCCGGACCGCGTACCGCATCTGGACAAGGTCATCGTCAAGGTCAACATGTCTGATCCGGCGGTCACCATCAACCAGCTGATGGCCGGCGACATCGACCTCACCCAGTATATGGAGCCGGCGAACGCGGCTATGGTCGAAAAGCGCGGCTTCCAGGTCATTGCGGCTCCGTCCAACACCGTACAGATCCTGGCCTTCAATGAGAAGGAGAAGCCCTTCGACGATGTGAGAGTCCGCCAGGCAGTCAACTACGCGGTGGACAAGCAGGCCATCATCGACACCGTCCTCTTCGGTCAGAGCACCCCGCTGTTCTCCCACATGAGCCCGGTCATGGCTGCCTACTACACCGAGGACCTGAAGAACACCTACACTCTGGATCCGGCGAAGGCAAAGGAGCTCCTGAAGGAGGCCGGCTATGAGAACGGCGTGACCTTCACCATCAAGGTTCCGTCCAACTACAAGCGCCACGTGGATACGGCTCTGATGATCAAGGACCAGCTGGCAGAGGTCGGCATCAATGCGGAGATCGAGCAGATCGAGTGGGCGACCTGGCTGCAGGACGTCTACACCGACCGGAAGTTCCAGGCAACGGTGGTCGGCATGGGCGGCAAGGTGGACCCGGACAAGGTCCTGAACCGCTACGAGTCCTCCTATAAGCGCAACATGTACAACTACAACAATCCGGAGTACGATGCGCTGATCGCGGCCGGCAAGGCTGAGACGGATCAGGCAAAGCGCGTCGAGATCTACAGGCAGTGCCAGCAGTACCTCGTGGACGATGCTGTCTGCGTATACACCATGGACACCTCCAACCTGAAGTTCGCAAACGCGAAGCTCGGCGGCATCAGGAACTTCCCGGCTTACTTTATCGACATGGCCGCCCTCTACTGGACGGAATGATCGGAGAACGATGAAATATTACCTTAAAAAACTGGCAGTCCTGTTCGCCACGCTCTTCATGGTATCGCTGATCACCTTCGGCGTATTCCAGATCCTGCCCGGAGATCCGGTGCTGGTCATGCTGGGCGTGGACGCGGATCCCGCGCAGGCGGATATCCTGAGAGAGAAGCTGGGTCTCACGGCCCCGCTTCCGGTCCGCTACCTGCAGTGGGTCACAGGACTCCTGCACGGAGACATGGGGACCTCCTACAAGTATTCGAGACCGGTCTCCATGGTCCTGGCACAGAGGATCCAGCCGACGGTCATCCTGGCGCTCCTGACCATCACCATCACGGTGCTGGTCGGGATCCCGCTGGGGATCCGTCTTGCCAGAGATGCCTCCAGGTGGTACAGCGGATTCCTGTCCGGGCTCACGCAGCTCGGTCTCGCGATCCCGGCCTTCTGGTTCGGCATCCTGCTGATCCTGATCTTCGCGGTCCATCTGAATCTGATCCCGGCGGGCGGCTACGTCCGCTGGGAGAAGAGTCCGGCCCAGTGTATCGAGAGCCTGATCCTTCCGGCTGTCGCCCTGTCCTTCGGGACCACGGCCACGGTGGTCCGCTATCTCAGAAACACCCTGCTGGACCAGATGAGCAAGGACTACGTGCGCACGGCACGGAGCAAGGGCCTGAAGGAACGGACGGTGATCTACCGCCATGTGCTCCGGAACGCCCTGATCCCGGTCCTTACCATCATGGCCATGCTTGTAACGGATATTCTTGCCGGCAGCATCATCATCGAGACCGTGTTCTCGATCCCCGGCCTCGGTTCCATCATCACGGCGTCCATCACGAGCCGTGATTTTCCGCTGCTTCAGTCCACCGTCATGTATATCGCGGCCCTGGTGGTCATCATCAACACTGCGGTGGATATCCTTTACAGCGTTATCGATCCCCGCATCCGCGTGAAGTAAGGAGCGTTCCATGTCTGAACAGTTCAAAAAAACAGCAAGGCGTTTCCTGAAGAACCGGAGCTTTACCGCGGGCTGCGTCATGATCCTGTTTCTTTTCGGGATCATGCTTCTGAGCCTGGTCTGGACCCCTTATGATCCGATCAAGATGATGCGGGGGCAGACCTTTCTCGATCCCGGAGCGGAGCACTTTCTGGGAACGGACAATTTCGGCAGAGATATCTTCAGCCGCCTTATCACCGGCGCCCAGTCGGCCTTCCTGGTCGGCACCTTCACCGTGCTGATCGGCGGCATCATCGGCACCATTCTCGGCTCCTGCGCAGGCTATTTCGGCGGCTGGATCGATGAGGTCATCATGCGGTTCATCGACGCGCAGATGGCATTTCCGGGCGTCCTTATAGCCCTCATGATCATTTCGATCTTCGGGCCGGGACTGCGGAACACCATCATCGCCCTCGGGATCATGTCCGTGCCGCGTTTTGCCCGTATGGTGCGAAGCGGCTTCCTGCAGTACCGGAGCGCGGACTTCGTCAACGCTGCGAAGGCCCGGGGCGCAGGTTCTTTCCGCCTTATGTACATCCACATCCTTCCGAATATTCTTTCTTCCCTCGTGATCACTGCGTCCCTGAGCTTCGCGACGGCGATCCTCTCCGAGACCGGTCTCAGCTACCTGGGTCTCGGCGTCCAGCCGCCCACTCCCTCCTGGGGGATGATGCTGAAGGACGCCCAGCAGTACATCTACCTTCAGCCCCTTTCCCTCGTCTGGCCCGGCATCATGATCACCATCATGGTCCTGGGATTCAATTTCATCGGCGACGGTCTGCGGGACATCCTGGACGACGGCAGCCAGTAAAAGAACGGAGAAGCTATGTTTGAAGTCAGAGATCTGGAAGCCTGTTTCCGGAAAAACGGACAGGATTATCCGGCAGTCACGGGACTTTCCTATAAGATCGAGCACGGCGAGATCCTTGGCATTGTCGGGGAGTCCGGCTGCGGAAAAAGCATCTCGTCGCTGGCACTTCTCGGACTCCTGCCGAAGAACTGCCGGGTGACGAACGGCATCATGCGGATCAACGGGGAAAAATACGGCGATTTCTCGCCGGAGAACCTGGAAGATCTCCGGGGGGACGATATTGCCATGATCTTCCAGGAGCCGATGACGGCACTGAACCCGCTGTTCACGGTGGGCTGGCAGATCGGCGAAGCCTATGAGATCCATCATCCGAAGGCCACAAAGGAAGAGGTCCGTTCGGTCACCTATGAGATCATGCGGAAGGTAGGTCTTCCGCGGGTCGAAGAGGTCTTTTTCAACTATCCGCATCAGCTGTCCGGCGGAATGCGGCAGCGCGTGGTCATCGCCATGGCCCTCATCAACCGCCCGGAGGTGATCATCGCGGACGAGCCGACCACGGCGCTGGATGTGACGATCCAGGCTCAGATCCTGCAGCTTCTCCAGAAGCTGAACCAGGAGGAGGGAACCTCTGTCATCCTGATCTCCCACGATCTCGGGATCATCCGGGAGATCTGCGACAACGTGATCGTTATGTACGCGGGCCATGTGGTGGAATCCGGCAACGTGGACACTATCTTTGCGAATCCGCAGCACCCCTACACGAAGGGGCTTATCGCTTCCATTCCTTCCATGGCGAAGAAGGGGGAGAAGCTGCACACCATCCGCGGGACGGTGCCGGACCTTTATCTCCGGAACAACGGGCAGTGCCCCTTCGCGGACCGGTGCGACTTCGCGACGGACTGCTGCCGGAACAGCGTTCCGGATATGACGGACATCGGTACCCACCATGTGCGCTGCTTCCTGGCAAAGGCTGCGGCGCAGGATGCCGTGACAGACGCTGCCGGTGCGGCGCCGCAGGATGCCGTGACAGACGCTGCCGGTGCGGCGCCGCAGGGAACGGAGGCGGACCATGCCTGAACAGAAAGGAAACATTATCGAGATCCGGGATCTCCGGAAATACTATAAAGTCAAGACGGAGCGGCTGTTTGAGAAGACCCGCTGGCTTCACGCGGTGGACGGCGTTGACCTCGACATCCGGAAGGGCGAGACCCTGGGGATCGTCGGGGAGTCCGGCTGCGGGAAATCCACCCTCGGACATATGGTCCTGCGGCTCAGAAAACCGACTGCGGGAACGGTCTCCTATGAAGGTTTTCCGAAGGGACCCGACAGATCCCAGATGAAGGAATTCCGCGAGAAGTTCCAGATCATTTTCCAGGACCCGTACTCTTCACTGAATCCGAAAAAGCGTATAGGATGGCTCCTTCAGGAACCGCTGGTGATCCACGGTATCGGGAAGGATGCGGCGGAGCGGCGGGAGCTCGCCGTCAAAATGCTCCGCGAGGTGGGCATGGATGAGTCCTATATGGAGAAATTCCCCCGGGAACTCTCCGGCGGACAGCGCCAGCGCATCAGCATCGGCATCGCCATGATCATGAACCCGGACTTTATTGTCGCGGACGAACCGGTCTCGGCGCTGGACGTCTCGGTGCAGGCCCAGATCCTGAACCTCATGAAGGAACTGCAGGAAAAGCACGGCCTGACCTGGATGTTCATTTCCCACGACCTGAACGTGGTGCACTATATCAGCGACCGGATCGGCGTCATGTATCTCGGAAAGATCGTCGAGATCGGGAACGTGGAGGAGGTCTATCAGGACCCGAAGCATCCATACACCAAGGCGCTTCTTTCCTCGATCCCGGACCTCGATGCAGGTCCGAAGGAGCATGAGATCATCGAGGGCGATGTCCCCAGCGCGGTGGATCCCGGGCCGGGCTGCGCCTTCGCGTCCCGCTGCAAGTACGCGACGGAGCGCTGCAGAAAGGAAACCCCGGTCCTTAAGGACATCGGCGGAAGAAAGGTGAGCTGTTTTCTATGCGGATCGGAGTGATCTCTGACATTCATGTCGACATCAACCGCGATTATGATATTTACGGCGCTCTTACGGAGGCAGTCCGCGGGCAGGGCGCCGATCTTCTTGTCATCGCCGGTGACATCAGTGAGAATTCGGACGAACTGCTGGCGTTCATGGACCGCCTGAACACAGACGGGATCCCCTCCCGTTTTGTCCCGGGAAACCACGACATGTGGGATGTCGGCGGCACCTATGCCGGCGGCGATACCTGGAAGGTGTGGGAGAAGTACTGCGCTTCCCCCTGGTGTCTCAGCGGTCCGGACACGAAACATGATCTGGAGCTTCCGGGGGGCTGGGTCCTGACCGGCGACATCGGCTGGTATGACTACTCCCTGGCATCCGCGAAGTTCACGGCGGAGGAACTCTCGAAGAAAAAGTTCGGCGGCCGGACCTGGATGGATTCTTATAAAGCCCACTGGGGCATGACCGACCGGGAGCTGGATGAGAAGATGCGGTCGATGCTGGAGGCGCGGATCTCTGCCCGGGCGGCCGAGGGGAAGAAGATCATCCTTGTGACTCACATGCTGACGCACCCGTATTTCAAGGTGCTGCGCCCCGGCATGTGGGAATACTTCAATGCCTTCCTCGGAAGCAGCGCCTATGCGGAACTCTGCATGAAGTACGGCGTGAAGATGTCCCTGATGGGGCACGTGCATCACCGGCAGGAGCTTACGGACCAGGGCGTCCGCTATATCTGCGCCTGCCTCGGATATCACAGCGAGTGGAAGTCCGACGACTGCCGGAAGGAGACTGCGGAAGCACTGAAGGTGTTTGAGATCTGAGAATTGAACGCAGCGGAAGCCTTAAAGCAAAGCTGTCCGGCGGAAATTCAGAAAAGGAAAGATGGATATGCTGTATCGGGAAATAGGAATCACGGACATAGAAGGCGTGCTGGTGGGGCACGCGCAGCGGAAGGAACTGGGCAGCGGGTGCACCGCGGTCCTGGTGGAGAAGGGAGCCCTCTGCGGCTGCGACGTGCGGGGCGGAAGTCCCGCTACCCGGGACACCCAGGCGCTCCGTTCGGAAATGTCGAACCAGAAGATCTACGGTGTCGTCCTGACGGGGGGCAGCGCCTACGGACTGAATACCTGCACCGGCGTCATGAACTATCTTACGGAGCGCGGCGCGGGAACCATGGTCCGCAGCTGGCGGATCCCGGTGGTGGTCGGCGCCGGCATTTTCGACTTCCCGGTCTCGGACGCAAAGTTTATTCCCGGGACGGAGCTCGGATATGAGGCGGCGAAAAACGCCACCTCGGGCCCGGTGGAAGAGGGCTGCGTCGGCGGCGGCACCGGCGCCACGGTCAGCAAGTTCCTGGGACCGGAGAACGCCTTTAAATCCGGCATCGGGACTTACGGCCTGCAGGTCGGAGACCTGAAGGTGGCGGCGATCGCGAATGTCAACGCCTTCGGGGATGTCTATGATCCCGTCACCGGGAAGCAGCTCACAGGTCCGCTGACTCCGGACCGGAAGACCTTTCAGAATACGGTGGAAATGATGATCGGACGGCCGGAACACGATGAGTGGACCGAAGGGAAATGGGAAGGCGGCAATACCGCGGTGGGGCTCATCGTCACCAACGCGAAGCTTACCAAAGGCCAGATGAACAAGGTCGCTTCCATGACCCACAATGGTCTGGCAAGGGCCATCCGCCCGGTTCATACCACCAAGGACGGGGATACCGTGTTCGCGATGACCACCGCGGAGACTGCGGCAGACGTGGACGTGGTCGGCGTCCTCGCGGCGGACGTCATGGCGAAAGCCATTGCCCGCGCGGTGCGCGCGGCGGAGCCGATGAAGGGTTACGCAGCTGCGCGGGATTACGAAAAATGATAACAGCCGGGGCGGAGGCCCCGGTTTTTGCTTGCCCGATTTTACGTAAACCTGTATACTTTAGAGTGGAGCTGTTTCGGACGGGGGCGGACCTCCGGGAGACAGCTTTGCGGATCAATGCTTGGGGGCGTAAGACGGGATGAATGAGCGGGCAATGACTGCGGACGGCTATATCAAGGACCAGGATTATACGGACGATATTCCGTATGGCTACTGGCCGTCATCGTTCAATGGCTGCGGATGGATCGCGGTCTACAATTTCATGCATGGGATGGGAATGCCGGATTCTCCGGAAACGGTCTATGCGGACATGCTCCGGATCCTTCCATATGAAGGCAGACGCGGAACGCCGTTTCCCACCATGGCGGAGTTTTTCCGGAAGCGCGGGATCCCGGCTTCCAGGCATTACGGGGAAAAGGGTCTTCTGAAGAAGATCTCCGGCGTGCCGGCCGGCATCGTCCGCTATGTGGAGCGCGGCGAACCGCACTACGTCGCGTTTGTCCGGACAGGAGAGGAACGGTACCGCTTCTTCAATTCCGCCGACGGCATGGAAGACATTGAGACTGATATGCAGCACTTCGTGGAAGAGCATGTGACCCGGAAGGATCTGATCCGGCTCCTGCTTCCCGGAAAAAGGAAAGCTCCGAAAGGATGACGGATCATGCAGAAGAAGGAAGCAAAGACCATCTTATCGACCCAGAACGGGCTGAATCCATACCGGAACCTGTCCCGGGGAAGCCTTCTGGATCAGGGATTTGACCGCGGCTGTATGGCGGAGACGGATTACGAGAGCGTCGAGGCAAAGATCAACGCGCCGGAGCTTCTCGCCTACGCGCTCCGCAGAAAGCGGAATAAATGCATGATTATGGCCGGCTCCCAGAGCGATCCTTACCAGCCCTGTGAGGAGGTGCTGCGGATCATGCGGGGCTGTCTGGAAGAGATAGACCGCTACGGCTTCGGACTGGCGCTCCAGACAAAATCCGACCTGGTCCTGCGGGACCTGGATCTCCTTGCCAGCATCAACCGCAAATCCCGCTGCATTGTCCAGGTTTCGCTGATGACCGTGGACGAGGCGGTCCGGGAAAAGCTGGAGCCGAATGTCTGCACGGCTGCGCGGCGCGCGGAGGTCCTGACAGAGCTGAAAAAAGCAGGGATCCCGACGATAGCCCGCATCGCCCCGGTTTTTCCCTTCCTGAATGACGCGCGGCAGAATATCGAGGCGCTGATGGAAGCCTGCGTCGGTGCGGGAGTCTACGGACTGATGGGGTTCGAACCGGGCGTCACAGTCCGCGAGAAGGACCGGGAAACCTTCCTCACCAGGCTGGAGGAACTGTTCCCGGGCATGCGGACCGCTTATGAGGAGAGCTTCGGAACGCTTTCCGAGATGCTGTCGCCCGAGGGGGAGGAACTGGCCCGCTATGTGCGCAGCGCCTGCGCGGGGTACCATATCGAGGACGACAGCGGCCGGCTGTTCACTTATCTTCACGCCTTCGTGGACCGCGAGGCGGGAGAGCAGCTGAGTCTGTTTGACATTCCGGTGCCGGCCGGAGAAAACTGAACCCGGTTCTCAGCCGGGGGAAAGGAAGAGACTTTGAGCCTGATCAGGATCCACTACCATTTCGTCGGGAGAGTGCAGGGCGTCGGTTTCCGGTACACGGCCTATTACGCTGCGACCCGGCACGGCGTGACCGGATTCGTGAAGAACGAGGATGACGGAAGCGTGACCATGGAGGCCCAGGGGTCACCGCAGGCCATCATGGCCATGATGCGCCAGATCAAGGAGAGCAGGTGGATCCATATTGACTCCTCCAGCCCGCAGAGGATCCCGCCGGACCCTGGGGAGCGGGAGTTCAAAGTAAGGAGCTACTGAAAAAAGCTGCCTCACTCATTCCTGAGTGAGACAGCTTTTCTGTATTCAGATCTGCCAGCCGCCGGAGAGCGTCACGATCTGGCCGGTGAGATAAGGCCCGGATTCCGCCAGAGTATAGATGAGGTCCGCGGCCTCAGCCGGTGTGCCGAAACGGCCGGCGGGGATCTCCTCCTCAAGGGCAGCGCGCTCCTCGGGATCCAGGAAGGCGTTCATTTCGGTGTCGATGGTCCCGGGGGCCACGGCATTCACCTGGATGTTCGAGGGCGCCAGCTCCTTGGCCAGCGCCTTGGTGAAGGCATTTACCCCGCCCTTGGCAGCGGAATAGGCAGTCTCACAGGATGCGCCGGCTGCCCCCCAGACAGAGGATACAGTGATGATCTTCCCGCCGCCCCGGTGCAGCATCATGGGGACTGCCAGACGGCTTAGGTAGAAGACGGAACTCAGGTTGGTCCGGATCATCTCATCCCATTCCGCCGGCTGCATGTCCTGGAACAGTCCGTGACGGGAAATGCCGGCGTTGCAGACCAGCACGTCCAGGCGGCCGAAGGTTCCGCGGATGAGCTCAAAGAAGCGGCTGCAGGCTTCCGGGTCGCCTATATCGCCCACAAACAGCATTGTCCGGCTCCCGAGCCGCTCCGCTTCCGCGGCGGTCTCCCGGAGCGCGGACTCATTTTTTACGCAGCTCAGCGCGAGATCATATCCTTCCGCGGCGAATTTCAGTGCCGCCGCTTTTCCGATGCCCCGGGACGCGCCCGTGATGCAGACTGTTTTTCTCATGATATAAGACCTTTCCCGGCCGTAAAACGGCATTTTTCGGCTGCAGGTTTATTATTTGTCTTTTCCGTCATTTTTGGCCCCGGAAACAGCTATATCTTACCATAAAAAAATGTTTTCACGCAAAAATGGTAGACATAATTTACACATAAATAATTATGTAAACCGGTTTTGAACCTACAACATCTTGTGGAGGGTGGTTTTGAGAATTATGTAAACTAATATTGACGGAATTCTACGAGATATTGTACAATCTTTACTCATCGGGCCCTAAACCTTGTTGAAGTCAGGGTCATTTTCATCTATAATGGGAACAACAAGATGTCCGTTTCGGTGAGAGAGAAATGTACAGACGCAGACAGGAAAGACGAAAAAGAATCCTTCAGAAGATCATCCGGTGGCATCCGGTGATCCTTCTTCTGATCATGTTTGTCCTCGGGGCCTGCACCCGGGGCAAGACGAACAGTTACACGATCACTGCAGCATCCGCCGCGGAAGCTTCCGCAGCGGAGACCGTGGCGATGGCACAGGAAAATTTCGCGGAGTTTGAACGGATCGACGACAGCCTCGCGGAGAATCCTGCCTATGCATCCGCAGCGCAGGTCCAGATCGTCGCCTTTACGGAGCCTGCCCAGGTTCCGTCCCGGGAAGCCGCAGCGCAGGACAGCGAAGAGGAGACGGAGGAAACACTTCCGGAGAAGACCCTTCCGGAAGAGAGCACCGACGGGAATGTCACCGTCTGGCGGAACGGAAATTACAGTTCCAGAGAGGAAGTCGCGCTGTATGTCCACGCATACGGGACCCTTCCCTCCAATTACATCACCAAGCGCAAGGCAGAGGAGCGCGGCTGGGATTCCCGGCGCGGAAATCTGAGCGACGTTCTCCCCGGAATGAGTATCGGCGGCAGCGAGTTCGGCAATTACGAAGGACGTCTGCCGGCGGAAAAGGGCAGGAAATACTACGAGTGTGATATTGATTACAACGGCGGATCCCGGAATACCAAGCGGATCATCTACTCCAGCGACGGGCTGGTGTATTACACCGAGGATCAGTATCAGACCTTCGCGAAGCTTTACTGATGGAGTACTATGAAAAAAACACAGTGGATGCTTTACACAAAACGGGCCGACTTTAACGAGTTAGCGGCCCGTTTTTCCATTTCTCCGGTCCTGGCGCGGATCATGATCAACCGCGGCGTCCCGCCGGAGGAGATCGGAACCTATCTGCACGGGACGCTGGACGATCTGCCGGATCCGGGACTCATGAAGGACCTGGACCGGGCGGCGGAGATCCTGATCCGGAAGCGGGACGAGGGAAAGTCTGTCCGTGTGATCGGAGACTATGACATCGACGGGATCTGCGCCACATATATTCTGACGGTGGGGTTCCGATCCGTCGGGATCCGGGCGGACTACGACATTCCGGACCGGATCAGGGACGGCTACGGCCTGAATGTGAATCTGATCCGGAAAGCGGACGAGGACGGCATCGACACCATCGTCACCTGCGACAACGGCATCGCCGCCATCGATGAGATCCAGGCGGCAAAGGATCTCGGGATGACGGTCATCGTCACCGACCATCACGAGGTGGGACACGACGGGAACGGCGCGGAAAAGCTTCCTCCCGCGGATGCAGTAGCGGATCCGAAACAGGAGGCGTGCAGCTATCCCTTCGACGGGATCTGCGGCGCTGTGGTGGCATGGAAGCTGGTCGGCGTCCTTTACAGGAAATGCGGGATTCCGGAAGAAAAATGGTGGGAATTCCTTCCCTTCGCGGCAATTGCCACGGTGGGCGACGTGATGCCGCTCCGGGAAGAGAACCGGATCATCGTCCGGGAAGGGCTGAAGGCTGTCGCTGCCACTGATAATCCGGGACTCTGCAGTCTGATGGAGCTCTGCGGACTGGTTCCTTCGGAAATCACTGCCTATCAGATCGGTTATGTGATCGGGCCCTGCCTGAATGCGGGCGGACGGCTGGAAAGCGCGAAGATCGGTCTCCGCATGCTGCTGGAGACCGATCCGGAGAAGGCGGAACAGGCGGCGGTCCACCTGAAGGAACTGAATGACGAACGGAAGGACATGACGGCCCGGGGCGTGGAAGAAGCCCGGCTCCAGGCGGAGGGAGAACTGACGGACCAGAAGGTGCTGGTGGTCTATCTCCCGGACTGCCATGAGAGTGTGGCGGGCATCATCGCCGGACGGCTCCGGGAAGAATATTACCGGCCCAGCATCGTCCTCACCGACAGCGCGGCCGAGGACTGCATCAAGGGTTCCGGGCGGTCCATCGAAGGTTATCATATGTTCCATGCGCTGGAGGGTGTCTCGGATCTCCTGGTCCGGTTCGGCGGCCATCCCATGGCGGCAGGGCTTACGCTGAAGCGGGAGAATGAGGCGCTGCTCCGGCAGCGGCTGAACGATGCCGCGGATCTGACGGAGAATGACCTGACGGAGAAGATCTGGATCGACGCGGCGATGCCCTTTTCCTACATCACTGAGGACCTTGTGCGGAGCCTTTCCCTTCTGGAGCCCTGCGGGCAGGGAAACGAACGTCCGCTGTTTGCCCAGAAGAACGTGAAGATCCGGTCCGTCCGGGTCGTCGGACGGAACCGGAATGTGGTCCGCCTTTCCCTTACCGGGGAGGACGGCTTTACCATCGACGGCGTCGCTTTCACGGACGGAGACCGGTTCCTGGAGGAACTGAAAGAGCGCCGCGTCTTCGATATCCTGTATTACCCGGCCATCAATGAATATATGGGCCGGAACACCCTTCAGATCGTGATTCGGGGATGGAAATTCCGTACCTGAATTGATATACTGTTTCAGTAGGCGGCGCGGCATTGCGGCCGCAGGCGAAATGCCGGAGAGGAGCAGAGATGAAAGCACTTGGTGATTATGTACGTACCATCCCGGATTTTCCGAAGCCGGGCATTATGTTCCGTGATATTACGACGATCCTCCAGGATCCGGACGGCCTGAAGATGGCTATCGACGGTCTGATCGATTTCGTGAAGGATCTGGACTACGACGTGGTCGTCGGACCGGAAGCCCGCGGCTTTATTTTCGGCGTGCCGGTGGCTTACGCGGAGCATAAGAGCTTCGTCCCGATCCGGAAGAAGGGCAAACTCCCGGCGGAGACCGTGGAGATGACCTATGATCTGGAATACGGCACCGCGACCATCGAGATCCACAAGGATGCCATCAAACCCGGCCAGAAAGTCATCATCGTCGATGACCTGATTGCCACCGGCGGCACCACCGAAGCGATCGTCCGGCTTATCGAACAGCTTGGCGGCGAAGTGGTGGGGATCCTGTTCGTCATGGAGCTGAAGGGGCTGGAAGGCAGAAAGAAGCTGGAAGGCTACAATGTCCAGACACTTCTGAGCTACGAAGGAAACTGATTCCGGAAACCTGCGGAACAAAAAATAACAGATCTGATCGAACAGTAGATGACATTCGGGCTGCTGTCCCGGGCGATCCTGGAAGCCCGGGCAGCAGCCCGTTTTCGGTGGAAAACATGACAAAAAATAACGAGGCGCTGCTTCAGCCCTTCGCCGTCCGGGAGAAGGGGAAGCTTCTCCGCGCCGGATATACGACCGGGACCTGTGCGGCGGCAGCGGCAAAGGCTGCCGCAGTCATGCTGATCACGGGGGAGAGGATCGAGGCTGCCGCGGTGCGGACGCCTGCAGGGCCGGAGCTTCTGCTCCCGGTGGAGGAGATCCGCACCGGCCCGGGGTTCGCGGAGTGCGCGGTCCGGAAGGACGCGGGCGATGACCCGGATATTACCGACGGAATCCTGATCTACGCACTGGTGAGGGCAAAACTTCAGCCCGGCAGCGATGCGGCGGAAGTCGTGATCCGCGGCGGCACCGGTGTCGGGACGGTGACTCGGCCGGGCCTGGACCAGCCGCCCGGGGAGGCGGCCATCAACAGCATCCCGCGGAAGATGATCACAGAAGGGGTCCGGGAAGCGGCTGCAGAGGCAGGCCTTCAGGGGCGGGTCACGGTGACAGTCTCCGCACCGGAGGGACTGAAGCTGGCGGAAAAGACCTTCAATCCGCGGCTCGGGATCCGGGACGGCATCTCAATTCTCGGGACAGAAGGAATTGTCCGCCCCATGAGCCGGCGGGCGCTGACGGATACGATACGTGCGGATATGCGGGTCCATGCGCAGGGCGGAGGCCCGGTCCTGGCGGTTCCGGGAAATTACGGGCTCCGCTTCCTGGAAGAGACCTTCGGTGTGCCGGCATCGGACCCGGTGATCATGAGTAATTACGTGGGAGAGACTATCGACGCCGCGGGCGAGACCGGGGTGAAGGAACTTCTGCTGGCCGGGCATCTCGGAAAGTTTGTGAAGCTTGCCGGAGGGATCATGAACACCCATTCGTCGGAGGCAGATGCGCGGATGGAGCTTCTCTGCGCCCATGCGGTGCGCTGCGGGGCGCCGGCAGGCCTCCTGAAACAGATCCTGGACTGCACCGTTACACAGGAGGCGGCGCAGCTTCTGAAGGCGGCCGGCCTTCTGAAGGCAGTCTCCGGATCCATTCTGCGGGCGGCAGAGGCACATGTCCGCCGGCGCGCCGCAGAAGGAATGAAGACTGCGCTGATCATATATACGCCGGAGGACGGGATCCTCGCGGAGAGCACGGAAGCGCGGCCGATGCTGGCGCGCCGTGCGAAACAGATGCCGGAAACCGGCGCGGAGGGATGACTTTGAAAAAACTGCTGGTATTCGGCGGAACGACAGAAGGAAGGCTTCTGGCGGAATTCTGCGGCAGGCACGACATACCGGCCGCGGTTTCCGTGGCGACGGATTACGGCTCGGAGATCCTGCCGGAATTCCGGACTGTCCGGGTACTTCAGGGGCGGAAAAACGCGGAGGAGATCCGGGATCTTCTGGAAACCGGAGAATATGACCTGGTCCTGGACGCGACTCATCCCCATGCGGCGGAGGTGAGCCGGGAGATCCGGACCGCCTGCGCAGAGGCGGGAACAGAACTGATCCGTGTCCTGCGGGATGAGAGACCCGGGACGGAAAACATACCCGGAACGGAAAACAGATCCAGGACAGAAGAGCAGCTGCAGGCGGAGCTTGACCGCCGCGGAAAGCTGTTCCGCGCCGCGGATGCCACGGAAGCGGCACAGCTTGCAGGAAAGATGAGAGGCGGTATTTTCCTGACCACAGGGAGCAAAGAACTTCCCGCCTTTTCGGGACTCCCGGGAGAGCGTCTGTTCGCACGGGTCCTTCCCTCCGCGGAAGCCCTGGAAGCCTGCAGAAATGCGGGAATCCCCACCGGGCACATATCCGCCATGCAGGGACCTTTTTCTGTGGAACTGAATGAAGCCATGCTTCATGAGACCGGATGCAGGGTCCTGGTGACAAAGGATTCCGGGAACCGCGGCGGTTTCCCGGAGAAGCTCGAAGCCTGCAGACGGACCGGAGCGGCAGTGATCGTGATCGACCGGCCGGCAGCGGAAGAAGGAAAGACACTTTCGGAAACCTTCGCGTTTCTTGAAGGACGGTATCAGATTCCGGGACAGGATACGCCCGGAGATAAAAAACATGGCGGCAGGCGGGGAAGACTTACGATCTGCGGGACCGGACCCGGCGGTGTGCAGTGCATGACAGCGGAGGTCCGGGAGGCGATCCTGGAAGCGGATCTTCTGACGGGAGCGGCGCGGATGGTGGAGGCGGCGCAGGCAGTCCGGAAAGCTTCGGGGCTTCCCCCTGCGGAGGAAGCAGTGACATGGAAGGCTTTTGAGATCGCGGATCTCGCAGCTGCTCATCCGGAAAAGCGGATCGCCGTCATGATGAGCGGCGACAGCGGGTTTTTCAGCGGTACCGCGGGACTCCGCAAGGCGCTGGAAGAACGCGGCGCCGGCGCAGATCAGAATGATCCCGCAGCGCCGGAATACCGGGTCCTTCCCGGGATATCGTCGCTTTCTTATCTGTCCGCGGCCTGCGGCCTTCCCTGGGAGCGGATCGTTCCCCTTTCCATGCATGGAAGAACGGCGAACTACGGAGCCGTGCTGCGGCACTTCGGCGCAGTCTTCCTCACGCTGGAAGGCAGAACGCAGCTTTCTGAGATCGCGGCGTCCCTGACAGAGCAGGGCCTTGGACAGACAGAAATCTATGCCGGGACGGCCCTGTCTCTTCCTGAGGAGGAAATCAGGGCCTTCCGGGCGGAGCAGCAGCCGGACGGCGGCTTTTTCTTCGGACAGCCTGCGGATGCCCTTTCCCTGCGGCAGCCGGTCTGTGCGATCCTGAAAGCGCCGGCGGGATTCCGTCCGGCGGCGCCGGGAATTCCGGATTCCTGCTTCCTGCGGGAGGATAAGGTCCCGCTCACCAAGGAAGAACTGCGCGCGGTGATCATATCAAAACTGCAGCCGCGGTTTGATTCGGTCTGCTGGGATATCGGCTCCGGGACCGGCGGCGTCACGGCAGAGCTTTCCATGGCGGCTCCGGCAGGGCAGATCTTCGCGGTGGAATGTGACGAGGCGGCATTCCGGGTGACAGGAGAAAATATCCGCCGTTTCGGACTCTGCAATGTCCTGCAGGTCCGGGGCAGCGCGCCGGGATGCCTTGAGGGACTGCCGGCGCCGGACTGCGTGTTTGTAGGCGGAGCCCACGGACAGGCGGAGATCATTCTTGAAAAGATATTCCGTGCGAATCCGGGGGCATCGGCCGCGGTGACTGCGGTGACACTGGAGACAGCGGCGGAGCTGTTCCGCCTGCTGAAGAAATACGAGGCGGCGGGATACGGGACGGAGTGTGTCCAGATCGGGGTGAGCAGGGCGCGGAAGGCAGGAAGCATGTCGCTGCTCAGTGCCCAGAATCCGGTGTTCCTCTGCGTGATCCGCGGGAGGACGGAAGCATGAAGAAGCTTATGATCGCGGGGGCCCGTTCCGGCTGCGGGAAGACGACAGCCGTGATGGGGCTGACCCGGTTCCTGCGGGAGCAGGGAGAGAAGGTACAGGTCTACAAGACCGGGCCGGACTACATCGACCCCATGTTTCACACGGTGGTGAGCGGGCGGCCCTGCATCAATCTGGATCCCTGGTTCCTGGAGGCAGGGACGCCGGGGCGCAGTCTGCAGGAGGTGTTTTCCGCCCATGCGGGCGATGCGGACTTCCTTCTGGTGGAGGCCGCCATGGGACTCTGCGACGGCATCACGGGACAGGAAACCCGGGGAAGTGCGCTCGCGGTGGCGCAGGAACTGAAGCTTCCGGTCCTGTTCCTGGCGGACGGCGGGGACCTTGACGGTGCGGCGCAGTATCTCCGCGCCCTCCCGGAAGGGGTCGTGAAGGGCATCGTCATCAACCGCCCGGAAGCGGGCAGACCGGAGGCACTGGCCGGGATTCCCGTATTGGGAACGCTCCCGGAGATCAGGGGCGGGGAACTGAAAAGCCGGCATCTTGGGCTGACGATTCCGGAAGACCCGGAGGAAGCGGTCCGGACAGCGGTCCGTGTGGCGAAGGCTTTCCGCCGGTACACGGACACGGAAGCCATCGGGCGCATCGCCGGAGAGAAGGAAACCTACCGGATCGCGGTGGCGCGGGATGAGGCGTTCTCCTTTCTTTATGAGGAAAACCTGGAGATCCTGAAGGAGACCGGCGGAACACCGGTGTTCTTCAGTCCGCTCCGGGACCGGGAACTGCCGTCGGGAGTTTCCGGGCTGTGGCTTCCGGGAGGATATCCGGAACTCTACGCGGAAGCGCTGTCCATGAATGAGACTATGCGGTCGGAGATCGCGGATGCGGTGCGGCGGGGTCTGCCGACGGTGGCGGAGTGCGGCGGATTTATGTATCTGATGGAGGATCTGGAGTCTTTTTCCGGGGAGACCTTTGAAATGTGCGGCGTGATCCCGGGAAAAGCCTTCCGGACGCCGAAGCTTCAGCGCTTCGGCTACATCACCCTCACGGCGCGTCAGGACACACTCCTTCTTTCTGAAGGGGAGAGCATGAGAGCGCATGAATTTCACTACTGGGACGCCGAGTACTGCGGGGACGCGGCGCGGGCAGAGAAAGCCAGCGGAAAAGGAGCCTGGGACTGCGTCGCCGCGAGCCGTACACTGTTTGCCGGGTATCCGCACATCTATCTGGCGGGATGCCCGAAGGCCGCGGAACGGCTGGCAGAAGCCTGCAGGGCCTGGCAGAGAATCCACAGGCAGGACAGCGGGAAAGGAGAGAGATGATGGATCTGATCCGGTCGCTGGCGATCGCGTTTTCCATGTATTCCCGCGTTCCCGTTCCGCAGGTGGAGTGGAGTGAGCGGAGCATGAAATATACCTTCCTGTTCTTCCCGGCGGTGGGACTCCTGGAGGGAGCGCTCCTTCTCGGGATCGGAAGACTGCTCCGGCTCGGCGGCATCGCCCCCCTGCCCCGGGGCGCTTTCCTGACGCTCTTTGTGTTCATGTACACCGGAGGGATCCATATGGACGGGTTCATGGATACCATGGATGCCCTGGGATCCGCCAGACCCCGGGAGGAGAAGCTCCGGATCCTGAAGGATCCCCACACGGGCTCTTTTGCGGTGCTTTCCTGCGTCCTCTGCTGTATTCTGGTCTTTGCTTCCTTCGCAGGTCTGGATTCCGAAGCGGCGCTCCGGGTCCCGGCCTGCGGCATGGTCCTTTCCCGGGCGCTGAGTGCGCTGTTCCTGATCACGGTGCCGGGAAAGACCCGCAAGGGAAGCGCAAAAATGTTTGCGGACGCCGCATCCCGGATGGTCACCATCATCGCCCTCTTTTTCTGGGGCGCGGCGGCGGCAGTGTGTATTCTGCTGTTCGGCGGCGTCACGGAAGGAGTGGCAGTGCTGGCCGCGGCGGGGATCGTTTCTCTCTGGTACGTGGTCACCGCGACCCGGGAATTCGGCGGCCTGACAGGGGACACCGCGGGCTGGTTTCTCACGATCCTGGAGGCCGTGATCCTTTGTATTTCTTGCATTTTCAGCGGCGTGAATTTATAATGTACCTTTATAGCAGGATAGTTATTTCCGTATTATCCGAAGTAAAACAGCAGTAAAGCATGATTCTCGGGAAAGGAGGTGCGCCATGGGAACGGAAACTGCAGGAGCCGGGCACGGAATACTCGGGAAGCCTTGTGACAGTATGGATCCGGACGTTCTGTATGAAGAACTGATCCGAAGGATCCAGAGATATCATCCGTCGGATGATACCAGCCTGATCAGACGGGCTTATCTGACGGCGAAGAACGCGCATATGGACCAGCGCCGGAAATCCGGCGAACCCTATGTGATCCATCCGGTCTGCGTGGCGATCATCCTCGCGGATCTGGAACTTGACAAAGAAACCATCATTGCAGGACTTCTGCACGACGTCGTGGAGGACACGATCCTGAACAAGGAACAGCTGGCGAGGGTGTTCGGTCAGGATGTCGCACAGCTGGTGGACGGCGTGACGAAGCTGACCCAGGTCAACTGGACCACGGACAAGCTGGACATCCAGGCTGAGAATCTGCGGAAGATGTTCCTCGCCATGGCGAAGGACATCCGCGTCATCCTGATCAAGCTGGCGGACCGCCTCCACAATATGCGCACGCTTCAGTACATGAAGCCGGAGAAGCAGAAGGAGAAAGCGAAGGAGACCCTGGAAATCTACGGCCCCATCGCGGACCGTCTCGGTATCAGCAAGATCAAGGTCGAGCTGGATGATCTTGCCCTCCGTTATCTGGAACCGGAGATCTACCAGGACCTGGTCAGAAAAGTCGCGGAGCGGAGCGAAACAAGCGTTGCTTTTATCGACGGCATCGTGGACGAGGTTCAGGAGATCATCGACGCGGCGGATATCCGCGGCACTGTCAACGGACGGCAGAAGCATTATTTCTCCATTTACAAGAAGATGGTGAATCAGGGAAAGTCCTTCGAACAGATCTACGATCTTTTCGCGGTCCGCATCCTGGTGGAATCCGTGAAGGACTGCTATGCATCCCTCGGCGTGATCCATGAACATTTTAAGCCGGTTCCCGGCAGGTTCAAGGATTACATCGCAATGCCGAAGCAGAACATGTACCAGTCCCTGCACACGACGCTGATCTATCACAACGGGCAGCCCTTTGAGATCCAGATCCGGACCTACGAAATGCACCGGACCGCGGAATACGGTATCGCAGCCCACTGGAAATACAAGGAAAGCGGAAACAGCGCGAACGCTGCAGGCGCCGAGGATGAGAAGATGAACTGGCTGCGCCAGATCCTCGAGTGGCAGCGGGACAGCGCGGACAATAAAGAGTTCCTCGGCGATGTCAAGAACGAACTGAGCCTGTTCTCTGATTCAGTCTATGCCTTCACGCCTACAGGCGATGTGAAGACCCTCCCGATGGGCTCCACCCCGGTGGATTTTGCCTACGCCATCCACTCGGCGGTGGGCAACCGGATGGTCGGCGCCAGAGTCAACGGGAAGCTGGTCAATATCGACTACCAGATCCAGAGCGGCGACCGTATCGAGGTCATCACGTCCCAGAACACCAGGGGCCCCAGCCGCGACTGGCTGAAGATCGTCAAGAGCAGTCAGGCCAAGAACAAGATCAACCAGTGGTTCAAGAGCCAGCTTAAGGAAGAAAACATCGTCCGCGGAAAAGAACTGATCCTGAACTACTGCAAGAGCAAGGGCCTCGACTGGAGCACCCTGAACAAGCCGGAATATCAGGAAAAGGTTCTGCGCAGATACGCGATGAAGGACTGGGATACGGTCCTCGCCACCATCGGACACGGCGGCATCAGAGAAGGCCAGGTCGTGAACAAGATGAACGAGGAGCGGAAGAAGGACCTTCAGAAGCAGATCACGGACGAGATGGTCCTGGCGAACAGTCAGGAGACCAGCTCTGCAAAACCCTCCCCCGAGGTCGCAGTCCGGAAATCCGGCAGCGGCATCGTTGTCAAGGGTATTCACGATCTGGCGGTCCGTTTCTCCATGTGCTGCGCACCAGTGCCGGGCGACGACATCGTCGGCTTCGTAACGAGAGGCAGAGGAATCTCGATCCACCGGACCGACTGCTACAATATCATCTCTCTCCCGGAGAGCGAGCGCGTGCGCCTGATCCCTGCGGAGTGGCAGACCTCCGAGGCGGGAGAAGATGCGAAATACCGCTCGGAGATCCGGATCATCGCACACAACCGAGTCGGCCTCTTCGTTGATATTTCGAAGGTCTTTACGGAGCGGAACATCGATATCCTTTCGATCAACACCAGGACCAGCCGGCAGGGAATCGCGACCGTCGTCCTTTCCTTTGATGTCAGCAGCGTGGATGAGCTGCGTTCGGTGGCGGAGAAGATCCGCCAGATCGAAGGCGTTATGGAGATCGAGAGGAGCACCGGCTGATCCGGGAGTTCAGAAGAAATAACTGCACCGGCTGAGCCGGAGTTAAGAAGTAAAAACAGCACCGGCCGGGCCGGGAAAGGCAGATTATGCAGATCGAAAGAAAAGTGCTGGGCCCCATCGGCACGAATGTTTATCTAGTCTGGAATTCCGAGACGAAAAAGTGCGTCGTGATCGATCCGGCGGACGATGCGGAAAAGATCGCCGCATGGATCAGAAGCAGGGGACTGACGCCGGAGGCCGTCCTTCTGACCCACGGTCATTTTGACCACTGTATGGCAGCGGAGGAGACCCGGGACCTTCTGGGAGTGAAGCTCTATGCTCTGGATCAGGAGCAGGCTTTTCTGCTGGATCCCTACTACAACGGGGACGCGCGTTTCTACCGCAGAAATCTCTCTGTCCATCCCGACGAATTCCTGCATGATCATCAGACCGTCGAATTCATCGGAGAAGAGTGGACAGTCCTTTGGACCCCCGGCCATACCCCGGGTTCCTGCTGCTTCTATATTCCGAAGCAGAAGACCCTGTTCTCCGGGGACACCCTGTTCCGGGAGAGCTTCGGCCGCTATGACCTGCCCGGAGGTTCCGTGACGGACATCGCGAACTCCGTGCACAGGCTCATCAACACACTGCCGGAATCGGTGATCGTCTATCCGGGACATATGGATGAGACCACCATTGGTTACGAGAAACGTTTCAACCCCCTTGCATAACGGGAAAGAGAATATGATCGCATTATTGCTTGACGGAGTCCCGTTCGAGCAGGACGTGCGCGAACTGTTCATGGCATTTTATCCGGGAGAGCGCTATACCCACGAGCCGGACGAAAATGCCATGATCGTTTTTAGCGCGGTTCCCGCAGAAACGGATCCGGAAGAAAAAACAGAAATTGCGCCGGAGGCGCCGGAGGATGCAGTCCGCGGCGCCTATTCGCTGTCCCTCACGATCCGCGGCGGAGACGGGACGGAGAGGACCAGAAGTTTCCGCTCCGCGCGCTACACGGAGCGCCTCTGGGAAAAAAATGCGCTGAAGCGTGCTCTGTACCTCGCCCTCTGTGAAGAGAACGGGCGGACGCTGCCCTGGGGGACTCTGACCGGCATCCGGCCGACGAAGCTCGCGCTGACGGAACTGGAGGAGGGAATCTCCGCGGATGAGGTAAGCCGGCACCTCCGGGAGCGCTATTTCCTGAGCGAAGAGAAGAATTCCCTCTGCGTCAGGACTGCGGCCTGCGAATACGAGGCCCTTAAGGGACTGGATCTGGAGCGGGGCTGGAGCCTTTACATAGGCATCCCCTTCTGTCCCACCACCTGCCTCTACTGCTCCTTCACCTCCTACCCGGTGGGAAAGTGGAAGAAAGAGACGGACCGCTATGTCGATGCCCTCTGCACCGAGCTTGCGCGGGTGGCGGAGTGGATGCGCGGACGGCCGCTGGAAACCATATACATGGGCGGCGGAACGCCCACCAGCCTGGAGTCTCATCAGCTTGACCGGATCCTGACTGCAGTGGAGCAGTTTTTTGATCTCTCGGATCTGCGGGAGCTGACCGTGGAATCCGGACGTCCGGACAGCATTACCGAGGAGAAGCTGCTGGCCCTGAAGAAACACAGGGTGAGCCGGATCTCCATCAACCCCCAGACCATGAAGCAGGAGACTCTGGACCTCATCGGCCGCCGGCACACGGTGGACCAGTTCCGGGAGTGCTTTGCCCTGGCGCGGCGCCTGGGCTTCGACAACATCAACACGGATCTCATCGTAGGGCTTCCCAACGAGACCGCGGACGATGTCAGGCGCACCATGGAGGAGATCCGGATCCTTGCGCCGGACGACGTGACCATCCACAGCCTTGCCCTGAAGCGGGCCGCCCGGCTCAACACGAAAAAGGAAGACTACGCGGACGTGACCTACGGGAACGCGTCGGATATGATCGCCCTCACCGGCAAATGCTGTGAGGAGATGGGGCTTCACCCCTATTATCTCTACCGGCAGAAGAATATGGCCGGGAATCTGGAGAACGTCGGCTGGTGCCGCCCGGGACACGAAGGCCTCTACAATATCCTCATTATGGAAGAAAAGCAGACCATCGTCGGCTGCGGTGCCGGAACCACGACCCGTGTGGTCTATCCCGGGGAGAACCGGTATGAGCGCGCGGAAAACGTGAAGGATCCGGGACTCTATATTGAGCGTCTTTCCGAGATGCTGGCGAGGAAACAGGAGCTGCTGGCCCCGGAGGCGTGAAAAACAGCTTGCAAATTGGGGTATGCGACTTACAATGAAACTATTCAGCACTCCGGGTATGGAGTGATGAAGATATATCACAGTTTACAATACGGAGAATCGAACATGGCAATGAAGAAGAAACCTGTGACCGGAATGAAGGACATTCTCCCCGGTGAGATGGTGCTCCGCGATTATCTGATCGCGATCATCAAGGACACCTACCGCCGCTTCGGCTTCACGCCGATGGAGACGCCCTGTGTGGAGCACATCGAAAACCTGACCAGCAAGCAGGGCGGAGACAATGAGAAACTGATCTTCCGGATCCTGAAGCGCGGCGAGAAGCTGAGGCTGGAGGACGCAGAGACCGAGGCGGATCTCACTGACAGCGGACTCCGCTACGACCTGACCCTTCCGCTGACCCGCTATTATGCGAACAACAGCGCAGTTCTTCCGCAGCCCTTCAAGGCGCTGCAGATCGGCTCCGTCTGGAGAGCGGACCGTCCCCAGAGAGGCCGTTTCCGCCAGTTCACCCAGTGCGACATCGACATCCTCGGCGAGGCAACAAACCTCGCGGAGATCGAGCTGATCCTCGCCACCACCACGGCGCTGAAGACCATCTGCCCGGAGAACGCGTTCACGGTCCGCGTGAACGACCGCCGGATCCTGAAGGCCATGGCGGCCTGGGCCGGCTTCCCGGAGGACGCGGCGGATTCCGTCTTCATCACCCTCGACAAGATGGACAAGATCGGCGAGGAAGGCGTCCGGCAGGAACTTATGGAGAACGGCTTCGCGGGCGAGGCGGCCGACCGCTACCTCGGCCTGCTGGCAAAGGCAGGGAAGGACGCTTCCTTTGTCCGTTCCCTGAAGGAGATCCTCGGCGAATGTCTGGAGGAAGGGACCTCCGAAAATCTCGCGGAGATCATGGAGACGGTGACAGACTGCGCAGGCGGCGGCTTCGGGCTGGAGTTCGACCCGACCCTGGTGCGCGGCATGGGTTATTACACCGGCACCATCTTCGAAGTTTCCATGGAAGGCTTCGGCGGCAGCGTCGCCGGCGGCGGACGCTATGACAAGATGGTCGGGAAGTTTACCGGCCAGGACACGCCGGCCTGCGGCTTCTCCATCGGTTTCGAGCGGATCATCACGATCCTTCAGGACCAGGGCTTCCAGGTCCCCGGCATGCGCACCAAGAAGGCATTCCTCTTCGACAAAAAGGTCCCGGCTGCACAGCTTTCCGACATTCTGAAGGAAGCGACCCGGGAGCGGGAGTCCGGGGCAGACGTTCTGGTGGCCCGGATGGCAAAAAACAAAAAGTTCCAGCGCGAGAGTCTTGCGGCCCAGGGATACACGGAGTTCCGGGACTTCTACGCGGAGTAATAAAAACGTTAATACTCGACAAAGGAGAATTCAATCATGTCTGAATCTATGAAGGGCCTGAAGCGGTCCCACCGCTGCGCGGAAGTACTCAATGCAGAGATCGGTTCCGTCGTCACCGTCATGGGCTGGGTCCAGAGAAGCCGCAACAAGGGCGGAATCATTTTCACGGATCTCCGCGACCGCACGGGCATCCTGCAGATCGCTTTTGAGGAAGCTGAGTGCGGATCTGAGGTGTTCGCAAAGGCAGCAACCCTCCGCAGCGAAGACTGCATCGCAGTGGTCGGCACCCTGAAGAAGCGCGAAGGCGCTCCGAACAAGCAGCTGGCAACAGGAGAACTGGAGGTCCGCGCGGATCAGCTGCGCATCCTCTCCGAGTCCGAGACGCCGCCCTTCCCGATCGAGGAGAATTCCAAGACCAGGGAAGAACTCCGCCTGAAGTACCGTTTCCTGGATCTCCGCAGACCGGATATCCAGCGGAACATCATGACCCGTTCCAAAATTGCGACCGAGACCCGCGCATTCCTTGCGGAGAACGGTTTCCTTGAGATCGAGACTCCGACCCTGATCAAGAGCACCCCGGAGGGCGCCCGTGACTATCTGGTCCCCAGCCGTGTCCATCCCGGAAAGATGTATGCGCTGCCCCAGTCCCCGCAGCTCCTGAAGCAGCTTCTGATGTGCTCCGGGTATGACCGCTATTTCCAGCTGGCCCGCTGCTACCGTGACGAGGATCTCCGCGCGGACCGTCAGCCGGAGTTCACCCAGATCGACATGGAGCTTTCCTTTGTCGACGTGGACGATGTGATCGACGTCAACGAGCGTCTCATGCAGCGCCTGTTCAAGAAGGTGCTGAACATTGACGTACAGGTGCCCTTCCGCCGCATGACCTGGCAGGAGGCAATGGACAACTACGGTTCCGACAAGCCGGACCTCCGGTTCGGCATGAAGCTTCATGATGTCACGGATATCGTGAAGGACTGCGGATTCAGCGTATTCACGAACGCCATTCAGGCAGGCGGCAGTGTCCGCGGCATCAATGCGGAGGGACAGGGCGCGATGCCGAGAAAGAAGATCGACGCGCTGATCGAGTTCACCAGGACCTACGGCGCGAAGGGCCTTGCTTACCTTGCTATCAATGCGGACGGCACTTACAAGTCCTCCTTCGCGAAGTTCATGCAGCCGGAAGAACTGGATGCCCTGGTGAAGGCGATGGGCGGAAAGCCGGGTGACCTTCTGTTCTTCGCGGCGGACAAGAACAAGGTGGTCTGGGACGTGCTCGGAAACCTGCGTCTTGAGATCGCACGGCAGCTGGATCTTCTGAAGAAGGATCAGTTTGAGTTCCTGTGGGTCACGGAGTTCCCGCTCCTTGAGTGGTCCGAGGAAGAGAACCGTTTCAAGGCGATGCACCATCCCTTCACCATGCCGATGGAGGAGGACTGGGACAAGATCGATTCCGATCCGGGCACAGTCCGCGCAAAGGCTTACGACATCGTCCTCAACGGCACCGAGATCGGCGGCGGATCCGTGCGTATCCACCAGTCCGATATTCAGAGCAAGATGTTTGAAGTCCTCGGTCTTTCCCAGGAAGTGGCGGAACAGCGCTTCGGCTTCCTGCTTGACGCGTTCAAGTACGGAGTCCCGCCGCACGCAGGTCTTGCCTACGGTCTGGACCGTGTGGTCATGCTGATGGTGGGAGCGGACACGATCCGCGACGTTATCGCGTTCCCGAAGGTCAAGGATGCTTCCGACATGATGATGAACGCGCCGGATACGGTGGAGCAGAAGCAGCTGGACGAGCTGGCGATCCGCATCGACGAGGCGGAGGTCGAGGCCATCGAGGCAGCGCAGAAATAATTAAATACAGATGGATGACGGGGCGGCTGCGCAATGGCCGCCCCGTTTGTGATAGTTCTGTGAAACGGTGGAAATGGAAAAAACGGTTTGCTATTATTAAGAAAGTCAAAGACACCGGAAGGGGGATTCAGATGGAAAACGCAAAGATCCTTGTCGTGGACGATGAAGCCAGAATGCGGAAGCTGGTCCGAGATTTCCTGAGTGCAAAGGGCTATGAGATCCTGGAAGCGGGGGACGGAGAGGAAGCTGTAAAGATCTTCATGGCGGACAAGAGCATCGACCTCATTATCATGGACGTGATGATGCCGAAGATGGACGGATGGGAGGCTCTGCGGGAGATCCGCCGGTTCTCAAAGGTACCGGTCATCATGCTGACCGCCCGCGGAGAAGAACGGGATGAACTGGAAGGCTTCAGGCTGGGCGCGGACGAATATATCTCCAAACCCTTCAGCCCGAAGATCCTGGTGGCCCGTGTGGAGGCGATCCTCCGCAGAAGCCAGCCGGAAAGCGGAGAGGCGGAAAAGCTGTCTGCCGGCGGCATCGAGATCGACAAGACAGCCCACGAAGTGACCATCGACGGGAAGCCTGTGGAGCTCAGCTTCAAGGAATTCGAACTTCTGACCTATTTCCTGGAGAACCGCGGGATCGCGCTTTCCCGGGAAAAGATCCTGAACAATGTCTGGAACTATGATTATTACGGGGACGCCCGCACCATCGATACGCACGTGAAGAAGCTCCGCGCGAAGATGGGCGATAAGGGCGATTATATCCACACGATCTGGGGCATGGGCTACAAATTCGATCCTGAAGCCTGAAACGCGGCCGATGGAACGATCCCGGAGCCTTCGCCCCGGGATCGTATTGTACATGCGCAGAGGAGGCAGTTATGAAGCGTTCGATCCGGGTCAGGTTTACCTGTCTGTTCTTTTCAGTCATCGCCCTGGTGGTGATGACTGCTTTGTGTATGAACAATTTCGGATTGGAAAGGTTTTATAAACAGCAGAAAGTAAAGGACCTTCAGAACGCCTACACGGCCATCAACCGCGTGGTGATGGAAAAAGGCAGTGACAGTGAGCGGCTGACGGAGATCCTGAACCATTATTCCAGCCAGCTGAATATCACCATTGCCGTCATGGATTCCGCGAACAGCAGCGTGATCTGCACCAGCGAGCGCGGGACGGATTCCCTGTTCCGCCATATTCAGAAATATCTGTTCAACAGTGTTTACCGGGAACAGGCCACGGAACTGCTGGATACGGACAATTACCGGATCATCAGCGCCTACGACGAGCACACGGATTCCACCAACATCGAGTGCATCGGCTACTGCGGGGACAACCAGACGATCCTTCTGATGTCGACGCCGGTGGCAAATCTGAAGGAGAGTGTCCGTCTCTCCAATCTGTTCCTGGGCTATGTCGGAATCTTCGCCATGCTGCTCGGCGTTTTCCTCGTATTCTTCATGACCCGGCAGATCACGAAGCCCATCCAGCGGCTCGCGGCGCTCTCCCAGCGGATGGGTGAGCTGGATTTCAATGAGCGCTATGTCGGGAAATATGAGGATGAGATCGGTGTCCTCGGCAACAACATGAATTTCATGGCCGGCAAGCTGGAGGAGACTATTGAAGAACTTAAAAAGGCGAACGCGGAACTGCAGGAGGACATCCGGCGGAAGGAAGAAATCGACGAGATGCGTAAGGCCTTTATCGCCAACGTGTCCCACGAACTGAAGACGCCTATCGCGCTGATCCAGGGGTATGCGGAAGGTCTGAACGACGGACTCTGTGAGGACCCCGAGAGCCGGAAATACTATCTGGATGTCATCATCGACGAGGCAGAGCGGATGAACAGACTGGTGCAGCAGCTGCTGCTCCTGAGCCGTCTGGAGTCGGGAAACCAGCCGCTGGAGTCGGAGACCTTCGACCTCGGCGAACTGATCCGCGGGATCGCCGGCAATACAAAGCTGATGGCGGAGGAAAAGCAGGCGGAAGTCGTACTTTCTCTTCCCCAGGACGATGCAGGCAAGCCGCTGCCGATTTCTGTGACTGCCGATGAATTTAAGATCGAGGAAGTCCTGACGAACTATATCAGCAACGCCGCGCACCATGTGAATGAGGGCGGGACCATACGGATCTCCGCGGAAGGATCCGGAGACCGGGTCCGTATCCATGTTTTCAATACAGGCAGCCGGATTCCGGAGGAGGATCTTCCTCACATCTGGGATAAGTTCTACAAGGTCGACAAAGCGCATTCCAGAGCCTACGGCGGAAGCGGCATAGGACTTTCCATAGTGAAGGCGATCATGGATGCCCACGGAATGCCCTACGGTGTCAGCAGCACGGAAGAAGGCGTGGATTTCTGGTTCGAACTGCCTTCGGAAAAGACTTGAAAAAAACTTATAAAAGTTGTTGACTTAAATCGACCCGGGTGCTATTATCACATGGTCGCCTCTGAGAGGCGGCAAAACAGAACCTTGAAAATCGAAGATCAGACAGTACAAACAACCCTGAAACATTCCTTTAAAAATGGATCCTTCGGGATCCGGAAAGTTTCAAAAATGTACGAAAGTACAGA
>Ga0256404_1002834_pt1 | contig 37025 bp, 35 predicted proteins | sample RumenRJG_01DNA_FD_185990 | JGI IMG/M metagenome (GOLD analysis project Ga0256404, IMG submission 185990) | Bovine rumen microbial communities from Lethbridge, Alberta, Canada - RJG_01 | ecosystem: Host-associated > Mammals > Digestive system > Stomach > Rumen | place: Canada: Alberta | collected...
TTTTTAATAATAAAAATCTAAATAAAAATCTATAGTATTTATTAATTAGCAGAAAAGGTGTGTATCATGTTACTTAAAGATTTACTTTCAAGATTAGACTATTATATTACTGAAGGCAATTCCTCAAAGATTCTTGGACCTGATAAAATAAATATTTGTGCCGTAGTAAATAACTCACAGAGTATCTGCGCAGGCTGCCTTTATATGTGCATTAAGGGAAGCAGTTTTGACGGGCATGATATGGCTTACGAAGCGGCTATGGAAGGCGCTTCAGCAATACTTGTTGAACATGCTGTAAAACTCCCACAGAACTGCAAAACGCCAATTGTCCATGTTACGGACTCACGTATTGCCATGGCTAATATTTCTGCAGCATGGTTCGGCCATCCTGCAGAACACATAACAACAATCGGCGTTACAGGCACAAAAGGAAAAACAACTACTACATACCTAATAAAAAGTATATTGGAAAATTCGGGCTATAAAGTTGGGCTTATTGGAACGATAGAAACTGTAATTGGAGATAAGCATATTCCCTCCCAAAATACGACTCCAGAATCTTATTTACTTCAAATGTATATGCAAGAAATGATTGATATTGGCTGCAACTGTGTCGTAATGGAAGTTTCATCTCAAGCACTGAAATTACATAGATGTGACGGTTTTACATTTGACATAGGAGTTTTTACAAACTTAGAACCTGATCATATTGGTCCAAAAGAACACGAAACATTTGAAGAATATCTCTTTTGCAAAAGTTTGCTTTTCCAGCATTGTCGCTTAGGTATATTGAATATTGATGATTCACATTTTGAGGAAATATTAACTAATCATACTTGTGAAGTGCAGACATTCGGTCTGAACTCAAAAGCGGATTTCTGTGCTTATGATATTTCAATGTTTTCTGAACCGGGAAAACTTGGCATCGCATTTAAGACTAAGGGGAAAGAAAATCTCACGCTAGAGTTGCCAACACCTGGCATGTTTTCAGTATATAATGCTCTTGCAGCTACTGCTGTTGCGCACCAGTTCAATTGCCCCTCTAATAATATTAAGGAAGCATTAAAATATACCACCGTTAATGGCAGATTTGAAGTAATATCCGTCGATAACAGGTATAATATCATTATAGACTATGCGCACAACGCAATGGCATTGCAAAATGTACTGAAAACTTTAAAAGAATATAAGCCGAAAAGGCTGATTTGTATTTTTGGATGTGGAGGAAATAGAAGCAAACTTCGACGCTATGAAATGGGAGAGGTCAGCGGAAAACTTGCGGATATTTCTATCATAACCACTGATAATCCACGGTTTGAAGATCCTCTGGAAATCATTAAAGATATTGAAGAAAGCATCTCAAAAACAGGGGGAAAATATATTTCGATACCGGACAGAAGGAAAGCAATTGCCTATGCTATGGAAAATAGTCAGGAAGGTGACGTAATTCTTATCTGTGGGAAAGGGCATGAACCTTATGAAGAAATCAAAGGTATTAGGTATCATTATAATGATAAGGAAGAAGTCAATAGTATATTAAAGGGGAATCATAAAGCTGATATATAGATGTGTGATAGGATTTCCAAAGTTACTATTCATTTGTATTATTAGATTAATAAGAAGGTTAAATACTGGTATACTTAATTATAGGGGTGATAGCGGACAGATTTCTGTAATTCTTGTTAAAACTGTATAAAATAGAATCAACCAATGTTTTTAAGTAGCGGAAGAGCAAGTAAATCAAATTTTGATAAGCCTAAAATGCTTATTTATAAGCATTCAAGTATAACGAAATTGAATAAATAGTCTGTTTTTATTCATCATCCAATTTCAAAACAGACATGAAGGCTTCCGTCGGGATTTGAACAGTCCCTAACTGGCGCATTTTCTTTTTACCTTCCTTTTGCTTTTCCAATAATTTCTTTTTCCGTGTAATATCTCCACCATAGCATTTCGCAAGAACGTCCTTTCGAAGTGCTTTAACAGTTTCGCGTGCAATGATTTTCCCACCTATTGCAGCTTGTATAGGTACTTCAAAGAGCTGCCTCGGAATGTTATCTTTTAGTTTCTCGCAAATTTTTCTTGCACGTAAATAGGCCATGCTTTTATGTGCAATAAAGGATAACGCATCGACTTTATCTCCATTAATTAGGATATCGACTTTAACTAGGTCTGAACTCTTGTAAGCGTAATATTCATAGTCCAGAGATGCGTATCCTTTTGTCCGCGATTTCAAGACATCAAAAAAATCATATACAATTTCGTTTAATGGCATATGGTATTTCATCTCAACGCGGGAGCTATTTAGATATTGCATATCGATATATTCTCCCCTTCGTTCTTGACAGAGTGGCATAATATTTCCAACAAAATTCGAAGGGGTGATAATAGAAACCGTTACAAATGGTTCATAAGCTTCCTCAATAGTACTGTTATCAGGATAATTGTGTGGATTATCAACAACAACCTCGGAACCATCTGTTTTTTTGATTTTATATATAACAGATGGCATTGTAGTTATTAAATCTAAATCAAATTCGCGCTCGAGCCGTTCCTGAATAATTTCCATGTGTAACATTCCAAGAAAACCGCAACGAAATCCATATCCTAATGCGACGGATGTCTCGGGAATGAATGATAATGAAGCATCATTCAGCTTTAATTTTTCTAAGGCATCTCGCAAATCAGGGTATTTAGCACCATCTTCGGTATATATTCCGCAGTAAACCATAGGCTGTGCAGGACGATACCCAGGAAGCATAATTGTTGTTGGGTTCGAAAAATCAGTAACGGTATCACCGATCCTTGTCGTTTCAACATTTTTTATACTTGCTGTAAAATATCCTACTTCTCCTGCTTCTAACTTACTGCAAGGCTCAAAACCTAAAGGCAGCATGTGACCTACTTCATTGACTTCATAATCGTATCCGGTTTGCATTAGTTTAATTTTTTGCCCTATATGAAGTATTCCATCAAAAATACGGACAAAAACGAGTACACCTCTATAGTTATCATATTGGCTGTCAAAAATTAATGCTTTCAATGGTGCATCAACATCGCCTTTGGGGCTTGGAATATCCGTAACGATTCTTTCAAGAAGTGAATCAATATTTATCCCTAATTTTGCTGATATTTCCGGTGCGCCGAAAGCAGGAATACCAATAATATCCTCAATTTCCTCTTTGACTCGCTCTGCATCAGCAGATGGAAGATCAATTTTATTAATTACTGGTAAAATTGCTAAATCTGAATCCACAGCTAAATAAGCATTTGAGAGAGTTTGTGCTTCCACTCCTTGGGTTGCATCGACGATAAGCAGGGCTCCTTCACATGCAGCTAAGCTTCTAGATACTTCATAATTAAAATCTACATGCCCTGGGGTATCAATCAGATTAAATACATATTCTTGACCATTTTGAGAAGCATAGAAGAGCCTTACCGCTCTGGCTTTTATTGTAATTCCACGCTCTTTTTCCAAATCCATATTATCTAAAATTTGGTCTTTCATTTCACGCATATTGACAGCATGACATTTTTCTATAATACGGTCTGAAAGCGTTGATTTTCCGTGATCAATATGAGCAATGATGCTAAAATTTCTAATTTGATCCTGCAAAGTCATCAACTTACCTCCGCTATAGTTAAATCAATAAATTTAATTAGCAATAATTCAATTTAGTCTGAATGAAAGCCTGAAAACTGAAAAAGTATAAAAATAATACATATTATTTCTTATTTTTAAATTCAATCAGTGCATCTTCAGCTTTATTTACTAAAGTTTTCATTTCAGTTAAAAAAGCTGTTGAAGCATTAATTACGGAATCATTTGCAACGGAGTTTTCTGTCCTACAAAGAAGGTAATCTGCAGAAATATTATAATAATCGCAGACACGGCAGATAAATTCTATGCCAGGCTCTCGAAAACCATTTTCATAATGGCTAAGTAAAGCCTGGCTTATACCAAGATCGCGAGCGACTTTTCTTTGACTATAACCTCTGCTTTTTCTTAAATCTGATAATGTTTGTGCAAAATTTCTCTCCATTTTTTCACCATGATGTGCAATTAATAATCTATAATAACTAAATTATTTCATAAGAAAATAAATTATTTTTTATATTATAGCATCCTATTTATTCGTGTTACAAGGGATTACGGACATTATTCCTTAGTGACAGGAACGTTTATATCAAGTAATATAAACGTGGAAACAGATTTTATTCATAAGTAAATATGGTTATATATTAGGAGGCATTGCTTTGACAGATTTTCTTGAATACGTAAAATGGCGTGCAGATTTACCATTATTTGTAGATTCATTAAATGAAATAGACTTATATATACTTTGCAAATTTGGATGCCTCTATTTATCAAACATTATGAATTCCAGTGATGTGATTACTATACATGATGCATTTGATGCGTATAAGGAATATCTTTCTGGACAATCTTTAGAAGAAAACCTTGGGCCGCTTGCCTCACCCGCTCTTGTAACATTATTAAAAAAAATACCCTACACAAAGCGCTATGGTGATTTGCAATTAAAGGAATACATTCTGGCTACAAACGAAGAGACTAGTATGGTCTTTTCCGCATTAACTATCCTGCTTCCAGGCAATATTAGTTATATTACATTTCGAGGAACTGGGGATACAATTGCTTCGTGGAAAGAGGACTTTTTACTTAGCGTCGAAGACGAAATCCCTGCACAGAAAGAAGCTGTAGAATATTTGAACTTTGTTGCACAAAAATGCACAGATTCGTTAATCATCGGAGGTCATTCAAAAGGAGGAAATCTTGCGGTATATGCATCGCTTGAAACAAAGCAGGAGATCAAGAATAGAATCATTGGAGTCTACAACTTTGACGGCCCCGGCTTTAGACAAGACATAGAAGAACTTCCGGAATTTCAATATATTCGTCCTATATTGCATACATATATGGCGCAACATGCAATCGTTGGACGGCTGTTAAATCAGGTTTCCAATCGGATTATTGTTGAATCTGCAGAACCAGGTTTGCTAGCACATGATGGTCTGAATTGGGATATTGAAGTTACAAAATTTAAACGAGCTGAAAATTATTCTACGGCGAGCGATGCAATTGCTGCAGCTTTTAAAGAAACGCTTGAAAATATGTCAAAACAAGAACAGATGGACTTTATCAAAGAATTTTTTTCAATATTAACTTGTACTGGCGCAACAACTTTATCGGATCTTACGGAGCATCGTGTTCTGCAGGTGATAGAAATATCTACGGCAATGCGTAGAAGCCCAAAAGTAATTTCATTTATTCGTTCCCTTGCCAGTATTATTTTCCACGAAACCGTTTCAAGCATTTCTCCGCTCGATGGAATAATAAACAAATAATTGTTCTATTAAATCATGCTCATAATAAAATAGGGTTGATTTTACGTCTTTCTTTGATAAATACATAAAAAGTTTAATTCTATTCAGATTTTTGTTCATTAATTAAAAAATGAATAATATAAACTAATCATATCAATGATCCTAATTAGAATAATCTATTAAAATTTTTCCTATGAGGTGCGATAATGAATCCTTCCTATGAGTTATCAGACAATGAAAATATGGATAACGAAAAGTCTACATCAAAGAATGAAGAATTAGATAGTTCGAATTTGGAGGTCCCTATACACGAAGAAGAAATTGATAGCGAAACGCAATTGTTCGAAAATGATAAAGCGTCTGCATCTCCAAACGATGTAATCCAAAATAGCGAGACATCTCCCACCACTGATTCAACAGAAGATAGAAACGAGTATCACTTTGATAAGCCAGAACTAGATAAGCTCTATAAGGATGCACAATTTGTGCCAGAAGGAGAATCCACTGAACCTCCGCGTTATTATGTGCCGCCTGAAAAAAAATATAATACTAAGAAAAGAAACAGTTCATCAAAAGGCTTTGGCTGGAAATTAGTTTGCCTTTGCCTTATTTGTGCTATCCTAGGTGGGGTCGCAGGTGGAGCGATTATTAATGGAATCAATTCCAAAAAAAACAACAATACACAAACAGTTGCTTCTTCTGAGGCTCCTTCGGGTGGGACAACAACTACTGTTGTTGCTGAAAAAACAGGAACAATGACGGCAGCTGAGATATACAACCAAGCGACGGAACAAGTAGTTGGCGTTTCGTCAGATATTACCTATACAAATATATTTGGACAAACATCAGATTATGCTATTACAGGTACTGGGTTCTTTATCAGCACGGATGGATACATTCTAACAAACTACCATGTAATTAGTGATGCTTACTCCAGCAGCTCAACTATTACAATACTGTTGTACGACGGCTCTTCCTATGAGGCATCCGTTGCAGGCACCGAAGCAGATAATGATTTGGCGCTGTTAAAGATTGAAAAATCAGATTGCAATGCAGTTACCTTTGCGGATAGCAGCCAGATTTCCATAGGAGATACATGTTATGCGGTAGGGAACCCGTTAGGCGAATTAAATTTTACAATGACATCTGGAATAGTCAGTGCATTGGATAGGGAAGTTATGACAAGTTCCTATGAATCTGCAATAAATATGTTTCAATTTGATGCTGCTATTAATAATGGAAATTCTGGTGGCCCTCTCTATAATGCAAATGGTGAAGTTATTGGTGTAATATCTGCGAAAGCTTCAAGTTCTGGTTCCAGCGTGGAAGGGCTTGGCTTTGCAATTCCTTCCAATGATGCAAGTAAAATTGCAAATGATTTAATAACTGCTGGCTACGTTACCGGGAAAGCCTATATGGGGGTCAGTATTGATACTAATTACACATCTTCCGTTAGTCAATATTACGGACTACCAGATGGCGCGTTTGTTAAAGAAGTAGTATCAGGCAGCGCAGCGGAAAAGGCAGGTATTCAATCGGGAGATATTATTACTAAAGTTGGAGATACTGATATCACCAGCTATACGGATTTAACTTCTACAATAAAAAAATATAGTGCAGGTGATACGGTAGACATCGAATTATACAGATCCGGAAATACAATTTCAGTATCGGTAACTTTTGATGAAGAAAAAAGTGAAAAAGTCAGTAGTAATTCAGAATCAAATAGTGGCAACAAAGCGAATCCATTTGCCGATAATTCAAGCGAGTGAGCAACCGCAATGCAATAATAATTAATTAATAGTATAGCAGAAAAACTTCTATAAAAGGATGTCTGAAAATGTTTCTTAGGGAAACACTTTCAGACATTTAATAAGCAAATTTTTACCAGTTAAACTAGTGCAGCAGTAATTATTGACATCTGATATACTTCTTCTGCGTTGCAACCTCTGGAAAGATCATTTATCGGTGCATTTAAACCTTGCAGAATAGGACCAAAAGCTGAAAAACCGCCGAGCCGCTGTGCAATTTTATATCCAATATTACCAGATTGAATTTCGGGGAAAATAAAGGTATTAGCATAGCCTGCAACCTTGGAACCAGGGAACTTAAGCTGACCTACAACAGGAGAAACCGCCGCGTCGAATTGCATCTCTCCATCAACCGGGATATCAGGAATCATAGCTTTGCATTTTTCGCATGCTTCACGCGCAAGATCAACATTTGGACCCTTTCCAGATCCTTTCGTTGAATAACTTAGAAAAGCTACTTTAGGTTCCATTCCAAATTTTATTGCTGTTTTTGCAGTCTCCACTCCAACTTCCGCAAGTTTATCAGAAGCTTTTAATGTAATTTCGCCAGATTTCTTATCGACTGTATCTTGATAATCAATATTGATTGCGCAGTCGCCCATAGCGATCATTTCTTCACCGCGTGTAAGAATAAAGCATGAACTTACCAAATTAGCTCCTGGCTTTGTTTTAATAAGCTGAAGAGCCGGCCTTACCGTATCTGCGGTGGAGTATGTTGCACCACCGAGGAGAGCGTCTGCAACACCTAACTTTACAAGCATAGTTCCAAAATAATTGCTTTTAAGCAGGCTTTCCTTGCATTCTTCAGGAGTCATTTTACCTTTCCGCAGATCGACCATAGTGGAAACCATTTCATTCATTCTTTCGTATGTCTGCGGATCTATTATTTCAAGACCGTCAATATCAAAATTATTGTCTTTTGCCGCCTTCTTTACGGCTTCAACATTTCCAACTAGAACAGGAGTTAAAAATCCATCTTTTTTCAGCCTTGAAGCGGATTCAAGAATACGTTTGTCCGTTCCTTCAGTATAGACTATTTTACGTGGATTTTTTTTGAGTACCTCTACAAGATTTTCAAACATAAAGAAACCTCCTATATTAAATGAAAGTTTATATGGAGCACATCCCACATTTTTTTACTTTAGCACCCGGCAAGACACTTTTCAAGGTACGGGTATTAAGCCATAAATATTTATTTGGAGGTTTATATAGCCTAAGAGAGGAGGAAAAATAATAAAAGTATACCTATCAAAATATTTATAAAAGACAAGAATAATTAAATCTAAATTTATATTCTTATGAAGTTGTAAAATCTGTAACAAACACATTCATTGTGAAAACATCAGAGAATAAGAACTTCTTTATGTTTTCCTGTCCATCTATTATTAATATCTTAGATATTGATCCGCAAGTTTATAATGATTAATATGTTTTGTAGCATAATAATAGCCAATAACTAAAGGGTGAAAAAATGAGTAAAGGGAAATACTTTATTTTAATTGGTAATTATGGAAGCGGAAAAACTGAAATTGCATTGAACCTTGTAATTAGTGCCGCCGCGAAAGGTTTACGTGCAGAAGTTGTTGATTTAGATAAGGTTAATGATTATTTCAGGCTCTCTGACAGAGTTAAACTTCTAGAAGATAAAAAAGTAAACGTCGTTACACCTACATTTGCATCCAAAGGTGTCACGACAACTAATATGTCAGCTGCGGTAGCTTCTGCATTTGACGAAGAATGGGACCTTGTTGTCTTTGATGTTGGAGGAGATTCCGCAGGTGCAATGTCGTTAGGCCGCTATTATCAAGACTTTTCGTCACTGGATAAATCTCAGCTTGAAGTAATCGATATTGTGAATGTATTCCGCCCTATGTCAGAAGATTACAATAAAATAATAAAGCTGAAAAATGAAATGGAAAGTTTCTCACGTCTACATATTACTGGGTTCATTAATAACTCAAATTTATTAACTATGGCTAGTGTAAATGATTTGAAACGCGGTTATGAAGTATTGGCAGAAACCTCCGAAAGGACAAATCTACCAGTACTTTTCACAACAGCAACGGAAGAAATAATTTATGAATTCAGTAAGATGAACTATGATAAAAAATATACGGGAGTGCTTCTTCCAATAACGCTATATATGCACAGAAATTGGAATGCATTTACAACAAAGGGAATATAAATCCTTACAGTTTAGTCGGAGAGGTATGTCATGAATGGGAAATGTATAATTATAGGTGCAGGTGATTATAACGGTATTCATTCCGATATATCCAACGATGATCTGATTATTGCGGCAGATGCAGGTCTAAAATACTGCAAACAGGATGGAATTAATCCAAATTTAATAATAGGTGATTTCGATTCCCTTGGTTTCACTCCGAAGGGTTGCAATATAATAAAACTTCCTGTAGAAAAAGATGATACGGACATACTTTTTGCTATCAAGACAGGGTTAGGGAATGGATATCGTTATTTTGACATCTATGGGGGAACAGGTGGAAAAAGGGAAGACCATACTATTGCAAATCTGCAATGTCTCCTTTATTTAGCTGCTAACGAATCGCGGGGAAAATTATACGGGCGCAACTATGTTTATGAAGTAATAAAAAATGAAAGGAAGGTCTTTGATAATTTCCATAATAATTATCAAGGCGATTTCTCTGTATTTTGTCTTGGGACGCCTGCAAGGGGAGTTACAATACGCAATTTTAAATATCAAGCTGAAAATATTGATATGCGTGCAGATTTACCACTAGGCGTTAGCAATTCATTTGTTCCTAATTTTCCATATCCCTATGTGGAAGTGAAAGAAGGAGCTCTTATTCTCTATTATTTCATTTCAAATAATGATAAGGATAAATAGAAAGGCTCAATAACATGAAAACATATAATGCAGGCTCATGCGATATTGCAGTCATTGGAGCAGGCCATGCAGGGATTGAAGCTAGTCTTGCATCTGCAAGGCTTGGCTTAGATACGATATGCTTTACGATAAATTTAGATAGTGTCGGAAATATGCCATGTAATCCTGCAATCGGTGGTACGGGCAAGGGACATCTGGTAAGAGAACTTGATGCTCTTGGCGGCGAGATGGGTAAGGCTGCGGATCAGGCTTGTATTCAATATAGAATGCTAAACAAAGGCAAAGGCCCTGCAGTATACTCTCTTCGTGCACAAGCGGATAGGAGAAGATATCAGGAAATCATGAAGCATACCCTTGAAAATCAAGATTGTTTAAAGATAAAACAGGAAGAGATTACTTCAATAGGCATAGAAAACAATAAAGTTTCTTACATTGAGACTGCGAATGGAGGAATTTATCGCTGTACCGCCGTTATTGTAGCTACAGGGACTTTTTTGTCGGGGAGGACCATTATAGGAGAAAATCAAAGAGATTCAGGGCCTGACGGGCTTGCCCCATCACGCGAACTTGGAAAATTTTTTAAGACACTCGATTTAAGGATGCGCAGATTCAAAACTGGAACTCCGCCAAGGATCAATTCTAAAACTGTTGATTTTTCAAAAATGAAGATTCAAGTCGGGGATCCGGATGCGGAACCATTTTCATATTCTACGAGATTTAAACCATCTAATAAAGCGGTGTGCTGGCTGACGTATACGAATGAAAAAACACATAATATTATTAGAGAAAATATTGATCGCAGTCCTATTTATTCTGGTGTTATAGAAGGCATCGGACCAAGATATTGCCCTAGTATTGAGACTAAAATTGTTATGTTTCCAGAAAAAAATAGACATCAGCTGTTTGTGGAACCAATGGGTTTAAATACAAATGAATTGTACTTGCAAGGATTTTCATCATCGTTACCAGAAGAAGTTCAAGTTCAAATGCTGCATACGATAGACGGTATGGAACATGCAGAGATGACGAGAACTGCTTATGCCATTGAATATGACTGTATCGATCCAACTGAACTCTATCCAACATTAGAATGTAAAAAAATCCAAGGACTATATGGAGCGGGCCAGTTCAATGGCTCATCGGGATATGAAGAAGCGGCTGTTCAAGGCTTTGTTGCCGGAGTAAATGCGGCATTAAAAATACAAAAACGACCTCCATTCATTTTGAAGAGATCGGATGGTTATATTGGAACTCTAATTGATGATCTTGTTACAAAAGGTACCAACGAACCGTATAGAATGATGACCTCAAGAACAGAATATCGTCTTATTAATAGACAAGATAATGCAGATATTCGATTAACACAAAAAGGCTATGACATTCGGCTTGTAAGTAAGGAACGTTTGGAGGAAGTAAATAGAAAATGGAATTGTATCAGCAATGAAATTCGAAGATTAAATACCTTTTTTCTATCGCCTTCCAATGAAGTCAATAATTTCCTAGCGAAACATCATACAGCAACAATTTCAACAGGAATATCATTAACTGAATTGATTAAAAGGCCAGAACTTAATTATGATTTATTATATGAATTGGATCCCAACCGACCGGAGCTGAATACTCCAATACGTAATGAAGTTAATATTCAAATTAAATACGAAGGTTACATACAGAGACAGTTGCATCAAGTTGAAGACTTTAAAAAGTTTGAAAATAAAACAATACCCAGTCATATAAAATATGAAGATGTGGTAGGGTTAAGAAATGAAGCCAAAGAAAAATTAAATAAAATACGCCCTATAAACTTCGGGCAGGCTAGCAGAATATCGGGGGTTTCCCCCTCGGATATTAATGTATTAATTGTTTGGTGTGAAAACCATAAATATTGAAAGACTTCCCAAATGCATCATTATTAATCCATATTTGAAAATCCACTGCATATGCCGTAGGGTTTCAGATATGAGTTTAAAACTCAATATCTTCATCGTATACTTGCTCTCCGTTGAAAGCGGGCATGTTATTTTCTTTTCTTAATATCTCATAGAAGTAACTGTTTGTGAAAGTTACATAGGGGAGAACGTATATATTAATGAAATAGCCAACGATTGGAAGAGAGGTTAGCAGATACCAACCAAGAAAACTCAAGTCAAGAATAAATAATTGCGATTTATATCCCGTCGTAATTCGTGTGCTTTCCCGTATGCATTTATATGCTGAAAAATCAGGATTATCAAACATAATAAATTCGGCATAACGATATTTGTAAATTGCAATGATGCCTGGAACAATGAGAAGTAAGGACCACAAAATCACAAAAATAGATTTCAATATATTCAGCCAGATAATTTTCCAAATAATTTCAAATACATCAAAAATCGTTCCGACGGTTGCTCTGTAATTTCGTATAATATTAATTGAATAATATAAAAAACCCACATATATAACTGAAGTTACAATTTCAATAGCCAATACGAGAATTATAGATGTCGCACTTGGATTAAAACCGTTTAACGTACTGAAAAATGCGCTATAATCCTGAGCGTATATATTTCTAATAAGTGAGTAAATATCAATATCCATGTTTATTATTCTAGTTCTTAAAAGGTCAAGCAAGAAAACAACAAAACAATAGATTAAGCTTGACAATAGGGGATTGGGCTTATATGTATGTAAGGACTGAATTGCGTATTTTTTCATTAATTTTCTGTCAATTTGCATAGCCATTAACCTCTGTTATAAAATAATATTTAAGCAAATATGAATTTCGAATTTATAAATATTTCTTATTACATTCGTGTATAAAAAATCCGGGTCAATAAATTTGGCCCGGATTTTGGTGCGCGAGGCGGGACTTGAACCCGCACGTCCGAAAGGGACACTAGAACCTGAATCTAGCGAGTCTGCCAATTCCACCACTCGCGCTGATAAAGTGCCTGATTATGATAACATTCGTGCTTTTTATTGTCAAGAATTATTCGATTTATATGTTGCCAGTAACGAATGATTAATACTATGCGCGAGTGTATCTGGTATTAAAAAGTTGATATTTGACTTTTGCAGTTAAAACTTATAATGCAAGATAAAGGTTTGTCCAAATATACAATATATATACTTTTATACTTTATTGGCCAATAGAATATTTTAAAGAATTTAATGCTTCATTCTACTAAAATTTTTTAGCCTATTCTCAAAAGCAGAGATCGCCGTTTTCTCATGCACTAACAATGGTAATTGAATCCCCATTGAATGCATCAGATATTTCGTAAATAATGGGTTTAGAATCAGCAATGGACCAATAAGATATGTTGAATATAAATTATTCTCATGAATACCCTCCAAAATGTTTCCCGGATTCATACCGCAACCAATTTCAGATTTAAATAAAAATTGTTTCGTATTATCTCCATAGGAATGTGAAAATTGCGCTTTGAAGCCGACTATTTTCAATTTCCCATCTGAAATAAAGCTTTTATATTTGTTATTTTCAGTTAAAAAATCATTAAACATGGAAGAGGAATGCCGTATATCGCTGCTATTCAGGTATTGTAAATTGAAATTTCCCATGTAAGAGGAATAATATCTGTTCATCATACGCCGTTCGGCATGATACGGGTAAAAACCAAGACAAGGCATTTTCCAGTGAGTATCTAAATCTTCTATATATTCACCAAAAATTTCTCCTGCATTTCCTGTCAGCAAAAAGGTTACCCCTTCAGAAATTCGTTGTTTTATAATTTCCTTATATGGTAAAAGCCCTTTAACTGCGAATGCCTGAAAATGTTCTGGCATACTGCCTATGTAAACGAAATTCACTTCTGAATCATAAACAAAATGCGGCTTTTCATTAAGTGCTGTGTGAAAGACTTCAACATTTTCCCCAGAACAGAAAATACTTTCCTCCAGAAACCTAATATTAAAACGATCGCCGTAAAGGTTCGCAGATTCTTCAAATAATATCTCTATTTTCATCGATTTGCTATTCTCCTATTTAATATATTAAGAGTTCTGAATCGCATTTATCAAATTCTTTTCAGCTGACATTGCGGACTGAATTTGGTAGTTATCATGAACGATGAACAATTTTATATTAGGATTAATATCAAATAAAGCCACGTCGTTCGACGGATCATCACTGCCAATAATTATTTTATCTTGCGGTATTCCAGCTAATTGGAGGCGCAAAGAAACATCTTCAATAAGGCATTTTCCGGATATTATGATTTTTTCAATATCTAGACTGTTTAAGAATTCGAAATCCGTTTCATATAAGTATGCAGGATTTTCTGTTCCAGTCGCTTGATCACGGGGATCTTCTAAGATTAACAGAATTTCTTTTTGACCAGGAATAGAGCAAACATATTTAAAAGCTGAGGAGCAGGCTGTTGCATTCTGACCTTTTGCCATCTGTCGAATAATATGGACACCGTTAATTGTTTTTTCAGAATAGCGCGAATCTGTAATCGTAATATCAAGCAAAGCGTTTGAAATTGTATTTCCATCTATACCATAAGTCCGCAGCAATGCGATTGCGGCAATTTCATCGTAGATATTAAAAATTCCGTCATTAAGCAATGGATATACCTCTCCATTGGCTAGTATCAACATTCTCTTTTTATAATCAATATATTTAACATTGACATCTGCTATTGGGGACTTAAGCCCGCATGCTGGGCAATGCATTCTTCCAATGTGATTATAGCGGCAAAAGTCTGTTGCCATTATGGAACCACAACGCGGACACGCCCTGAGATCGTTAATCAAATTACAGCATACACTGGCGTCATCTTTCTGGCGATCTATTCCATAATAAACTCGCTTATTTTCAGGTTTAATGGATGCGGAGATTAGATCATCAGCATTTAAGACTAATACGCAGTCATTGGGTAGCGATTGTTGAATAAAATCTCTAATAAAGAATGGATGGGCATTTCTTTTTAATGAGTCTCGCGATAAATTCGTAACTAGCAAAAAGTCAGGATGTACATAAGGATATATTCGTAGAGAACTTCGTTCATCGACTTCTAATACAGCAATGTCTTTATTGGACTTATTGCATAGAGTAGTAGAGTTTAGAAGGCATGTTGCAATTCCGGTATTTATATTACTGCCCATACGATTTGTTGCAACGCGAAAATTACATTTTTCAAAAATGTCCGCAACCATGTTTGTGGTAGTCGTTTTTCCATTAGAACCCGTTACAGCCAAAATTGTTTTCGGCTTAGAAATGTGGGAAAGAAAAAGTGGGTCTATTTTAAGAGCCAGTTTACCCGGTAAGTTTGAACCTCCACGGTGTAATAAATTTTTAAGAATCTTACATCCAAATGAAGTGATTTTTCCTGCAAGTAAAGCAATATTAAATCTAATCATAATGTCCTCTTATGAAAGAATGTTATTTGGATTCAAGTTATAAAACAAATCCAAATAACAATAGTTGTAATATACCAGTTTCGTTAAAAAATACACGTTGCGATTTATTAATATCCTTTAATTATATGTTTTAATCCTAAAGCGTGCTGGCTTGGGCCTGTATTTTACGCCGGAAACTAATCCCATAGCAGCAAAAAGAGTAACCATGGATGATCCTCCATAACTAAAGAATGGAAGTGTAACTCCGATAACAGGTGTAATTCCCATACACATTCCAATGTTAATAAATGTCTGAAATGCAATTGTTGCTGCAACTCCAAAACATAAGAACAAATCAAAGTTTGAGCCGGAATGAATTCCGACGACACAACAACGAATTATTATTGCTACTAAGAGAATAATAACAATAACACATGCGATCATTCCGAGCTCTTCACCAATAACTGCAAAAATAAAATCTGTATGCTTTCCCGCTAGTGCTTCAGACTGAGATTGGGGTCCATTGCCAAGACCAACGCCGGTAAGTTTTCCAGAAGCAAGTGCCATTTTTGACTGGTTGGCCTGCCACATATAGGAATCACCAGTAGGATCTATACTTGAATCATAGGGCGCAAGAATTCTATTTTTTTGATAATCTTTCAAAAAATAATTCCATGCGATGGGAACAAATGCAGCAAGAATTCCAATTCCAAGGGCTATCCAAAGCCAACTTATTCCAGCAATGAAAAGAATTATTATAAAAATGAACATAATAATCAGATCACTACCAAGATCAGAAGAAATTAACTCTATTAATGCAAACAATACGATAAAATGCAGAACTAATTGTGCTACCGACCATGGAGAATTAAGGTTTTTATATTCCTTTAAATATGATGTCTGCTTTGCGAGTATTATAATAAAAGTAATTTTAATAACTTCAGTTGGCTGCAACCCGACACCGAAGAAGCGAAACCAACTTCTGTTGCCAGTTCCACCTTCAACTCCAAAAGGGATAAGAAGGAAAAGAATAACAACATTAAATATACATAAATATATCCACTGATTTGCAATAATTTCGGAGTCAATTACAGTTAGAATAATATATGCAATAATACCTAGGATTAAAGCTATAACTTGAATTGCAACATATCTTTGCGGATTACCATAACTTTGTGTTGCCGAATTTATTACGACAATGCCGAATATCGCACAAATACAACACATCGAAAACAAGAACATATCCGAATGTTTTAGGAAATATTTTGTAGAAAAGAAAACTTTTTTCATAAGGTATCCTGACTTGGTTCTTGGATTATCTGTATCTTATCATACGTTATTACTTTACGCAAATAAGGCATAGGTGCTATAATGTGACGCGAATTATTGATTGGAGAGATCATGAAAAAAATAATTACAGAGTCGGAATCAGATACGGAAAAAATTGGAGCAATTTTTGCTAAGAATCTCCCAGACGGCACTGTTGTTGCATTGCACGGCGAGTTAGGGGTGGGGAAAACTGCATTTGTAAGGGGAATGGCTCTAGGTTTAGGCATCGAATGCCGTGTTACAAGTCCGACATTTACAATTGTGAACGAATATGTTGGGGAGAGAATACTAATCCATTTTGATATGTATAGAATTCATAATTCAGATGAATTATTTGATATTGGCTGGGAAGATTATCTTCGTAGAAATGCTATTTGTGTTGTCGAATGGAGTGAAAATGTTCCAGGCGCATTTGACGGTGATGAAATAAAAATATTTTTCAAGCGAATGTCTGACAATGAAAGATTGATAGCAATAATGGAGAAAGGAGAACAATGTTAATCCTTTCATTAGAATCTTCTGCAAAATCCGCTTCGGTTGCGATTGTTAAAGATAAAAATCTATTATCTATAAACACTCAAATTAGCACATTAACACATAGCAGAACTCTCTTGCAAATGGCTTCAAACTTGATGCAGTTAACAGAAATAAAGCTACAGGATGTCGATTTGCTCTCTGTATCTTATGGCCCTGGTTCATTTACTGGGATACGTATTGGAATATCAGCTGTAAAAGGTCTATCATGGGCCTCCAATATTAACTGCTTTGGTGTTTCGACATTGGAAGCTTTGGCTTGGAATGCTTGCATTTACGAAAATGCCATTCTTTGCCCGTGCATGGATGCAAGAAGGTCGCAAGTATACAATGCTCTATTTTCTATTAAAAATTCTATGCCGGTAAGACTTACTCAGGATCGTGCAATATCACTTGAAGATCTAGAGAAAGAAATTATAAAATTTAAAGAACCTATAATTTTTTTAGGTGATGGAGCTGAATTATGCTATAATTTCTTCCAGAAAAAATCTGATTGTATTCTTGCGCCGGAGAATATTAGATGGCAAAGTGCTTATGGTGTCGCAAAGGCTTCGGAAGGTCATTCAGGCTATAGTGCCGATCATCTATTGCCTGTGTATCTGAGACTTTCGCAGGCTGAACGTGAACGGCAAGCACGTAATAATAATTAATCTAAAGAAGATTCAAATAAAGGAGAAAAATAATGAGCAAGGTTTGCGTTTTTGACCATCCACTGATCCAGCATAAATTATCCATACTGCGAGACAAAAATACAAGTGTAAAGGAATTCAGAGAATTAGTATCCGAAATCGCTATGCTAATGTGCTATGAAGCAACACGGGATCTTCCTTTAGAGGAAATTGAAGTTGAAACACCGATGGGCATAGCTAAATGTCATAGAATCGCCGGAAAAAAACTTGCCGTAGTTCCAATTTTACGTGCTGGCCTCGGAATGGTCGACGGAATGGTAAGTATGATGCCTAATGTCAAAGTAGGGCATGTAGGGTTATACCGCGACCCAGAAACGCTTCAACCGGTAAAGTATTATTTTAAAATGCCCCCAGATATAGCAGAACGCGATGCAATTGTTGTCGATCCAATGCTTGCAACTGGCGGCTCTGCAAGTGCAGCGATTTCTTTTGTAAAAGAAGCAGGAGTGAAGAGGGTAAAATTAATGAGTATTATAGGTGCACCGGAAGGCGTTGCAAAAATGCAGCATGATCACCCAGACGTAGATATTTACGTTGCTGCATTGGATGAACGACTTAATAACGATGGTTACATTGTTCCGGGGCTTGGTGATGCTGGAGATAGAATCTTTGGAACAAAGTAATTATGAAGAGTAAATATATAATAACTGTATTATAATTAAATCCTTCAAAGAGCAGGACCTATGTTGGAATATACTATATTAGGTCCTGCTCTTTGAAGGATACAAGGAATAAACGATTAATAAATCCTATAAATTTCCTGTTGAATACATAATCGCTGATAGAGCGACAATTGGTGCTGTTTCACATCGAAAAATTCTATTCCCCATAGAACAAATATAGAAGCCAAGATTTTTTGCTATATCGGCTTCGTATTCTGCGAAGCCGCCTTCAGGTCCGGTAATAACAGAAAAACTTTTACCGTTAGGATTTTGATCCAAAGCTTCCTTTATGCCGATTCGATTATTTTCTTTTTCATACATAAAAAGCTTTATATCCGCTTTATTGGCAAAATTTAACATTTCAACATAATCACCAGCCCATGATACTTTTGGTATAATACCACGCCCGCATTGCTTAGCTGCTTCTTCGGAGATAGAATTCCAGCGTTCCAATTTTTTTTCTTGTTCTGTTATTTTTGCAATAGTGTATTTTGAATTAAAAAAGTATATACGATTTGCACCGCTCTCAACAGACTTTTGAACGATGTATTCTGCGCGATCACTACCTTTTGGCAGTCCGCAATAAACTGAAACATCAACATTAGGCTCGGATTTACATACATGAGAATCGATTATTTCTAGTTGAGCTTCCTCGTCGCTTGAAGCGATTATTCTGCAAGAATAATCCATTCCCTTTCCATCACATATTATTACATTATCTCCAGGTCGAAGACGTAAAACACGCAAATGATGCGCATCTTTTCCACGCATATATGCCATCCCACCAAATAGGTTTGTAGCAGATATAAAGAATTTTGGCATAGCAACACATCCTTATTTGCATATTTATAATGAAATTTAAATTATTATTGCATAAATGGTATTTCTTTTCAATTCATGAGGGCCAGTCAACTAAGTTGTATATTGCACAAGCATCTAAAACACACATAGTGCACTTTGCACTATTGATGTAACTAAAATTTGTAACCATATTAAAGAATTTCACTTTACAATATTAAATCTTTTGCTAAAATATAGTCAATCAGCGAATTTCATTTGATTCCTCTCTTTTTCATACATTTCTCTTATAACAACAGCACCTGGATTAATTCAGGTGCTGTTGTTATAGGTTATAAATAACAATGCTAAATAAAGCTTATATATTGCTTATATTTTTAGGAAAACAAATGTCAAAATTGCAGCACCGTGTTAATCTAATTAAATTTACTGTACATAAGAAGTTTACTTGAATTCTTGATCTGTATCAAATAACTTATATGATAGGCTAAGCAATTCTTTTAAATAAGGATCCAGTTTCTCACGGCCATAAGTACACATTCCTAATATACGGTCGACTTTTGGATTAAGCGGAATTAGCTTGACGTCAGAATCACAACCTTCGAACATTAATGCAGAGAGTATGCCAATCCCAAGTCCGCAGGATACCATAGCAACGATAGCGGGATCGTCAATTGGCATTTCTCTTTTTTGTGGAACCAAACCCAATTGCACCATATCCTTTTGAAAATTGTAGTCTGTACCATAGGTCGAAATAATAAAAGTTTCATCTTTCAAATCATAAAAAGTTAGAGATTTAAGATTGGAAAATCTACTATCTTTTGGCACAACGGCAAAATATTCATCTCTCTTGAAAGGATAAAAATTGAATTTATCACCTGCTATTTCGCTACAAATTGCTGCGTCTGCATCTCCATTAATCAGCCAATGTCGAATTTCTTCTTTTCCTCCGACTAAAACTTGGAAAGTGACATCATTGTGTTTAGTAGAATAGTCTTTGATAATCTGCGGAACCATATTCCTTGAAGTACTTGAAAACATTGCAAGACGGATTATTTTTGTCTTTTTAAGTCGAATTAATGACAATTCATTGATTAAATCCGATTCATCCTTAATAATTTTATTTAGATAGGGAAGGATACGCTGGCATTCGGGGGTAGCACGAACGCCTGAAGAGGAACGTTTTAATAATGGAATCTGGAATTCTTCTTCAAGGGAGTTCATCATGTGCGTTAAACCAGATGAAGTATAGCCCAGGATTTCAGATGCTTTCAGTAAACTACCCGATTCGAGTGAAGTCATTAACGCTTTAATTTTATTTGTATCCATAGCTTCTCCTTATGAAAAATCATTTAAGTTGAAGTGTTAACATAAATCTTCAGTATTAGGTATAGTTCATTAAATTTGTTCAAAACATTTGAGGCATTTGGCTTTCAAAATAATATACTAAAAACTCTTTCGCTAAACTATTTGGCTTTATATTTTGGCAGGCTTCAGATGGATCAAACCAGTCCCAAAAATCAATTTCATTATTTGAATTTACAAACTTAGAGCTAACCCAACATGTAAAGTTTATCATTAGAGTATTTGATGGTTCAAAGAATTTAGTCTTATTAATTTTACAATTAAGCATTTCGAGACCTGTTTCTTCAAGAAGTTCCCTTCGTGCTGCGTCTTCTGCTGATTCTTTCTGCCGTATATAACCCGCAACCAAAATATAATATGGTTTCCCATATTGCTTTATTAATAGAATTTTATTGTCTATTGTGTTTCTTACAATTAAACTTACTGCTGTGTAATAAATGGGATAGATAAAGCGTTTGCAGTGATTGCAATATGAAATTATTCCTTCATTTCCATGATTTTTTAACTGTAGCTTGTTACCACAGTACATACAATAGTCCATTCTATTAATTCCTTTCGGTCATCTGATTAGCTAATATATTATATGATCCATTAATCAATAGTGATGCGTTGATTACAATAAACAATCAATTAATCTAAATATAAAATCTCTAATTCATGTCTTATATTATATCTATTGACATTGTAAAACCCGAATTATAGAATATATAAGCAAAATTCGGCGAAGGATTTTTTATACTATTGTTTACAATATTTTTTTATATTTCCTTCATTATTTCAATCTATTAGGAAACTTGTACTTCCATATATGCGCCCGTAGCTCAGCAGGATAGAGCGGTCGCCTCCTAAGCGACAGGCCGCGCGTTCGAATCGCGCCGGGCGTGCCATTAAAAAACATAATTATGGACTTTGAATCCTGAATGGCATAGTTAACTTTTATTAATTTTGATTGCACTAAAACTACATACCGATTCGCGGATTCGACTGCACAGTTCCTTTCTATTTTCTGCGAAAACATACAGCAAGCATAAAGTGCAACATAGAAAGCGAATAAATCCTTGCTACAATGGCGACATATTCCGAAATTTAGACGGAATGCAGCAACAAATATACAGATATAGACTAGATATATAAAAAAGGAAGCAGATTGCAGCAGACGGCATTTTAGCAAGAATTTACTATAAGAATGATTATATCTTTGAAAATTTGATAGGATAGTGTTGCAAAAAGATAGTCAAAGGATACTCCGACTATCTTTTTGCAATTTTTATCTTAATTTTTAAATAGCTATTTTGCCTCTGCAGAAGCAATAAGATTATATCGTCGCAGTAATGTGTATGAACAGGTATCGTAAACTTTCCAATTGCTTAATTTATCTTTAACTCGCCTAGAATCATTCCATGCTGCATTTGCCGATAGAAGTAGACTACGTATTATCTGGTCATTTTGATAAGAAATTAGGATTTTATAGCATTGATCTGCATCATCTACGAGCTTTGTAATGATATCATCTTTTTCTGCAAAAAATACTAGAAACATTATATTCAATATGCAGCTTTTAGCATTTAATGTTCTATAGAACCCAGGATTAGAAATATTTAAAGTCATATTATTAGAGACGTTGTATATATGATTTAGAATTTTATAGCTTCTGTTAATATTCCAGGAATATTTCTTTGCCCAACTTCTGCAATTATACGTATTTTCTCTCCAAATCTCTCCAGAACGAAGTTCCTTATAGTTATATAAGAGTATCTTTTGGGTCTCGTTTAATGGCTCAAATAACGAACTATCGGATTCGTATGCACCTCCGAAATCAATTGAATCTGATAAATTGACAATTAATGATTCAGAACTTATATTTAGCAAAAATCTAAAAAAAGTCACGGCATTATATAGATCGAAAAAATAATCAGTATTATTTTTATTTTTAATTCGTTTTTCAGATATACTATAAGATACTGAAATATAGCTAAGTATTTCACGAGGTTTATTTTCCTTGATTGCGACTAGAGGAGATGACATGAAATCTTCTCTGTTTACGATTTCATCGAAGTGGAGTAATAGATTATCATTAAGTTTTATATTTGCCGCTTCTTTGTCTGATGTAACTGCTACAATTATCATAGAAATAATAATATAAGCTAGATACAGTAAAGCATAAAGCCAGTTAATGCTTATTAAATAACCGAAAATAGACTGGGCAAAGAGCATTCCGAAAAGTCTAAATATTGATAATGCACCTGAAAGGGCTATTCCGCGGATAAACCCTACGATAATACAAATTAACTGGACAATGAATAGCATACAAATAATAAAATTCGTACTCTCATCCATTATCGGAAGCTCACTATAATACTTTAGTAGTATTAATGCCAGTGAATTCATTAGGCCTGAAAGAAGAAGCCAAAGATAACCGGCATATTTTTTGGTTGCTTGGTTGGAGACAAAGAAAGTAAGGCAACAAAAACAGACCAAAAAAACTGCATACAAAATATTTGAACTTTCTAGTATGCGACTGTTAATATTGTTCTGAAAATCATAAAGCGCTTTTGCAAGGGTAAATACATTGTGGATAAAACCGCTTTCAAATATTGTTTCTATCAAATTTTTTATCCTCCCACATACATGAAAGCTTATTTTCAGATGTCACTATTCGACTTGATAGCAAAACATTTCTGTTTACGTTTTGCCTTGAAAAATATATTATTCAATTTTGCGGATTATATTGCGTCTATGAGCCATATAATGCAAATTGATTTACAATTAGTAATATTATGCTTTATAATTATAACTTAATCATAAATGTTTGCAAAAATACATAATTACTATATATTCATTTATAGAAAATATCATAGGCATCATGAAAATAAAAAACTATATTGTTTCAAGTTTATATCATTTTTTGAAAAAATAAATCAATATCAATAGTCTTAAAGTATGTTAATGATCAACGTGTAATTCTTCAACTTATTAGAAAGAAGTATTTTTATGAAAAAAGGCAAATTGTTTGTATTAACTGGCCCTTCGGGAACTGGCGTTGGTGAAGTAATTAAAGGCGTAAACAGGCTTAGAGATGATATTAGTTTTGTAACGCCAATAACTTCAAGAAAAATGAAGCAAGGTGAAGTTAACGGGCATGGCTTTTACTTCTATGAATTGGAAGAATGGGAAAACCTAAAGGCCAATGGAGGCCTATTGGAGCATACGACATTCGCTGGTAATGATTATGGAACGTCAAAAAAGCTTGTTGAAGAAATTATAAATAGTGGAAGGAATGTTCTTTTGAATCTAGAAATTGAGCGTGCAAAACAGATTCATGAGAATATGCATGACGCCATTTTTATCCTTATTGTTAAGGAAAGCCTAAAAAAACTTGAGGAAACATATATTCAGAAAAAAATGTCAGATATTGAAATACGTGTAAGGATCAATGAAGCGAAAAAGATATATCAGAATTCCGGATTTTTCAATTATATTGTTTTTGATGATAACATAAGCCAAGCTACTGAGGAAGTTAACGCAATCATAACTGCCGAAAGCTGCAGAACTGAAGCAAGATTAGAACATATAAAATTCTGAGCACGATAGACGAAAACAGTCAACAACTAATTAATTTTAGATTAAATCTTTGGGGAGGGGTATAATGTCTTCAAATCCTATGCACAATTTAACATATGGGCTCTTTATCCTTGCGGTTAGAGATGGGATAAATGAGAATGGATGCATTATTAACACTTGCACACAAATTACAAGTAAGCCAGATGTTATTTCATTTGCTGTAAATAAGCAGAACTATACTAGTGATATCTTGCTAAAAACTGGTGAATTTAACATTTCAATCCTTTCTGAAGATGTAAAATTTGAAACAATTACTAGGTTCGGCATGCAAAGTGGAAGAAGCGTTGACAAATTAAATAATATTAAAGTTGAACACGGGAGTAATGGCATATTTTATATTAGCTACGAAAGTAATGCCGTAATTTTTGGTAAGGTCAAACAAGTTATAGATGTTGGCTCACATAATCTCTTTATTGCGAATGTGATTTCTAGTAAAATTCTTTCAGCTGTGCCATCTGTAACTTATTCCTATTATCAGAATCATATAAAAAAGAATCAACTGCCAAAAACGAGCAAACATGCATGGAGATGTAAAGTATGCGGCTATGTCTATGAAGGGGAAAATTTGCCACCGGATTTTATTTGCCCGCTCTGCAAACATCCTGCCTCTGATTTCGAACAGGTTCAATGAACATGGAAAATTGTCAAGAACAATTGCTTCATGAAATTGAGGCATGTTTAGATATTATATTGAAATCTCCTACGCAATCCGGCCCTCAGAACAATTTATTAAGCAGATACGCTGTGCTTCTGCAAGAATTTTCTAAATTATCGCCGAATATGCAAACTCAAAGTTTCTCTGTACGGTGTTTACATAGAATATATGCCACACGCGTTCGCTATCCCTTTTTTTGGATTGATGAACTTGAACTATTGACTTACAGAGAAATTGCTTGAAACGTTAATAATTAATTGTTTTTCTATACTAAATAGCCTTTGCGCCCACCAAGTATTTTATTTGGTGTGGCGCTTATAGTTTTAGTTCAGTAATAAAAAATGTTTTATTAATTGCATTAGAATCTATTATTATTGTAGACTTTGAATTGAAAGTGTTGTATTACTAACACAAGAAATTAGCCGATTTGCATTACGAATAACTATTATTACGGAGTATAACTTGGAAATTAATGTCACATACGTCAAAGATGTCTTGCTTGCTGCCGCAGAGGTATTTAATAACCAAGATTATGTATCAACTTGCCACGAAAAAGGCCGGAACGATTTTGTTACAAATGCGGATCTAGCTGTTGAAAAAATTGTTACAGAAGAATTGTTTTCGAAATATCCAGAGATAGAAATGCTAAGTGAGGAAACTAATCATTCTGTTAATTTTAATAATAATTTTTGGGTACTGGACCCAATAGACGGAACAACGAATTTGATTCATGGTTATAGGCAATGTGCAATTTCCTTGGCTTATTATGAAAATAGCAGGCCGTGTTTGGGTTTGATTTATCTGCCATTCAGTGCAGAAATGTTTATTGCGAAAAAAGATGGCGGTGCATATTTAAACAATTCACCGATCCACGTAAGCAAAACATCTTGTTTGGAAAATTGCCTTGCTATTATTGGTACAAATCCATATCAGAAAGAATCATCTGCAGATGAGTTTGAAGCGTTTAAACTTACATTTGATTTATGTCAAGATATTCGCAGAAGCGGCTCTGCTGCAATAGATTTGGCATACATATCCGCCGGACGCGCAGATTTATTTTTTGAAAAGAATTTGAAAATTTGGGATTATGCAGCGGGCAATTTACTTGTCTGTGAAGCAGGCGGGACGGTATGCAACTTTTCAGGCAAAGACATTAGCAGTTTAAGTCGGCATGAAGATATATTTGCCTGCAATTCCTTAATAGACAAGGATTTTCGATGTCAAGTTTTGCAGTTATTGAATAGAAACTAATGGGTATCTATTCTAGATCCACATTAATATTTATAAATAGGGATTAAAAAGGGGTTTAATAATACTATGGATTTAAAAGATATAAATAAGGAAGTATTGACTGTCGCAGAAGAAATAATTAATGATTATCAAAACAAACGCGATGTCGATCGTATGGACATTCTTGGTCAGCCTGACAATGATGTTGTAGTAGACGTATTAAATAAGCTAATGAACATATTATTTCCTGGGTACTATAGGGATAAAAAATATTTTGGTTACAGTTACAATAATCGGCAATCCGTATTAATTGAAGATGTATTCTACCACTTACAGAAACAGATTGATATCGCATTGAAATACAGTTCCTATTTTCAAAATAAAACAGGCAATGAAATTAAAGATGCCTCTGAAATTATCACACTTAATTTTTTGAAAAAAATACCCACTATTAGAGAATATGTTGACACTGACTTGCAAGCAACATATGACGGAGACCCAGCTGCCTTCAGTAAGGATGAAGTTGTGCTTAGCTATCCAGGGTTCTATGCCAGTACTGTAAGCAGACTTGCCCATGAATTGTATATTCAGCATGTTCCTTTGATACCGCGCATGATGACTGAGTACGCTCACGGTAAAACTGGAATTGACATACACCCCGGGGCAACAATAGGAAAATACTTTATGATGGATCATGGCACGGGAATTGTTGTTGGCGAAACTTCTATTATTGGAGAGCATGTTAAGGTATATCAGGGGGTTACAATTGGAGCTCTTTCTACTCGGGGCGGACAAAGACTACGTGGGATTAAGCGGCACCCTACAATTGAAGATAATGTTACAATTTACTCCGGAGCATCAATTTTCGGTGGCGAAACGGTCATTGGTAAAGGAGCGGTAATTGCAAGTAGTGCATTTATTACACGCTCAATTCCGCCTTATTCTAGAGTAAGTGTGAAAAATCAGGAACTAATTATTAAAGAAGACAATAGCCAAAAAATAATTAAAAATGAAATTGTAGATGATAATACTTGGTAATTTTTATGCATTTATGATATTTAGATTGACAATCATGTAGTCTTAGTTCAGGATTGCAATTTAAAGTTTTCAGGAAGTTATCTTTTGTGATCGATCCAAGGAGCTAGTAGGTGCAAGAAATAAAATACCATTTCAGTTCGTATAAAAATGCTATGCGCTTAAATGTGAATAATGGAATTTTTTACTGTACATTTCCAAGCCTAGATCAAACAGGTTTGGTTTCGCATCTTTTTAGCACACGAATCGGAGGGGTGAGTGATGGATGCTGCGCTTCTCTTAATTTTTCATATAAAATGGATAATAGCAAAAATAACGTAGATGAGAATTTTTGCAGGATATCTGAAATTCTTGGTTATGGAAGAAATTTAAAAAATTTTGTCTGTAGCCAGCAACAACACCATACAAATGTTAAAAGGGTTTTCGAATCGGATAGAGGAAGTGGCACAGCTGTCCCTTTAAGATATTACGATTTTGATGCTCTTATCACAGATGTCCCAGGCTTGATATTAGTAACTTTTCATGCAGATTGCGTGCCAATCTATATTGTTGATCCGGTTCATGCTGCAATTGGTCTTTGCCATTCCGGCTGGAAAGGAACTTTAAATATGATTGCGTTTAAAACCATAAATAGTATGGGAACACAATTTGGCAGCAGAGCAGAGGATTGTATATGCGCGATCGGACCTTCTATTTGCGTAGACTGCTATGAAGTAGGTGAAGAAATATATGACCTATTTCATGAAAAATATGGCGAAGCTATAGATAATTATCCAATTTTCAAGAAATTTCCCAATGGTTCGTTTCATTTAAACCTTTGGGAAGCAAACAAATATGTATTATCGTTTGCCGGCGTCCATGAAGATAATATTTCAACAACGAACTTATGCACATGCTGCAATCCAAACATTTTTTTTAGTCATAGGGCCATGGGAACGCAGCGCGGTCTTAACGCTGCATTTCTTTCTTTACGCATAAAATGATAATGACGCAGCGTCACTATCATAGTGCAATTATATAACGAATGATTATTACACTTATAATGTGATGTAATGAAATGTTAGTATATTTTATTCGACATGGAGAAACTGACCTAAATAAAGAGCATTTATTACAAGGTCATATTGATACGGAGTTAAATCCTGAGGGGATACGTCAATCTATCGCTGCAAAAGATTTAATTATTAAAAAATCACTATTCTTTGATAAAATTTATTGCAGTCCTTTAAAGCGCGCAGTTCAAACAGCAGAAATAATCACAGAAAAAAATATTTCTGATTTTGATATACGTGAAGAGCTTGTAGAAATTGACTACGGACCCTATGATGGTATTTCCATTAAATCTCTCGATGCTCCAATGATGAATTTTCTTAGAAACCCTAATAGTATTGAGAGCCCTAGTGGCGTTGAAAGTTTGCAAGAAGTTCGTGAAAGATGCGGTAGATTTCTCAAAGAACTTTCCACAAAAAATTTTGACAGAGTTCTAATTGTATCGCATGGAATCGCAATCCACTCAATGTTTGCGTACATAAACCATAATTATTTAAATAAAGAATTATCATGGAATAATTTGCAGGTTGGAAATTGTGATATGTTCTGCTCTAATTGCATAGACCAAAAATATATGGAAATTAAAAAGGTGTTTGCTATTCATTGATTAGCCGATTAATATGAATTGTCTATTATTTTCGCTATTATAAAAACTTTTATTGAAGGGTATATTTCATTGTAATATACTTTCTGTATAAATTTCTGCGGCTCTAATTTATTAAACCGCATCTGTACATTGTAATATCAGCCATATAGGAATTTTCAGCTGCAAAAGGAGGTGGTTTTATGCGACAACTAGATCTTTCCGGTTCGAACGAAGACGGTAGTAACCGAACATTTAGCATGAAACTACATAGGGAGGTTTTGCAGCATGGAAGAGCAAGAAGTTGTAAATAGTGAACGCCTAAAAAATCTCCTCGATACAAAACAATACGCAATACTACGCAGTACCATGACAGAAATGAACGAAGCGGACGTTGCTGCGGCACTGGATTTAATGGAAGATGCCGATTCCCTAAAAATGTTTCGTCTGCTGCCGAAAGACATTGCTGCAGATGTATTTGCATTAATGGACGAGGATAATCAAAAATATATTATTCTATCTCTCTCTGAGAAAGAAGCGTCAGATATCATTGAAAATTTGATGGCCGACGATGCTACGGATTTGTTAGAAGAAATGCCCGCTAATATTGTAAAAAAAATTCTTTCAAATGCTAGCCCCGCTACAAGAAAAGATATCAATTTGCTTCTGCAATATCCAGAAGATTCTGCCGGTAGCATTATGACAGTCGAGTATGTGGACTTGCGTGCAAGCATGACTGTGTATGATGCGATTCAACGAATAAAGAAAATAGATTTAGATTCAGAAACAGTAAATATCTGCTATGTGCTTAGTAATAAGCGAGTTCTTTTAGGTACAGTAGCATTAAGGTATCTTCTCTTAAAACCTGAAACCTCTGTCATTGGTGACATTATGAACAGTAATGTCATAAGCGTAACAACTACTACGGACCAAGAGGAAACAGCTAAAATGTTTCAAAAGTATGACTTTGAAGCTATGCCAGTAGTTGATAACGAAAATCGAATGGTTGGAATTATTACAATTGATGATGTTGTAGATATCATTGAAGAAGAGGCAACCGAAGATATAGAAAAAATGGCAGGTATTGTACCGACTGAAAAGCCTTATTTGAAAACGAACTTATGGGATACCTATAAAAAACGAATGCCATGGCTTTTACTCTTAATGATATCTGCGACCTTTACAGGTGCTATTATCAGCAAATTCGAATCTGCATTAGCTGCCTATGTCGTTTTAACAGCATATATTCCAATGCTAATGGATACAGGTGGAAATGCGGGCTCTCAAGCAAGCGTTTCTATCATTCGCAGTTTATCTCTTGGTGACATTCGGTTTCCAGATATTTTTAGAGTAATTTGGAAAGAAGTTCGTGTAGCAGTGATGTGTGGCATTACTTTATCATGTTGCAATTTTATTAAGCTAATGCTGCTTGATAAGGTCGCGATGAATGTCGCTTTAGTTGTTAGCTTAACTCTGGTAATTATTGTAATATTTTCTAAAATTGTCGGGTGCACATTGCCTATGATCGCAGAGAAGGTTGGATTTGATCCGGCCGTAATGGCAAGTCCACTAATAACAACCATTGTTGACGCCTTGAGTCTTACTGTTTACTTTAATTTAGCTACGAGAATTTTAAACATATGATTAAAAGATCTCTGTAATAGTTTTTGAGGGGAAACATGGAAACACATACAAATCATTATCTGAAATTTGATCCTTTGGAATATGCTTATCCATCTAGGAGATATGCAACCTATGGGTACAAAGGGATGGTCGCCGCCTCGGCTCCGACTGCAGCGGAAGCAGGCATGAGAATCCTTGAGGAAGGTGGGAACGCAATAGATGCTGCGGTAGCTTCAGCTGCTTCTCTTACAGTTGTAGAGCCTCTTGCAACTAGTATCGGTTCTGATGCCTTTGCTATTGTATGTTTTAAGGGAAAACTGTATGGAATTAACGCAAGCGGGAGATGCCCATATTCACTTACTTATGATATTCTTCACCGGCAAGGTTATAAGCATATACCCTTGCATGGCGTAATACCTATTACAGTTCCAGGTGCACCGGGTGCATGGGCAGAGCTTTCAAAGAGATTCGGAAATAATAACTTACTGAAAAATTTAACTCCTGCTATAGAATTAGCTGAAAATGGTTATGCAGTTTCTTCAAAAATTTCTTATTTATGGAACCGCGCTCTAAACTTGTTTCAAAGTGAGAAATATGATCCGTTATTTAGAGAACTTTTTAATATATATACTATTAATGGCAACGCTCCTAATCCTGGGCAAGTCATTCGATTTCCAGAATTAGCAGTAACTCTTTCTGAAATCGGTGCTACAAATGCAGAAAGTTTTTACAGCGGAAACTTGACTGAAAGAATTGTTGATTTCATAAGAAATAATCAAGGCTTTCTCAAAGCTAGTGATCTTGAAACATACACTTGTGAATGGGTTGAACCCATATCAACGGACTATCGTGGATACACAATTTACGAATTGCCGCCGAACGGTCACGGTTTGGTTGTCCTGTTAGCATTAAACATTTTAGAGAACTTTGATTTGATTAATAAAGAATCGGCAGAAAGCTACCATATTCTCATTGAAGCAATGAAACTCGCATATGAAGATGGGTTCAAGTATATTGGAGATCCAGACTTTATGAATGTAACGCCTGAGCAGCTCCTTTCAAAAGATTATGCTAACTCTAGAAGCAAACTCATTGATAATACGGCAAAAACTCATTTGCCTGGAAATCCTAAGGGTTCTGATACCGTCTACTTTTGCACAGCTGATGCTGAAGGGAATATGGTATCGATGATACAATCGCATTATCAAAATTTCGGCTCCGGAGTAGTTATTCCCGGAACTGGTATTTTGATGCAGGATAGAGGAACAAACTTCAATTTAAATCCTTACTCTGTTAACTGCTTAGGACCTGGTAAACGACCATACCATACAATTATTCCGGGCTTTTTAGGTCAAGATGGAGTTCCTATTGGTCCATTCGGTGTAATGGGAGGATTTATGCAGCCGCAAGGCCATCTCCAAATCTTAACCAATCTCATTGATTTTCATATGAACCCTCAAGAAGCGTTGGATGCACCGCGCTTCCAATATATAGCAGGTAAGACAGTTGAGATTGAATCGGAAGTGCCGGAAGAAATTCTTCAGCAATTAAAGGCTATGGGGCATGATATCACGATAAAAAATGATCCGAGTGACTTCGGGCGCGGTCAGATTATTTTTAGAACACCATATGAAAGCTATATTGGTGCCACCGAGCCAAGAACAGATGGTACCATTGCAACTTGGTAGAATTCAAGACTCTTTTGAATATTCTAATATTCATTTAATAATAATATTTATAGCATGACTATACCAAACTTAGTAATATTTGATATGGATGGGATTCTATTTGATACCGAACGTATTTTTCTGGATATTCGTTATCAGGTAATGGAAGAGTTTGGATTTCATCAAACCTTTAGTGAATATATTAAACTGCTTGGAACTTCAGGGCAAACTGCAAACGAAATAATATATCAACAATACCGTAAAGATTTTCCTGCGGAAGAAATATTTCAAATAACGCGAAAGAAAATGAATCGTTACATCGATTTACACGGTTTAAAGCCTAAACTTGGAATATTGTCTTTACTTTTATGGCTTAATAGCAAAAAAATTCCTTGCTGTATTGCAACATCTACTGATAAAACGATTGCCGAAAAATATGTGCTCATATCAGGTATACGTGACTATTTTCAATTTATTATTGGAGCAGGGGACTTTATTAAATCAAAACCGGATCCAGAAATATTTCTAAGATGTGCCGCAAATTTCAAAGTTGCAGCGGAACACTGCTTAGTAATTGAAGATTCACAAAATGGCATAAAGGCTGCACATGATGGAAATCTTCCCGTTGTATGTATTCCAGATATGCAATATCCAGACAGGGAAAGCATTAAATATTGCCTAGCCATTTTTAATGATGGTATAGAATTACTCTCTTATTTAAAGGAACTTTCCCAAAATGAATAGAGTAATAAAATGTATTATTTTTGACCTAGATCGAACGACATTGAATTCAAATGGAGAAATATCTGCATACTGCTTGAATGCACTTCGTTATGCTGCACAGATGAAGATTTTGCTTGTTATTGCTACTGGAAGATTTTTATCAGGAATTCCTGAAGATATTAAGAATTTAGAATTTGTTGATTATATAATTGCTTCGAATGGCGCATCCATTTATGACAATCGTCGTAAGCAGTTCATTTGGAGCTGCCATATAGATGCAGATTCTGTTCAGCGACTAGTTAATATATGCCGTGAAAAGGGTTTATGCTTAGAAATTGTAATAAATGGAAAAGGATTTGCACCTTTAGATTATATAGAGAATCCTGTAAAGTATGGAACTCCCAAAAGAGCTACTAGCTACATTCAAAAAACTCGAACACCCGTTCCAAATATATTCGAAAAAGCACTAATGAATATTAATAATATAGAGTGCGCAAATATTATTTTTAATAATATGGAAAAAAAGCATGACGCATTAGAATACCTTACATATGCGCTTCCAAATTTATATATAACATCATCAGTCCCTAGCCTATTGGAGATATCCAACCCATTATCCGGTAAACATAATGCAATGAAATTTCTTTCTAATATCCTAAGTTTGCCTATTAGAAATTTCCTTGCATTTGGAGATGAAAATAATGATGCGGAAATGCTTAAAATGTCTGGTATAGGAATAGCCGTAGCTAATGCCTCGGATAAGTGTTTAGCTTCAGCTGACCTGGTAACGCTTAGTAATGATAGAGATGGTGTCGCACATGCGATTTACTCTCTGCTAAAATATAACTCATAATATAGATAAAGTTCACATGTTTTAATAGGAGAAAAAATATATATGAAAATAATATTAGTTGGGAATCCATATAATCTTTTCAAGCATACGCCTGCAGAAGAATGGACACAGCAAATAACTTTTTCTCACTACCCTAATGGAATCTTTAATAAAGAAGAAATAAAAAATGATCTTGATGCGAAAATACTTGTTGCAGACCCAATGGTTAAAGTAACCGGAAACATTATATCTTCTCTTCCGAATTTAAGATTAATTCAATCTGAAGGTGTAGCTTTTGATCAAATCGAAATAGCTGTTGCACAGGAACTTAAAATACCAGTCTGTAACTGCAAAGGGGTTAACGCCAGCGCTGTTGCAGAACAAGCCATTCTATTAATGCTTGGCTTACTCAGGTCAGTAATTGCTGGTGACATTGCGGTTCGGTCCGGCAGGCAGGGGCAAATGAAAAAAGAAAGCGCAATACATGGAATTAAAGAGTTATCGGAGTGTAATGTTGGACTGGTTGGTTTCGGTGATATTGCAAGAGCGACAGCTGAAAGATTAAATGCCTTTGGTTGCAAAGTGTTTTGCTATAACCATCACATTATCCCTATAGAAATATTAAATAAATATAACGTTCAACAAGTTGGGTTGCAAGAACTAGCTAGGATCTGTGATATAGTTAGCATACACGTTCCCGTAACTCCAGAAACAACTAATATGATTAATTCGAAATTCTTTAATAATATGAAGAACGATGCATTAATTATTAATACAGCACGCGGAGAAATTATCGATGCTCTCGCCCTAAGAGAAGCAATTGTTAATGGTAGGATTGCGGGAGCAGGACTTGACACTATTAATCCGGAGCCTGTTACAATAGATAATCCTTTATTAAATTTACCACCTGAAGCATCAAAAAAAATACTTTTTTCACCGCACATCGGTGGTATTACGAACGGATCTTTACTTCGTGGTGATGAACTAATTTGGAAAAATATTAAACTTATTTTAGAGGGCAAAACGCCACTAAATTGCATAAAAAGATGAAGATTTATTTCCGATTCTGATATATTAAATAGACATACGAAAGAGGCTTCATTGACTTTTTTTGATAGCAGATTATACTAAAAACAAAAATGTAAATTCTTTAGAGGTGAACAAAATGGAAGCAAGTGTAGCAATACAAACTCTGCCGGAAGCCAAGGACGATGAAGAGCTTTGCAAAATTGTTGATCAGGTCATAGCATACATCAAAAACTCTGGGTTCAATTATTTTGTTGGTCCATGTGAAACTTCCATTGAAGGGCCATATGATGAACTAATGGACATTGTCAAAGAGTGTCAGCATATTGCAATTCGTGCAGGTGCACCGTCGGTAATGGCATATATTAAAGTAACATATAAACCCAATAGTGAAGTGCTAACTATAGAGCGCAAGGTGGGAGCAAAACATACGTGGTAGAAAATTGCTAATTCATCATTCTTTTTATCGCTACTATCTTTGAATTAATAATTAGGATGAATTAAGATGAAATTTTTCATCTTAATTTTTTTAGTTCGCCCGACTAGCGTACGTACTATAGGGCGAAAATCCCGAACGTACCAGGCAGTAGGGGGTGTTAGCAAAAAGCAATGGTGCCCCTCACGAAACAGAATCTGAAAAAAGCCCAATTTAAGAGTTTGAAAGGTCCTCCAATCTGCAAAATCCTTACACAACGTACAGATACTGTATAATAAGGAAATGAGTATAAATAAGACTGTGTTATAAGTCTGAGCCCAGTAACTTCACGGTTGATTTATGGTTGATACGACGAGTAATGAGTAAAATAAAATAAGAGTACCAGGGAAGTTTCATGGGACTGCAGAGAAAAATGCTTGCTGTAACAATGAACTATGAGATGCTAGCAGAGGTCATAGTACCAGAGTAATCTGGAAAGGGCCAAACGAAAGGACGTCCAAAGTAACAATGAATGAGAGTTAGTGTCTCGAAAGTAGAAAATCCGGATGACTTGAGTAGCACGAAATGAGATAGTGCGAAACACGAAATCGATAAATTCCAACGTTAGTAGACTACTTTATTCAACATACCATTGCAAAGCAGCTGGTTCCGTGTATGAGACTCTGTCCTTGGACTACAGCTTCGGCTACCGTTTGGGAAGAAATGCACTGTGTGCGCTACAGAGAGTATCGGAATACGCGTAGCAGAGATATACATCCGCAGTGGTGGTAGATATATACAAATATTTCTATACGCTGAATCAAAAACTGCAATTAATTGTATTAATTAGAACTTTACTAATTTTTCACATTATCTTTTATTTAAAATGGAACGAGTCAGATCTGCTAATTGCAAATTAGAAAATGCTGAAACGCGTAGTAAGGTTAAGTAAATTTTTTAGATTTTCAAAAAATAAAGAGTAAAAAAATGAATAAAAAATATTGCATTATGGATATGGATGGCACCTTAATTGATTCAATGTCATATTGGAACCAATTGGGTTATGAATTCCTGCGTTCAAAAGGAATCAGCGGCGATATTACAAAATATCTTAACAACATTAAAGCAATGACTCTGGAGCAGTCAGCATTCTACTTTAAGGAGTGCTTTAATCTTAAGGAGAGTGTAATAGAACTGCATGAGCAGATGAATAATTTGATCGCTAATCACTATATTTACGATATACCTCTCAAAAAGGGTTCAAACGAATATTTACTTTTGCTAAAGGAATACGGTGTTAATTTATGCATTGCTACAGCTACAGACAAATACTTAATAAACTGCTGCTTGGAACGTCTCAAAATTAGAGGCAAATTCGATTTTATTATTTCTTGTGAAGAAGTCGGAGAAGGGAAGAGTTCTCCAGCTGTTTTTAATAAATGCGCAGAAATATACGATGTTCCCAGTACAGAAATTGCAGTTTTTGATGATGCTTTTTTTGCTATACGTACTGCTAACGAGGCGGGTTACTACACAGTAGGAATTTATGATGAATACTCTTCCGAATGGGAAGATATAAAGGTCTGTGCTAATGAATATTTCAGCAATTGGAAGGATGCATATATTTCCTTTAGGAATGGCATTAAATCCGAAGAATAATGATTATAAAAAATTTAATGCAAATCTGCCAATCGAGTAGGGGAGGTTTTCCCTCCCCTCTCACACCACCGTACGTGCCGTTCGGCATACGGCGGTTCAAAGTAACTTCAATGCGTGACGCTCAGTGTAATAATCAAGGCAACTGACGAGGCCTGCT
>Ga0256404_1002835_pt1 | contig 37008 bp, 39 predicted proteins | sample RumenRJG_01DNA_FD_185990 | JGI IMG/M metagenome (GOLD analysis project Ga0256404, IMG submission 185990) | Bovine rumen microbial communities from Lethbridge, Alberta, Canada - RJG_01 | ecosystem: Host-associated > Mammals > Digestive system > Stomach > Rumen | place: Canada: Alberta | collected...
GGACATCATGTCATATATCGGTACAGGCAGAAAGCATGGTGTCAGCGCATACGAGGCATTGACTGCTGCTTTTGCCGGAAATGCTGAGATCGTCCTGCAATAAGCAGGGGGGGTTCTGAATAGTTACCACTATTTTTTGAAAAAAACGCGACCGCGATCGCCCCCGGCCCCGCATAAGTTCCAATCGTCGCGCCAACCTTTGCAATGCGGAATTTTCCGATCTCATTGGGATCGATCTTTCCCTCGTAGAGCCTTGCGGAATCGCGGATATACTTCCTGAGCATCTCGTCGGAGAAGCCGGTGTAGCCGAAGCAGTAAGGGCGGTCAAAATCAATCCCGCCGAGCTTCTCCGTGAACTCCGTCAGCATGTTGCTGCCGTTGCGGGAGCCGCGCGCCTTCCCGAGGATCTTTACAACGCCTTCTTCGATCGTGAGCACCGGCTTAAGCGAGAGCAGTCCCCCGGCAAAAGCGGCAGCCGCAGAGATCCGCCCGCCAAGCTTCAGGTATTCCAACGTGTTGAAAATAGCGAGCACGTGCGCTTCCTTCTGCTCCTTAAGGATTGCATCATATATTTCCTTCGCCGTCATCCCCTCGTCGCGCATCTGCACGGCCCGCTCCACGATAATGAGCTCCGAAATGCAGAACTGCTTCGTATCGACCACAAAAACCTGCCCCTCAAATTCCTGCGCAGCCATGCAGGCGCTCTGGTAAGATCCGGAGACACCGGATGAAAGGCAGAAGCAGATCACCTGGTCCCCTGCTTTCACAGCCTTTGCAAACTCGCTGCCGTACTCGAAGGGTGTGATCTGGCTGGTCTTGGGAATCTCGTCCGTCTCGATCAGCCGCTCATAGAATTTCCTGACCGAGAGCGTAACCCCATCCAAAAACTCCTCCTCACCAAACCGCACTTTCAGCGGCAAAACTGTGATATTCCACTCCGCCGCCAGTTCCTGCGAGATGTCGCTGGCGGAATCCGTGATGATCCTGATGCTCATCTATTCTCCTTCCTATATTGGGTGAGCGCTGCGAGTTCCATACTGCGCCGGTAACTCACCTACTTCGGAATCGTCCCCTTTCGGATATGATCCCGAATGATCTGATCGGTTACTTCGAACAACTTAACCGATCCCATCTTCGTCTTTCGCTGCCGCCCGTAGATCGTGGACGCCGACACCCCATGCTCTATCCAGTCGCTGCCGTCATTGCTGTTGTTTAACATAAGCGGCTGCAAATTATCGAGCGAATGCGCGAACTTCGCCTCCGCCGTCTCGTACGCCTCGAACTCGTCAAAGAGCGCGGTCAGCTCCTCTTTCTGGTCATCCGGCAAAAGAGAGAAAATCCTCTCTTTCGCCGCGTCCTCCCGCGCCTTCTGCGTCTTCAGATTTTCTTCATCATATGCATAGGTGTCACCCGCATCAATCTCCACAATATCGTGAATCAGGCACATGAGCATGACCTTTGTGATGTCGACTTCTTCGTTTGCATACTCGCGAAGCAAATACGCCATGATCGCCATATGCCATGCGTGCTCCGCATCATTTTCATTCCTTCCGTGCCCGGACAGATGCGTCTGCCGGAAGACGTTCTTCTCCTTGTCTATTTCCAGCGAAAAGGCAAGCTGCTTCTCCAGTCGTTCGTCCATTTCTTTCCCTTATTTCCTTTACATTTACAGGTGAAATATTCCCTGATTCACTCCTATTTTGACCTTCTTATATCTTAAGGTCCCTGCTATGGCCGGTTCAGCTCCATAATTCTGTCCAGATATTTTTTCTTTGCTCCATCTGGCAAAATAGTGTACTGATACTCCATGATCGCATCCATGATCTCGTCCGCGCTCCTTCTTCCGAGATTGCGAATCTTCAGAAGATCCTCGCGAGTGTCGATATTTTGCACCAGATCTCCCACTGTGGACATTCCGGCCCTCCGCAGGCAGTTGAAGGACCTGACCGACAGTTCCAGCTCCTCGATGGGCGTTTCCAATAGTTCCTTCCCCAGATAGACCGGGAATCGCAGGCGCCTTCCCAGGTTTCCCAGGCGGCTGCAAATTTCGTGAAGCTCTCTACACTCTTTTTTTCTCTCCATCATCGACGCTCTCTCCTTCCGTCCTCTTGAGATCCGAAAGCAGAATATGCCAACTGATCTTCCGGATCCCTTTCGTGTGGTTGAAGAGATAATTCACATGTGCCTCCATCGTCGAAGGGTTGGCGCTTCGGCCGAGGCAGTGGATCCTGCACTCGCCGGTCGTGCTGTAGATTGCCTCCAGCTTGCGGTCCGCGCGCAGAACCCTGACCACTTCCGCGTACTCCTCGGGGATCGCTTCAATGTCGATCGTGTAGCGGATCCCTTCCCGGGCCTTCTCCTCATCGATCACTGCCCGATAGCCCCGGATCACGCCAGCCTTCTCCATCGTATCCATGCGCTTCTTTACCGCCACGCGGGAGAGTCCCGCGGCTTTCCCAATCTCGGAATAACTCATGCGCCCGTTGTCCTTGATAAGTTCCAGTATCGTACGATCGATCTTATCCATTTTCTATTGGCGCCTCCTTAGTTGTATCTTGTGAACGATCTCTTCTGCTTTTTTGTTGCTTGTTGCTGCACAGCGTCGACTCTGTACGATTATCCTATCAGCACAAAAAGAGGAAAGCAAGGCGTCCGGTTGCGAAGCGTAAGCAGGCGGTTTCGTTTCGAAGCGTGATCGGGTGGTTTCGTTTCGAAACCGACCTCTGGGGTATCGGCATATTTTGTCGCATGGCGCAGCGAGAAAGAATGGAAGGCGGTGATGTCACGTCTTCTTTCCCGGCTTTTCTTAGATGGTCTTCAGGATCTTATCCTGATCGCGGCGGCTATAGACAACGCGAAGGACAACGATATTCGCTTCCTCCTCATCGATCAGGTAATAGGCAATATAATTCTTCACCAGTACGCGCCGCACGTCATCCCTTTTCAGATATGGGTTATGGACCGGCCGGCCTGCTTTTGGTGTCTTACAGATTTCTTCCAGTTTCTCTTCCAGTTCATCCGCAAAGGCAGAGGCGGCGTCGGGATTTACCAGGTCATTGGCGATATAGTCAAAAGCCTCATCGATATCTGCTTCCGCGCTCTCCGTCAGAACGTAATTGTATCGATCAGATGCCATGTTTCTCCCTCAGCTTTTTCAGTGAAGATTTTCCGTCTGTGACATTTTCCTTTTCATAATCATCAATTCCACGGTTGACCATTCTGGCTTCCTCCATGGACTGCATGGTTCTCTCGTAATATTCAATATCCATCACAACAAGGCGGCCGTATCCGTTCTTTGTCACAAAGACAGGGCCGTTCTCTTCTGCGCACTTCCGCTCGATTTCCACTGTATTTTTCAAATCTCTCATCGGGACGATCTTCATGATAGCACCTCCTTGTGGCTAAATCATATATCATATTTAGTCATTTTTCAAGACACAGAAAAGAATTCCCTGCTTTTTCGTTTTCGCGTGGTTCCCTTCCGACGTTTTTATCTGGGGCTTGATTTTTCACTCCAGGCATCACTTCCAGCCCGGCTCACGCCCCTTCCTTCTTCCGCATCCGAAACTGCCTCGGCGTCATGCCGAACTCCCGCCTGAACTGCAGGTTGAAGTAGGAAATATTGTCGAAGCCGTGATCCATCGCGATCTCCATCACCGGCCCCGAGGTCTCCTCCAGCGCGTGCGCCGCTTTCTGGATCCGGTAGTGGTTAATATAGGAGATGCAGCTCATCCCCACATACTGCCGGAAGAAGCTCATGAAGTAGCTCTCGCTGAATCCGCTCATGCCCGCGAGTTCTGCCACTTTGATCTTCTCGCGGTAATGTTCCGCGATGTACTGAAGCACCGTCTTTAACTGCTGCCGGCCGGACGGCGCGCTGCGGCCCTCCCCGGGTTCCCGGATATAGCCAAGTTCAAACAGCAAAATAACGGTGTGAAGAAGTTTCTCCTTAAGGCGCATCTCATAAAAGGGCGGGCGGTTCTGAAAGCACTCCAATGCCGCGAGAAAGGCGTCCCGGATCTCTTCATAGCCCTTGTCCGGACGCCTGATCACCTCCGGCATCTGAAGCTGCCCTTCCGCGAGCGGCCTCAGATATCGGGACGCCGACAGGTCCTGCCCCTGTGCACCGAGAAGGTCCAGATGGAACACCAGGCTGTCCGAGACCATGGTCCTACCCGGGATCTCAAAGGCGGAGTGCGTGCAGTACGGCGGCACCAGAATGAGGTCTCCCTCTCCGGTCCGGAAGGACCTCTGTCCGACCCTGTAATCCGACGCGCCCTCCCGGATCAGCGTGATCTCCATCTCCTCGTGCCAATGGAGCGCAAGCTCCCGATAGGTCAGCGGCACAAGGCAGTGATAGCTGTTCACCGGAAGAAAAATATCGCCGTGTCTCGCTTCCTCCCGCTCTGCGGGCCGGTCTGTATTTCTGCGCGTCTCCATTGTCCTGTCTGCTCCTTTAAAGTAAGATACTGCCCTGCATTCCCCAAAATCATAGAATCCTGTTAGAAATTCCTGCAATTAAGCAAGAATTCCGCTGTTCATTTAGCGTATTATACTATTACAGGCAGGGCGGTGCAACAGGCGCCCGACGTCAATTACAATAAACGGAGGTATTTCAAATGGCTGCCGAATGGTTAAAAGATACTGTATTTTATGAGATCTATCCCCAGTCCTTTTATGACACGAACGGCGACGGAATCGGCGACATAGCCGGCATTATCGAGAAGCTGGACTACATAAAGAGCCTTGGCTGCAACGCGCTCTGGATCAATCCCTGCTACGATTCCCCCTTCAAGGATGCCGGCTACGACGTCCGCGACTACAAGAAAGTGGCGCCCCGCTACGGGACCAACGAGGACCTGTATCGCCTCTTTAAGAAGGCACATCAAAAAGGGATCCGCGTCCTTCTGGACCTCGTCCCCGGCCACACTTCCGAGGAGCATCCCTGGTTCCGCGAGAGTCAGAAAAGAGAGAAGAACGAGTTCTCCGACCGCTTCATCTGGACCGATTTCTGCTTCAAAGGCGCTTCCGGACTCCCCTATGTGGGCGGAGAGAGCGAGCGCAGCGGGTGCTATATTTTGAACTTCTTTAAGTGCCAGCCGGCCCTCAACTACGGCTTTCTCAAAGTGACGGAGCCCTGGCAGAAGAGCTTCCGCGACCCGGCTGCTATCGCGACCCGCGAGGCCCTCAAGGATATCATGCGCTTCTGGCTCTCCCACGGCTGCGACGGCTTCCGCGTCGATATGGCCTCCTCGCTGGTCAAGAACGACGACGAGCTTAAGAGCGGCACCTCCGCGATCTGGAGAGATGTGCGCCGCATGCTGGACCTGGAATACCCGGATGCCGCTATGGTGGCTGAGTGGAGCAATCCCTCCCTGTCCCTTCGCTGCGGCTACGACATGGACTTTGTTCTCAACGAGCATGGCGGCGGCTACTCCACGCTGATGCGCGACTACTACAATCACGGAGGCAGCATTCACGGGGACCGGAACGCGGAGGACCACAGCTACTTCAAAAAGGATGCCGGGGGCAATATTAATCGCTTCCTCGACCAGTACCTGGAGTGGTACGAGGACACCAAAGAGCTCGGCTATATGTCTGTCCTGACCTGCAACCACGACACCATCCGTCCCAGCTACAACCTGGATACCGCTGAGCTGAAACTGGCCTATTCGTTCCTTTTCACCCTCCCCGGCGTGCCCTTTTTGTACTACGGCGACGAGATCGGCATGAAGTATCTGGATGTCCCCACCAAAGAGGGCGGCTACTTCCGCACCGGCGCCAGAACTCCCATGCAGTGGAACGGAAGCGCAAACCTCGGTTTCTCCACCGGCAGGGCGTCCGACCTCTATCTTCCGGTCGACGACTCTGAGGATGCCCCGAATGTCGCGGCCCAGGAGAAGGACCCCGCTTCCCTTTTGAACACGGTCCGCGCCGTCCTCTCTCTCCGCCATCAGGAGGAAGACCTGCAGGCAGACGCGGAATTTCAGGTCGTCTGCAGTGAGCCCGGAAAACCCTTTGTTTACAGGCGCGGTTCCCTTCTCTGCGCGGTAAATCCTTCGGGCAGCCCTCTCAAAGTCACTCTTCCGGAGGAGGTCGCAGGCGGCCTCTGGGGGGTGGCTCTCTATCAGATCGGAGAGTGCCGCTTTGAAGGCGGAACCCTGACCGCGGGCGCGCAGTCCTTTGTGGTGATACGATAAGAAGGAATCAAAAAAGAGCGCCCTCTCAGGCCGATAAGCTTTTTTCAAACTTATTCGCCTGAGGGGCGCTTTCTTTTTCCGTCACAGTATTTTCAGGCTCACTTCTTCAGGATATACGCCTTCAGTTCTTCGTAGATCTTCTCTTCCTCCGGCGGGCATCCCATGCTGCACACGTCGAACTCTTTGGTGCACTTTCCGGTCTTTCCCTGCATGCCCTGTCCGATCCCGATCGGCACGTCCAGTTTGTCCAAAAGCTCGTCCTCCATAAGGCGCCACAGCGCGCCGACAAGATTCGCGTAGCAGGCGTTGCAGGAGTCCACCTCATATCTTCTTGCTGCATCATTCATATAGAGGTATAGAGGAAATTCTTTCCTATAAGGAATCGGCGAAAAGAAAACTCCGCCCGGAGGGCGGAGTAAATGATAAACCCCAGTCCAAAGTGTTTTTACTCTGAACCGGGGTAATATCTGCAATTTGAATTCTTAACGCTTAAACATTGCGGGTCTGATCCCAGGTGCTGCTTCGACAGTAACTTCCAGCCCTTTGATCTTTCCATCCTCGACCACGAACTGCGCAGGTACAGACTGTCCCAGCACGGGAAGCATCAGATCGAACGCATCATAATTGTAATGAATAAGGACGGCCGGTAATCCGTTCCATGTACCTGCAAGTCCCTGGTCTGTCATTGCAAAGACCATTTCACCGAACCCCGGATGGCGGTAAGTGCCCGAATAATCTGCGAGTGGCAGTGAAGTAACTGTATCCGGAACTTTTGACTCCGCTCTAGCCTGCATGCCTGCCATCATCCCGTTCATCAGGTTCGTAAAGACTTCCATGAAACGTCCGGACCAGTCCGGTATTTCTGCGACATTAAGCGCTTCATCCGCGAAGACATGGCCAAGTGCATTGACAGAGAAGGAAGAGTTGGCGTTGGAAAGGGCCACGATCGCATCTTTGCTGCCGGGCAGCAATGTCAATTGCGAAGAGAAGCCGTTTGTGTTGCCGCCGTGGTTGATCATTTTCACGCCGCGGTAGATATCCGTAAACCAGCCGAGACCGTACTCCGCGCTCTGGATCTCCCGAAACTCCCAGAAATAAGGGCTTCCAATCACCTGCGGCCTGTGCATCTCTTTCAGGCTCTCCTCACTGATCAGGCGCTTTCCGTCCCATGTCCCGTCTCCCAGCTGGAACAAGGCATACAAAGCCATATCCTCTGCTGTGGACACAATGGCGCCGGCAGGTTCAAATGCGCCCAGATGTACATAGGGCGGCTCAATATATGTGTCACCCGCAAAAACATATCCTTTAGAGGTGTTCTCATATTTTGACAGAGATTCTATTTCAAAATCCGTATGACTCATCCCAAGCGGCTGCAGGATACGTTCTCTGACAAAACTCTGCCAGGTCTGTCCGGAAATAGTCTCGAGCAGGTAGCCGGCAAGGGAGACCATCTGGTTGGAGTACTGGAGCCGCGTCCGGAAAGGAACGTTCGTGTCCAGATATTCCAGCGAGCGGACCATCTGTTCCTTATCATCCGTAACGCCGTATATGCACTGCAGGTCGTAGCGCGGGACACCTGTCCGGTGGCACATCAGGTCTCTTGCCGTCACGTTTTCCGTAAGAAGCGGACTGCTCAGTTTCAGGGAGGGGATATAAGAGATGACAGGACGGTCCCAGTCGAGTTTCCCTTCATCCACGAGCATCCCCAGTGCGAGCGCAGTGAATGTCTTAGTCACGGAGCCAATAGGAAGGACTGTTTCTGCAGTCATTGGCAGTCCCTGCGCCACGTCACGCTGGCCGTAGCCCTTCACGCTCTGCAGCTTGCCGTTCCGGATGACAGCCACACTCATCCCCGCCACATTATAGTCTTTCATCAGTTTCTCAATCGCCTTATCCAGATTCATGCCTGTTCTCCTTTCACAGTGCATCCAATCCCGGGGGTCTCCCATAAGATTGACCTTCCTCCGCAGTGCTCGTACCCTCCGTAGACCTCCTCCTGTTTCAAAATATAGATCGCATCCAGATCTACTTCCCGGATGATATCTGTTGCCGCCGCCAGATGCATGCCGGCAAGATTCCCCAGCGTGCTCTCTCCCATACAGCCGATCATACAACTAAGTCCTGCCGCCTCACAGATTGCCGCGATCTTCTGTGCATTATAGATTCCGCCGCACTTCATGAGCTTGATATTCATAACGTCCACAGCCCGCATAGCAGCAAGCCTGATCGCGTCATGGATCCCGTGACAGCTTTCATCCGCGGCAATTAAGAGTCCGCAGCGTTCCCGGATCTCCCGCAGCCCGTCATAATCCCAGGCAGCGACCGGCTGTTCGACAAGGTCGACACCATAACGTGCAAGTTCCGGACAGATCCTCAGCGTATCTTTCACACTCCATCCCTGGTTTGCGTCAACACGCAGAGAAACGCCCTCTCCGACCGCTTCGCGAACTGCCCGGATCCTTTCCGCGTCCGTCCGGATGTCCTCTCCAAGTTTGATCTTGAGTATCTCGAACTGTTTCTTTACCCATTCCTGTGCCTTTTCTGCCATTTTCTCCGGAGTGTCAATGCCGATCGTAACATCCGAATGTACGTGGGGATCATCTCCGCCAAGATGGCGGTAAAGCGGAACTCCGGCTGACTTTGCAGCAATGTCATAGCAGGCTATATCAATCCCCGCCTTCACTGCAGTGTTTCCGTTATAGAGCTTGTCCATAACTTTGTGGATTGAAGCGATCGATCGCGGATCCATCCCCAGGAGTGCCTGCCTCAGCTCTCTGCATACTGAGAGTACCGTTTCCAGGTTGTCTCCTGTGACAAAAGGCAGCGGCGCAGCCTCGCCGAAGCCGGTGATGCCTTCATCCGTTTCAACTTTGATAAGGCAGACGTCCATATCGCTGATCGTCGCGAATGCCACTTTCATGGGTTCCTCAAACCGGAATTTCCGAACATCCGTCCTAATATCTGTGATCTTCATTTTTCTTCTCCCCATATATGACTTTAGTCATATTATATTTGACGTTTTATGCCATTGCAAGTAAGATACTGAAAAAGGAGGAAGGCATGGTACATACAACTTTCGAAAGACTCCCGGACGAAAAAAAAGAACGAATTCTGCAGGCAGCACGTACAGAATTCGTTCATTATCCTTATGAAAAAACAAGCATCAACCGGATACTTGCTGATGCAGGTGTGCCAAAAGGAAGCTTTTATCAATATTTTGACGATAAATCAGATCTGTTTGGACTCTGCATAAGTGATGTTTATAAGCAGCTGATTGAAATCAGGCGCAGAAACGGCGAGTCGCTCTTAGATGTGGGGATGCTCCGCATGAAGCGGCTCGGTTTCGAGAAGGGTTATCAGCTTTTCTCTGAAGATCTGTCCCGCTACCTTTCGCAGGAGGATTTCCAGCTCTTCGAAAACATGCTCGCAGCACCGCAGCATATCCGCAGCTATGTACAGACTGAAGCGGCGAGTACACTGATTGCCCCAATCTTTAAAGAGGAGTTAAAAAAGGATAAAAATATCCGCACAGATATCGATTATGATTACTATTCTTACCTGCTGTCTCTGACCGAGGTCATTCCTGTTAATTATGCTGTTGCCAGAGGGAAAAGCATGAAAGACATCTTTTTCTTGAGTTATCAGTATATGAGATCGATCTATGACAGCATTCTCAAGTGACATTTGCTAACAAGCCGGCATCAGGAAATGACTCCTGCTGCCGGCCTGGGTGTCTCCAGTGCTGTTACTTGTTACATTGCTTCGCAGAGCATGCTTTCATATTCCGCTGTGCTGCAGATCCTGCTCTTGACCATCAGCTCCCCGTCTTTATAGACCTGATCGCCAAAATCTTTATATGCCTGCAGAACAAGCTCTTTTCCTTCCACCATCTCGTCTGCCATATCGATGATCTGGATCTTTCCGGCTCGCTGCGAGGTCTTATTGTTGTTCAGTATGTAGATGCAGCTGAACTTCCGCATCTTAACCTTCGCTTTTGTCCTGACGATCGTCTCGATCCAGTCGTTCTCCAGGACGTATCTCCTTATATTCTCCATCTCCTTGACACGTGGATCCACCAGCGCGTCATTGGTCATGACGATCGCCATCTTTCCTTTTTTCGCCATTTTTGCTATCCCATTGAGCAGGTACAGGATCTGTCCGTTGTAGACACCTGGAAGTCCTGGCTGGAACCTGCCAAACGGTATCGTCTTGTACTCTTCGATCACTTCATTCGCATAAGCTCCCCAGTTTTTCATCTGCATGAAACGGGCACAGAGCCAGATAGTTTCCGGAACTGAGCGTCGCCAGTTCTTTTTCCTGGACCGGGTTATGGTTCCGGTCATAGATCTGTATCAGCGTCCCCACCACGACAGCAACGGGGATCTCCTTTACCTTTTCAACGAGTGTGGCAAAATACTCTGCCCGGCGCTGCCCTTCTCTTTTCATTCCTGTTTCCTCCTTCTTAAAAGACTCCTGTCGTCTTCTGCTACACCAGTGATATAGCGGAATCTTTTTTCTATAAGAATTTGGAAACAACCCTTCATGATTTCTAGATAAGGATTCTCGTTGGTTCAGTCTCCAAGAAGCTGACAAAAAGGCGAGGCTGCTCTTGCCAAAGCAGAGGAGTTCGGAAGACCCCAGTGAAACCACATTGTATGAATCCTACTTCTTGTAATTTCCCTGACTTTGTTCTACACTTATACCACTTTACAAGAAAGGCACTATGTGCGAAGAGGAGTTCCAATGAGATACTGATGATCATGGTTTAAGTTGACACGAGATTTAAGCCCCGGCAGCGGGCTTCTTTGCTTATGCTTAAATTAGATCATCGCTTTTTTCTGCATCCTCGTTTGCGCTGTGCCGCTATAGGGTCTGTTTGTGGCGGGTCTGTTTTTGCATATGCAAAGACAGGCTCTTTTTCGGTCCGGGCAGAAAGGACTCCCCATGGCACAGATCAATGTTACAAATCTTACTTTCGGATATGACGGAAGCTTCGACTATATATTTGAGAACGTATCTTTTTCCGTGGATACTGACTGGAAACTTGGCTTTATAGGCAGGAACGGAAAAGGAAAGACGACATTCCTTCACCTGCTGCTGGGGAAATATGAATATACCGGGAGTATTTTAACAAATGTCGTATTTGACTATTTTCCTTATGAAGTTGCTTCAGAGGATCTCGATAAAAACGCAGATGTACTTATGGACATGTGGAAGCCCGGCGTCGAGAGCTGGCGCGTTATGTGTGAACTGCCGCAGCTTTCACTGGATCCCGAGGTCTTATACCGGCCATTTCGTACACTCAGTTTCGGCGAACGCACCAAAGTGATGCTGGCGGTGCTGTTTTCGGGTGAAAACGATTTTCTGCTGATCGATGAACCGACAAACCATCTGGACATGGCCTCTAGAGAGATTGTCAAAAGATACCTTGCCGGGAAAAAAGGCTTTATCCTTGTATCCCACGACAGGGATCTTCTGGATGCCTGCATCGACCATGTGCTTGTTCTCAACCGAGCCACCATTGAAGTGCAGAAAGGGAACTTTTCGAGCTGGTGGGAGAACAAGCAACGGGCAGATGCTTTCTCAAAATCGGAAAATGAGAAACACCTTAAGGAGATAGGAAAGCTTAAGACTGCCGCTGACCGCGCGGCAAGATGGGCTGACAAAAATGAAGGGACAAAGATCGGTTTTGACCCGGTCAAAGAACATGACAGGTCAAGCTCAGCCAGGGCCTACATCGGCGCGAAGACGAAGAAGATGCAGAGCCGGGTCAAGTCATTCGAAAATCGTATCGGGCGAGAAATAGAAGAAAAAGAAGGTCTTCTGAAAGACCTGGAAGAGCCTGTTGATTTGAAGATCGTTCCTCTCAGGCATCACAAACAACGGCTGGTCGAATGCCGGGATCTCTCCCTGAAATATAAAAATAGCGCAGGCTATGTATTCGAAAACCTTACCTTTGAAGTGGCGCAGGGTGAGCGCGTCTTCATAAACGGGGAGAACGGAAGCGGGAAATCAAGCCTGATCAATGCGATACTTGAGAAGGTGAACCATGCGGGGCAGAACTGTGCGGAACAGTCGGAATTTGAAACAGCCGGTGAGCTTAATGTTGCTTCGGGAATTGTTGTTTCTTACATCTGCCAGGACACATCGCATCTTAAGGGAAGCCTCAGGGAACACGCGGTTAGAAACGGCCTTAATTATACGCTGTTCCTCTCTCTTTTGAGACAATTGGATCTGGAGCGGGCACAGTTTGATAAAAATATCGAAGAGTTTTCAGACGGGCAGAAGAAAAAAGTACTCATAGCATCGAGCCTGCTCACACCTGCTCATCTCTATATCTGGGACGAGCCGTTAAACTACATAGATGTTTTCTCGCGAATGCAGATTGAAGCACTGATCGAGCAGTACAAGCCGACTATGCTCATTGTTGAACACGACGTGAGGTTCAGGGAGAAACTGGCGATGAAGGAAGTAAGGCTGTAGTGACATAGGTCCAGCTTTTGTGTATTTTCATGGAGGCACTTTCAGGCCCCGTGTAAACATGATGCCGGGGAAGAGACTTACGGAAGACGGGCATGAATTCCCGGTGGTATTCCTGGGCAAGCTTAAGAAGGAGATCAAAAATGACAAAAGATACTATTCCACAGGATTTTTCATTGGGGCTTGCGCTGTTTGATGCTCTCCCGGTCATCCTGTTTGGTATGGGAACCTGGTTACTATGGAAAATGACAGGAAGCGTGATCGTTTTGGCAGGTGCTGTGATCTGCTTTTTATCAGGCATGCTCAAAGTCCTCTGGAAGATCATCGTCGTAATAAGACGGAAGAACGTCTGGCCTCTCTTTATACAGATGAGGATCGGCATGCCTGCCGGCTTTGTCCTCCTCATTTTGGGCATGATCCTTTCTTTTGCCGCAGGGAAACTGTCTTCTTTCTTAAGCGGGCTGTTACGTCCCATGCCGTTATTGTTTATCGTGATTTCTGTATTCGGGATGATGGGGATGATCCTGTGCAGCTCAAAACTGGATTCCTCAGATGTGCGTGCAAACTGGATCGAACAGGGCTGCAATACCGTTGCACAAGGTGCCTTTTTCATGTCGATACTTCTGGCATACCTGCATTAAGACTGGGAAAGCTTCTGTAACCGCAAAATTTAAGGCTAGAGCGACAAAGCGCCGGGGCAATTCCCAGCGCTTTGTTTTACTATGCATTACGCTTTTTTACGCAGTTATCTCACTGCGGCGGATGACTAAGTCCGCGAATTATACTCATATAATGTCTATGCCTTCAACATATACGATATATCTATTCATCCTGTAACTGATCCTCGTATGCATCAGCGTAGACCGGCAGCGCATTTAGGCTGAAGGATAATGCGAAAACAAGTATGATACATGCCACTTTAGATATTGTATGGACGAATATCTTCAACTGTATTCTCTCCTCCAGTGCCTTACGACAACTACCGCGATCACAGCAGCGATGGCGATTGTGATCACCCCCTGTTCTCCGGCAAAATAGGGAACACGCGGGTCTGTCGACATCGGCTGCAAATACCTCTGATCAATGTGATTATGGGAGGCATGAAGAAGAATCGCAGGGATCACGCTCCCGGACACACTTCTGCTCCAGCAAAAAATCACCGCGATCAGCATGACCATCACTATAAAAGATACAATTCCATAGGCCGGGTTTACCGCAGACTGGTACACGCCGCCGATGATAAGCGGCACATGCCATAGAGCCCATATAAAACCATTAATGAACACCGCCTTGCGCGTTCCAAACTCCCTCTCCAACACGGGAAAGGCGAAGCCGCGCCAGCCAATCTCTTCGCCAGCCGCTGTGAGTGTGCTTCCGAGGAGCCCCGGCAGAAACATAATAACCGATCGGAACAGAATTTCTGAGTTCATGCCGGTTGTAGGATCCCCGAGCACTGCCCATGCAATCAAATAAGATCCGACCAAATAGACAGAGGGAATCAAAATCCCCAATATTATATATTTGGGTTCCACTTTGTTCGCAATCCCGAGCGAGCCCTCCTTACCATAAAAGACTTTCGAGCAGATCATCCCGACAATGCCGGGAATCCACATCAGAAGCACCATGAGAAACGTGATTACAGTTCTTATATACAGAAGCTCAATCACAAGGCTCAATAATAGCACGACTCCGTAAAAGACAAGTATTGCTCTTTTATCTCGGCTCATACAGTTCCCCCTCTAATTCCTGGTTCTATCATCTGCAATAGTGCCAGTAGTGGCTCAAAAGCCCTACCCATAAAAGTCACAAGAATAATAAATCCGTTGATGATCGTGTTGAGAACTACCAGCACTGTTTTGCCCGAGTAGCAGGAATCCTTTATTTTACACTGTTTTCCACATTTTATTTGTCGCTGCGCGACACTAATACTACCGTCTCTATCCCCGTCGTCCAAGGAAACTGCTCTACACTCACCCCTCTCACCGGCCGATACCCCGCCGCAAGAAACGCCGGCAGGTCCCTGGCAAGACTAGTGGGCTTACAGGAGATGTAGAGGATATTCTCCACCCCATAGGCCAGAATCTTGGGCAGTGCCTTAGGATGCACGCCGTCCCTGGGCGGATCCAGAATGATCAAGTCCGGTTTTTCTTCAATCTCATCCAGCACCTTGAGAACATCGCCTGCAATGAACTCGCAGTTGTCGATCTCATTGCGCCTCGCGTTCTCCCTGGCCGCTTCAACAGCTTCCTCCACAATCTCAACGCCGATGACTTTCTCGGAAACCGGCGCCATGAGCTGGGAGATGGTGCCGGTGCCGCAATAGAGGTCGTAAACAATCCCTTTTTTCATGCCCGCTTCGGTGAGGAAGGTTCTCGCTGTCTCATAGAGGAGCTCTGCGCCCTTACTGTTGGTCTGGAAGAAGGAGAAGGGCGTCACCTTAAACTGCAGGCCCAGCAGATTCTCCGTAAAATATCCCCTGCCGTACAGGATCTCCGTGCCGTCGTCCTTGATGACATCCGCGACCGAGTCGTTTGTTGTGTGGAGAATGCCGGCGATCGTACCATCCAGACTGAGCGCCGTCAGCATGTCGGTAAATTCCTTCAGGTCGTACTGCTCCTGCGAAGTCGTCACAAGGTCGATCAGGATCTCCCCGGTGCCCGCTGCCTTGCGCACCAGAAGATGGCGCAGGTACCCTGTGTGACGCAGCCTGTGGAAGAAAGTGGCTCCCTTCTGCTCCCAGTAGTCGCGCACGGCCTTCACTATTTTGCGGTAATCTACGTCGACAATGACACACTGGTCCGCATTTACAATGTCGTAGAAGCTTCCCCGCTTGTGCATTCCCAGTGCCAGAGGACCATCCTTATACTCGTCCCCGAAAGAAAACTCCATCTTGTTGCGATAACCGTAAACCACGGGGCTGGGAAGGATTCCCTCAAACCAGTCCATGGAGTCCCCTTCCGGCATCGCTTCCGTGAGGAGTTCTCTGACCTGCTTCTCTTTGATGGCGCACTGCTCTTCATAAGGGAGGCACAGATATGTGCATCCGCCGCAAGTGCCAAAAGCCGGACAGGGAACAGTTCGCTCCAGAGGAGACTTTTCCAGAACCGCGACCAGCGCAGCCTCTGCTTTACCCTTCCTCTTTTTATTTACGCGGGCCTGCACCTTCTGCCCGGTGATCACGTTTTTGACGATGCAGACGCCTTCTTCCGTCTCGACGATTCCCTTATTGGGGAATTTCACTTCCCGAACAACGCCTTCTATCAAGTCACCCTTTTTCAAACAGAACTCCTCTCTCATCTCATGGCTCATTGCTACGCACAAAGAAAGCAGTCCGGCATCTGGCCGGACTGCCCTCCCAATAATCAATGATCATTCAAATCTAATCGCAGGCTTATGCCTCGGCACCTGCCACTTCTTCGTCCTCGAAATCATCGTCGAAGCTGTCGTCAAAGTCATCATCGTCGAAATCATCGTCGTCATCGTAGTCGTCAAAATAGTCCGGAGTGAGAAAACGATAGATACCATAAGCGATCGCCGCTACAGCTGCGATTCCACAAATGATGCCCAGAACTCTCAGCCAGAAATACTTTCTCTCATTTCTTGCCTTTACTACAGCAGTTAACGTTTCGACCATATCTAAGATATTATCAATACCCATTTGTTCGTTTCCTCCCAACGCTTTATAAATACATATAGTTATAAATTTAGCTGCTATCATTAATATATCACTAATACAGCGTAATTTCTACAATTTCTGAAAACTGTCTGTCAGCATTTCACCAGCCTTGCGAAAGCCGCAAACATGATCTTCTGGCCTGCCTCGTCGAAGAGGACCGTGACCTTGTAGTCCTTGGGCGTAAGCTCCATGGCTTTGACCGTCCCTTCGCCGTATTTGATATGTCTGACTCTGTCTCCGACTTTATAGTCCGGCTCCGAAGGCGCCGGCATGCCCTTACTGAGCGATGCAAGGGACTTCCCGGAGCCCGCCGCTCTGGCGATATAGGGCTTCTTGGACTCATCCGTGGAAGGCTTTTTATAAACGGCCTTGAGTCTGGGGCGCGCTGTCCGTCCGCTCTGCGATTTGACCCCTGTCCCCGCAGAATACGATCCAATCGGCGTAAAGTCTCCGTCATCGTAATCGCCGATCCGGCTGAACTGCGTTTTCCTGCTGCCGGTATGCGGCGCCGCGTCATCCCCACTGTCGAGCAGCTCCTCAGGGATCTCTTCCAAAAATCTGCTGGGCGGATTGTACTGGACTTCGCCCCGCAGAAGTCTCGATCTGGAGTAAGTCAGCGTCAGGTCATCTTTAGCCCTTGTGATGCCCACATAAGCCAGGCGCCGCTCTTCCTCCTCTGCTTCTTCATCGCCGCTGTTAATGGCCATGTAGCTGGGGAAGATCCCGTCCTCGAGGCCTGTCAGATAGACGTGAGGAAACTCCAGTCCCTTGGCGCTGTGCAGCGTCATCAGAAGGACTTTTTCACTTCCGTCCTCCGCGTTGTCCAGATCGGAGACCAGCGCGACCTCCTCCAGGAAACCGGAAAGCGTGGGCTCCTCGGCCGTCTCCTCATAGTCGGCAATCTTACTGATCAGTTCATCGATATTGGAGATCCGGTCCTCTCCGTCCTCGTCGTCGGAACTGAGAAGGTAGTTATTATAATCTGTCTTATCGATGATCTCCCGCAGAAGGTCGGCGAGACCATGGCTTTCCTTAAACTCCCGCAGCTGCAGGATCAGGCTGACGAAGGACTCTATTTTGGCAGTGGCTCGGCCCAGGGATGTGATATTTCTGCACCGCTCCATGGCCTCGAAGAAAGTGATGTCGCGGGCCACAGCGTAATCGGCGAGTCTCCCGATGGTGGTCAGGCCGATTCCACGCTTGGGCACATTCAGGACACGCCGTACGGCGATCTCGTCCTGTCCGTTCTCCACGGTCTTGAGATAAGCGATCATGTCGCGGATCTCTCTGCGGTCGTAGAAATTGGTACCGCCCACCACGTTGTAGGGGATGCCCGTGAGAACAAAGCGCTCTTCCAGCGCTCTGGCCTGCGCGTTGGTCCTGTAGAGCACGGCGAAATCCCCGTAGCTGAGGTGCCTGTCGCTTCTGCATTTTTCCGCTATGTCGTCCGCCACAAAGGCCGCTTCGTCCCTGGCCGTGGTAAACTCCCGCAGATGGATCTTTGTACCTTCTCCTCTGTCTGTCCACAGGGATTTCGCTTTCCTCCCCGTGTTGTTGCGGATCACGGCGTTGGCCGCGTCCAGCACATTCTGGGTGGACCTGTAGTTCTGCTCCAGTTTGACCACGAAGGCGTCCGGGTAAACTTTTTCAAAATCCAGAATATTGCGGATATTTGCGCCTCGGAAGGCGTAGATGGACTGATCGTCATCGCCGACCACGCACAGGTTTCTGTGTTTGCCGGCCAACAGGCGGACCAGTTCGAACTGCGCGTTGTTGGTATCCTGGTACTCGTCTACCATGATATAGCGGAACCGGTTCTGGTAAGAAGCCAGGATCTCATCGTGGGAGTGGAACAACTCGACGGTCTTCATCAGAAGATCGTCGAAATCCAGCGCGTTGTTCTTTTTCAGCCTCTTCTGGTATTCCTCGTAGGCGTCCGCGATGCGCACATAGCGAAAGCCCAGGTCTTCATTTTCCTCCCTGTACTGCAGAGGAGTCGTCAGCTCGTTCTTGGCGGAAGAAATCTCGCCGAGAATCTCGCGCTCCCGCAGGTCCTTGGTGTCGATCTTGAGGTATTTGCACACCTCCTTCATCAGGGATTTCTGGTCGTCCGTATCGTAGATGGTGAAGGAGGACTCGTAGCCCAGGTTTTCGATATGGCGGCGCAGGATCCTCACGCACATGGAGTGGAAAGTGGAGATCCAGACGCTCTCCGCGCCAAAGCCGATCAGCTTGTCGACGCGCTCTCTCATCTCTCCCGCCGCTTTGTTGGTGAAAGTGATGGCAAGAATATTCCAGGGATTGACCCCGCACTCGTCCAAAAGATAGGCGATCCTGTGCGTGATCACTCTGGTCTTGCCGCTCCCGGCACCGGCCAGGATCAGAACAGGGCCCTCGGTCCTTTTTACGGCCTCGGCCTGCTCTTTATTTAAACTGTCGTAAATTGACATAAAAGACGATAACTCCTTTTACATTGCTTAAGTCTTGCTGCGAAGTATTTCAATTCTTTGCCCTGGTATTTCTGGAGGACTCGGGCGCGCCCGGCGTCTCGTCAAGGAGCTTTTCGATCAGGAGCTTTCTCAGATAGATATCCGCGCTGAGCTGGCAGATCACGTTGAACCTGCGCAGCATCTCTCTATCCTCCTCGGGCGCCTCGATAAAGGCGTTTTCCGTCTCGTCCAGGATCCTGCCCACCTCGGCGGGAAAGCGCTCCACATCTTCCGCCACGTACTTGAAGAGCTCCGTGTATACGTCCGTCATGGAATACCTGTGTTTTCTTCCCACCAGTTCTTCCACGGACTTGGTCGTCGGCCGGGCGTACTTATCCGATACGGGACCCACGATCTTGCGGATGTCGTCGATGGAGAGAAAACTCTTCATGTAGTAAATGACCATCAAAAGAAGGATGTGGTCCCTTCCGTACTTCTTCTTGACAGGGGGGATCATCACCTTGTTCTTGACATAGTTATTGATCATGGTCTTGGTCAGGAGCTTGTCCTTGTCCGACTTTCTCGCCGTCCTTTTCAGGCGCTCTGTCATAAACGTGAGCACCTGGTCCATATACAGATCGATCTTCGGGATCTCTTCCGGATAGGTTACGCGGAAGCCTCCCAGGATCTTGTTCACGATTAACTCTACGTCTTTACGGGTGCTCATTATTTCTTATCCTTCCCGCTGTGCGCCATTTTCTTCATTTCTCTGGCGTTTTCCAGTGCCGCTTCCGTGATTCGGTCCGCGCCCAGAAGCCTTGCGACTTCCCGGTCGCTCTCTTCCTCCGTGAGCCTTGTGATATGGGTCATGGTGCGGCCGTCTGCGCTCTCTTTGACGATGCAGTAGTGGCTGTCCTGCATGGACGCGATCTGGGGCAGATGCGTGATGCACAGGATCTGATGGTCCGCGGCAAGTTTCCCCATTTTCTCCGCCACTTTCCAGGCGGTCTTTCCGCTGATACCGGTGTCGATCTCATCGAAAACAAACGCGTAGATCTCATCCTTCCCCGCGAACACCGTCTTGAGGCCCAGCATAATTCTGGAGAGCTCGCCGCCGCTGGCGATCTGGTCCAGAGGACGCAGACTCTCGCCGGGGTTCATGGAGATATAGAAGACCAGCTTGTCATAGCCGCCGGAAGAGAGGTTTTCCTCTCCCGAGCTCATGCGGCTCTCGAATTCCACCTGCGGGAAATTGAGGTCCATAAGGGCCTCCTTGAGCTTTGCACCAAACCTGTCAGCCGCTGCCCGGCGCACCGCACTCAGCTCTCCGCACAGTCTCAGCAGTCTTCCGTATTCCTCGCCGATTTCCCTCTCGAGGCTCTTTCGGCTGTTCTCATAGTCCTCGAGGAATTCCAGCCTCTGCGCGCGCTCCTCAAGTGCCTTCTCGATCTGCGCAATATTCCTGCCGTACTTGTCCTTGAGGTGATTGATCAGGTTCAGCCTCTCCTGGATCTCCTGGAACTCGGAGGGGTCAAAAGTCAGATTTCTCAGATAATCACTCATAGACCGGTTAAAGTCTGCCAGGAGGCTCTCCACTTCCGCCAGTTCATCCGCCAGCTTATCCAGTTCCGGATCGATCCCGCTCACTGCGGACAACTCCCGGGAAGCCCGGTCGACCGCTTCCTCCGCGCTCTGCTCCGAGCCGCCGGTCCACATGCCGGCCTGTCCGGCCGCCTCGCTGATCTTGCGGAAATTCTCCATTAGGCGATAGCGCCCTTCCAGTTCTTCGTCCTCGCCTTCGCGAAGACCCGCCTCCTCGATCTCCCTGCACTCATAGGCCAGAAGATCCGCCTCTCTCTTTCTCGCGGTCTCGTCGAGGTCGTCCTTGTCCCATTCCTCTTTGAGGGCTCTCCACTTTTTGTAGCTCTCGGCCACTTTTTCTTTAAGTGCTGACGCCTCTTCGCCGGCATAATCGTCCACAGTCTGAAGCTGGGCCTCCCGACGAAGTAATTTCTGGTTCTCCCTCTGTCCGTACACGTCGATCATCAGCTCGGCGATCTCCCTGAGCTGGCGGAGCGTCACCGACTCCCCACAGACGCTGCACACGCTCCTGCCCGGCAATATTTTGCGCTTGACAAGGATCGTGCCGTCCTCGGGCGCAGGAAGATCCAGTTCCTCGAGTTTTTTGAGCTGTTTTTCGTTGTCGGCCGTAAAGACCAGCTCGATCAGCGCATACTCGGCTCCGGTCCTGATGATGGCCTTGTCCGCCTTGCCGCCCAGGGCAAGATTGATGGAACCGATTATGATCGATTTTCCGGCGCCTGTCTCACCGGTCAAAATATTGAGGCCGTCCGTAAAGGTGACCTCTTCCTCCTCGATCAGAGCCAGGTTCTTAACATGTAAACTAAGCAGCATTCGCCGTCCTCCTCCCAGGCTTTCGCTAAGGCTCGCGGAGTGTGCCGCCGCCACGTGTACAGGCTGCCCGTAAGGCATTCCCGTCCTTCACCCGCGCAGCTGCGTCAGACTCCGAGCATATGGCGTATCTTTTCTATCAAAAGAGCAGCGTCCTGTGAAGTCCTGACCGCTGCCATGATCGTGTCGTCCCCGGCAATACTGCCGACGACTTCCGGAAAGTTCATTTTGTCCAGAGCCGCTGCCACCGCCATGGCCATACCGGAACCGGTCTTGATCACGATCAGGTTCTGCGCCTGGTCGATGCTCACCATGCTGTCGCCCAGCACGCGGATAAACCGACTCTGCTCTTCGTTTGGAGGCTCCGGAACGACATATTTCTGCTTTCCCGATGCTGCGGCGGTCTTGGTGAGTCCCAGCTCCCTGACATCGCGGGAGACGGTTCCCTGTGTCACTTTGAAGCCGCTCTCGCGAAGCATCTGCGCGAGCTCTCCCTGCGTCTCGATCTCATATTCTTTAATGAGCGCCTTGATCTTGTCCAGGCGCTTCGTTTTCCCTTTGTCCATAGCCATAGTTTTATTAAGACTCATATTTATTAAGACTCAATTAAGAAGACATCTTTTTGTGCAGCGTACTGAGAAAGCTCCTGGTGCTGATCTTGACAAGATTGGTCACTTCCTCGGACCGTTTGATCTCGATGCGGTCCCCGTATCCGAGGTTGAAGCTGCTTCCGCCGTCAAATGCGGCCTCCGCAGGGATTTTCTCGTTTCTGGTATTCTTGGCCATCTCGATCACGATCGAGTCCTCCGCCGACAGGACCACGCTTCTTGTGTTGAGAGTGTGGGCACAGATCGGCGTAAGAAGAAGGAGCTGTGCCTTGGGCTCCACCAGCGGTCCTCCGGCCGACATATTGTAGGCGGTGGATCCTGTCGCCGTGGAGATTATGATTCCGTCCGCGTCCAGGTTATTGAGAAGGTGTCCGTCAACGTAGACGTTGAAATTGATCACGCGAAGGGCGCTGCTTCTTACGACCGCTTCATTGAGTCCGTGCAGGATCCTGTCTTCGTTTACCGTGACGCCGTTTCTCTCCACCATGCGGCCTTCCAGCATCATCCTGGGCTCGATCTCGTAATTTCCCTTCAGAAGAAGCCCGATCATCTCCTGCCAGTTGTTCTTCTCAACTTCCGCCAGATATCCCAGTGTGCCGAGATTGATTCCCAGGATCGGAACGCCGGTTCCCAGAACCAGATGGGCGGCGCGCAGAACCGATCCGTCGCCTCCGATCACCAGCAGGCAGTCGGTCTTCGGGTTCATATCTATGGAGAGACGCTTTTTTCCCTTGTACTCCTCGGGGAGGATCTCGATACATTTTCTTCCGTTGAGCTCCAAAAAGCCTTTGAGCATGTTTGTGAACCTGCGATCAGGATCCTTTTTCATATTCGTTATGATAAAGAAACGGTTCATTCTTTCCTCCACGTCAGAGCGTATTTTGTTTCCTTCAGCTTTTATCCAGCTCCCCGTGCGAAGCTTCCACGAGTGTCTTGATCGTCTCCTCGCTGACGGGATTAACAGAAGCCGTATCAGCCGACGAAGGCTTTCTGATATACATCAGGTATTCGATATTCCCTTCCGGCCCCCTGATCGGTGAATAGTCCAGTCCGAGGATCTCAAATCCCAGTCCCGCTGCCATGGCGGTCACATCGCTGACCACTTCCATGTGGACCTTTTTGTCTCTGACGACGCCCTTCTTGCCGACCTTGTCCCTGCCCGCCTCAAATTGGGGCTTGATCAGGCAGACCATCTCTCCGCCCTCTGCCAGGATGGCCATGGCCGCCGGCAATATTTTGTCCAGTCCGATGAAGGACACGTCCACGGAGGCAAATGACGGCGCCGGTCCCTCTCCCAGGTCCTCCGGCTTCACATATCGGAAATTTGTCTTTTCCATGCAGACGACACGGGGGTCATTTCTGAGTTTCCAGTCCAGCTGGCCGTATCCCACGTCGATGGAGTAGACCTTGGCGGCGCCGTTCTGCAGCATGCAGTCCGTAAAGCCGCCGGTGGAAGCGCCTATGTCCATGCAGACGCGCCCGGTCAGGTCGATCGGGAAGACCTTCAGGGCCTTTTCCAGTTTGAGGCCGCCCCGGCTCACGTAGCGGAGCGTCGCGCCGCGGACCTCAATTTCCGTTTCCTCCGGGTCAAAAGAGGCGCCCGCTTTATCTTCTTTATTCTGATTTACATACACGATGCCCGCCATAATGAGGGCCTTTGCCTTCTCCCTCGAGGAGGCAAGTCCTCTTTCCACCATAAGGACATCAAGTCTCTTTTTTTCTTTTTTCATATCTGTTGTCAGTGTCGGGAGAACTGCGTCATTTCGTTCTCGTGATCAGGTTCGTGATCAGTTCGCGTAAGAAACCATTGGATGCGGAAAGGGAATCGAACAGTTCGATCGCTTCCTCCGACATTCTGCGGACGTCCTGAGCGGCCTTCTCAAGGCCGTGGAGTGTCACATAGGTGACTTTCCCGTCCTTTTCATCGCTCCCGGTCATCTTCCCGAGCTCTTCACTGTCTCCTATAACGTCCAGAATGTCGTCCTGGATCTGGAAGGCGATGCCGATATTCTCGGCGATCTTTCCCAGCTTCTCCACGTCCTCTTTCGGGGCGCCCGCCAGGATCGCGCCGATCTGGAATCCGCTCTCGATCATGCACGCCGTCTTGTGCTTGTGGATGTAGGTCAGTCCTTCCTCACCGGTCTCCTCGGGCTTCTTCTCCGCCTCCAGGTCCGCGCACTGTCCGCCCACCATTCCGTAGATTCCCGCGTTGCGAGCGAGGAGCTCCATCGCGCTGACGACGGCGGCGGTCTCCTTCGGGTCGCGGCACAGAGCAAAGGCTTTCAGAGCCGTCTCGTAGGCGTAGTTGAGCAGCGCGTCGCCGGCCAGTATAGCCATACCCTCGCCGTACACGACCCAGGTCGTCTTCCTGCCGCGCCTGTATTCATCGTTGTCCATGGCGGGCATATCGTCATGCACGAGCGAGTAGTTGTGGATCATCTCCAGCGCCGCCATAAAGGGCGCCGCCAGCTCTTCTCTGCCTCCGTACATACGGCAGGTCTCATAGATAAACAGCGGGCGGAGTCTCTTTCCGCCGGCCATAACGCTGTACTGCATGGCGTCTACCACGACCGCCGCGTAGCGGTCTGTCCCCTGAAGTCCCTCCACGGAAGGAAGCATGTCCCTGAGGACCTTCTCGCAGTGCGCGGCCTTCTCGGCAAGATTCTGTTCAAAACTCATCGGTCTCCCCCTCTGCGCTAAGCACCTGTACTTTTTTCTCTACCGCATCGATCGTCTCATTGCAGTATTTGATCAGCTTCATGCCCTGCTCATAGCAGCGAAAGGAATCCTCCAGGGTCACGCCCTCTTCGTCCATTTTCGCCAGGATCTGATCCAGCATGGCAAAAGCCTCTTCGATTCCCTTCACTTCCGGCACGGAAGCATTTTCAGATGTATTTGTAACGGTATTGTCACCCATAGATATTATCTCCCCGTTCACTGGTCTGCGCGATGCACGCGCTCCACTGTCGCATCGATCCTGCCGTCCCTGAGCTGAATGGTCAAAAGATCGCCCGGCTCTGTTTTGTCCACCGACAGCACAGCTGCGCCCTTTTCGTCGCTGATATAGCCGTAGCCACCGGAAAGCTTGGCAATAGGGGATCGCTGCTCCAGCTGCGCCGCATAGAGTCTCATGCTGCCGGCCGCCTCCGAAAGCTTTCTGTCCATTCGGACCTGCAGTCTCTCTCCCACGTCCGCCCGGCGCCTGCACTCCTGAATCTTTCTCTCCATAGCCAGGGCAAGTTTTTCCTCGCACTGCGCCGTGTACATTCTCCGGTCCCGGATCCTTGACGAAGGCGAGAGATGCACCAGTTCCCTGCGAAGGCTCTCCGCATGTCTGCGGAGGGCGTAAATGCGCTTGTCCATGGACCCGACCAGCCTTCCTGCATACATCTGCAGGTCTCTCTGAAACTGCTCGTAAGAAAACACTGCCAGTTCCGCCGCAGCCGACGGCGTCGGCGCTCTGAGATCCGCCACGTAGTCGGTGATGACCGTGTCAGTCTCATGTCCCACAGCGGAGATGATCGGCGTTGTACAGTTGAAGACAGCTTCGGCCACGATCTCCTCGTTAAAAGCCCACAGATCTTCGAGAGATCCGCCGCCTCTTCCGATAATGATCACATCCACGCCGTATTCATCCAGCGTCCTGATGCCCTGACAGATACTGCCTGCCGCCTCATTTCCCTGCACGATAGCGGGAAAGAGAATGATCTGCAGATAGGGATCCCTGCGCAGAGATATGTTGATGATATCCTGTACGGCCGCGCCCGTAGGAGCGGTCACCACGCCCAGTCTGCGGATATAGCGCGGAATGGGCTTTTTGTACATCTCATCGAACATCCCCGACTCCTCGAGCCTGCGCTTTAGCTGCTCGAAGCGGGCGTTAAGCTGGCCCGCGCCGTCGAGAATGATCCTGTCGGCGTAGAGCTGATAGCGGCCGTCGCGCTCATACACGTCCACCGTGCCGGCCACGATCACCTGGTCTCCCTCCTGCATACGAAAAGAAAGGCCTCGTCTGCGTCCCGCGAACATGACGCAGGAAAGCGTACCCGAGGCATCTTTCAAAGTAAAGTATATATGACCGGAAGAATGATATTTGCAGTTGCTCACTTCTCCCCGCACCAGAACGGAATGGAGAATGTAGTCATCCGCAAACATGTTTTTTATATATCGGTTAATCTGGGATACCGAGTATACGTTTCTCATATTTTCCTTGTAATGTATGTGTCGCCCTTGCGCTCCGAAATGCTGCCGCCGGAAGAACCCTTCCCGCGGGGTGATCCCTCACCGCTTCCGGGCTTGGACGCCCTCTCTTTTCCGGTGATCCCGGCCAGCACGCCGTTGATAAAGGCGCCGGACCCGTCCTCTCCGAATTTCTTGCCCAGTTCCACGGCTTCGTTGATCGCGACGCCTGTCGGAACGGTATCATCGTAGAGGATCTCATAAGTACCCAGCCGCAAGATCGCCAGTTCGACCTTGGGAAGACGCTCAACCGTCCACCCCTCCAGTTTCTCGTCCAGAAGGCGGTCGATCTCCTCCGTCTTATCAAGGATCTTCCTGCACTTGCCGATGATGTACTCTTTGTCCTTGTCCGTGACAGTCATATCTCCGCTGTCAAAGAAGAACTGCGCCTGCTCCTCCATCTCATCCGGATCATTAAATTCGGTTCTGAAGAGCAGCTTAAAGATCTGCTCTCTCAAGCTCTTTCTGTTCATAAATTTAGTCTTCCTGCCCTCAATCGATCATTTGATCCCGGCAACACGAATATTGACATCCTGGACCTCAAGCCCGGTCATGTTCTCAATGGCTGTCTTGACCCTGCTCTGCACCTTGCTGCAGGTCTCGGGAATGTTGTAACCATAGCCCAGGTCAATGCTCAGGTCCGCCTTGACACCGGCTTCGCTGACTTCCACCTTGACAGTCTTGCCAAGCTTCTTCATGCCGCCCTTGCTCACTGTATCCATATCGACGCCGCCGGCCATGCCGGAGACGCCTTCCACTTCCATAGCCGCATAAGCAGCTATGAGCGCTACTACATCATCGGCGATCTGTACTGTGCCGATGTTCGCGTCACTGTATTTCTCCGCTGTATTCTTTTCCTGTGCCATAACAGCCTCCTAAAGATTTCTGATCATAACTTCAGAGCGGGAGCCGCTCCCGCCTGAATCCAAGGCTCGCAGAGCGAGCCGCCGCGCCGCGTGCGGGCTGCCCTGGCAGCGTCTTCCTTTCCGCACGCGTGTGCATTTAATAACTCAGTGGGGGGACGTTCCCCCTGAGTTATTTTATCAAATTCTGTATTCTTTGCCTATACTCAGCCTCGGGAAAATTCCGACAGCTCCAGTCCCTCGTTTCGATCCAGGACCATCTGTACCGACCAGGGATTGATAAAGAGAAGCAGCGGATTTCCCTTGAGGTCCTCGATCCTCTTCATATCCGTGGTTCCCGTTATGCGCATGATGTCCTGGTCCCACTTTGTGATCCAGCGAATATGCTCATAGGGAAGCTGTTCCAGGATGATATCTACGTTGTACTCACTCTTTAAGCGGAACTGCAGAACGTCGAACTGCAGCATGCCGACGACGCCGCAGATGATCTCTTCCATACCGGTGTGGAGCTCACGGAAGATCTGGATCGCGCCTTCCTGGGCGATCTGGGTGATGCCCTTGACGAACTGGTCTCTCTTCATGGTGTCCACCTGGCGCACGCGCGCGAAATGCTCCGGCGCGAAAGTGGGAATACCCTCGTACTTAAATCCCGCCTTGGGCGTGCAGAATGTGTCGCCGATGGAATACAGGCCAGGGTCGAAGACGCCGATAATGTCTCCCGCATAAGCCTCGCTCAGGATCTTTCTGTCGCTGGCCATCAGCTGCTGAGGCTGGGACAGCCTCTGGATCCTTCCGCTCTGGACGTGCTTGACGTCCATGCCGATATCGTATTTGCCCGAGCAGATGCGGATAAAGGCGATCCTGTCTCTGTGGGCCTTGTTCATATTGGCCTGAATCTTGAATACGAAGGCCGAAAAAGCGTCTTCCACGGGGTCCACCGGGCCCTGGTCCGTCATGCGGGCCGAAGGCGCGGGCGCCATCTCCAGGAAGTGCTGCAGAAAGATCTCGACGCCGAAGTTGTTGAGCGCGGAGCCAAAAAATACCGGCGTCAGCATTCCTGCCCTGACCGTCTCGATGTTGAAGTCCGCGCTGGCTCCGTCCAGCAGTTCCACTTCTTCGCGCAGCTGCTCCGCCGCGTCTTCGCCCAGCTCCGCCAGGATCCTGTCCTCGTCATCGATCGGAATCCTTGTCTGCGTGCCCTCTTTGGTGCCCTTCTGGGTGTCCGCGTAGGTGATGACTTCGTTGTTCTCTCTGTCAAAAACGCCCTTGAAAGCCTTACCGGAACCGATGGGCCAGTTCATGGGACAGGTGTCGATTCCCAGGTTCTTCTCAATATCATCGAGAAGGTCGAAAGTATCGAGAGCGTCTCTGTCCATCTTATTAATAAATGTAAAAATCGGGATATGCCGCATGGTACAGACTTTGAAGAGCTTCTTGGTCTGGGGCTCAACGCCTTTGGCGCCGTCGATGACCATGACTGCGGAGTCCGCCGCCATGAGCGTGCGGTAGGTGTCCTCCGAGAAGTCCTGGTGTCCGGGCGTATCGAGGATATTGATGCAGCATCCGTCGTATTCGAACTGCAGCACCGAGCTCGTGACCGAGATTCCTCTCTGTTTCTCTATTTCCATCCAGTCTGAGACCGCATGCCTGGCGGTCGCTTTTCCCTTTACGCTTCCCGCGAGGTTGATGGCTCCTCCGTACAGAAGGAATTTCTCTGTCAGTGTCGTCTTACCTGCATCGGGGTGGGAAATGATCGCAAATGTACGCCTGCGTGCGATTTCCTGCGCTGTTGTTGACATGTTCTTTCTCCTGCTCCAAAAAATAGATCGCCGCGGCCGCAGCCGCGCAATGAACCCGGCAAAGCCAGCGCATTTTCAACAAATGCCCTGGCCCGCCGGGTTTAACTAAGTCTCTTTACTTATTATTCTTTTTCTGCTTGTTTACGTCCTTCATGGAGAAGCTCAGTCTTCCCATTCTGTCCTTTCCGAGGCAGACGACGGTGACCTTGTCGCCGAGTGTCAGAACGTCTTCCACATGCTCGATGCGGCGGTTCGCGATCTTGGAGATGTGGACCATGCCTTCCTTGCCGGGAGCGAACTCGACAAACGCGCCGAATTCCTTGATGCTGACAACAGTTCCGTCGAGCACCTGTCCCTCTTCGAACTCTGTGACGATGGTAGTGATATACTTCTTAGCCAGTTCCATGCCCTTGGCGTCATTGCCGCAGATGGATACGCTGCCGTCATCCTCGATATCGATCTGTACGCCGGTGCGCTTGATGATCTCGTTGATGGTCTTGCCGCGCTGACCGACGACTTCACCGATCTTCTCGGGGTCGATCTGCATGTAATCGATCTTGGGAGCATACTCGTTAACAGTGGGACGAGGCTCTGCGATCGCTTCTGTCATAACGCCGTTCATGATGAACTCGCGGGCTTCCTTGCATCTTGCGATGGCGCCCTCAACGATGGCTCTTGTCAGACCGTGGATCTTGATGTCCATCTGGATCGCGGTGATACCCTTGTGAGTACCGGTAACCTTGAAGTCCATGTCTCCGAAGAAGTCCTCGAGACCCTGGATATCTGTCAGAAGTACGAAGTCCTCATCCTTCTCGCCTGTAACCAGACCGCAGCTGATACCGGCCACCTGAGACTTAAGCGGAACACCGGCTGCCATAAGGGCCATGCAGGAAGCGCATGTGGAAGCCATGGAGGTGGATCCGTTGGACTCGAAGGTCTCGGATACGGAACGGATGGAGTAAGGGAACTGATCGATGCTGGGCAGTACAGGGAGCAGAGCTCTCTCAGCCAGTGCGCCGTGGCCGATCTCTCTGCGGCCCGGGCCTCTGGAAACTCTTGTCTCACCGACGGAATATGCCGGGAAGTTGTACTGGTGCACATATCTCTTCTCTGTGATGTTGGGGTCAAGGCCCTCCACTCTCTGTGCCTCGGAAAGAGGTGCCAGAGTGACAACATTGCAGATCTGTGTCTGTCCGCGTGTGAACATGGCGGAGCCGTGTACTCTGGGGATCAGGTCGACCTCTGCGGACAGAGGGCGGATCTGTGTGATGTCACGGCCGTCGGGACGCTTGTGGTCCTTGAGGATCATCTTGCGGACGGTCTTCTTCTCATACTGGTAAACAGCTTCTCCGAGGATTGCCAGCCACTCTTCGTTGTCCGCGAAAGCTTCCTTGAGCTTCTCGGTAACTGCCGCGACATTGTCCTCACGGGTCTGCTTGTCATCTGTGAAGACAGCGACTTCCATCTCCTCGGGCGTCACGATCTCACGCATAGCTGCGAACATCTCTTCCGGGATCGCGCAGCTGACATACTCTCTCTTGGTCTTGCCGCACTCGGCAGCGATCTGATTGATCCACTCGATGATCTTCTTGTTCTGCTCGTCCGCGATGTAGATATATTTGATCATATCCTCTTCGGGGATCTCGTTGGCGCCGGCTTCGATCATGATGACCTTCTCCGCCGTGGAAGCGACTGTCAGGCGAAGATCGCCGAAGTCCCACTGCTCCTGGCTGGGGTTGATGATCACTTCACCATCCACAAGGCCGATCTGCGTAGCTGCGCAAGGGCCGTCGAAGGGGATGTCGGAAATGGTTGTCGCCAGAGAAGCGCCGATCATAGCGACCATCTCGGGTCTGCACTGGGGATCTACGCTCATGACCATGCACTCGAGGGTGACGTCATTTCTCATATCCTTGGGGAACAGAGGGCGCATAGGTCTGTCGATCACGCGGCTTGTGAGGATCGCGTTCTCACTGGGCTTGCCCTCTCTCTTGTTGAAGCCGCCGGGCATCTTGCCGACTGCATAATACTTCTCGGAGTACTCTACGCTGAGCGGGAAGAAATCAATTCCGTCTCTGGGAGCTGCGGACGCAGTCGCCGTGCATAAAAGTGTTGTATCACCATAGTGAATAAAAGCGCATCCGCTTGCCTGCTTGCCGACTCTGCCGATGTCAACACTGAGTGTCCTTCCGGCAAGGTCCATGGAATAAGTTTTGTACATACTCTCTCCTTTTTTCTTCTTTACGTCTCTTTCTTCTCTTCTTCTCCCGCCGGGAACATTCACGTCCGTTCCATGACGAGAAAGAGACGGCAACAGCCGTTCCTCGGTCTGAGCCGTCTCTTAAATCCCTGTAGATTACTTTCTGATGCCGAGTCTCTTGATCAGAGCACGGTAGCCTTCCAGATCTGTTCTCTTGAGGTAGTCAATAAGAGCTTTGCGCTTACCGACCATCTTCTGAAGTCCTCTTGCGCTGTGGTGATCCTTCTTGTTTGCCTTCATGTGCTCAGTGAGCTCCTTGATCCTTGCGGTAAGGATAGCGATCTGAACTTCCGGTGAACCTGTGTCACCCTCAAATCTTCCGAACTCCTGGATAATAGCTGTCTTTTTCTCTTTGGTAATCATGTTTTTTCTCCTTTTCTTGTGTGATCCGCCGTACACCGGGACCGCGCCGGAGCAGCTTCGGCCTAAGTGTCGGTAGTCGTAAACAAATGGCATTTTACCACATTATTTGTGTTGTGTAAACACAAAACTGCCGAATATTTCCACCGCTTAATGGATCTCGCTCAGCCCGTGATAGATCTCACCGGCGCGTATGTCTTTCTCCATCGTCTTCTTGAGCTCCGCGACGCCCGAAAAGCGCATCTCCGGCCTGCGGAATGTCAGGAGGCTGACTTCTGCCGTCTCCCCGTACAGGTCGCCCGAGAACTTGTAGAGAGAGGTCTCTACGGTGATCTGATTGTCATTGGTCACGGTGGGTTTGATCCCGATGTTGGTGATTCCCTTGAAGAGCTTGCCCTCCGTCTTCACCTCCGAATAGTAGACCCCGAAAGGCGGCAGGAGCTTGTCCACCGGCGGCGTCTGGTTCAGGGTCGGAATGCCGATCCTTCTGCCCAGAGCCCTGCCGTGCACTATTTTGCCGGTGATCTTGTAAGGGGCGCCCAGACAGGCCGCAGCCTCCTCCATATTGCCCTCCTCGACCAAACTCCTGATCAGGGTGGAGCTGATGACCTTGCCGTTTCTCTCTATTTTGTCGATCTTGCAGGCGTCAAAGCCCATGTGCCGTCCCAGCGAGGACAGCAGGGCGAAATTTCCCTTTCCCATTGCGCCAAAAGACAGATCCGTGCCGGCTGCGACAAACTTCGCGTTCATTCTCCGGCAGAGGATATCAACAATGAAATCTTCCGGCGAAATCGCTGCGGTCTCCTTGTTAAACGGAAACTCCACGAGTATATCGATCCCGATCTCCCTGAACAGTTCTCTCTTCTCTTCCCTGGTGGACAGCTCTCTGGCGGGATTCATGCCGAAAAACACCTCCGGAGACGGGTCGAAGGTAAACACCGTCGCTTTCATCCCGTCCTCCTTCTGTCTGAGGATCTCCCTCAGGAGCTTTCTGTGACCGAGATGAAGGCCGTCGAATTTGCCTATGGCAACGGCCGTCCCCTCCTCGATCATAAAGTCTGTTGTCCCACTGATAATCCTCATCTTGAGGTCCTTTCTTAAATGACGATGATTTGCTTCTCACGACAGAAACATCCTGACATTCTTTAGCTCATCCCTGGCCGGGTCGAACCTGTAAAGCGCGTAAAACTTTCCGTCCTCATCGTACATTCTGACGTCTCCCGCTTTCGTTTCCCTCACGAGATCCGTATAGCTTCTCTTTACGGCGTTGCCGTTTCGCAGGTATTTGAGCCCTTCCGCGCGCACTGTGGCTTTCGGCGCCTCTTCGAAGAAGCTGTCCACGGAAAGAATATAGTCCTCGATCCGCGCCGGATTGTCGGACTTCATAATGCTCTCCGCGTCGTCGAGCCGGATCGCGTTCTCCAGTCTGAACTGACCGACCCTGGTCCTGAGCAGGTGCTCCATAGCGGCTCCCGTCCCCAGCTTTTGCCCCAGATCGTGGCAGAGCGTTCGGATATAGGTGCCCTTGGAGCAGCGCACCCTCATAGTCACGAGAGGCAGGTCGATTTTCGTGATCTCCAGCTCGTGGATCGTGATCGTTCTGGCCTTTCTCTCCACGGTCCTGCCCTGTCTGGCATATTCGTACAGCCTCTTTCCGTTCACCTTGACAGCGGAATACATGGGCGGGACCTGGCTGATCTCCCCGACAAACTCCGAGGCCTTTTCCTCCACGAGCGAAGGCGTAACTTTCTGCATGACCTCTTCCTCGGAAATTCTCGCGAGTACTTCTCCGCTCATATCCTGCGTGTCCGTCGTGACCCCGAGCCGCATGACGGCGACATACTCTTTGTCCCTGTCAGCGATCAGCTCGCAGAGTTTGGTCCCATTACCCAAACAAACAGGAAGCACTCCCTCCGCATCCGGATCGAGTGTTCCTGTGTGTCCTATCTTTTTCATGTGCAGGATTCCCCGAAGCCGCGCCACTACGTCGCTCGAAGTGTATCCCGCCTCTTTATAAATTGTCATCATTCCATGAAACATGGATGGCATTTCCTTTCGGGGAGTTTTTCTCCCTTTCTGTTTCGATCACATGCGCATCCGCAAGCTGCCGCGCGATGTCATCCTTTATATCTCTGACCGCAGTTTTTATATCCGATCTGATCGTGCAGCCCGCTGCGCGAATGTGCCCGCCTCCGGCAAACATGGACGCGGTCTTCGATACATCCGTCACGTTCACGGATCTCATGCTGGCGCGCCACAGGCCGGGTTCGCTCTCATGCAGGAAGACAGATACGTCCGCCCCTTCTGTCAGAAGGAGCTGCGCGCTGATCCCGTCCAGATCCTTTCGGTCGGCTCCAAGTTCTTCCATTGTCGCTCTGTCAAAAGAGCACAGGATGAGCTTTCCGTCCAAAAGCCGCTCCGCGCTTGTCAGCGCTTTTCCCAGCGCTCTCGCCTGCACAAAAGTCCTCTCGAAGAAGACCTCTCTGATCACCGCCGAATGGTCAAAGCCAAAACTCAGCAGATGACCGGCCGCCTTCATGGTGGACTCGGATGTGTTCGAATACTGAAATACGCCCGTGTCCGTGACGATTCCGACATAGAGCGCTTTGGCGATCTGCGCGTCCAGCTGCTCTTTGTCGATCACTTCATAGACGAGCTCACAGGCGCTGGAAGCGCTTCCGTCTATATAGCACTGTGCGCTCCCGGAACCGGCATTTGTCCTGTGATGATCGATGTTGATCTTCAGGCCTGCCCTCTTGTAGAGCTGCTCTGCCTTTCCGGTCCTGGCGGGCTCGCTGTCAAGGACTATAAAAGCGTCATAATCCTCTTCCTTTCCCGTCACATCGTGAATGATCGTATCTGCTCCGGGAATATTGCGAACAAGAGCGTCCGGCATGGACTCCAGATAGATATCGACGGTCGCCTGCGGCATGACCTTTCTCAGGTACAGAGCCAGTCCGCAGCAGGAACCTGCGCAGTCTCCGTCCGGGTTCTCATGGCCGGTGATCCCGATCCTTGTGCAGTTTTTTACCAGTTCCAGAATTCTCATAATCGATCTTATCTATATTATTCTTCAGACCCGTCTTCCGTCTCTTCGCCTCTGGCCAGTTCCGCCTCGCGGTCCGCCGCAGTCACCTCGTCGATGCGGTGGGACATGGCGACGCCGTACGCGATGGAATCATCCAGGATGAATGTGAGCTGCGGAGTATTGCGGAGATTGACTTTTCTGGCCAGCTCGCCGCGGATAAAGCCCGCGGCGCTGCGAAGACCTTCCATGGTCTTTGCGCCGGCCTCACTGTCTCCGTATACACTGATATAGACTTTGCATGTCTTGAGGTCCGGAGCGACCTCCGTACCTGTCACGCTGGTCAGCGGGCTGATCCGCGGATCTTTGACTTCCCGGACGATGCCGGCCAGCGCTCTCTGCACTTCGTCATTGATCCTGCGGTTCTTTACGCTGTTTTTTCTCATGTTCTGGGTACCTCTACCAAATCATAGGCCTCTACGATATCGCCGACCTGCATCTTGTCGAAACCGTCGAATACAAGTCCGCACTCAAATCCGGCCTTCACTTCTTTGACATCGTCCTTAAATCTCTTGAGGGAAGCAAGATCGCCCTCAAAGATCTGTTCTCCGGCTCTGGTGATTCTGCACTTGCAGCCTCTGCGGATCACGCCGTCGAGTACATAGGAGCCTGCGATATTGCCGACGGAGGAAGCCTTGAACAGCATTCTCACCTCTACATGGCCGATGACGCGCTCCTCGTAAACAGGTGCCAGCATGCCCTTGAGAGCTGCCTCGACTGCGTCGATCGCCTGGTAGATGACCTTGTAGAGCCTTATATCCACGCCTTCGTGCTCCGCCATAGCCTTGGCTGTCGCGTCGGGACGGACATTGAAGCCGATGATGACCGCGTTTGACGCGGAAGCCAGTGTTACATCGGACTCCGTGATCGCGCCTACGCCGCCGTGGATGACCTTGACGACAACTTCCTCGTTGGAGAGCTTGAGCAGGCTCTGCTTGAGTGCTTCCACCGAGCCCTGTACGTCTGCCTTGATGATCAGGTTGAATTCCTTGAGGTTTCCTTCCTTCATCTGGTTGAACAGATCGTCCAGGTTCATGCGCATCTTGGTATCTTCGATCAGCTCTTCCTTGTGCTGGTTCTTGTAGGTCTCCGCATAAGCCTTGGCCTGGTCGTTGGACTCGTGGGCAATGATGACCTCGCCCGCGCTGGGTACATCGGAGAGACCCAGGATCTCGACGGGCTGTGAGGGCTTCGCTTCTTTGATCCTTCTGCCCTTGTCGTCGATCATCGCGCGAACCTTACCGGAACTTGCGCCTGCGGAGATGAAATCACCGATGTGCAGAGTTCCCTTCTGAACAAGGACGTTAGCGACAGGGCCTCTGCCCTTATCCAGCTTGGCCTCGAGGACAAGTCCTCTTGCCTTTCTGTTGGGATTGGCCTTGAGCTCAAGGATATCCGCTGTGAGAAGGATAGTCTCCAGAAGGTCCTCAATGCCTTCGCCGGTCTTGGCGCTGACAGGGACATACTCCGTAGATCCGCCCCAGTCTGTGGGAACGAGCTCGTACTCCGTCATCTCCTGTTTGACCTTCTCAACGTTTGCGCCGGGCTTATCGATCTTGTTGACAGCGACGATGATCTCGACGCCGGCTGCCTTGGCGTGGTTGATAGCCTCTACGGTCTGCGGCATGACGCCGTCATCGGCTGCTACTACAAGGACAGCAATATCGGTGGAATTGGCGCCGCGCATACGCATAGCCGTAAACGCCTCGTGTCCGGGCGTATCCAGGAATGTGATGCTCCTGCCGTCGAGGCTGATCGTATAAGCGCCGATCGCCTGTGTGATTCCGCCTGCCTCGCCTCTGGTCACGTTGGTCTTCCTGATCGCGTCGAGCAGGGAAGTCTTGCCGTGGTCTACATGGCCCATGACGCAGATTACCGGAGGCCTGGTCTCCATGTCTTCTTCGCTGTCATCTTCCTCGCGGAGCAGCTCTTCGATCACGTCGACCTTCTGTTCTTTCTCGCAGAGAATATCGTAGTCAAGGGCGATCTTCTCTGCCTCTTCATATTCAACTTCACTGTTGGGAGTCATGATCTGACCCGCCAGGAAGAGCTTTTTGATGATCTCGGAAGGATTCATATGCATAGCTTCGGCCAGTTCTCTGATCGTGAGCTTCTCGGGAATGACGATCGTCTTGATCTGCTCCTCGACAGGTGCCTCGGCCTTCTTCTCGGGACGAATGAATCTGCCGGCTTTGTTGCCGCTTCTTCTGTTATTCTCGTCCTCGCCGTACATGAAGTCCTTCTTGGAACGCTTATCGCGCTCCTGATCCTTCTTTCTCTTATTATCGTCTCTGTGCTTGTCGGCAAAGCCTTCGCCCTCGCCGGGTCTTCCGGACGTTCTGCGGCGTCCGCCCTCTGCCGCGCCGGGTCTTGTGCCCTGGCGTCCTGCTGCCGGAGCGCCTGCGCCGCGCATTCCCTGTCCGGGCTTGGCGCTGCGTCCTGCAAATCCGCCCTGGTCACCTGCACGTCCGCCTTCTCTGCGGAATCCGCCCTGGTCACCGCTGCGGCCGCCTTCTCTGCGGAATCCGCCCTGGTCGCCGCCGCGTCCGCCTTCTCTGCGGGATCCGCCCTGGTCACCTGCGCGGCCGCCTTCTCTG
>Ga0256404_1002836_pt1 | contig 37008 bp, 22 predicted proteins | sample RumenRJG_01DNA_FD_185990 | JGI IMG/M metagenome (GOLD analysis project Ga0256404, IMG submission 185990) | Bovine rumen microbial communities from Lethbridge, Alberta, Canada - RJG_01 | ecosystem: Host-associated > Mammals > Digestive system > Stomach > Rumen | place: Canada: Alberta | collected...
GTTCCACCATGTACCCCATTCGTCAACGAGCAGGCCTATGCGTTTATCCGGGTCTTTCTGATCCATGATAGCACAGTGCTTCTTGATGACATCCTCTATCTGCAGGGCCTTGGAGATCGTCCAGAAATACTCCTGGTTGTCGAAGTTGGTTGCAGATCCTTTGTTGTTGCTCCAGTCTTTAACGGTGTAGTAATGAAGGGAGAGACCCGCCATTCTGTCGCCTACACGGTCCATGAGCACCTTCGTCCAGTTGTAATCGTAGTCGCTGGCACCAGAGGCTATTTTGTAGAGGTGATGGTTGTCGTAGTTGCGGCAGTAGGTGGAATAGCGGCGGAAGAGGTCGGAATAATATTCCGGGCGCATGTTGCCTCCGCATCCCCAGCTCTCGTTGCCTACGCCGAGGTATTTCACATTCCACGACTTCTCGCGTCCGTTTTTACGTCGGAGCTTAGCCATGGGCGTGTCGCCGTCGGAGGTCATATACTCCACCCATTTGGCAAGTTCCTCCACGGTACCCGAGCCGACATTTCCACTGATGTAGGGTTCAGCGCCCAGCATCTCGCAGAGATTCAAAAATTCATGGGTTCCAAAAGAGTTGTCTTCGATGTTTCCGCCCCAGTTGTTGTTCTGCATCTTAGGGCGTTGTGAGCGCGGACCGATACCGTCTTGCCAATGATATTCGTCTGCGAAGCAGCCTCCGGGCCAGCGCAGTACGGGAACCCTGAGCTCTTTGAGGGCATTGAAAACATCCGTTCGATAGCCTTGTGTGTTGGGAATCTTGCTGTCTGGCCCTACCCATAATCCACCATAGATGCAGGATCCGAGGTGCTCGGCAAACTGTCCGTAGATTTCTTTGTTGATTTTGTATTTGCCTTGGTCGGCATGGATAGTGACAACGGCATCCTGCGCCGCAGCATGGAAGGAACATGCAGCAGAGAGGAGAATAACAGATAATTCCTTGATCATTATTTGATTGTCGTTTTCGCTTTGTTGCGGGCGGCTGCCATGGCGCCGCCCGCAACATTGTTTATTCCTTGTATTTCACGGCCGCCTGCTCTATCTCGAGTCCTTTCTTGTAGCTCTCGATATACGCATTGAAGCCGTCGACCTCTTCCTGAGTGGGTCTCACCTCCGTACCCTTGTTTCCTGCGAAGACTTTTGTCTCGAGGAAGTCGGCAAGGCTCTGGTGTTTCTCACTGTTGACGAGATAGGAAGCGAGGAGTGCCATTCCCCACGGACCACCTTCGCCGGCTGTCTTCATGACAGAGATCGGGAGGTTGAGGGCGGCAGCAAGAATACGCTGTCCCACTTCAGGTGTGGTAAAGTAACCGCCATGACCCGTGAGACGGTCAACGGCGACTTTCTCGTCCTTAAAGAGAATATCGTTCCCGATCTTCAGAACGGCTACGGCACCATAGAGGTTGGCGCGCATGAAGTTAGCCAGTGAGAACTTATCGTTCGGAGAGCGCACAATCATCGGGCGGCCTTCGCTCAGCCCCGTGACAGGCTCTCCCGAGAAATAGTTGTAAGCCATCAAGCCACCGCAGTCGGCATCGCCCTTGGCTCCGGCATGAAAGAGCACCTCGAAGAGTTTTTGCATGTCCACCTTCTGTCCTGTGGCTTCCATGAACTCTTTGAAGATGTTTACCCACGCGTTGATGTCTGAGGTGCAGTTGTTGCAGTGGACCATGGCCACGGGAGCGCCATCCGGTGTCGTCACGATGTCGATGCTCTTGTAAGGTTTGGAAAGATTCTTCTCCAACACGATCATCGAGAAAGAAGACGTACCGCATGACACGTTACCGGTACGTGGACGGACGGCGTTGGTAGCCGCCATACCCGTGCCGGCATCGCCCTCGGGAGGACACATCGGGATGCCTACCTTCAGATGTCCGGAAGGGTCGAGCAACTTGGCTCCTTTGGCTGTGAGCTTGCCTGCTTCCTGTCCGGCTACGCGCACCTGCGGCAGGATGTCCCGAAGTTTCCAAGGGTATCCCTTGGGCGCCACGAGGGCATCAAACTTCTTAACCATCTCTTCATCGTAATCCTTGGTATCGGGATCGATGGGCACCATGCCCGAGGCATCGCCGATGCCTGTGACGCGCTCGCCGGTGAGCTGCCAGTGGATATAGGCATCCAGTGTAGCTAAATAGTCGATATCCTTGACATGGCTCTCGCCATCGAGGATACACTCAAAGAGGTGGGCGATGCTCCAGCGGAGCGGGATGTTGAAGTTAAAGAGGTCCGACAGTTTCGCTGCTGCCTTTCCGGTGTTCGTGTTGCGCCATGTACGGAACGGAACCAGAATCTCTTCCTTCTTGTTGAAAGCCATGTAACCGTGCATCATGGCACTGACACCTATGGCGGCGAGGTTTTCCATCTCAAGGCCATATTGTGTCTTCACATCGTTGCGCAAGGAAGCGTAGCAGTCTTGCAGTCCATCCCAGATAGCCTGGATGCTGTAGGTCCACAGTCCATTCTCCAACTGGTTCTCCCAGGTATGGGAGCCCTGCGCTATAGGCTTGTTCTCGTCATCGATGAGGACAGCCTTGATACGGGTAGAGCCAAACTCTATACCGAGAATGGCTTTACCCTGTTGTATGGTTTCTTTTGCAGTCATGTCACCTTATCTGAGTGCTTTGTTGAGCATGTAGTAGACCTCGTTCCAGCGGAGCTCCTTGCGGAACTGCTCGTAGTCAGTATCCTTGTTGATGATGCAAGCCTCCATGTCGGCGATCTCGGCGAAGTCGCGCCAATACTCGTCAGTGAGACCGAAGCTGAAGCAAGAGTGATGGGTTCCACCGGCATTCATCCAGCAGCCTACACCCACCTCGAAGGTCGGCTCGGGGATCCACAGTGCTGAGGCTACAGGGAGCTTCGGCAGCGGCTTCGACTTGATGAGGTTGACATCGTTGGCGATAAGGCGGAAGCGGTTGCCCATGTCTACGACAGTAGCTGTGATACCATGTCCCTGCTTGGTGGTGAAGACGAGGCGCGCAGTAGGAGTCTTGCGCACACCAATGCCCAGGAAGTGGACCTCAAGGCGCGGCTTCTCCTCGGAGATGTCGGGGCATACCTCAAGCATGTGGCTCTCCAGGATAGAGGTGTTGTCGCCGTCGAAGTTCAGCGTGTAGTCCTCCAGGAAAGAGGTGCCACCAGGCAGGCCCTGACTCATAAACCATGTGGTGCGGTAGAGGCAGGCACTCTTCCAGTCGCCCTCGGCACCGAAGCCGTAGCCGTCGTGCATCAGGCGCTGAGAAGCCAGTCCGGGTATCTGATCGAAGCCATGTCCTGTCTCCTCGACATTGACATCACCGAGGTCGTCGAAGTTGGTGGTGAAACCCTTGGCCCCATAGGCCTTGAGCACGGCACGGATAGTGAGCTCTGCCTTGGCAGCATTCCAGATCTTCTTGTACTCCACACTCTTCTCATCCTTGAGGGCATCGGCTACAACATATTCCTTGAAGTAGACATCGTGCACGAGGGCATCGACATCCTCGTCCTTAATCTTGTCGAAATACTCCAGGACAGTAGAGAACTGTACGTAGTCGACATGATAGCCTAAGACCTGCTCAAAGGCCACCTTGTCGCCATCGGTGACGGCCACGTTGTTCATCTGGTCGCCGAAGCGGATGATGAGGCAGTCCTGAGCGTCGGCAACACCGGCGCAGACGCGCTCCCAGACAGCAATGTGCTTGAGAGTCTTCTCATCCTTCCAGTAGCCGATGACGGTCTTGCGGGGCTTACGCAACCGGGAGAGGATATGTGCGAACTCACGGTCTCCATGGGCACTCTGGTTGAGGTTCATGAAGTCCATATCAATGGTATCGTAAGGAATCTTCTCATTATACTGTGTATGCAGGTGCAGGAGCGGCTTGCGGAGAATCTGCATGCCTTTGATCCACATCTTAGCAGGAGAGAAGGTATGCATCCAGCAGATGACACCGATACACTTGCTGTCGACATTGGCGCGAGACATCACGTCGGCCACCTCTTTAGAGCTGTTGGCCGTGCCAGCATAGACGACCTTGACAGGCAGGATACCGGAGTTGTTGAGTCCGTCGACCATTTCCTTAGAGTGACCATCCACCTGCTTGACGGCGTCGCCGCCATAAAGGAGCTGAGCGCCAGTGACAAACCATACCTCGAAGTCTTTAAATGCTTTTTCCATGATAGTGTTTATTTATTTGTTTTTGTTTTTAAGTGTATATGATTGATATCCGATAATTACTGTTGCTTTTTCTTTTGACCGTAATAGGCGTTTGGCCCGTGCTTGCGTGAGAAGTGCTTCTCCACAAGGAGCGGGTTCATATGGGTCTGCGGATTGACAGAGAAGGAGATGAAAGCCATCTTAGCTACCTGCTCTGCCACAACGGCGTGATAGACAGCCTCATCGGCATCCTTGCCCCAAGTGAAAGGGCCATGGTTTTTCACCAGCACACCGGGGGTATGCACGTAGTTGATATGGTCTTTATTGAACTTGTCAACGATGACCACGCCAGTATTGTATTCATACTCCTCCATCTGGTCCTTTGTCATATCATCGGTGCAGGGGATGGCATCGTGGAAATAATCGGCATGTGTGGTGCCGATGTTAGGGATGTCGCAGCCTGCCTGCGCCCACGCCGTAGCATAGGTGGAATGTGTATGGACAACGCCACCGATCTCTGGGAAATTGCGGTAGAGCACCAGATGTGTAGGGGTATCGGACGAGGGGTTGAGAGCCCCCTCTACGACCTTCCCCGTCTGTAGGTCTACGACAACCATGTCGCTGGCCTTCATCGTGTCATAGCTGACACCGGAGGGTTTGATGACCACGAGACCCTTCTCACGGTCTATCCCCGAGACATTGCCCCAGGTGAACAATACAAGGTTGTGCTTCACCAAGTCAAGGTTGGCACGGTATACTTTTTCTTTTAATTCTTCCAGCATGATAAAAATTGTTTAAAGTTTAAACTCCGGAGCGGCATCATAGGCTCTGCTATTGAAGCGGTTCATCGCCGCCCCGCGCCGGGATGAGAGTTTGTCGATTAAGTTGGTCTTTTCAATGAAATCTATCTGCTTGATACGTTTACGGAAATTGCGCTTGTCAATCTCATAGCCTAAAATGGCCTCGTAGACATGTTGCAGCTGTGTGAGCGTAAACAGGGGTGGCAGCAGATTAAAGCTCAGGGGCTCCGTGTTGATATGGCGCCGCAGCATGCTCAAGGCATCTTTAACCATCGTGTTATGATCGGAGTAGAGTTTTGGCAACTTGTCAAGAGGGACCCATTCAAGTCCAAACTTCTCCCGCAGTGAGTCATCGTAGTCCTTGACGTTGATGAGTGCGCAATAGGCTACCGAGATGACGCGCTCGCCGGGGTCACGGTCGATGTCGCCAAAGGCACCCACCTGCCGCATATAGATTTTGTCGAGTCCAGTCAGGCCTTTCAACACACGGTGAGCAGCATCGGTGAGACTCTCGTCGGCACCTACGAAGCCACCGTAGAGCGACCACTCCCCGCGGCCCGGATCCATCTGCCGACGGCCTATCAACAGCTTGAGCTTATCCTGCTCGAAACCAAAGACGATGCAGTCGACAGAGACCCATACTTTAGAATGTTCACTATAATATCCCGTCATAGCCCACACCTGTTATTAGAAGAAATACCAATAGAAAGCTCCGCAGAGGGCGACCACACCTAAGGTGGCGACGACATCAGCCGCACTCCAGCTCTGACGAATCTGCTTACGATATTCCGGCGTAAAGGTGATGGCAGCAATCTGCTCTGCTGACGGTGCCTTTGTGAACATCGAGATGACAAACATCATCACGATAATGAACACCAAGAGCCAGCATTCGAAGATAAGCCAGTTGGTCTGCCAGAACCAAGTGGTATTCTCCCAGAAGGCGCCTGTCATCACAGCCTCGCCGTTATGGGTGATGACATTGGTCACCAGGCGCAACATGCCGATGACGAAGCCACCGATAAGTCCCCACTGCCCGGCCATAGGCGTAATCTTCTTCGAGAAGATGCCTAAGGAGAACACGGCAACCATAGCAGGTGCCAGTAACGACTGTATGTTCTGCAAGTAACTGTAGAGGGTATCCATGCTCATCATAATTGGCATCCATGCCAATCCGAGGAGCACTACGGCCACGGTGGCCAGACGGCCTACGAGGACATAATGGGCCTCACTCTTACCAGCCCGCAGCGGCTTATAGAAATCCTCGGTGAAGAGAGTCGCACAGGAGTTGAAGAAAGCGGCTAAGGAGGTCACCAGCGCACTGATGAAACCGATGGTGACGATACCCTTCACACCGGCAGGCAGCACGTCCTTGACCATCAGGGCAAAAGCGGCATCGGTGTTGTTCATGACCAATCCGTATTTCGCAGGATTGGCAGCTAAGGCTGCAGCGATCATTCCTGGAATGAGGAACATAAACACGGGGAGGAGTTTGAAATAGCCGGCGCAGATGGTACCGCGGCGGGCACGCTTCATCACCACGCTGTTGTCCTCGCCCTTGGTCTGACCCAATACACGCTGTACGATATGCTGGTCGGTGCACCAATACCAGAAGCCAATGATAGAAGCTCCGATAAAGACCACGAAACCAGGATAGTCATGATACATAGGATCGCCCTCACTCCAGTGGAACATGTGCGTAGTGCCATAACCGTTGTGCAGCTGGCTGCAGTAGGTCATCATATTGCTCCATCCCTGCGTGATGCTGCCGTCGCCTAACGTTGCCAGTCCGAGGAAGAGCACCAGAAAGGAGCCGATGATGAGGATAGGTGTCTGGATGGCCGACATGGTCATCACGCCTTTCATGCCGCCGAAGATCGTGAAGATAGCCGTCACAAGGATGAGGCCGAGGGCTCCATACCAGAAGGGTATGCCGAGCAAGTATTCGAAGAAGATACCACCAGTGAAAGCTGTCACGCTCACCTTCGTGAGCACATAGGCCACCAGGGTGATGATGCTCAGCCAGGAGCCTGTGGCCTTGGTATAGCGGAACTTCAGAAACTCCGGCATGGTGATGATGCGCCCAAGCTTGTTGTTGAGCAACTGATAGAAAGGCACGAAGAGCCAGCCTAAGATAAGGATCATCCATCCCTGCATCTCCCAGTGGGCCATACCCACACCGTCCTTAGCTCCCGTTCCGGCAAGACCTACCAGATGCTCGGAGCCTATATTAGCAGCGAAGATTGCCGCTCCGATGACCCACCAGGGTTCTCCCTTGCCGAAGAGATAGTCCTGGCTGTCGGCGCCTTTCATCTTGCGCTTGTCCTTCATGATACTCTTATATACAGCGATGGCGACAAGGCCAATGCCGATGGCCAGGACAACCCAGTCCAGCCATATAAATTCTTTAGCGTTCCAGTTCATTTACAGTTGAAAAGTTATAAGTTTTGTTTGCTTGTTTTCAGAAAGAGACATTTATTTTTTTACAGAAAACTTATAAGCCAGATGGCTATAGTATTTCTGTCCGGGCTTGAGGTAAGGGTTGGAATATTCCCATCCCTTTGTCTTCTCCACTATCTTCGTGGGACTGTCAGGGTATTTCTGGCTCTCGAAGCATACGCTGACATGCTTGGGATATTTGATGCCATGCTTGCAGGCAATGCCTGTGCCCTGGAAGTTGCCGGTATATACTTGCAGTCCCGGCTCATTGGTGAAGACCTCCAAAAGAATACCAGTCTTGGGAGAATAGAGGCTGGCAGCCACCTTACTGTCATCACCCTTGCCATTGCGGAAGGTGTTCAAACACCAGTTATGGTCATAACCCGTGGCATTGCGAATCTGGTCGTAGGTGGTGTCGACAATAGTCTGACCGATAGCATGCGGCTTACGGAAGTCCATCGGGGTACCCGTGACATCACGAATCTCACCGGTGGGAATATATTTCTCGTCAGAGGGCGTAAACCTGTCAGCGTTGATATACATCACCTGATCCACTCCTTCCTTCGAAGGGTCTCCAGTGAGATTGAAATATGAGTGATTGGTCATGTTGATGACGGTCTCCTTATCGCTGGTAGCTCCAAAGGTGATGTCAAGGGTATTGTCGCCCTTCACCAGGTAGGTAGCGGTAGCCTTAACCGTACCGGGGAAGCCATTCTCACCATCAGGGGCTGTGATGGCAAAGGTCACACTGCTGTCCGTCTGCTGCTGAATGTCGTAGACCTTGTTCAGCCATCCCGTCAGGCCACCGCCATGCAGGGTGTTGCCATTATCGTTGGCACGGAGGTGGTATACCTTGCCTGCGACATTTATCTGCGCATTCTTAATGCGGTTGGCATAGCGGCCAACGCTGGAGCCATAGTCGGAAGGAGAGTTGATGGTGTCAACATACTGTCTGATATTGTCATAGCCAAGCACCACATCCGTGGCCATGCCGTTCTTATCAGGCACGCTGATGGATACCACACGACCACCATAATTGGTCAGACAGACTTCCATACCCTTGCCGTTGGTCAGCGTGACAAGTTCCACTTTCTTGCCATTGAGGGTCGTATCAAAATCAGCCGGGTTGAGTCCCGACGCTGTCAGCGGCATCTGTCTGCCACCGGCACAAGAGGCCAACGCAAGTAGTCCGATGCCCAGTGCACCTAAGGTCTTTCTCTTGTTTTGCATATTTGTTTAAAGTTTTAGTCTATTTGCTGTAAGGTTACTACATCTTCATCGTAGTAATCATTAATCTTTTTATAGTCCCTACTTCATTCTGAGAATATTCAGAGAAGAGGCAGGAATTTCAAGCTCTATGCTGTCACTGTTAACCGGGATGACCGTTGTTGTGGGATACACATTGGTAGGATGGTCGATGTCATTCTCTTCGCTACCGTTCTTGGCGGTCAAACGGATGAGTTTGGCATTCTTTATCGTCTTCCCGTCCAAGGAGATCTTTGCTGTAGTGCCTTCAATATTGGTGTTGGCAATCTTCAGGATGATCTCGCCGGTCTTACTGTCTTTCGTAGCAGTAGCGAAGAAGCCAGGAGTCACATTGGGCTTGAGTCGTGTGGCGAAGATCTGTTTACCGTCAAGCTTGGCATAAACACTGTCGCCCTTAACATTGAGTTCCACATCGTACCACTTACCGGTCTCCACATGTCCTGAGGCTATGGCCATCTGCCCTTTTCCGCCATTGACAATCTGTTCGATGCCATGCTGCGTATTTCCCCAACCACCGATATTCAGCCAGCAGTAGTTTTTGGGGTCCACATAGTTAAAGATGATAAGGAATCCTTCATCACCGCTGTTCTTTCTTGCCCGGACTTTATAAGTATAGTTCTGGGCGTTGAAGCGTACGGGATTGAGACGAATCGTAGCATCCTCGTTGGAAGTCTGTGAGAGCTCACCGTTAGCCTCTGTCCAGTCACCTTTTATATTTATGTCTTTTACCGTCTCCCCGGTGAGGGTCTTGCCATTATCGGTCAGTGAAGCATCCTTGAAAGAGCACTGTGTCGCCCATGTGCCCACGCCGACCTGACAAATCTCCGGTTTCAACTTGTAATCGACATCGTAAGAATAGGGATTGTCGACCGTAACATTGAGGACTTTGTCGCCGATATTGTTGAACATCACATTCTGTACATAATAAGAAGGTGTGCCGAAGACTCTGTCGCTGACAAACTGTATCATGTCAGGAGCCCAGACGCGACGGTTCAGATTGGCAAAGATGGGTGCATAAGATGCCATCTTCACCACATCGGAGTTGTTCTCCATACCCATCATATAGACGCCCTCACCGAGAGCTGCCTCCAAGGAGCCCATATTGCCGAAGCCCTGCGTGACAGCATACTCACCGACATAGATCCCGTGTTTGCCACGCTCATAGCTATCGTATTTGTGGAAGGCATTGGTAAACCAGGATGGGTTGCGATAGTAGTGTTCATCGAGGAGCTCAACAGGTTCCTCACTCCCCCACTTCGGGTTGTCATCGCCCCAGGCCACGACATTGCCGATAAGGTGCATCTTGGGATATTTGGCAAGGATAGCATCCTTGAACTTCTTGAAGCGCTCATAATAATGGTCGCTCTGAAGGGCCGGATCAGGCTGGTTGTTCTCATTGCCGATTTCAAGATACTCGATGTTATAAGGTGCGGGATGGCCGTTCTTGGCACGGAGAGCACCATACTTCGTCGTCACATCGCCATTGGCATACTCCAAGGCGTTGAGCGTCTCATCAATCCACGGCTGGAGACTGTCGACAGGTGTCTTGCCACCGTGCCACAGGCCGACGTTGACAACATACAAAGGCTTGGCACCAAAGTCCTCAGCCATCTGCAGGTATTCATCAAAGCCGATGCCATCCGTCGTACGGTAGCCCCAGTTGACATTCTTATGTCCCTCACGTTCCTCGATAGGGCCGATCGTCTTCTCCCAATGGAAAGCGTTGGCAGGACTCTCCTGACCTTCTACAAAGCAGCCGCCGGGGAAGCGCACAAACTTCGGGTGAAGGTTGTAAAGCATCTCGGCAAGGTCCGGACGAAGACCGTTAGGACGGTTCTTGAAGGTCGGAGGGAAGAGACTCACCACATCCAACGTTACAGTGCCCTTGCCATTGAAGACGAGCTGGAACTTAGCCTTGGAGTCGTTGCCGGCAGACTTCATCTCTGCCGTAAGCTTCTGCCACTTGCCTGTAACCTTACCATTGACCGGTGTCTCCGCAAGGACGGTCTTACCGTCAGCGCTGACGAGCTGCGCCTTCACGGTACCATTATATTTACCTTTTATCCAAAGCGACAACTTATAAGGACGACCCTGAACGGCGTTGATACCCCAGAAACCATCATTGGTAAGGGTCTGAAGTTGCTTGCCGGCAAAAGTCAGCTCCAGGGCATGTCCCTGGACTTTATTGAGGAGCCCCTTTGTGACAAGTTTATGGGAAGCACCGCAGACAGACCATGTCGGTATGTCTTTGTTGTCATCCTCGAAGGATCGGTTGCGAATCAGCTCGGCATAGATACCACCATCAGCTGCATTGTTGATATCCTCGAAGAAGATGCCATATAAGTCCGGTGATACCGTCTTTGTAGAATGTGTGTCTACGTTGACCAAGACCTGCGCCTGAGCACTCAGTCCCACTGCCAAGAAAGTAGACAGCAATAAGGTTTTTGATTTCATCTATTTGTTTTTGGATTGGTTACTGGTTGCAAAGATATATGCTTGGTCCATGAAATGGGTGTAAAAATAACATTAATTGGTGGAAACTTGAAGAATCGTACGAAATTCTACAATATTGGCCATCCGTTCTTCCATTTTATCTCCTTCTGTACCAGGACAGCCTCTCCACCCGGGATTTTATAGCCATGTGAGATAAAGAGATCTTTGCTGCCAAAATGGTAGGCGGCACAATGTCCGATGGCTTCAAACTTCTTCTTGTCGCCCTCGATAACGGGTACACCTCCGCCATCGAGCATGTCGATGCCACGGTCGTCGAGATACGGACCATCGACGGTCTTGCTTCTGCCCACGACGACGCGGTAGGTACTGCGAATGCCCGTGCAGCAGTAATCCCAGGAGACGAAGAGATAAAAATACCCGTCATGCTTGAAGATGAACGGTGCCTCGATGGCATTCTGTCCGGCGGCAGTAGGATAGTCGCCGGGGGTATAGCGTACGGGGCCTCCCTCGCTCTCGGGGACATCACGCACGTTGAAGGCGAAGCGGCGGGCGATGGTCTTCGGCTTGGCACCAGTCAGCACATGCATATTCTTGTCGAGAGGTATCATCTGGATACCATCCCAGAACGAGCCCCAGGTGAGCCAAGGGTTGCCCTTGTCATCGATAACAAAGTTGGGGTCGATGGCATTCCAGTTGTCGCGCTTGGCCTTAGACGTGAGAATACAACCCTCGTCCTTCCAGCCTTTGGTATCCGCTAACTTGTCATTGGAAAGCAGTCCGATAGCCGACGTATTTTTACCAAAGGTGGAGCAAGCATAGGCCATATACCACTTGCCATTATAATGTATTACATCGGGTGCCCACACCTGATGCTCAAAGCCGGGTACGCTGTCGTGTGTCCAGGCTGGCAGTTTACCATCGAGGACACCATCCGGATTCACCGTCCAGTTCTTCAAATCTTTAGAAGTCATCTGCGAGATGTCCTGTCCGGTGTAATAGAGATAATAAGTGCCGTCCTCATACGCCATCACAGGGTCGTGGGCAAGCGGATTCTGTATCGTTGTGGAAGCAACGAGTAAAGATGCAAGTAAAAGGTTCATATTTAATTTAATTTAATTATATCTTATTGAGAATGACTATAATATGTCAGCTCACGTCATCCTTGATTATTTCTGGATGATTTTCCTACCGTTCTTGATGACAATGCCATGATAGCCAGTGCCAACCTGCATGCCACTGAGGTTGTAGGCTCTGCCATCAGTCCTTCTGTCACTCACGGCAGGGAGTGAAATTCCCGTCGGGACACTGGAGCCATCGATATACGACTTCTCTCCCGTGAAGAAGAGCGTGAGCGTATTGGGAGCACCGGGAATGGGCATCACGAAACTGTAGTTGTAGACCTTGCCGGCCTTGGTCGTAATCTTAGCCTTCATCGTGAACGTGCCTTCCTGGGGATAGCTGCAGGTCATATCCACGGTGGAGCCATCCATATCTTCCTTAAAGGTGTCCCAGTTGAAGTCGTGAGTCATTGACGTGTACCAGCTGTTATCCGTGGTGTTCGCCGTCGGCGTCCAGCCGTAAGCGTCATTGCGCAAGACGAGATATTCCTTGTACCCCGTAGCGCCATGGGCGGTGGTGGAAAGAACCAGGAGCCAGTTGTCCCAGTTCTGCGCCTTATCCGAATAGTTCACGAACTTAAACTCAGCCTCGTTGCCTTTCGTCAGGGAATAAGCCTGCGTGAAGTTGGTAAAGAAAGCATTCGTGACATTCTTTTCTGCGGAAACAGGATAATAAACTGGTGTCGAACTCTTGCCGTTCATGCTCACGTTGAGCTTATACTCTTTCGAGTAGGAATAGCCATCCTTGCTCACTGTCATGGTCAGGACGACCGGTCCGTCAGCGACAGGCTCGCCGAAATCAGTATCATAGACATTCTCGTCGCTCGACTTCCAGGTCACGGTAGCCCCCAGGTTCCCCGTCGCAGAGGGCAACAACACATCTTTATTGATGGTAGCGCCATCCACGAAAGGCACCTGATAATGGTCAAGCGTGTATTTGATGGCAGCCTTGGCATCCACTTTAGACGCCCAGATCTCCTTCGCCGTACTTGCGCCCGACGAGAGGGCAGCAATATTGAGCGAGCTCATGTCGGTGTAATCGACCGTCTGATGAAACAGCACGCCTTTATAGGCTACACCGGACAAGGTGAGGGTGATATAGTCGGTGCCCGCCGTGCGTTTCCAAGAGCCCGTCAGCGCTCCCGTTACTGTGCCATCATCATTCAGCGTGATGTTCTTAGGCTGCTGGAGCTTTGCCGTCGTTGCCTCGTTTGATTTGGAGACGGGAGCGAACGCCTGCTTATACTCATGCAGGATGATCTGGTAGTTTCCGGGGATCTCCTCGTCGGCGATGCTTGCCGTCGACGCTATCTTGGCATCTGTCGTCGTGCCCCCGTCAAACTCGTACGGAGCAGCCACGAGCCAGCCATCCTCGTTGAGGAAGAGCTGGTGCACCCGCACCTGATGACCGAAGGAACCGTCATTGAACTTCGTGTGATACACGACGAACGCACGGCCCTCGCCATCCACAAACGCAGAGTTGTGGCCCTGCGCCACCTCGCCGGTTGGCATGGTCTCCCATTGATAGCCATTCATGAGCAGCACGCCACGGTTGGTCGCAGCATTGCTGCCATAATTCATCTGATAGTTGGTGTATAAAGCGGAGGTACCGTTCGCATCCACAAACGGTCCCGTGGCATGCTCTGAACGGAAGATCCTCATCTGATAACCCTGACTGGGATTCAGCCCACCATAACTGAGGAAGAGAAACCAGTACTTGCCAATCTTGTTGATATAGCTGCCTTCGCCAGAGACATAATATCCCCCCGCAATCTTTTTACCGAAGTAAGGGTCGGAGGTGCATGCCTTGCTGGCGGCACCGGGGGTGACTGTCCCCCCGTTTATCTGATAAGGGAACGTATAAGTGTAGTCACGCAGGCCCGTGGTCTTATCCAGTCGCAACACAAAGATGCCGCCCGACCAGGATCCGTACGACATCCAAAGGTTGTCGTCGTCGTCATAATAGACACACGGATCGATACAGTTGGGCCAGTAGTTGCCATAGTTGTCTGAAGGAGCATACCGTGCGGGTAACGATGTAGCCCCCGTAGCCAGCGCGAGGTCGGTGCGCTTCCAGTCGTCCGTGCCACTGTATCCATTGTGTGTAAAGCCTTTCCCAAAGCCAGACATCACGACAGGTCCCTGATAGATCCAAGGGCCCTCCGCGCTGTCGGCCGTGAAGAGCACAATGCTCGAGCACCACGACTCGCCATTGAGCGACATATACATGCACCACTTCTTCATCGTCTTGTTGAAGATGATGTCGGGTGCCCACTGCATGCCTTGAACGTTGTTTCCTTTAGCCTGCCAGCCGTGGGCATCAAAACGGATGAAGTCTACTTCCGCTCCTTGGTAGTTCTTCACCTTTCCGGTATAAGCCTGGGTAGAATAAGCATCGGCAAAATTGATGAGGTTTCCCGAGGCATTGGCAAAAAGCGAGCCCGACGTGCCGGAAGCCTCTCCCGCGCCCCATGTTGTCCAAGCCTGGTAGTTGTTGGCGGCAGAAGTCTTGCCATGACCAAGATGTGAGCCATAGATATAATAGTTGTCGCCATCGGCAACAATCGACGGGTCATGGACAGAGATACGTCCCGTAACCGTCTTCGTATGGTAGGCATTGGTGAGGTCGGCATCCGTCAACGCTGTCTGAGCAGACAACGGGAGGAGAGCAGCGAGCGCTAATGCCGAAAGAAAAGAATGTTGAAAAAGCGTATTCATCATAAAAGGATTGATCTTTAACCCAAAGAGGCATGACCGTACTTTCATGCAGCCATGCCCGCGAATTATTATCTTTTTATACAACTATCTGCGATGTACATAATGCCGTTTTGCAGAAGAACTGCCAAAGACCAGGTGGCAGCCATCGACCGTGAAGTCGACATTCAGATCCGAAGGATCAACCGTGCTTATGCCCAAATAGTATTGCGTATAAGTTTTACCATCGGTGCCATGCATGACTGCCTGCACGTCTGCGGTACCATTGCCGACATTGGTGACAAAGACATCCACCTTGGCACCGTTCATAGCAGCAAGCCATGTCACCCAGTCGGCCTGTCCGCCACTCAGCAGAGCCGTGCTGTAACCGTTGCCCCAGCCATAGTTGTCGGAGCGTACCACAGCATACTCGGCCTTGGCAGCGTTGCGAAGCACAACGACCCAGTTGTTCCAGTTGTTTGCACCAGCATAGTTGGTGAATACGAAGTGGCGTGTCTCCCCAATGGGCACATTGACATCATTGTCGAGGTGGGCACCCCACCAGATCGTGGAATTGTCTGCTGCGCCAAGCGTTGTCGGTGAAGGCGTGACCAGTGTCGCCGTAGAAGGACTGACCTTGACGTTGACCGTGGTTTTTGCTGTGCCACGGCTGATGGTGACCTCGTGCGTTCCCTCTGAAGCCGGGATGGCAGAGAACGTGAGCTTACTGTTGTCAATCGTAGCTGTCGTACCATCGGGGAAGGTACCGGTGACGACCATGCCCGTAGGATCGAAGGCCAGGGAGCGGTCTGTCAGCGCGCTCGTTGCCGTGGATGTATAGTAAGCATACTTGCGATAGGTAGGCTTGGTGGTCACCTCGATGGAGGTAGGCAGCAAGACGACCTTGAACTTTGCCTGGGCGGAGATAGGCTTGTCTGAAGCCACACCCTTGAAGGTCTTGTTGTAGACCACGACCAGGTTCTTCTCGCCCTCGGTGCTCATATCCGGTGCCGAGACGAAATAGAGCTGGTCGGCAGGGACAGTGGCGGTGACGCCTTCCTCATAGGTCACGGTAGCCGAGACGTCCTGCATAGCCTTGTTGAGGTCTGAACCTAAAGGCACCTCCTCAGGAACATTGTTCAGAACCATCGATACCGGCTGCTTGTCCTGGGCCGAGGTGTAGCCACCGATCGGCTCGATGTTGGACGCCAGGAAGTCGATATAAGAGCCTTCGGGTACAAGGTAGCAACGGATGTTGGTGTCCGTAGCATCAGCATTTAGATTGACCAGCGTCGTAGGCTGCGTGTAGGTCTTGGTCACGGTGCCGTTGGTCATCTTCACAACGAAAGAGTCCTTGCGCGAACGGTCCACGGTGAGCGTGACCTTGCCGCCGAGCTTCTGCACGCCCTCGTCTTTGTCGGTCTCGAAAGTGAGGTTGCTCTCCACTTTACTTCTGTCGATATAGTCGCCCCATTCAGAGTTGCCGCTCGGCTGGTTGTCGAAGCGGATAGCGCCATACTCTTTATAGTCCGTAGCGCCACGGTCAGCATCTGAAGAGATGATCAGCGCGAAGTTCTTGTAAGTATTCGGTGCGGAAGGATTGATGTTCAGGTTGAACTGAGCGTACCACTTCTGGTTCTCACCAATGACATAATATTTGGAGAACTCAGCCCACCAGCCGGTAGAGAAGTCGGTTTTACCGATCGTGTACACATCCTCATGCATGCCTTCGAGGACTTCCTCGTGAGGCTGTCTGGCGTTGTTGATGGAGTCGATCTTTTCAGCGAGCCAATCCGGCGTATCGTTATCATAGAGGTCAGCACCTTCACAACCGGACAGTGCAACAAGGCCGAGCGCCAAGCCGCAGAATGCTGTTGCTATTTTATTGAGATGTCTCATAGTGTTGTTTTCTGTTTTAATTGTTGTTTGATGCGGACGGTCCCGAGGACCGTCCCTGCACTTTATTTATTAAGATCGACCACTGGATGGATCGTGAAACCCTTACCCGTGAACCACTTGTAGTAGCTGTCATCACTGTTGTTGGCTGCATTTCCCTTGAGGTTACCATTCTTATTGGTCAGCGTCTGGACAATAGGAATGAACTCATGGCCTTGCACATAAGTATCGAATGAGCTCTTCAGCTCTTTATCGGTACCGATCTGTGACACATCAACAGGATCGGTAAGCGCATGCTCCGTGAAATCGACTGAACGGCGGAACGCCTCATGCTCACGCAGCTGCTCCTTACGGCCCCCGTCGTAGAACCAGCCCCAACGGATGAGGTCGAAGCCACGGCCAAACTCACAGCCGAACTCCTTCGGACGCTCCACATTGGCGATCTGCTCAAAGAGCGCATCCTTGGTCGGGAAGTCAGCCAGCTTGAGGTCTTTCAGATGAGCACGCTCACGCACCTGGTTGATCCAGTCGATAGCCTGCTGCGTAGGACCATTGACCTCGTTCTCGCACTCGGCGGCACGAAGCAGCACGTCGGAGTAGCGCATCAGGCGCAGGTTGATACCGTCGTGGAGACCCGTGACGACCTTGTCGTAAAGACCGGTACGCATATTGGTCCACTTAGCGATAGGAATACCCCCATTAACGTTGTTGGTGTGGATGTTAGACGTAGCTGTCACCTTGTTGGTGTACATCACGTTGCCCAGTGTCTGGTCGTTGGTATCCCAGTCCGACTCATAAGTGCCGAGCGTCCAATAGAGACGCGGATCAAGGTGGTTGTCCGTTGTGCGTTCTTTCTTGAAGAGGTTATACAACCACGGGGATGCTGAGAGGTCTGCCCAACCACCATAGTCGCCAGGTGCATAGTTGGACTCTATAGCAGAGCCCTGTGTGGCGTTCTTACTGGTGTTGACCGGTGTCCACTCATCGTCAGTGCCCTGGGCACCGTAATCGAGGAACTGCACTTCGAAAAGGCTCTCCGCATTGTTCTCATAAGCGGTACCCTCGCGGAAGTTGTCACCATAGTTGGGCATCAGCTCATATTTGCCATACTTGCCGGCGATGATATCCTTCAACACGGCAAGCGCCTCGCTGTACTTATGACGCTGCATCAGGGCGCGTGCATAATAACCGGCGGCAGCGCCACTGTTGGCACGGCCTTTCGCCCACTGGCCACCAGCAGCCTTGGAAGGCAGGAGGGCGACAGCCTCGCTGAAGTCTTTCTCTACCTGGTCAAGGACGAGGTCGTACTGCGTCTCGGAAGAAGACGCATCCGGCACGTTCGTTCCATAGAGGCCGTCAAGGGTCGAATAGGTATCATAACTTGTGATCAAGGGCACGTTCTGGAAGTAACCCGTCAGATTATAATAAGCCAAGCCGCGCAGGAAGAGCAGCTGACCCTTGATCTGCTTGTAGGAGTCGGAGAGCTGAGCGTCATCGGTGTCCCCGATCTTCGACAGTCCGAGGTTGCACTCGTTGATGGTGTAGTACCACTCACGCCATACCCACCAGCCTATATCGCCGGTAACGGGGAGGTCATAATCATCGAAAGGCAGGTACCATACCTGAGAGGAGTTCCAGACCTCATCACCACGAGTGGCATCAATCGTATAACCGACACGTGCGTATGATCCTTCCATACGGATGTGGTTGTAGGCTCCTATCACAATTTCCTGGAGCTCCTGGGCGGTATTGCCGAAGGTCTCAGAAGTCTGCTGGTTGGGATTCTCCACGTTGAGCTCATCGCTGCATGAAGCCATCCCGCCAAGCCCAAGGATAAGAGCGAGTGAAATCTTATATAGTTTCATATAAAATGTCCGTTTTTAATTGTTCTGTAAAGAATTGCTTTGTTAGAATGTGAAATGCAGACCGCACATGAAGGTACGCGGTGTCGGGAATGAACAGAAGTTGTAACCCGGTGTCCATACACCCCCTGCATAGTCGACGTTGTAGCCTTTGTAGCCTGTGAAGGTGTAAAGGTTCTGGGCAGAGACGTAAACACGCACGCCTGTAACGACACCTCCGAACCACTTGTCGGGCATATTGTATCCGAGTTCTACGTTGGCGATCTTCCAGTAAGCAGCATTCTGAATCTTACGGCTTGAGAAGAGATCGTTCCAAGCGAGGGTGGCGTTGTTGGTAAGATAGGTACGAGGCACATTAGACAGATATTCTGTGTGGTCCTCATTCCAACGGTTGGCATCGGTCAGGGCAACATCCTTGTTGGCATAGCCGTAGCAAGAGTTCAAACTGTTGTAGATATCATCAGCTACGTGATAGTTGAGGGCGCCGAAGGTCTGGATGCTGAGGTCGAAGCCCTTGTAAGCGAGACGGGCACTGATACCGAAGTTCATCTTGGCAAGGCCACTGCCGAGAACAGTCTGGTCGTTGGCATCGACGACACCATCGCCGTTGACATCTTCATAGTAGCAGTCGCCGATGTTCGCACCCTGCTGATAAGTAGTCTTTCCATGTTCTGCTGCAATCGCATTCAGACGGTCGAGGTCTGCCTGGTTACGGATGATGCCAGCATATTTCCAACCATAGAACTTACCGATCTCATGACCGGGCACGGTGATGTAAGCACCGGCGATATAAGAGTCGGTACCGAAGCCGAGGCTCTTGACGCGGTTACGGAGCGTAGAGAGGTTCGCGCTGACTTCCCACTTCAGCGGATGGTCGTAGTTGCGGTAGGTAGCCGAGAACTCGAAACCGCTGTTGTCCATCGTAGCGGCATTCATGGTCACCGTCGTATTGGCAACACCGGCCTGCTCTGGCACAGGCACACCATAAAGGAGGTCCTTGGCGCGGTTCTTGTACCACTCAGCACTGAACTCCAAGCGGTTGTTGAACATGGCCATATCAACACCGACGTTATAAGTGATCTTCTTCTCCCAAGCAATGTTCTTGTTGACGAAGTCGGTGATAGCTGAACCGGTAACAGTCTCACCGCCGAAGCTATAGGACATATTATTACGTGCCATCGTTGCCATGTACTGGTACTCACCGATGTTCTCGTTACCAAGCTCACCATAAGAACCACGAAGCTTCAACATATTAATAATGTTGGTCGGCACCTTGAAGAACGGCTCCTTGTCGATACGCCAGCCAGCAGAGACAGAGGGGAACCATCCCCAACGGATGTTCTTGGACAGGCGAGAGCTGCCATCGCGACGTACGATGACTGAAAGGAGATACTTCTCTGCATAGTTGTAGTTCAGACGTGCGAGGTAAGAAGCCAGCGTATGCTTGTACTCGTAAGAATTGGCATCGCGCGTAGCACCATTCTGAAGCTGCAGGAAGTAAGGCTCTGTCAGATCATTAGCCCAGCCCGTCAGCAGGTTGGTACGCTCATCTTCAAAAGTCTGACCAAGAACGAGGTTGATGTTGTGCTTCCCGATATGACCGTCATAAGTCAAAGTGTTCTCTATCAAGGCGTCAGAGTAATCGCGTGAGCCCTTGGTGAGGCGCTCGTTGGTCTTGGCAAGATAGACACGGTTCGACTGAATCCAAGCGGGTATCCAGGTCTTGTCGAAAGCGTGCGTCTTACTGTAGGAGAGATTAATATTATAATGCAGACTGTGGTTCTTGCTCTGCAGACCCACCATTTTGAAGAGATCTACGTTGGCAGAGGCTGTACCTACGAAGCGATCAACGATCGTCTTACGTGTCAGTTTATTGTTTACAAGTAGAGGATTTGAAGCGGAGATGTCACCGTGAATATTGTCATAATAAATACCGTAACCATAAGCATCATAGTTATAAGAGGATGCCGAACCAACCTTGTCGTCAAGGACCCAAGTGGAAGGATCGTAAGCCTTGATGGTAGGCTGCATGAGCAGGGTACCACGCAGCACGTTAGTGACATCGCCATACAGACCCTGGACATACTCACTGGCATTGGACAGTGACATGTTGTCCTGGTTGGAGTGAGAATAGGTCAGCCCTGTACGGAACTTGATGAACTTCGTGTCGAACGTGTTGTTTACACGTGCTGTATAGCGCTTATAGTTAGGACCGGCACCTTCAATGATACCTTTCTGATTGTAATAGTCGAGTCCTACATTATAGGTATTGTGGGAACCGCCACCAGAGAGGTCTACGTGGTGATTCATACGTGTACCTGTCTTGAAGACCTCATCGAACCAATCGGTGTTGGTATTGTCAAGGAAGTGATAGACACCATTGGCGTCAGCTGTGTAACCACCGGGAACAGGAGTACCCGAGTTGCTGGCTGCCTGCCCGATATACTGACTATACTGGTCGGCATTCATCACATCATAGACACCCTTATCGGCTGAATCGACACCGAAATACCCGGAGTAGTTGACCTTCAACGGCTGATCTTTCTGACCGTTTTTGGTAGTGATGATGATGACACCATTAGCGGCACGTGAACCATAGATGGCACCGGCGGCAGCATCCTTCAATACCTGAATGGTCTCAATATCGTTTGGCGAGAAGTCGCGGATGGTCGTTCCCATCGGCACGCCATCAATAACATACAGCGGAGCCTGCGAACCAAAGGTTCCGATACCACGGATGCGGACCGACGGGTCGGCACCAGGCTGACCGTCAGACGTGATCTGCACACCGGCAACCTTACCCTCCAGCATGGTAGAGATATTGGAGTTGGACACTTTCTTCATCTCCTCAGCATCGACCACAGCCACAGAACCTGTCAGGTCGGCTTTCTTCTGTGTACCATAACCGACGACGACGACCTGGTCGAGCGTGTGGTTGTCCTGTTCCAACGCAATCTGGTCGATGATAGCACGGTTGCGTACCGCCACCTCGCGATCCTTATAACCAATGTAACTCACGACAAGGGTGCCACCGGCAGGAGCTTCGAGAGAGAAGTTACCATCCAAATCGGTCACGACACCACCTTTGGCATTCTTCACCTTGACCGTGGCACCGATAAGCGGCTCGCCCTTCTCATCGACAACCTGTCCCTTGACCTTGATCGTCTGACTTTGAGTGATAGAAGCTCTTACGGGTGACGGCATCGTTGCCATGCCACCAACAGCTCCCAGACAAAGCATCACTGAGAATAGTTGTTTCCTCATATTATACCTGTTTTTAGTTTTAAAAATTATCTACACGGTTCTTACCTTTTCGGTCAGATGACTTTACGGCATGCGCACAAGCAGCGTGATTGATAGACGATGAAAATCGCCCAAAAACCAGTAAACTTGTGCTGCAAAGTTAGGAAGAGTGTAAATCTACACAGTGGAAAAACAGAAATATAAGGTGGATTTTCGTGATATGACGTATTTTTCTACTTTTCATTGTTAATAAGAAGGTGCAAAAAGATTCATCCCTGCATAATCTGTTTTATTATTTTTTTCTACGACCGAAAGGAAGACCATGAAACCATGAACAATTTTGACAAAAAGTAAAAAGTCTTGTCAATGGAAATTGATGAAAGAGAAGGCAAAAGTGGGGTGTAATAACCTGAAATTAGTGATATAGGATAAAGGAAAGAGGCGGAGAATGGACCTTACTACGGATATGTCACTGACCTTTAACGCTAAGGTACCCTACATAACCGTTAAAGGTCAGTGACATATCCGCAGTAAGGTTGGTGACATAACCGTAGTATAGTCCGTGATTTGAAAGCGACAGAAATGCCTTACAAAAGCAAAAAATAGATAAACAACTGATATTCAGCCATTTATCAACTCGGCTCATCTTGGCGTTTTTTTTCGAGCAAGGATCCATTCGCTCGAAAAGAAACGATTCTCAGCGGGGGTTGCGAAAAATAAATCTTTACATTTCATCTCCTCGATATAATACATCTTCCGGCTACTTCTTGTATGAGGACGGGGCGGTACCGAACTTCTGCGTGAAGCAGCGTGTGAAGTACTTCGGGTCGTTGAAGCCCACCCTGTAGGCAATCTCCGTAATGTTGCGCTCGGCGACATTGTCCTCGATGAAGCGGCGCGCCATGTCGAGGCGGTAGTCGCGGATAAACTGTGTCGTACCCGTGCCAACCTCCGTCTGCAGGGCCTTGTGCAGGTCGCTGCGACTTATGCCCACGGCATCAGCTAACTGCTGCACGTTGAGCGTAGGGTCGGAGAAGCGCTTCGCCATGACAGCCATCACGCGCGACATGACAGAGATGTCGCCATTCGATTTCCTCGCCACTTGCTTTTTGTCTTCCTCCACCGTCTTCTCCTGACTCTCGCGGTAGCGCTGCTGCGTGCGGAGGATGTTCTGAATACGCTCCTGTAAAGCACCGGGATCAGGACTGTCTTTCAGGGCGGCCTCTATCGGACGATAGAGCCGCTCCGTCTCGCGGTAGCGCACCTGCTCCACACGCTTATTGTAGACGTAAGCCACAATGGCAATGACAACACCCAACACGAGGAACATAAACCACCAGCTCTTATAGAAATAAGGCGTAACATCGATGGAGAGGGAGGTCTCCTGCCTGTCGCTGTTGTTGAGCGATGAGGTGTAACGCAAAAGCAAGGTATAGTGACCGCCGGGAAGGGAGGTATAGCGCACGTTATGCACACCGGGTGGCAGTTTCGTCCACTTATCTTCATAACCTTTCAAGCGATAGGAGTAGATGCCCTGCGACTCACATCCGTAGCGGAAAGCAGAAAATTCAATCTCGATATTTCGGTCTCCCTCGTACAAGTAGATCTCCCTGGCATCGCTGATGGTCTCCTTGAGATGGTCGCCTCCGGCCTGAGCCCATTGGTTGTTGACAAAGAGCCCAGTGAAATGGAGCTTGCCGCTGTCCGACACCTTCTTGTTGATGCCATGGAGCACTGTGAGACCTTTTTCACTACCTAAGTAGATGATTTTCCCTTTCCATGAGACTACGCCGTTGAAATAGAATTGGTCGCACAACAGGCCATCGGACTCGGTGAAGTTGCTGAACTCCATCGTCTTGGTATTCAATCTCGACAGTCCGTTCTCAGTGGCCACCAACAGCGAGCCGTTGTAGACTTCAGCTATTCCCTTGACGGAGTTGTTGGCCAGTCCGTCTCGCGTGGTGTAGTTTCTTATCTTCGTCGTATCGTTCAGACTGCCGGTCACATGGTACATGCCATAGCCCACGGTGCCAATCCACAGACTGCCGTCGGGCGACTGCCAGAATGAGGTCACCTTATCAAAGGCCTTTGAGGACGGATGGTCCAGCTTATATATATAATGTGTAAACGCAAAGTGACCTCGTCGGTCGCGTCCGCGCTTCAGATCCACACACACCATTCCCGGCACACACCCCATGAGCAACTTACCCTCTTTGGTGACGATGCTACCAATGGCACCGTTGATGGTACGGCATTGTGGGAAAGGATCCACGACACGATGCGTCTTATAATCATAGAAAAAGAGTCCATCGTTGGCACCTATCCACAACCCGTTGTTGTAAGGGTCAAAGGCGAGGGCACCTACAAACCGCAAGTCGACGGCATGGCGCGCGTCAACCGCCAAGGGCCGGATGCTGTTGCCCTGCATCGCACACACGCCCCCACCCCATGTGCCTATCCACAACGTGCCACGGTTGTCGGCTACGAGACAGGATACTGAGTTATGGGTCAAGCCACTGTTGGACGTGGTAAAATGGATGAAACGGTCAGACCCCCTGCGCTTGAGATTGAGGCCGCCTTCCACGGTTCCCACCCACAAGTCGCCGTTGGGAGCGGAATACATGGCGTTGACAGGTCCTGAACTGATGCTGTTGGCATCACCATCGACATGCGCGTAGTTGTCAAGCGAGAGCAGACGTGGCACCAGGCGTGTGATACCACCCGTCTCGGTACCTATCCATATACATCCGTCATTTACGAAGATGTTGTTCACGAAATTGCTGGAGAGCTGCAAAGGCTGATTGTTGGCATTGAGATGATAGTAGAAATGGGCATTGGCATCCATGACATCGACACCGCAGAGCGTACCTATCAGCAGGCCGCTTCCATCTGGCGTGACGGCCAGCGACATCACCGTCTCATGCTGCAGGCCCTGGGCCGTACCGTTGTGGTGCCAGCTGCGCCCGTCGATACAATAGAGTCCGTGGTTGGTGCCAAACCATATCTTTCCATTCCACTTCAGAATAGCGCTGATAACTGAACCCGTCAGGTAAGGATAGCGTGCTGAGAGATTCTCTATGATGAGCCTCCCGCCCTGCACCACGACATGACTCATCTGGAAGTTGAGACCCACATAGACCGAGCCGTCGTTATCCAAATCAGCGATAGCTATATCCGGCACCTTCGTGTTGTGACGTGCCGAGAGCACGCCCGACACCTTGCCCGTTTCGTCGAAGGCAATGCGGTCTATGGATCCCACCTTTACTAACCATACACACCCCTTGCTGTCACAGTACACCTTCTGTACGGGCTCCGACAATTTTCTGTTCAGCACCGTCTTCACGTCACTGCTCACACCCTGTAGGTTCTCCATGAGCATGGTATGGAGGTCAAGGACCCTCACCCCTTCGGCATAAGCTATCCACAGCCGGCAAAACTTATCTTCCACTACATTGCTGCAGCTGTTGGGCAGGAAACCGAAACCGACATTTCCTCCCAGACCGAGGTTGAAAAAAGTGTATCCGTCATAGCGCACGAGTCCGCCACCATGAGTGGATATCCACATAAAACCATTGGTGTCACGATATACATCATCAATATAGTTGCTCGGCATACCCGTGTTAAGATTCAGATAGCCGACATTATATTGAGACAGGGCGTTAGCGTCAGATATCGATGGCGCAATCAAAAATAACCTATTATGGCTTTAACTTTCTTCATATAGTCCTTCCTAAGCAAAAGGGAAGATATCTCTTTTTGAGTGCAAAAATACACTTTTTCCTTCTAACTAAGAAAGAAACGACCAAGAAGTTATGTAACAATGTAGTTTTTCATAGCGACTGTAGGCCGCTCGAGGCGCTGATAATGTTTTGACGGCCAAGAAAATGACTGCAAAGAGGCAATGACTTCATGACAATGCTTAGTGTCCATTGCTTCATGCCCTACTGTGGGGACAGTGAGCAAAGACCTCTCTTACCTCCGAGGTTTTTGCTCAGCGACCTGAAGTTACTCATGATAAGCCTCCATTGGGCAGATCGCAACGATATCTTACTTGAGCTCGTCGAGCACTTTGCCGATATAATCGAGGACCTCTTCCTTGCCCGTCTTTTTATCTGCGGATGTGATGAAATAAGGTGGGAGCGACTCCCACGTGTCGAGAAGCGCATCCATCCATGCCTTAGCATTGGCACGCGCCTTGCCCACACTGAGCTTGTCGGCTTTGGTGAAGATGATGGAGAACGGGATATTGCTTGCCCCGAGCCAGTCGACAAACTCACGGTCGAGCTTCTGCTGCTCGTGACGGATGTCAATGAGCACAAAGACATTGACAAGCTCCTCACGCTGGAGGATATAGGAGCGTATCATGCGGTCGAGCTTGTCACGCTCCGTCTTCGAACGCTTGGCATAGCCATAGCCCGGGAGGTCAACGAGATACCACTCACGGTTGATGATGAAGTGGTTGATGAGCAACGTCTTACCGGGGACGGCTGAAGTCTTTGCCAGACCTTTGTGGTTGCAAAGCATATTGATAAGGCTCGACTTTCCCACATTGCTCCGTCCGATAAAAGCAAACTCCGGACGATGGTCTTTCGGGCACATCGTCACTGTGGGCGAGGAAATGGTGTATTCGGCTGTCTTTATTTCCATGATTAAATGTTTTTACGTGCAAAGATAATGATTATCTATTATTTTTTTGCTAACTTTGCGCCTAAATATTAAAATACAAGGTAAAAAGAAATATATTATGGCTAAGAGATTTGCCGAGCACGACCGTCTTGACCTTACCAAGACCAACGATGAAGTGTTAGCAGCGTGGGAAAAGAATGATATTTTCCACAAGAGCATTGATGAACGTGAGGGTTGCCCTAAGTTCATTTTCTTTGAAGGTCCTCCTTCTGCCAACGGTCACCCCGGTATCCACCATGTGCTGGCCCGTTCCATCAAAGATACATTCAACCGCTACAAGACCATGCAGGGCTTCCAGGTGAAGCGTAAGGCTGGCTGGGATACTCACGGACTGCCCGTAGAGATCAATGTAGAGAAGGAGCTGCATATCACGAAGAAAGATATCGGCACCAAGATTTCTGTTGAAGAATACAACCGTCACTGCCATGAGGATGTGCTCCGTTTCACGAAGGAGTGGGACGAGCTCACGAAGAAGATGGGCTATTTTGTCGACCTCGAACATCCTTATGTGACCTTCCACAACAAATATATCGAGACGCTGTGGTGGCTGCTTAAACAGCTCTACAACAAAGGACTGCTCTATAAAGGCTACACCATTCAGCCGTACTCGCCTGCCGATGGCACGGGGTTGAGCTCTCACGAGCTGAACCAGCCGGGCTGCTACCGCGACGTGAAGGACACGACCGTCACGGCTCAGTTCCTCATCACAGACCCACACCAGGCATGGACCCAATGGGGCAAGCCTGTCTTCCTCGCCTGGACGACAACGCCCTGGACCCTGCCTTCCAACGTTGCACTCTGCGTAGGTCCGAAGATCGACTATGTGGCGGTACAGACGTATAACCCTTACGATGGCGAGCCTATCACAGCCATCATTGCACAAAGCCGTATAGAGGCGTACCTCGATCCGAAGGAAGAGGTGAAGGAAGGTGAGCTGCCAGCTTTCGACAAGGAGAAGAAAGGCTGCGCCTGGAAGATCATCGACCACATGAAAGGTACAGATCTCGTGGGCCTGCACTACCAGCAGCTCATGCCCTGGGTCAAGCCTTGCGAGAAGGTAAGCCAGTACAGTCATAAGTTTGTCAACGAATATGCCGAACAGCATCCTGAGAAGATGTTCTCAAGCAAGGATGGCCGCGATAAGTTTGTGGAGATGGCCGAGGAGGCTTTCCGTGTGATCCCCGGCGACTATGTCACGACAGAGGATGGTACCGGTATCGTACACATCGCTCCGACCTTCGGTGCTGATGATGCCAAGGTGGCAGCCGATGCTAAGATCCCGGCGCTCTATCTCATCTCCAAGCAAGGTGAGACGCGGCCGATGGTCGATCTCCAGGGTAAATATTATGTACTCAGCGACCTCGACGCAAACTTTGTTGAGCGCTGCGTTGACGTGGAGGCTTACAAGCACCATGAGGGCGACTACGTGAAGAACGCATACGACCCGAAGTTCAATCCCGATGGCGTGTGGGACAAGAAGGCTTCGGAGAAGTCGGAGGACCTTAACATCGTCATCTGCATGGAGATGAAGCAGGAAGGCACGGCTTACAAGATCCAGAAGATGGTGCACAACTACCCTCACTCCTGGCGTACCGACAAGCCCATCCTCTATTACCCCCTCGACAGCTGGTTCATCCGCGACACAGCGAAGAAGGAGGAGATGGTCGCCCTCAACAAGACCATCCACTGGCAGCCGGAGAGCACCGGCACAGGCCGCTTCGGCAACTGGCTTGAGAACCTCAACGACTGGAACCTCTCCCGTTCACGTTTCTGGGGCACGCCGCTGCCTATCTGGCGCGATGAGAACCGCCACGAGAAGTGCATCGGTTCTATCGAGGAACTGTACAATGAGATTGAGAAATCGGTGAAAGCCGGATTCATGAAGAGCAACCCCTTCAAAGACAAAGGCTTCGTAGTGGGCGACTTCAGTGAAGAGAACTACAACAAGATCGATCTCCACCGTCCTTATATCGACCGTATTGTCCTTGTCAGCGACGAGGGCAAACCGATGAAGCGCGAGAGCGACCTCATCGATGTATGGTTCGATTCAGGCTCTATGCCTTACGCACAGCTCCATTATCCGTTCGAGGGCGACATTGCACCCGAAGGCCTCAAGGCTACAGGCAAGACAGAGGCTCAGTACCGCGAGGAGCTTGTGCACAGCACTTATACAGGCACGCCGGTTCCTCCCGCCTTCTTCCCTGCTGACTTCATCAACGAGGGTGTGGACCAGACCCGTGGCTGGTTCTTCACACTCCACGCCATCGCTACCATGGTGTTCGGCTCCGTGGCTTTCAAGAACGTGATCTCTTCAGGTCTCGTGCTCGATGCCAAGGGCAACAAGATGAGTAAGCACGTAGGCAACGTGACCGACCCGTTCGAGATGATCAACAAGTACGGTGCCGACCCCGTACGTTTCTATATGCTCACCAACTCTGAGCCGTGGGACAACCTGAAGTTTGACCCCAACGGGGTGGATGAGTGCCGCCGTAAGTTCTTCGGTACCTTATATAATACGTATAGTTTCTTCGCACTCTATGCCAACGTCGACAACTTCGATCCCGCCGCTGCACAGGTGCCGATGGAGAAGCGTACAGAGATTGACCGCTGGATTCTCTCTTGTCTGAACACGCTCGTCAAAGGCGTACAGACAGAGCTCGATGGCTATGATCCGACACGTGCAGGCCGTCTCATCGATGCCTTCGTCAACGACGACCTCAGCAACTGGTACGTACGTCTGAACCGTAAACGTTTCTGGGGTAAGGAGATGAGCGAGGACAAGCTCAGCGCTTACCAGACGCTCTACACCTGCCTTATGACCGTAAGCAAGGTGCTGGCTCCGTTTGCGCCGTTCTTTGCCGATCAGCTCTATCACGATCTCGGCGGCAAGTTAGAGAGCGTGCACCTCGACACCTTCCCCAAGGTGGATGAGCAGCTGATCAACACGGATCTTGAAGCCCGCATGAAAGTGGCGCAGCAGATCACGTCGATGGTCCTCGCCCTGCGCCGTAAGGTGAACATCAAGGTACGTCAGCCGTTAGCTAAGATCATGATCCCTGCCGTCGACGATGAGCAGAAGAAACATATTGAGGCCGTTGCAGACCTTATCAAGAATGAGGTCAACGTCAAAGAGCTCTCCTTCGTAGAGGACTCCGGCTTCCTCGTGAAGAAAGTGAAGTGTAACTTCCGCGTCATGGGTAAGAAGTTCGGCAAACTCATGAAGGGGGTGGCAGCAAAGATGAACGGTCTCTCTCAGGAAGACATTTCTTCTTTGGAGAAGAACGGTTCCGTCTCCTTCGAGGTCGAGGGCCAGCCCGTCACCGTGGAAGCAGCCGATGTAGAGATCATCTCCGAGGATATCCCCGGATGGCTCGTCAGCAACGAGGGTAACCTCACCGTGGCCCTTGAGGTCGAGCTGACACCGGAGCTGAAGAAAGAAGGCACTGCCCGTGAGCTCATCAACCGTATCCAGAACCTCCGTAAGGAGACCGGACTGGAGATTACGGACCGCATCAAGCTCACCATAGCGCCTCATGAGGAGACCAACGCGGCTATCGAAGCCTTCGGGGATCTCATCAAGAGTCAGGTGCTTGCCAACTCTATCACCATTGCCGACAACGATGGTTCGGAAGTGGACATGGATGAGTATAAACTCAACATCAAAGTAGAGAAAGACTAATTATTCAGGATTAATCTAAATAGTCATGCAAGTAAAGCGTTACTCTGACGAAGAGTTGGAAGAGTTCCGTGAGATTATCAATAAAAAGCTCAAGATTGCGCGGCAGAGCTACAGCGACGCCATGCAGGAGTTGAGCAACAAGGGTAACAACACAGATGCTGACACCGCGCCGACCTACCATATCTTAGAGGAAGGCACAGAAGTCATCGAGCGTGAGAACCTCATTCAGAAGGCACAACGCGAATATAAGTTCATTCAGTCGCTTGAGGCTGCGCTTATTAGAATAAAGAACAAGACCTATGGCATCGACCGCATCACAGGGGAGCTCATCCCCAAGGAGCGGTTACGCCTGGTGCCTCACGCGACGCTTAATGTGTCTACCAAAAACGCACGAAAGAAGTGAAGAGAAAAGGACTGGTGGCGTGGGCGATCATCATCGCTGTCCTCATCATCGACCAGGTGATAAAGCTCCACGTCAAGACGACAATGACCCTCGGTGAGTCGATCAGAATCACCGACTGGTTCTATATCACGTTCATAGAGAACAACGGGATGGCTTGGGGTATGACCTTCGTCAACAAGCTGTTTCTGAGCATCTTGCGCATTGCGGCCGTAGGAGCCATCGGCTGGTTCATCTGGCAGGTGGTGAAGCAGAAAGGGCGCATGATCTATGTCGTGTTTCTCTCCTTGGTCTTAGCCGGAGCAGCGGGCAACATCATCGACTCGTTGTTCTATGGATTGTGCTTCACGGCCTCCACGCCCTATGCCGTCTCATACAGTGTACCTTTCGGGACAGGCTATGCAGGCTTCCTGATGGGTAAGGTGGTGGATATGTTCTATTTCCCCATCATCCACACGACATGGCCCACATGGATGCCATTAGTAGGTGGAGAAAACTTCACCTTCTTCTCACCGGTGTTCAACTTCGCTGATGCCTCCATCACTACAGGTGTCATCTGCTTGCTGCTCTTCTGTTCCAAGGATCTGGCCGTCATCGGCGAGACCATCAACATCGCAAGAGGGAAACAGAAGAGCGATAATGATAATACTGAAGAAGAGAAGAAGAAAAATACAGAGGAAGACTAAAAGAAAGAATAAAACGATGCGTAAGACAATATTTCTTTTAATCGCTGCTTTGGTTGTCGCTACGCTTATAACGAGCTGCGACCGCAACAGCCACGTCCTATCATCCGGCAAGATGGAGGATATTCTCTACGACTATCACATAGCTGATGCCATGGCACAGCAAGCCGAGGGAGGATATGTCAAGAATGCTGTCGCTTACCGGGCTGCTGTGCTGAAGAAATATGATATTACGCAAAGCGACTTCGACTCGTCAATGGTCTACTACATGCGGCACACGGATCAGCTCCACACTATCTATCAGCATATCTCCGACCGCATGCAGGACGAAGCTAATAAGTTGGGAGCCAACTCCATGAGTGCCGGTGTCGTATCAGGCGACTCGGCGAACGTTTGGAACGGAGAGAAATCACTTGTGCTCATTCCAAACGAGCCTTACAACCTCTATACTTTCAATCTCCAAGCTGATACCACCTTCCACAAAGGTGATCAACTTATCCTTAACTTCGTTTCCGACTTCATTTTCCAAGACGGCATGCGCGACGGTATCGTGATGTTAGCCGTGACGTTGGGCAACGACAGTGTGGCATCATCCGTGACACATCTGTCTTCATCCATGGCTTCTTCCATACAGATCGCGGACAACGACAGCCTTGGAATTAAGAAAATCAGCGGGTTCTTCCTGCTATCCAAAAACAACAGTGCCAACAGTTCATCGACTACGCTTCAGCTGATGAGCATCCACGACATCCAGCTCATCCGTGTGCACCCAGCCAAGAACAGTGGTCCATCAGCGCCCACAACACCTTCCGCCGGCCGCATTCCCGTCAACCCCAACGTACCAGACTCGGAAAGATTGAAGCCTGCGGTAATGAGATAACCACGGAGTAGAGAAATTAAAGCGCTAAATATTAAAAACAATACAGATATGCGAAAACACATACTTACTGCTCTTTTCTTAACCATCGCTGCCGCAGCTTCCGCTTGCACCAACTTCATCGTGGGCAAGAAAGCATCCGCTGACGGATCTGTGATGTGTACGTACAATGCCGACGACTACGGCATGTTTATCGGGCTGGCACACTACGCAGCCGGAACCCATGCCAAAGGTACCATGCGCAAGATCATCGACTGGGATACAAAGAAATATCATGGTGAGATTCCGGAGGCACCTCAGACCTACAATGTCATCGGCAATATCAATGAGTTTCAGGTGACTATCGGTGAGACAACCTATGGTGGCCGTGAGGAGATGGTCGACACGACGGGCATCATCGATTACGGCTCACTGATCTATATCGCCCTGCAGCGCTCCAAAACGGCACGCGAGGCCATCAAAGTGATGACCAGTCTCACTGAGAAATACGGATACAACTCCGAAGGCGAGACCTTCACCATCTGCGACCCTAACGAAGCCTGGATCATGGAGATGATGGGCTGCGGCGGCGACAAGAAGCAAAAAGTGGTCTGGGTTGCTGTGCGCATCCCCGACGATGCGATCAGTGGGCATGCCAACCAGAGTCGCATCGGCGTTTTCTCACAATATAAGACGGAGGTGCTGCACAGTAAGAATGTCGTCAGCTTCGCAAAAGAAAAAGGCTGGTACAAAGGCTCTGACAAGGACTTCTCCTGGAAGAACACCTATGCGTTCCCCGATTTCTCCGGCCGGCGTATCTGCGATGCCCGCGTTTGGAGCTTCTTCAATCATCATAAGGATATGAGCCGCTGGCTTGCCTGGGCGCTCGGCAAGGACAAGAACGCAGAAGACATGCCGCTCTGGATCATCCCCGACAAGAAGCTGAGCGTCAAAGACCTCGAGGCTGACATGCGCGACCACTATGAGGGCACCGTGATGTCTGTGGCTGATGGCAGCGACATAGGGGGTGGTATCTGGCAGATGCCCTATCGCCCCACTCCATTGTTCTACAAGGTCAACGGCAAGCAGTATTTCAACGAGCGTCCTACATCCACCCAGCAGACTGGCTTTTCTTATGTCTCACAGATGCGTTCTTGGATGCCGCGTGAGATAGGCGGCGTACTGTGGTTCGGCAACGACGACGGTAACATGGTGGCTTACACGCCAATCTATTGCGGCAACACCGTGCAGCCGGAGTGCTACAACACACCAGGGGCCGATGCCGTGACCTTCTCCATGAAGAATGCTTACTGGGTGTGCAACTGGGTGAGCAACATGGTCTATCCGCGCTACTCCCTCATGTTCCCAAGCCTCAAGCAGGTCCGCGACAGCCTCGAAAACGATTATCTCGCCAACCAGCAAGCCGTGGAAGCCAAGGCGCAGGAGCTCTACAAGACCGACAAGGCTCAGGCACTCAGCTACCTTAATGCTTACAGCAACGAGAAAGCGCAACAGATGCTTGCCCGCTGGAAGCAGCTCGCCTTCTATCTCATCGTGAAATACAACGACATGACCGTGAAGCCGGAGAAGAACGGTAAGTTCGAGCGCACGCCCGAAGGCATCGGAGCTACCGTCGCACGCCCTGGCTACTCCGAGTCGTTCAAAAAAGCTCTTGTCGATGAGACCGGCGACAAGTTCGAAGTGCCTGCGAAATAAATTCAGCAACGGTCTGCGAACATGAGTCTTGACGAAGACGTCGCACACGTCCTTCAAAATAAACAAAAGCAATAAACCATGCCACAAAAAGAGATTACCTTCGATAAATTTATCCGTTGGAGCGGCATTACACTTCTTGTCATTGCCGTCATCCTCCTTGTGAAGTACCTCAGCGCAGCGCTCATCCCTTTCTTTGTGGCATGGCTCTTTGCTTATCTACTCTTTCCTATCGTGAAATTCATTGAGAACAAGCTGCACTTACACATACGTGCGCTTGCTATCATCCTCACGTTCATCTTCGTCATTGCCATCATCGGAGGTATCGTTTATCTCATCATTCCTCCCATGATCGAGCAGTTCCAAAAGCTTTACGACATTCTGGCAAACTGGATGCACTCGAGCACACACACCAATGATATCTCTACCTGGCTCTCAGAGAAAATCACGGAGAACCAGCATCAGATAGAGCAGTTCTTCAAAAGCCGCGACTTCGCCGATGCCCTGAAGACCGCCATGCCGAAAGTCTTCAGTGTCTTAGGACAGACAGCCAACGTCATCATAAGCATCGTTGCCTCACTCATCACCCTGCTCTATACCTTCTTCATCCTGCTCGACTACGAGTTTCTCACCAACAACTGGATCCGCATCTTCCCCAAGAAGAACCGCCCCTTCTGGCATGAGTTGGCACAGGATGTAGAGCGAGAGCTCAACAACTATATCCGCGGACAAGGCCTCGTGGCGCTCTGTATGGGGGTCATGTTCTGCATCGGCTTCACCATTATGGACTTCCCTATGGCCATCAGCTTAGGTATCCTCATCGGCATCTTAGATCTCATTCCTTACATGCACACCTTCGCCCTCATTCCTACGGCATTCCTCGCCATGCTCAAGGCAGCAGATACGGGCGAGAACTTCTGGCTCATCTTCGGCATGGCTGTCGGTCTGTTCATCCTCGTACAGATCATCACGGATATGATCGTCACACCGAAGATCATGGGCAAGGCCATGGGGCTCAACCCTGCCATTCTCCTTCTCTCCCTCTCCGTGTGGGGATCCCTTCTCGGCTTCATCGGACTGATCATCGCCCTTCCACTCACTACCCTTATCATCGCCTACTGGAAACGGTACGTCACGAAGGAAGAAGTGAAAACTGACACAAAGAAAGAAAACGCCGTGAATTTAGCCAAACAATCATGAGCATCTACAAACAACCTATTGTTTCAGAGTCGCCATTACGGCCAGTTGGTCAACACAACGCTTACGGCCTTAGGACTGTTCCCCTGTCAGTCGTTCATGTTGGTTTTATAGGATTGGGCGAGCGCGGGTGCCAGGCGGTCATGCGGTGGTGCCACATTCCTCATACCGAGATCGTAGCCATTTGCGACATAAGCACTGAACGAATCCATTCCGCCAAAAGTATCATGGCCGACAATGGCGTGAACACATGTTTTGCTACAAATAACGCGGAAATATTGTGTCAACGGGAAGATGTTGATTTAGTCTATATATGCACCGACTGGGAGAGCCACGCTGACCTTGTATGCTGTGCGCTGGAAAATGGCAAGCACGTGGCTGTAGAAGTGCCGGCAGCGATGACCGTGAAAGACTGCTGGAAAATAGTGAATTTGGCTGAGCAGCAACAGCTTCACTGTATGATGCTTGAAAATACATGCTACGACTATTTCGAGATGGCTACTGCCGCCATGGCACATGCAGGAAAGTTCGGCGAGATCGTCCATGCAGCAGGAGGTTATCATCATTGGCTCAACGAAAGATGGGAACCATGGCGACTGCGCTATAATTATGCCAACCGTGGTGACATCTATCCCACGCATGGCCTTGGCCCCGTGTGCCTTGCATTGGGCATTCACCGCACCGACCGCATTGAGACACTTGTCAGTATGGACAGCGCACCGGTCTCAGGCCCGGACTATTATCAACGCTTTTGCGGAGAGAACGGCAACGGATTCCGCAACGGCGATGTCACAACTACGCTGTTGCGCACCCGCTTAGGCCGTACCATCGTTTTAGATCACGATGTAATGACTCCGCGGCCTTACAGTAGGCTCTATCAGCTTGTGGGAACAAAAGGCTACGCGGCCAAATATCCCAAAGAAACGCTGTGGCTTGACGGAAGAGAACTGACAGACAATGAGTGCAAGCGCGTCATCAGCGAATGGCTGCCGGCCGACATACGTGAAGCTAAAGAAAATGCCGCTAAATATGATGACCGTGGCGGAATCTCCTTTATCATGGATTCGCGACTGGTGGACAACCTGCGCCATGGCAAACAGATGGATATGGATGTCTACGATTTGGCTGAATGGTGTGCCGTCGTAGAGCTGTCGCGGCTGTCCATCGAAGGTGGATTCGTTCCTGTTGCCTTCCCTGACTTCAGGCGCTGACTTTAGCAAAAGAATCATAACAAAAGACAGGATATCTTTCTTTTGCCACCGCTTACGGCCTGTCTTCTTGATCCATCCCGACTTTTCCAGCGAAAAATTATCATCAGTGAAAGCGTGCTGGCCTGCCATGTTGATTACCTTGAAAATATTCTGCATAGTTTTTAGTGTGTGTGGTTAAGCAATGCGTCATTGCATGGCTTGTCTTTCGACAGTTGCAAAGGTAGGAAGAATCTGAAGATAAAAAAAGAGCTGCAACGCCTCCGTGCAGCAATCGGTGCAATATTGCGGAAATCCGTGCAGAAATCGGTTCATTTGTGCAATATGTTAACAAAAATAAGCCCCGGGCTGCGGAGGTATTGGAGGAACATGCCGTAAGAAGACGCTTTCCCGAAAGGTATCGGCATATTTATGCTCCCCAAAACTAACACCTAACAACTAACAACTAACAATAAGGTCGTAACACATGTTCTGCCGTCCAAATTCACCACCCCCAATCCTAACAACTAACAACTAACAACTAACAATAAGGTCGGAACATATGTTCTGTCGCCCAAATTCACCACCCCCAATCCTAACAACTAACAACTAACAACTAACAATAAGGTCGGAACACATGTTCTGTCGCCCAAATTCGCCACCCCCAATCCTAACAACTAACAAATAA
>Ga0256404_1002837_pt1 | contig 36986 bp, 27 predicted proteins | sample RumenRJG_01DNA_FD_185990 | JGI IMG/M metagenome (GOLD analysis project Ga0256404, IMG submission 185990) | Bovine rumen microbial communities from Lethbridge, Alberta, Canada - RJG_01 | ecosystem: Host-associated > Mammals > Digestive system > Stomach > Rumen | place: Canada: Alberta | collected...
ATAGAGTCTGCCTGGTTGAGCTTGTCAACGCGCTCACGCTCCTTCTTATCGTTCTCGGCATTCTGCTCAGCCTCGGCCTTCATGCGGTTGATCTCGTCCTGTGACAGACCAGAAGAGGCCTCGATACGGATGGCCTGCTCCTTACCAGTGGCCTTATCCTTGGCAGAAACCTTGAGGATACCGTTGGCATCGATATCGAAGGTTACCTCAATCTGAGGAACACCACGACGGGCGGGGGCGATACCTGTCAGATTGAACTGTCCGATAGACTTGTTCTGTGAAGCCATAGGACGCTCACCCTGCAGTACGTGGATGGTTACCTCTGTCTGATTGTCAGCAGCAGTAGAGAAGGTCTCGCTCTTCTTGCAAGGAATGGTTGTGTTGGCCTCGATAAGCTTGGTCATCACACCACCCATGGTCTCGATACCCAGTGTAAGAGGAGTAACGTCGAGCAGTACGATGTCGCCTACGCCACCTTCCTTGTTCAGGATAGCACCCTGGATAGAAGCACCTACGGCTACCACCTCGTCAGGATTTACACCCTTTGAAGGCTCCTTGCCGAAGTAGTTCTTAACGAGTGTCTGCACAGCGGGGATACGGCTTGAACCACCTACGAGGATAACCTCGTCGATATCAGAGGTGTTCAGCTTGGCATCAGCCATAGCCTTCTGACAAGGAGCCAGACAAGCCTGGATGAGGTCGTGAGCCAGCTGCTCGAACTTAGCACGAGTAAGGGTCTTCACCAAGTGCTTGGGAACACCGCCTACAGGCATGATGTAAGGCAGGTTAATCTCGGTAGAAGTGCTTGAAGACAGCTCGATCTTGGCCTTCTCGGCAGCCTCCTTCAGACGCTGCATGGCCATGGGGTCGCTCTTCAGGTCGGCACCCTCGTCGTTCTTGAACTCCTGAACGAGCCAGTCGATGATAACCTGGTCGAAGTCGTCACCACCCAGGTGAGTATCACCATTGGTAGAGAGTACCTCGAAGACACCACCGCCGAACTCGAGGATAGAGATATCGAACGTACCACCACCGAGGTCGAAGACGGCAATCTTCATATCCTTGTTGGCCTTGTCAACACCATATGCCAAAGCGGCAGCTGTAGGCTCGTTGACGATACGCTTCACGTCGAGACCTGCAATCTGACCAGCCTCCTTGGTAGCCTGACGCTGTGAGTCAGAGAAGTATGCAGGTACGGTGATGACAGCCTCTGTCACCTCCTGTCCGAGATAGTCCTCGGCAGTCTTCTTCATCTTCTGCAGCACCATAGCAGAAATCTCCTGTGGAGTGTACTTGCGGCCATTGATATCTACACGGGGATAGCCACCCTCGTTGACTACACTATAGGGTACGCGAGAAATCTCTTTCTCGGTCTGTTGCCAGTTCTCACCCATGAAACGCTTGATAGAGTAAACAGTGTTCTTGGGGTTAGTGATGGCCTGACGCTTGGCAGGGTCACCGATCTTACGCTCACCATTTTCCACGAAGCCAACGACAGAAGGTGTTGTACGCTTACCTTCGCTGTTGGCGATTACTACTGGCTCGTTACCTTCGAATACGGCAACGCAGCTGTTGGTAGTACCTAAGTCAATTCCAATAATCTTTCCCATAATTCTATATTTTTTAATTGTTAATATGCATGATTTGTCAGTACCAAGATAGCAAAGCACGTGCCAAAACAAATTTTTTTCAATATTATGGTGACATTTTGGCACAAGTATCAAATATTTTTCCTATCTTTGCACTCAGATATTAAAATATATGACAGTCATATGAAAAGATGGACTTTATTGGTTGCGGTGTCGTTTGTCATGTCGACAGCTATGGCACAAAATAATCCGTATATTGTAAAGACGAAAGGTGTCCAGAGGGAGGCATCTGCTAATTCGCAGAAGGATTCGGAGGAAGCGGAGCCTACTGACTTCATGGGCAAGAATTTCCGCTATTACAGTATGTGCGACTGGAAAGAGGGTATGCGCTTCATGGTGGTTCCTGAGAAGTATGACCTGTTGGTCAACACGTTCCATGATGCTGCCACGAATAAAGAGGTTGGCAATGGCCAGTTGCGCCACCTTATTATGGTTTATAAGGGACATACCATGCTGTCAAATGGTCGCGTACATATCAACTTCACCTGTGAGGACAATGGCAGAGACTATTATTTCGAGCAGCCTTATGGTACATTTGAGGACTATTGTTATTCAAAAGCCGGTGTGCCCACGCTGGCCTATCTGGGGGATGTCGACAAGGCACGCGAGTTGCTGATGAACCAGCCCCTGCTGACGCGTACGCAGCATTTCCGTGTTGATACCGAATACTATGGTGATGGTTATCGTGATGTTGTCGTCGAGAAGAATATGCTCGTCACCGTCAAGGCCATTGGTGTCGGTACCCGTTCATTCCCAGTAAAAATCATTGTGGAGGACGAAAACGGCAACCAGTTCTATCAGAATGTCGCCATGTCGAAGACTAACAGTGGCATCCGTGAAGAAGGCTTCTCCTACGATGCTGAGATGTATAGCTTTGCAGGCTCCTTTGAGTTCTTGGGTGCCAATATGACAGTGTCGTCGAATATCAGAGAATATCTGAACAAGACCGTTCATACCAAGTATGTTACCAGCATGAGTAGTAAGGGATCTGGTAAGGTGCGCGACGTGAAAGTTCCCCGCTTTACAGGTTTCATTATCGACGAGATTACCCCTGTCCGTAATTCCAAGTACTATACGCTGACCATGCGTGAGACGGATAGCCGTCGTGTCTATTATAAAGATGTGGTGTTCAACGAAGACGATATCGCTGGTGGTGCCAGTGGTGCTCGTGACGATTTCTTCGGCTACCTCTTTGGCTTGGGTGAGGGTGAAGCTCGCAATACCAGTAAGGAGACGCGTGCTGCCATCCGTGAGGGTCGCGTAATCAGTGGCATGACCAAGGAAGAAGTCGAGTTGGCAATGGGTGAACCTTTCAAGGTTATGCACGATAAAGAGGGTGGTGAGATTTGGCTCTATGCCCGTTCTAACGATGTCATCCTCGATGTATGGTTCGATGAGAAGGGCTATGTCACCCAGGCTAAGGCCCGTAAGGCATCAGATGACGTGTCTACTACCAAGGGTAAGAGAAAACGCTCGGCTAAGAGTCGTGGCGGTCATGCTGGTGTCACACAGAAAAGCGGTGCTTCACCGTTGGAACAGGTGGCTTCAGGTAAATAGTCATGAAAGAGCATAAAGAAAGCGCCCGGATGAATTTGTCTGGGCGCTTTTCTTATGGGTAGTCTCAAGGACTTGTTATGCTTTGTCATTGATGGCCTGCATAATCTTGGCCTCCAGCTCTTCGCACAGTTCGGGGTTGTCCTTCAACAGCGCCTTGACTGCATCGCGGCCCTGTGCCAGCTTCGATTCTCCGTATGAGAACCACGAACCGCTCTTCTTGATAATCTCGTGCTCCACAGCCAAGTCAACAATCTCGCCCACCTTTGAGATTCCTTCGCCGAAGGTAATCTCAAACTCAGCCTTGCGGAAGGGAGGAGCCACCTTGTTCTTAACCACTTTTACTTTTACTTGGTTTCCAAGAATGGTGTCACCATCCTTGACGGGTGCCGATTTGCGGATGTCCAGACGGACAGATGCGTAGAACTTCAGGGCGTTACCACCCGTGGTGGTTTCAGGATTGCCAAACATCACACCAATCTTCTCACGCAACTGGTTGATGAAGATGCAGGTGGTGTTGGTCTTGGCAATGGTACCTGTCAGCTTGCGCAGAGCCTGTGACATCAGACGGGCATGCAGACCTACGGCAGAGTCACCCATATCACCCTCGATTTCCTTCTTCGGTGTCAGGGCTGCTACGGAGTCAACTACCAGAATGTCGATGGCTGACGAGCGAATCAGCTGGTCGGCAATCTCCAGGGCCTGCTCACCATTGTCAGGCTGTGAGATATAGAGGTTGTCAATATCGACGCCAAGTTTCTCGGCATAGAAGCGGTCGAAGGCATGCTCAGCATCGATGAAGGCGGCAATGCCACCATTCTTCTGGCACTCAGCGATGGCGTGGATAGCCAGTGTGGTCTTACCTGATGATTCCGGACCGTAAATCTCGATGATGCGTCCCTTGGGGTAGCCACCTACGCCCAGTGCGGCATTCAGACCTATCGAGCCGGTAGGTATTACCTCCACGTTCTCTATTTTCTCGTCGCCCATCTTCATGATGCTACCCTTGCCGAAGTCCTTCTCAATCTTCTGCATGGCAGCCATCAAGGCTTTCATCTTCTGCTGTTGCGGAGTCAACTGCTCCTCTTCTTTTTCTTTCTTTGCCATAGTTATGTCTTTTGAGGGGCAAGGGGCAAGGTGCAAGGTGCAAGAGGTTAGTCTTGGCCAATATACCTTTCCCTGCCTAATTGTTATTGATTTGGTTTATTCCTTTTTTTCTTCTAAAGATTTCTTCAATCCAGCCAATAATCGTGATATATCAGTGGCCTTTTCTTCATTCATTTTTAGTTCGTTGTCTGAAATGTAAGCAAGCATATGGGCAATTTCAATTTGACACATTGTTTCTGTCAATGAGCCGTTCGCAATCTCAAGGAAATGAATTCTTTCTTTAATGGATTTTCTACCCATTCCTTCTGCAATGTTAGATGGAATAGAAATGACAGCTCTTCTTATCTGGTCTGTCAAGCAATGTCTCTCGCCAGACGGGAATTTATTTGTAAGCGCATATATCTCTTTTACAAATATAAGCGCATGTTGATAAACCAATAGCTTCCGATAAAAAAAGTCGTTCATATGAGTTTAGTGCGTATCGTTTCTATTCTCTTGCTCCTTGCTCCATGCTCCTTGCCCCTATTAGAGCTCGAGGTCGCCATCGTGAATCTCGTACCAGGGCAGCCCTTGCTTATTGAGCTGCTCCATGAAGGGATCGGGGTCGAACTCCTCGACGTTGTGAACACCGGGCTTCTTCCACAGTCCCTTGCAGAACATCATGGCACCAATCATGGCAGGTACGCCAGTGGTGTAAGAGACGCCCTGCATACCTGTCTCTTCGTATGCAGCACGGTGTGAGCAGTTGTTATAGACATAATAGGTGTGCTCTTGTCCATCGTTGCCGATACCACGGATGCGACAGCCAATAGAGGTCTGGCCTTCGTAGTTCTCGCCCAGATCCTGTGGGTTGGGAAGTACTGCCTTCAGGAACTGCAGAGGTACGATCTTGACCTTAGCTACGCCACTACCGTCAGCCAGCGGAGCCTCGTACTCCACCTCGTCGATGCGGCTCATGCCGATATTCTGAATCACCTCGAGGTGCTTCAGGTACTGCTGACCGAAAGTCATCCAGAAACGGGCACGCTTGATAGTGGGATAATTGATGACAAGGCTCTCAATCTCCTCGTGGTGCAACAGATAGCTGTCGCGAGGACCGATGTTGGGGTAGGTGAGATCCTTGTGAATCTCCAGCGGCTCTGTCTCTACCCACTTGCCGTTCTCCCAGTAGAGTCCCTTTTGGGTAATCTCGCGGATGTTAATCTCTGGGTTGAAGTTGGTGGCGAAAGCCTTATGGTGGTCGCCAGCGTTGCAGTCCACGATATCAAGATAGTGAATCTCCTTGAAGTGATGCTTGGCAGCATAGGCGGTATAGATGCTCGTTACACCTGGGTCGAAACCACAACCGAGGATGGCTGTGAGGCCTGCCTGCTCGAAGCGCTCACGATAAGCCCACTGCCAAGAATACTCGAAGTGTGCCTCGTCCTTGGGTTCGTAGTTGGCGGTGTCAAGATAGCTGCATCCGCAAGCCAGACAAGCGTCCATAATCGTCAGGTCCTGATAGGGCAGGGCAAGGTTGATGACCAACTCGGGCTTGTAGTCATTGAACAGTGCCTTCAGCTGCTCTACATCGTCGGCATCTACCTGAGCAGTCTTGATGTCGAGCTTGTAGCCTGCCTTATGGATGTCCTCTACAATCTTGTCGCACTTTGCCTTGCGACGCGATGCAATCATAAACTCTGTAAACACGTCAACATTCTGTGCTATCTTGAATGCTGCCACCGTTGCGACGCCACCAGCGCCAATCATTAATACCCTTGCCATAGTCTTATTTTGTTTTTATTTTCGTTATTTCGTTTCACGTTATGTCGTTATTACGACACTTTGTTTAACTCTTCCGATTTTATCCCCAGTGCAGCCATCAGCGAGTAGCCCAATATCTCCTGTCGGAAGTTTCCACTGTCCATAGGTTGCATGGTGAAGACGGTGATGTGCTTGTCGGGGTCTGCCTTACGCAAAGCCTCGCGTACCTTATTATATATATGGTCGCTGTCACCTACTACCATCAGTCGCTTCACTTCTGCGGCATTGGCTATAATCTGCAGTGAGTCGATGAAGAGATCGTCCTTGGTAACCATCTCCTCCACCTTCACACAGCTGATAAGAAACTCGCCCAACGGACCAGCGAAAGCCTTGCCGTCGAGGTCGTTGAACTTTCCTGGCAGGAAGTTGTCCATCTGCTGTCGATTCTTTTCATGAATCAGCACCACCTGAACATTCCTATCACCACTCACCTCTAGCTTCTCACCTCTATCAATGGGTCTCAGTCCGCCATCCAGCGCCACGCACTCCAACCACTGTGCCATATCGGCCTGTGGTATGCGGCGCTCCAGCATGCGCTCAAAGTTTACTATCATGTCAAATGCCACCTTGTCAACGTACTCGGCATCGACCAGTATTACGTGTTCACTCCACTTTGTGTCGTTCATACGTGCAAAGGTAAACAAAAAACTCAAGAAGAGAAAGAATAAAACGATAAAAAAACGTAAAAAACGTGGCCGGCAAATTTGGATAATTGAAATTTTCTTCGTACATTTGTACCCAACAAATATTGATACAAACTAAAAATCATTTACTATGAATAAGGAGGAGAATTTTGTAATTACCATCAGCCGCCAGTTCGGCACGGGTGGACACGAGATTGGAGCGGAGCTTGCACGTAGGCTCGGAGTAAAGTTGCTGGACAAGCAAATACTGAATGCGGTAGCTGGGCGCATCCATGCAGTAGAGGATGCCGTAGATAAAATCGAGACCCGCAATCCCTTGTGGCGCGACGATTTCACCAACTTCTATCGTACCTACATGTCTAACGCAGAGTATAATGGACAGGAGCACGATCAGACCAGTCGTGAGTTGTTCCGTGCACAGTGTGAGGCCATCCGCCAGATTGCGGAAGAAGAGTCGTGTGTCATTGTTGGACGTTGTGGTTTCGACATCTTTGCCAACCATCCTAACTGCCTGAAAATCTTCGTACACGCCAGTCTGGACAGTCGTAAGCGCCGCATTGCTGAGCGCTATGACATCAGCGAGTACGATGCTGCGGCCATGATTGTCGACAACGACTACAGTCGTGAACTCTACACCAAGACCTTCACAGGTCGCGACTGGACCGATGCCACCAACTACGACATCGCCCTCGATGTCCGCAAGTTTGGTGTCAATGGTGCCGTCGACTTCCTGATGAATTGCATAGAGTAAAAAGATTGCAATAAATGGGCTTATACGGTGATTTCGCCACTGCCGTAACAACGGTGGTGGCGATTGTCGTAGATGACGCAGAACTGGCCAGGGGCAACGCCGTGGATAGGCTGTGCGGCATGGACCAGATAGCGGCCATTGCCTTGAGACTCTAAGGTGGCAGGGATGAATTCGGGTGTGTGGCGAATCTTAATGGTCACTTCGTGAGGGGTGAGAGGTGAGGGGTGAGAGGTGAGAGGATAGTTAAAGCACTCCTCTAACGGTAGGGTTAGATGGTGGAAGTCTCGGATGGGGAAGTCCTGCTTGTAGGCCGTTTCTGGGTCGTAGCCGTGAGAAACGTAGATAATGTTCTGCTCAATGTCTTTCTTGACCACAAACCACGGACCGCCACCAAGTCCCATGCCTTTGCGCTGTCCAATGGTGTGGAACCAGTGGCCCTTGTGATGGCCGATGAGCTTGCCTGTCTCCAGCTCGACGACGTCGCCAGGCAACTCGCCCAAGTAGCGACGGAGGTAGTCGTTATAATTGATTTTGCCCAGAAAGCAGATGCCTTGCGAGTCTTTGCGCTTAGCGTTGACCAGATGCTCGCGCTCGGCAATCTCACGCACCTCATCCTTCATCATGTGGCCAATGGGGAAGAGGGCTTTCGCCAATTGCCAGTCGTAGATTTGTGCCAGGAAGTCGGTCTGGTCCTTCACAGGGTCAGGGCTGGTGCAAAGCCAGACCCTCTCTTTCTCCCCCTGTGTAGGGGGAGTATTTGTAGTCTCCCCTAAACAGGGGAGGTTGGCGGGGTCTCTCTCTGTGGTGGCATAGTGGCCTGTGGCGATGAGGTCGTAGTCGTGGCCTCGCTTTTCGTGGAAGGCACCGAACTTGATGAGACGGTTGCACATGACGTCTGGATTGGGGGTCAGTCCTGCGCGTACCTTATCCATAGTATATTGCGTCACCTGGTCCCAATACTCACGATGGCAGTCGATGACCTCCAACTTGCAACCGTACTTATGGCTGACAGCTGTCGCCATCTCCAAATCCTCCTCAGAAGAGCAGTCCCACTCCTCTTCCTCTTCTGGACCAATCTTGATATAGAAACAGTCGGGCTGCAGGCCCTGACGAACCAGCTCGTAGAGCACGACGCTGGAGTCGACACCGCCTGAGAGCAGCACGGCGATATGCTTATTCTCTAATTCCTTGATATTCATGGCTGCAAAGGTACGAATAATTTGACCACGGATGATACGGATGGCAGGGATTATTTCGTAAAAGTTGTTAAATAATAGCTTAATTTCATTGTCATTTCAGAAAAAGTACATATCTTTGCGATATCAAAATGATATCAAAACGGAAACAATTATCGACTTAAAACATTAACGATTATGGAGAACAAGGAATTTGCCTTCAAAGGCTTGGTATTGAATGGATTCTTGATGTTGTTTGTCAACATCGCTGTTCTGTTGGCCATCATTGCTGGATTCGGTATCAGCATCATGGATCTGAATGCTACCGATGGAGAGATGGGGGGATGGATGCTGGCAGGCTGTTTTATCCTGCTGATAGTGAATATCGCCATGTGGTGTGGCTTTATGATGCTGGAACCCAACGAAGCTCGTGCTCTGACGTGGTTTGGTAAGTATTCCGGCACGTTTGCTGAGGCTGGCTACTATTGGAGAAATCCGTTCTATGGCTCGAAGAAGCTGTCACTGCGTGCCCGTAACCTGGACGCTGAGCCTATCAAGGTGAACGACAAGGTGGGTAACCCCGTGATGATTGGTCTCGTGCTGGTCTGGAAGCTGAAGGATACCTATAAGGCACTCTTCGAGGTGGACACCCAGACGATGGCAACTGTTTCTCAGGGACAGTTGGGTGCCGATGTGAAGAGCATCATGAATGCCCTGGAGAAGTTTGTTCGCGTACAGAGCGATGCAGCCCTGCGCCAGGTGGCTGGTCAGTATGCCTACGACGATGAGGACGGTGGCAAGGGTGAGTTGACGCTGCGTTCAGGTAGTGAGGAAATCAATGAACTGCTGGAGCAGAAACTGGACGATCGTCTGGCATTGGCAGGCATCGAGGTTGTGGAGGCTCGCATCAACTACCTGGCCTACGCCCCAGAGATTGCTGCCGTTATGCTACGCCGTCAGCAGGCTTCGGCAATCATCACTGCCCGTGAGAAGATTGTTGAGGGTGCCGTATCGATGGTGAAGATGGCACTCGACAAGCTGTCGAAAGAAGAAGTGGTGGAGCTGGATGACGATAAAAAGGCCGCAATGGTCTCGAACCTGCTCGTAGTACTCTGCGGTGACGACTCCGCTCAGCCTGTGGTGAATACAGGAACGCTGAACCATTAAGATGCTAGATGGCTGATGTAAGATGTAATAAGTAACAATTGAAAGATAACGATGAAAAGATACGAATATAAAAAGGTGTATGTCCTGTGGGGCATGGAGCGTAAGTTGAACCAGTTAGGCTATGAAGGCTGGGAACTGGTGGCTGTGGACAACTGCGTGATGTTTCTGAAACGAGAATACAACGATTAATGGCCGACAAGGAGAAAAATACCAAGAGTTTTATTCTTCGCGTTGACGCTGAGACGATGAATGCGATAGAGGCTTGGGCTGCGGACGAGTTCCGCAGCACCAATGGCCAGCTACAGTGGATTATCACTGAGGCGTTGCGCAAGGCTAAACGATTACCTAAAAAGAGTAAAGGGGAATCGAAGAGTGAAGAGTGAAAATACCGCGAGGCTTAATAAGCTTCGCGGTATTTGTTTTCGTCCTTGTCGTCGAGCATGGAGAGGTACGACTGGTAACGGCTTTGCGCAATGTAGTGGTCTTCGACGGCTTTGAGTACTGCACAGCCCGGTTCGTGGGTGTGCGTACAGTCACTGAAGCGGCATTGCTTGGAGAATTCAAAGATTTCCTTGAAGTAGCTTGTCAGCTCTTCGCGCTCCATGTCGAAGGTGCCGAAACCCTTGATGCCTGGGGTGTCGATGAGCCAACTTTTAGAGGTGAGAGGTGAGTGGTGAGAGGTGAGAGGTGAGGGGTGAGTGGTGAGAGGAATCATCTCTGAGAATGTCGTGGTGTGCATGCCTGTCTGATGTGCCTCACTGATGTCTGCCACACGTTGGTTGGCATGAGGAACCAGTCTGTTGATGAGTGTCGACTTGCCTACGCCAGAGTTTCCACTAAGTAGTGTAATCTTGCCTTCAAGTAGCGGACGCAGTTCTTCTACACCTACTCCCGTTGTTGCAGAGATAGCCCTGCACTCATAGCCTATCGTCTCGTACAGGTTGATCATCATCTGCTGGTAGTGCAACTCGTCGTCGTTGAGCACGTCCACCTTATTAAATATAAGGATGACTGGCACGCGGTAGGCTTCGGCAGAGGCCAGGAAGCGGTCGATGAACGTTGTGCTGGTCTCCGGCTTCGAGACGGTGACGATGAGCAATGCTTGGTCGACATTTGCCGCGAGGATGTGGCTCTGTTTCGACAGGTTTATGCTTTTGCGGATGATGTAGTTGCGGCGATCGTCAATTTCCGTAATCCAGTTGCCTTCACCCACGGTGACGTGGTCGCCTACGGCCACAGGGTTCGTGGAGCGTATTCCTTTGATGCGGAAATTGCCCTTTACCTTACAATCAAGGAGCTGGCCATCGTCCGTGAGGACGGTGTACCAGCTACCAGTATTCTTAATGACGAGTCCTTTCAATTGTCAATTAAACTGTCATGATTTCCTTGTTCTTGGCATCCATCAGCTCGTCGAGCTTCTTGATGTACTTGTCGTGCAGTTTCTGCAGGTCGGCTTCGGCATCCTTCTCGTTGTCCTCAGAGAGACCGTCCTTGATGGCCTTCTTCAGTTTCTCCTTGATGTCGGCACGAACGTTGCGCACCTCTACCTTTGCCTTCTCAGCAATCTTGTTGCACTGCTTTACCAGATCGCGACGGCGCTCCTCGGTGGGCTGGGGGATACCCAGGCGGATAATCTCGCCATTGTTCTCTGGTGTAATGCCTACGTCAGAGTCCATGATGGCCTTCTCGATGTCGCGAATCTGCTTCTTGTCCCACGGCTTGATGGCAATGGTGCGTGCATCGGGTGTAGAGATGTTGGCAACTTGGTTCAGGGGTACTTTTGAACCATAAGATTCCACACGTACACCATCGAGGATGGCTACGTTGGCACGGCCTGCACGTACACGGCTCAGCTCCTCTTCCAGGAACATAGCAGCCATCTGCATGCGCTCTTCTGCCGCTGATAAAGTCTGTTTTACGTCAATCATATTTTTCTTGTTAGTGTGATATTTGGTACAAAGATACGAACTAAATTCGGAGTATGCAAGGCATTTTGAAAAAAAAGTTAGAAAAAATTTTGTAAAGTGCCATAAGTTTTATACCTTTGCCTACATAAACCTATGATTCTATTAGCCTAAGAATGATTCTACAAATGATAGAAATGTCGTTATGGAGCCTCAATCACTACGCGCTCGCACTGAGTGCCGTGTTGTTGGTGGTGATACTGGTTGTGGTACTCTACAATCGAGTATACATGAGACGTGCCAATGAGGCCAATGCCCGCCGCAAGGAGCAGAATGCCCATTTGGCACTGGTGTTGCAAGCCGGACGCTTACGTATCTGGAAGTATCTTCCTGCTACCCGCCACTACCTTTTCCTCTCTGAGGAAGGTACGATGGAGCAGCGTTATAACCCTATCGATTTCCAGCAGTTCTTCGAACGCGACGACTTCGAACGCTTGCGCACAGCCATCTTCGATATCTGTGAGGGCAAGCAGAACAGTGCCGTTCTTACGCTGGTCAGCAATGCCAAGGACGATGCTTTCCTGCGCCATTACGAGATGACTGTTTCTGTGGACCGTCGTGACAGTAGGGGTCGTGTGACCAGTATTCTCGGTATCCAGCACGATGTGACAGATGAGTATCGCCGTCTGGAAACTGTCAACCAGCTGTTGCTGCGCTACCATACGGTGTTCAGTACGTCGCTTGTTGATATGCTGTACTACGACAACAAAGGTGTCTTGCAGGATATTAATGAGCGCGCCTGCCAGGCCTTTGGCGTTCCTAACCGTGAGTATGTGCTGAACAACAAGTTCCTGCTGAAGAACAACCCCTTCTTTGCTGATGTCAGCCTTGAGATGATAGACAATACGCGAACCTCCTGTATTGTCGATTTCGGTGACTATACCGATCCTGTCTATCATATAGATGAGCTAGGTCTGACCGACAAGAAGATGTATTACGAGTCAACCATCAACCCCATCCGTGATGCCGACGGCAATCTGGAGGGTGTCTATATGGCAGGCCGTGATATTACGGAGATGGTAGTGTCGTACCGCAGACAAAAGGAGGGTGCTGAGAAATTGCGCAAGGTGAACGAAGACATCCGCCAGTATATCTCTAACATCAACTATGCCCTGCGCATCAGTGACATCCGCATGGTGAACTACTATCCGAAGTCGTTTACGCTGGAGATGTCCGACAACATCACCCAGTCGCAGATGAAGCTGTCGCAGTTGCGATGCATCCGTCTGGCAACGCCCCGTTTCCGCCGTACCGCGTCGAGCGTGTTGAACCGTATGGACCACTTGTCACCTTATAATATTCAGGTCAATATCGAGACGGAGATACGTGACAAGAAAGGCCGTCAGATATGGTTGCTGTTCAACCTGGTGCCCATGCTCGATGCTGATGGTAAGGTGGAGCGCTACTTCGGTATGTGTCGTAACATGACCGATATGGTGGAGACAGAGAACCGTTTGGCCGTAGAGACCAAGAAAGCCCAGGAGACCGAGTTGCTGAAGCAGTCGTTCCTCTCCAATATGAGCTACGAGATTCGTACCCCGTTGAACAATGTCGTAGGCTTTGCCGGACTGTTCAATACGCCGCATGATGAGGCCGATGAGCCCGCCTTCGTGGAACAGATTAAGACCAACTCCAACAATATGTTGACACTGGTCAACGACGTCATGCTGCTCTCCAGCCTTGACGCCAATATGGTGGAATACCGCAAGGACGACATCGACTTCGCACAGATCTTCGCCAGCTATTGTCAGATGGGGTGGAGCAATGCTAACCCACAAATCAAGACCATTATCGACAATCCTTACGAGAGTCTGGTGGTGAACATCGACATGGAGCATGTGGGCAAGGTTATCGAGAAACTCTGCTGGCTGTCGGCACTGACGTTGAAGGAAGGCTATGCCAAGGCTCGTTATGAATATCGTCGTGGCGAACTCCTGATTACCATCGAAGATACTGGCGACGGCATTCCAGAGGAAGGCATGGCCCATATCTTCGACCGTTTTGTACACAACATCGACAACCATCTGTTGGGTACCGGTCTCGATTTGCCTATCGTTCAGGCTATTGTCCGCCAGATGGGTGGCACCATTGAGATAGAGTCCAAGCTACACCAGGGCACTACCGCATGGGTTTCTATTCCCTGTGAGGCCAAGAACATTGAGAGACGTCGTGAAGAAATTACTGCAAACACTACAGAAAACATGCTACTATGACAATACTGACTATGACATACCTCCTGTTGCAATCTGCATCCTACCTTTCCTTATGGCCATATCTGCTTTTGGCAGTGATACTGTTTGTGCTGATTGTCGTACTGATACAAAACCGTGTTGTGCGCCGTCGTGTCAATGATAGCATTGCCTCGGCTACCTCCACCTACGAAATGATGGAGAAGGCGCTGAAAATCGTCGACAACGATGTTGTTATCTACGATATTCCTGGTAAGGTAATCCGCAGGCTGAGAGGCAACCTGCTTCCTACTCCTGAGATGAGGGCCGAGGAGTTTGCTCCTCATATCCATCCCGATGACGTGGAGCAAGTCCTTTCCACTGTTCGACAGATGGCACAAGGCAAGACGCAACAAGTAGAATACAGCTACCGTTGGCGCGTCAGTGAAGCTGGTGAGGAGCCCCGCTATTTCTATATCCGTAACAACAGCGTTGCAGAATATGCACCAGGCAGTTCGACGCCTACCAGTATCATCAGTGTGCTGGTTGATGAAACTGAGCAGCGCGAACATCAGGAAGAAGAAGAGGAGCTGGCCAAGCGCTATAAGAAGATTTTCGAGGACTCTATCATTGGCCTGTCGTTCTATTCTCCTGAGGGTTGGCTGATTGTCGCCAATAAAATGATGCGTGATATTTGCCATTTTGACAGTGATGAAGGAGACAGCTTCTTCTCGAAGATGAACCTGTTCGACATGGCTCCATTCAACGAGGTGCTCGACCGCTATCACCCCAATGAGTATCTGGCTTGTTCGCTGAGTGTCGTTCCTGAGCGCGAGATGTATATCTATCTGGAAATCGGTGTGCACCCCATCTACGATGAGGAAGGCAAGTTGATTTATATCTCTGTTGCTGCCCGTGACATTAGTGAGGAGCGTGAACTCTATATGCAGGCCAAGAGGAACGATGTGGAAATCCAGAAGGTCAACGAGTCCATACAAGTCTATGAGAGAGAGTTGCGCTATATGATGGAGACCTGTGGTTTGCAGGCTTGGCGCATCTCGCTGGATCGTGACATTATTGAGTTCTATAGTGGCTTGAGAGAAGTACAGCGACATTTCACGCTGAAGCAGTTACAGAGTATCTTCTATAGTCAGGAAGATGAGTTTGTGCGCAATCTGGATCATCCTGCCGAAGTGATTTCCAAACCGCTTAGCTATATGGGCCGCATGCATCCAATGGTGACCCAAAGGGATGTAGAGCCCCAGTGGGTACAGATTAACAGTATTCCTGAATACGACGAGCATGGCAATCTGAAAGGAGCCTTCGGCGTATGGCGTAACATCCACCAGCTGATGCAGAAACAAGAACAGCTGAAGCGCGAGACGGAGCGTGCCAATGACTCTGGTCGCATGAAGAGTGTCTTCATGGCTAATATGACCCACGAGATTCGTACGCCGCTGAATGCCATTGTAGGCTTCTCCGACGTACTGCCATTATTGACCACTCCAGAGGAGCGCCAGGAGATAATTCGTCTCATCATAGACAACTGCGATATGCTGCTCCGTTTGGTCAACGATATTCAGGATGCAGCATCGCTGGATGTCAGTGGCAGTGTGGATATTGCCCCCACTCGTACAGATTTCTCCAAGTTCTTCGACGAGCTCTGCGAACAGCTGCAACAGCGACTCCGTGAGCCTACTGTAGAGTTCATGAAGGAGAATCCTTATCCTACCTATATTACAATGGTGGACGAGATGCGTATCCGTCAGGTCTATACCAACTTCGTCACCAATGCGGTGAAGTACACCCATCAGGGACATATCAAGGTGGGTTATCGTAAGGAGTGGCGCGAGGAGAATGGCGAGAGCCGCGAAGGTCTCTTCCTCTTCTGCGAGGATACGGGTGACGGTGTTCCCAAGGAGGTGCAGGACAAGCTCTTCGAGCGTTTCTTCAAACTCAACGACTATATACAGGGTACCGGTCTGGGACTGTCTATCTGTAAGGCCATTGCCAATGCCTGTCAGGGCTTCATTGGCATGGAGTCTGAGGGACAGGGTCAAGGCTCTACCTTCTGGATGTGGATACCTTGTAACGAAATAAAAGCGTAAGAACTATCAACCATGAATAATCATTATCGATATCTGATGATTTTCCTCTGTCTGCTGGTGCTGTCGCCAATGCGTGCACAGTTGCCGAGTGACAGTGCGAGGGTCTTTGACCGAGAGCATCCGCTGGTGTATGAAGATGCTTGGGATCTCTGGCCTTATTCTTTCCTTAGTTCCAGCGGTGAGGCTGTGGGTTACAACATCGACCTCATCAGGCTTATCTGTGAGGAGCTTGATATTCCGTATGTCATCAAGCTGAAACCTACTAAGAAGGCTTTGGAGGACATCAGGAGCGGTGAGGCCGACCTGATGCTGGCGATGGATGCCGGCTATCATTCAGCGTATGGCCAGACGAGTAAGACCGTCGTCCAGATATTTACCCATAGCGTCTTGCATCGTAAGGGCGAGCCGCTTCGCATCAAGACAGAGGCCGATTTGGAGCATAACCGTTTCATTGTGCACGAAGGTAGCTTTGCTCACCACCTGATGAAAGAAAAAGGGTGGGAAGCGCAGGTCATCCCCTATGACGACATGCGTGAGGCTGTGCAGCATGTGTATAATACCCCCAACGAGCAGATTGTATGGAATACGCTGTCGCTGAAATGGTTGAAGCACACACTGCACTTCGATGATTTGGAACTGACACCTGTCAAGATGCAGCATGGTGAGTATAAGTTTATTTCCCAACAGCCCGTCCTGCTGAACCTTGTAGATGAGGTCTATGCACGTCTGGAAGCTGAAGACAAGTTGCAACCTCTCCAGAACAAGTGGTTCTACCCTGAGCGCAAAGACAGTGGCATCCCCATTTGGATATGGTTCGTCGTGGGTGCTATGATTCTGTTGCTGATTAGTGCTGTGGGCTATTATGCCCTTTACCGCTTCCGTGAAAAGAAGATGACCAATGCCATTCGTCGTAGCAATACCCGTCTGGCGCATATCCTCAGCACGTGGCAGGTGCACTTCTGGACGTTCAATGTGGAGAAGAAAACCGTTACCGTCTATAATGACAAAGGAGAGATAGAGGCTGACAACCAGCCTCCCACCATTTTCTTCAACCGTATGCAGGCGGAGGATGTCAAGCAACTCAGCAGTTCCCTGCTGCAGATAGCTGAAGGTAAGGTTGAGAAGAAGACAGTCGAGGTACAATCCCTTGATTCGCAGACAGGTGCTGTCCAGATCCTTTCTGTTGTCATGTCCGTCTTCCGACGCGACAAGAATGGTATTCCTACTGACATCATCGGCACCTATTCTGATGTTACAGAAGACCGTCAGCGCCAGCAACAGATTAAGGACACCATGTTGCGCTATCAGTCCATCTTCAACTCGGTTATGGTTGACACCGTCGTCTATGACAGTCATGGCTTTATGTACGACATGAACGAGAAAGCCAGCCTTGCTTTCCCTGGTGGCAAGGAGGGGGCGCTGAAGAATCGTGTCAACCTGCGCGATGTGCTGGGTAAAGACTTCTCACTCGACAACATGCAGCCCGTTTACCTTACACGCTTGTATGAATCGAATCGTGATGGTCGTGTGTTTAATTCAGAAATTCATAAGCACCAGATGTTCTATGAGTTACAGCTTATGCCCCTTCGCGACGAACAGGGACATCTGCTGGATGTCTTTGGTACGGGTCGCGATGTGACAGAGGTTGTGAAGTCCTATCAGCGCCTGCAGCATAATCTGGAATTGCAAGAGCGTGCCAATGAAGAGATGAACAACTACTTCCGCAACATCGACTACGTGTTGCAGAATGGTGGTGTGCGTATGGCCAAGTATTCGCCCGACTCGCATACCTTGTTAATATATAGTGGTGTGGGTCAAGAGCATAGCGAGTTGACTCAGACCCGCGCTTTGGCGCTTACGGCAGATGAATCGAAGCGTGATGCTCAGCGCATGCTCAACAGTATGGATAACCGTACCCTGCAGCCACAGAAGTCTTCTTTCAAGACGCTCATCCGTATTAAGCAAGGCATGCGACTCAGTGTGCTGATGTCGTTCATCCCAGTGTTGGACGAGCAGGGAAATGTCAAGGAGTACTTCGGCGCTTGTCGAGACATCAGTGAAATCAAGGCTACGGAGGAGAAACTGGCTCAGGAGTCTGCCAAAGCTCGAGAGGTAGAGACGGTGAAGAATGCCTTCCTGCGCAATATGAGCTACGAGATTCGTACACCGCTCAGCTCGGTTATCGGTTTTGCCGAACTCTTTGAGATGTCTCACGCTTCTGACGATGAGGCGCTGTTCATCGACCAGATTAAGAAGAACTCTGCCCACTTGCTGAAACTCATCAACGACATCTTGTTCCTCTCCAGGTTGGATGCCGGCATGATTGAGTTCAAGAGTAAACCCATCGACTTCGCTCAGTTCTTTGAGGCACGCTGTCAGTCCATCTGGTCGCGTGACCATCACGAGGGCGTGGACTTCGTCACGGATAATCCTTACCAGCAACTGGAAGTCGAAATCGACGATCAGAACGTTGGACTCGTTATCGACCAGATTATGGAGAATGCGACGACACATACCACCAAGGGTATGGTACGTGCCAGCTACGAATACACGGGCGAGGGTGTGGCTATGGCCTTCCAGGATACAGGTTGTGGTATTCCAGAAGACCGCATGAAGCAGATCTTCGAACGTTTCGTGTCTTCTGGTGGACATGGCACGGGTCTTGGTCTGGCTATCTGTCACGAGATTACTACCCAGATGGGTGGTAAAATCCGTATCAAGTCGGAGGTGGACAATGGTACTATCGTGTGGGTTAGCATACCGTGTAAGTGTACTGAAATAGTCAGGAAATAGAAGAGGGGAGGACGTAATATGAAAAAGAGCATAGCAATATATTTACTGTTTTACCTTTTGACCTTCTGGCCTTTGCAGCTTTCTGCCAAGGACTTCTATGGCTTTACTGACGAGCATCCGTTGATAGTGGCATGCGACTGGGACTTCCGTCCTTTTGAGTTCCTTGACAGCGAAGGCGAACCGGCAGGATATAACATTGAGGTACTTGATATCATTCTCGACCGTTTGGAGATACCCCATAAGTTCGTGATGCAGGAATGGCAGACGGCCAGTGACATGTTCCTTACCCATCAGGCAGACCTCATCCACGCACTCTCTGTCAATTACAAGACGCGTCCTTATATCCAGACCAAGAAGTACGTCAACTATTATAACATCCGTGCCGCCCGTCATGCAAATATGCCCCCCTTCAAGGGCTTCAACAAGGCAGACCCTAGCGCCAGAATAGGTCTTAAGAAGAACGATTATGCCGCCCTGCGCCTTAATGAACTTGACACTATTCCCTTCAATGTGCAGTATATGTCACCCAAGGAGGGACTCACCCGTGTCCATGCCCATCAGTGCGACTATTATGTCTGGGGACAGATTCCCTTAGAGAATAAAATCCAAGAGCTGGCGATTGACAGTCTGGTGCTCGACGAGGTACCCGATATGCCTCCTGGCGAATTGCGCATCATCGGTTACGAGTTGGATATCATTGATGCTATTGACGATCAATACACCCGTTTGGAACAGGCGGGTGACCTGCAACGCATCTACGACAAGTGGTTCCATCCTGAAATGGTCCACGACGACGCCTCTCCGCTGGCACCATACATCCTGATTGGTCTGGCTGTGGCAGGTATCTTGATCTTCATTGCCGGTCGTCTGCTCTCTGTGCGTGTCAGTGCCTCTGTGCGTCGCAACTCTGAGTTGAATAGCATCATGACGCAGGCGCTTGAGATGGACAACTATTACGTGCTGGAGTATGATGTGGTGCTTGGTCACGTCAGGAATAAGCATGGTAAGCTGTTGCGTGATTCAGGTATCTCCATTGAGGAACTGATTGAGCGTGTTGCCCCTGAAGAGCGTGAGCAGTTCCGCTCGCTTATCGATGGTATGAAGCGTGGCGAAACGGAGTCCTGGTTCCTACAGCGACGCTACAATAGCGGCACCAGTGACGAGCCTTGTTGGAGGACGTATATCGGTGGTGCCATCTTGGAACGTGAGAATGGTGTTCCGCGTTATATCGTGCATACCATTAAGGATATCACCAGTGAGATTGCAGAGGAACAGCGTACCAAGGAGCTGGCCGACAAGTATATGGCGGTGTTTGAAACCAACATGATGGCGATGTCGTTCCACGATGCCAACGGTTTCCTTATCAATATGAACCGTCGTATGCGTGAACTGCTGGAGATTACTGAGGAGCGTGAGGAGCATTTCCGCAAGACCTCGTTCCTGGAAGACCCGTTCCTGAGAGGATGTGTCGACCAAGGGCACTTCGACTCTTTACACGTCTGTGGACGAATAGTCTATCCAGAGTGGGGGCTCGACAAGTACATCGAGACGCGCATTGTTCCCGTCCAGGACGATACAGGTAATTTGGTTTACTACATCATTAGCTCTCGCGACATTACTGCCGAGCGCGACATGTATATGAAGCAACGTGAACACGAGCGCCGCCTCAAGGAAACCCACGAAGCCATCAATAACTATGAGAAACAGTTGCGCTATCTGTTGGAGGAAAGCAATATGTACGTGTGGACTTTCAACCAGTACGAGCATGCTATCCGCTTCACCCGTAGTCTGCGTCAGGCCGAATACTCCGTTTCGCTGGAGGAGTTTTGGGCTGGTATGGACGAAGGACAGCGCCCAGAGGCCGAGCGTGTGTTCCGTGAGTTGATTATGGGTGGCAAGCCCTTCAATGTCATCCATCAGTATAACTACACGCCTGTTACTGACCATCTGACGTGGTTTGCCATCAGTGGTATTCCTGTATTTGACGAGAATGGTCGTCCGAAGGAGTATTTCGGACTGGTGCGTGACATCACTGACCTCATGCTTGCCCAGAAGAAGCTCCGCGAGGAAACGGCACGTGCCGAGGACTCTGGTCGACTGAAGAGTGCCTTCTTGGCTAATATGACGCACGAGATACGTACACCGCTCAACGCCATTGTGGGCTTCAGCGACTTGCTACAGGTGGTCGATGGTGTCGACGAGCGCCGTGAGTTCATCCGTATCATTCGTAACAACTGCGACATGCTGCTCCGTCTCATCAACGACATCCTGGAGGCCAGCAGTATGGGACAGGCCATTGCCATCGAACCAGTGGCCATCGACCTGCCATCCGTCTTCGACGATATCTGTCAGACCTTGGAGCAGCGCGTCCAAGGCACTGGCGTAGAGTTCCAGAAGGATAATCCTTACTACATCCTGCCCATGGTGATGGATAAGGGACGCTTGCAACAGTTGCTCACCAATTTCGTCACTAATGCGGTGAAGTACACCCACGAGGGACATATCAAGGTGGGTTACCGTAAGGAGTCGCGCGAGATAGACCGTCAGCGCCATGAAGGTCTCTATTTCTATTGTGAGGACACGGGTGCCGGCATCCCCAAGGAGAAGCAGGCGTCAGTCTTCGAGCGCTTCGTCAAGCTCAACGACTTTGTACAGGGTACGGGCCTCGGCCTTGCCATCTGTAAGGGTATCGTCGACAAGTGTGGTGGTCGCATTGGTGTCACGTCCGAAGGTGAGGGTCACGGCTCTACCTTCTGGTTCTGGCTACCGCTTGAAGTCACCAAGAATCAATAACAACACAACTAAATACTTAACGCTTATGAAGATAGTCATACTTGACGGTTACTCAGCTAACCCTGGCGACTTGTCGTGGAAGGAACTTGAGGAGATGGGTGAGCTGACGGTCTATGAACGTACCAAGGCCAGTGAGACGGTAGCAAGGGCTGCCGATGCAGAGATTATCCTGACCAATAAGGTAGTCATCAACAGAGAGGTGATGGAACAACTGCCTCACCTGAAATATATTGGCGTGTTGGCAACGGGCTATAACGTGGTGGACGTCGAGGCGGCTCGTGAGCGTGGCATCGTCGTGACCAATGTGCCGGCTTATAGCACAGATAGCGTGGCACAGATGGTCTTTGCACATCTGCTGACCGTTACTAATCGCACGGAACACTATGCCATAGAAAACCGACAAGGACGCTGGACGAAGAATCCTGACTTCTGCTATTGGGACTTCCCACACATGGAACTGGCAGGAAAGACCTTCGGCATCGTAGGACTGGGCAATATCGGACAGAGTGTAGCCCGCATAGCAATAGCTTTCGGCATGAAGGTCAAGGCGTTCTCCACGAAGAGTGCTTCTGCACTTCGTATGCTGGGCATTGAGAAGGCCACTTTAGAAGAACTCCTGTCCACATCCGACGTCTTGTCTTTGCACTGTCCGCTGACTGACAGCACGCGCCATCTGATGAATCATGACACCCTGCGACAGATGAAGTCGTCGGCCATCCTTATCAATACAGGTCGAGGACCATTGGTTGACGACCAGGCTGTTGCTGAGGCACTGGCGGAAGGACGCTTGGCGGCCTTCTGTGCTGACGTGCTGACAGACGAACCACCCAAGGCTGACAACCCACTGCTCAGCCAGCCCCATGCTTTCATCACTCCTCACATCGCATGGGCGTCAACTGAGGCGCGTGTCCGATTGCTACAGGTTGCTATCGGCAATGTCCGTGCATTCCTGAACGGTAGCCCAGTAAACGTGGTCAACTGATTTCTATTACGTCCAGAACTCTTTCTCACCAGTCTGTGCCATCTCACCTTGGCACTTCGGACAGGTGTGCTTATCCCAAACTCTGATGTTATCACTGCCACACTGTAAACACAGACGGCCCACCTCGCTTCTGTAGGAAGGGGCCACATCGGCAATGATGCCACCTACCACAATATTCTGGATGGTCTTGCAATCAGGACACGACATCGCCGTAATCTCCTGACGAAAGAGTCCGCGTCCTTCGTACACCTCAGCCTCATAGCCGCACTGCCTACAGCGATATCTCAGTTTCCAAGCCATCCATCAAACAGTTTCTTCCATTACATATGCTTGGCGTCACTGAGATATTGGTTTTATGGTCAGATGACGCTCGTAGCGGGAGGGCTTGACCTGATAGCCAGGCAGGACGTAGCAGGCTGTGCAACCTACACCTGTCGTGTTGTAGTCGAGGTTCAGGGTAATACCGTCCTGCTGTTGGAGTTGGTAGGTATATACCGCCTTCGTCAGGTTGTCACTACTATAGTGATAGGCGTTGAAGTTGAACGGCTCGTCCATCGCGAAGCGCAGTCCCTGACCAGAGCCGTTGCTCATAGTGAGCCAACGGTTGTCGCAACGCAGGCCACAGTCCTGCGGAATGAGATAAGGCTCGAACATGTCGTCCACACGGTTCTCATAGACACCAATGGCGTAACCTGTCTTGCGGTCAGGATAGTTCTCCTCTGGGCCACGACCATACCACTTCACCTGCTGCATCTCGTCGCGGAGCGTCATAGTCAGTCCAATGCGTGGCAGTAATGAAGGCATCTGTCCTTCGGGCTCCAAAATATGGTGTAGGGCGATGGTGCCGTCGCCGTTGATGCGGTATTCATAGACCTCTGAGAAACCTGAATAGCGTAAACCGGTGATGTAGGCATCGAGCGTTGTGTTGACAGGAACTCCGAACTGCGAGAAGCAACGCACATTGATATACACCTGTCCGTCGGCCTCGAAGGCCTGGCAGGAGATGGGAATGCGGGTGGTGGCGTTTAGGTTGTTGCTATAGAACTCGTTGGCTATCTGTCCACCGTTCCAGGGCTTGCGGTTGTTGTAGGCGATGTTCCACTGATCCCAACCATCGACCTCAAGGGCCAGTGGTGCACGCCATACGTTCATCTGTAGTGGCGATTTGAGCAGTTCCTGTCCCTTCTGCTGGATGCTGAAGAGTTGGCCGTCAGGCGTGAATGAGTAGGAGAATCCGTCACCGCTGACCATGATGGTGTCGTTGTTACGATTCAGCACGGCCTTTCCGATGGTCTTGTCAGAAGGTACTGCCAACTGTCGCCAGGGGAGTTCCAGCTGATCCCAAGCCAAGACGTGACCCTTCTTCGCCCAGATCTCGTCAGCTTTCAGACTGCTGGTAATCATCAGGCGGTATTCGCATCCAGGTTTGAGCGTGGGACGCTTGTAGGGTAGGGTGACGACTTTCTTGGTCAATGGTGCGACGTCAGGACTGAGCGTTCCCTGCTGCAGACAGACGCCGTCCTCGTAAAGTTCCCATTTCATGTCGTAATAAGAAGTGTTGATGAAATGGTTCCTGTTCCATATCTCTACCGTACCGTTATCTGCACTCAGCAAAGTGCAGGATACGGGCTGGGCTGATTTCTTCATCTGATAGATCTCCGGCTGGACGGTTCTGTCGGGCCATATCGTGCCGTAGGTACGGGCGCCTATGCCGTAACTGAAATAGGTACCCTCCTGCTGCTCCGTTTCGAAGTCTAGGTTCAGCAACTGACCTGAGGCGTCGGCAATGACCACATTGTCCATCAGCGCATCGCAGATATACACCTGGGTGTCCTGTCCGTGGGTCTGCTCGTTGCGGCCTATGTTCACAGGGAAAGGTGCGTTGATGATGTTGCCCTGGGCCTCCATCTGGGCTACCTGCGCGTTGTCGATGAATACCGTCATCTGCTTGCCATCGTAGCGAGCTTCCACATGGTGCCATTTGTCCTCCCAGTCACCAGGTAGTGGAGCTGACAGTTCGTATTTGTGGTTTTCCGCAGACCTCCTGCCGAAGGGACGACCTTCGTTCTGTGTCCCCTCAGGAGCCTTGTCGGTGTTGATATAGAACACCAGCTGTTCCTTGCCCTTCTGCTCGATGCCAAACTGCCACTCGCCCTTGGTTACAAACGAGCCGCAAGAGCTGATGAGCTTGCGAGGACAGACATCGAAACTGATGGTCAGTGCATTGCCAGTGACCTCCAAGCAGTCGTCACGATAGACTTCCACCCACTCGTCGTGTCCGCTGAGGTCTATCACATGGTTCTTGCGGTTACGGGCATCAGTCACCAGCTTGGCATTGCCCATGATATGTGTCATCACCTGATGACCCGATTTGTCAGTGAGTCTGCGTGCAGGCTGGGTAAGACCAGGCGACACGAAGTCCCATACGGCACCGCCGATGCAGCGCTCATGGGTATATACGGCGCGCCACATCTCGTCGAACATACCGCCGCTGTTGCCGGCTACCGATATATACTCATCCATGAACGACGGGCGCACGTCACCGTCACCGTGTTTTCCCACCCTGAGGTCAAGAGCTAGGGCAGTAGGGTAGCGTGGACCGATGATATCCTCTGCGGGATGACTGTAGGCATTGCCGCCATACATCCACCAGCGGGTGTGGTCGTATTTGCGCCCTTCGGCAATCACCTCGCCGATGTTGGGCCCCTCACCGCTCTCGTTGCCAGCACTCCAGAACAGCACCGCAGGCTGGTTGCGGTCGCGTAGCACCATGCGGCGCACACGCTCCCTATACATCGGTATAAAACGCTTGTCGCCAGAAACCCATTCGGTGGCATGTGCCTCTACGCCAGCTTCGTCGATGATATACAGTCCATAGCGGGCGGCATATTCCAGATAGCGCGGTACGGGGGGATAGTGGCTGGTGCGCACACCGTTGAAGCCGAACTGTTTCAGAATGGTCATATCCTTCTTGATGAGTTCGTCGGTGACTGTATGGCCATTGTCTGGGTCTTGCATGTGTGAGCATTGTGCATTGACCTTCAGGGGCTTGCCATTCAGATAGAACACGTTGTCGCGCATTTCAGTCTCCTTGAAGCCTACGTCCTGACGGGCATCCTCAGCAGTGCTTTCCGACAGGCGCTTGCCTGTAGTGGCATCCACGAGGTACATCTTGAGCTCATACAGATTCGGCGTCTCGGCCGTCCATTTCAAGGGGTTGGAAATATGTTTGCGTATGTTCAGCGTCAACGTGCTACTGCCATTGGCGAACGTCGCCGTCTGACTTTCCAATCGCGCCACCTCCTGTCCGTTGGCACCAGTCAGTACGGCCTGAACCTTCAATGGTGTGCTCACAGGCTGTTCGTCATAGCTTCTGACAGTCACCTCAATGTTCAGGTCGGCATCGCGGTAGTCCTTGTCCAGGTCTGTCGTCACATACCAGTCGAACAGACGGGTCTTGGGCGTAGCATAGAGATATACATCGTCGAAGATGCCTGCCAGGCGCCAGTAGTCCTGTCCCTCCAGATAAAAGCCGTCGCTGTATTTTATCACTTTCATGGCCAGCGTGTTGCGACCTTTCTTCAGATAGCGCGTGATGTTGTACTCGGCAGGTTCCTGAGCGCCCTCGTTGTAGCCCACCTCCTGACCGTTGATCCACAGGAACGAGGCCGACGCCACCTTCTCGAAGCGTAGGAAGACCTCCTCGCCGTTCCAGTCAGACGGAATGGTGAACGTGGCGCGATAGGCTCCCGTGGGGTTGTAGTCACGCGGAGTCATTGGTGGGTTGGCCTTAAACGGTGCGGCCACATTGCGGAACAGCGGGTCGCCATAGCCTCTCATCTCCCAGTTTGACGGCACGTCGATGGTCGCCCACTTCGAGTCGGAGAATTTCTCCTCGAAGAAGTTGCCTGGTATGTCCTGAGGTGTATCGCCATAGAAGAACTTCCATTTTCCGTTGAGCAGGACGTGATGCCCTGGAATGTAGTATGCGCGGGCTTCCTCCTGCCCGTATTCGAACACGTCGAGGTTCTCGATGAAATGATACAGGTCGTCAAACTCTTTCTTCTCTGTCTGTGCCGATGTTGCCATCATGGCTGATACAAGCAGCACTGTCGTGAGTATCTTTTTCATATTTTAAATCAGTTAAGTTTATTTGCTTGTGCTATAGGTATGTACGCTCGAGCCTTGGGCAGAGGGAAGGTAATTGATGCCCCACCAACACATCTGCAGGAGGATGAACGAGACGATGAGCATCCAGAAGGCCAGCCGAGACCTACCCCCTTCCTTGTTGGAGGGGAGACTGTTGCGAAGTGACGTATGGCGATAGTGGACGTAAACCAGATAGGAGAGCCAAGTGATGGCGGCCCACGTTTCCTTAGGGTCCCACGACCAGTAGTGGCCCCAGGCTTCCTTCGCCCAGAGTGCGCCGAAGAGCATGCCGATGGTGAGGAAGGCAAGGCTTACATAGACGAGGTCGTCGGCCGATTTCCACCAGGCGATGACGACAGCTATGCCCAGCAGGGTGTATGCGAAGATATAGACAAATACGTGGGGCGCGAACCAGGGACTCTGCAGGGCAGGCACCAGCGTCTTGGTGTTGTAGCTGTCAAAGAAGAAGTAGGCAAATAGGGAGGCAAGGACGGCGAAGTATAAGTACCACCCAAGCTGCTTTTTCGTAGCTTTCCGCAATCGTCTCCACAATACCTCCAGCGTCATCAGCACCGCTCCTGCCAGCATCATATAGATGCCCGCATATACCCACGGCAACCACGGGTCGCTCACCAGTTCGAGTATCGAAATCTGGCTCTGTGCACCCCTCTGCGTGTCGTAGCCATATTGGTAAATCTTCCAGCCGTCCACCTCGCAGGGCTTGTTCACGTCGATGGTGGTCTCGATATTCTTGCCTGTCTTCGTCAATATCTGAATCTCCGAGGCAAAGCGTTTGGGCGAGCCATCGTCGTAGGTCTCCATGATGAACTTCTTCAGTTCGATGGCTATAGGCATCTCCTTGATGGCACCGCTCTGTTCCATAGCTCGCCATTCTGGCTCGCCGATAGCAGTAATCATCTTCACGCGCTGCATGTCGGCACAGCCTAACGTGGCAGTTGTGAGGGCAAGAAACAAGCCGAGGTGATTGAGGAAGAAAGGCACGTCGCGCTTTATCGACCCCTGCCCTTTGAATATCTGGCGTAATCTTCGATGGATGGTAAGTCCAAGGATGACTGCGATATAGACATAGATAAGCACAAACGGCCAGAACGATAGCATGTTGTTCAGCCATGTGCCATTAACCTGCTGTCGTGTCAGTCCCATGATGATGGTCAGCACCACAGCCCACACCATCGCTGGTATTGCAGCTGTGTTCGTCGTCATCCATTGGAAGGCATATACTTTCTTCCGCAAGTACACCATTGATGTTAACATCACCATAAAACCTGCCAGCACAATGCCGTTGACAGGCCACGCAAAGGCATCCCACACTACAGGGCCGACGCTCAACTGTAGCGCCAGTCCTGCAAAGATAAGGCCTCCTCCTATGAGGAAACCTTCTTTCATATTCCAGGGTTTATTCCACATCAGATTTCAAATAAAACTTAGTATTGTTCCTCGTGGTCGTAACGAGGCATGTGACGTATGGTCATTCTGTGGACTGCCGCCTGCGCCATAGCCTCGTAGGCACGCTCGCTGGGGTGCAGATGGTCGCCACTGTCGTAGCCCTCGGCAAAGGCCTTGGGATTGGTGTTGCTGCGTACGGCGGCGTCGAAGTCTATGCATCCGTCGAAGATGGGCGATGTGCGTAGCCACTCATTAAACTGCTGTCGCATGCAGTCGCGATCCTCGTTGTAGGTGCGCCATCCATAGATAGGCAGCAGGGTGCCGCTCCACACCCTCAGTCCCATGGCTTTGGCGGGCTTCACGTATATCTCCTCCACGCCACGTTCCATCTCCTCTACCGTGGGCAGGTCGCTCCATGGGCGGAAGGGGTTGACATCTTCGCCCACAGGGTGGATGATGTCGTTGATGCCGTGCTGGATAATCACATCAGTGGCTCCAGCAACGTTCATCTCGATGGGGAATCGCGTGGAGCCTTTCAGTCCGTAAGCCTGATAGGTGATGCAGTCGTACTGGCGCAGTATGCGCGTGCCGCTGACGGCTCGGCGGATGATGGCTACGTTAGATCCGAAGGCCAGTTGCGCCATGTAGTCGGGCCACGACTGGGCTGTAATCGAGTCGCCATAGCATACGATGGCGCGATTGTCGGCAGATGTCAGCACATCGATGGTGTTCAGGAAGTAGAACCAGTTGGTGTGTCGTGTCAGGTCCAGGGGCAACACGTCGGCCTCGGCAAAGTCGCCGTATGCATAGAATCCCTTCGACAGTGGACCTGTGATGAGCGTGCCACTGTTCATCTGTGTATAGTCGGCCATATACATGCTCACCTCGATGGTGTCGCCACGACTTACTGCGTGGCTGATAGCGTCGCTCTCAGTCTCCTTGCCAGGCATCAGCGTCACGCTGGTCTTGCCGTCGAAGGTAATCGGCGTATGGTCCACCAGTACCTTGTTGAGTGTCACAGGTTCTGTACCAGTAAGGTTCGAGAAACGGAATCTCAACTGACTACCGCTGAAAGGTATCCTTACTGGATACCGCAGGGTCAGGTTCTTGGCATAGATAGCCTCGCTACGGTTTGTTATCGATGTGGCATTGCCCCAGCAGGCCACCCATTTCGTGTTATTGTTGCTCATATCGTATATTTTTCGGCAATGATGGCAATATTTTGGTGCAAAGATACGAAATTATTATTCAAATATACGAAAAATAAGTAATTATTTGCTACCATTGCGCCCATTATGAAATATGGAATCATCGGCACAGGTGCCATTGGCGGATATTACGGAGCCAAATTGGCTCATGCAGGACAGGAAGTACATTTCCTGCTACATGGCCAACTATTCCTGTAAGGACGAGGCGCTGATGCAGGCTGTGGTGGATGAGTTCCGCGAGGCAGGCTGTCCTATGCCGAAACTGGAGATGCTGGAGACAGCGCTACGGTTCCTCGAGGCAGACGTTTAATATTCGTAGAGTTTAATATGTAGGATTTTCCATTCGCCGACGCCGATGCGGGCGTGACGCCCTTGATGGGTTTGATCACCGTTGTGACGTCGGAGGTATTGCATGGTGCCAGTAGCGTCGATGGCTACTTCATCAACGGAAAGGATACCAAGGCGTTTTCCATTGAACTTTAATCCTTGAACCTTGAACTTTGAACCTTCTCCGCCAGCCTCTGCAAAGCCGTCCTCGCCTAATGTCTTTTGCTGCTCTTGTTGCTTCTCGGTAGGCGTCTTGAAGTCGATGACTACGCCACTGCCTGCCAACAGGTAGTCGAACTTGCCGAGACGGATGAGCATAGCGCCGCCCTCAGGCCACGTAGAGCCGTCAGTGGCACGAGGGTCCCAGGGTAGGGTGAAGTAGTGGCGACAGGTCATCACCACGTTGTCATCATGGATGATGCGTTCGTGGTCGTTCTGGTCGAAGAGTAAGCCCCAGGACATTTTACTATTTAACCATTTACCATTTGACAATTGCTTCAACAGCCCATAGGCCTGTGTCACGGACTCCGTTTCCTTCTCGCTGGCCTGGTCGATGGCGAAGGGTGAGAAGCCCAAAGCCTGATGTTCGCCAAAGGCATAGAGGGCACGCACTCCGCTGTTCTCACAGCATCGGCTCTCAGGGATAAAGAGGCGGTTCTTCACTTTCCCACCATCCTGCGGACGTAAAGGCATCGCATACTGTGCACACCACGACTTGAAGCCAGTGTCGTAGATGTCAGGGGCCAGCAGGTCGATGCTCGGTGCCCCCTCGTGCCAGAAGTCGATGAGATGTGCCAACGGCCCTGCCGACGGATATTCGCCAGGACGACGCCCACGACTGTTCATCGCGGCATTCACGTAGAGCGGCATGTCGTGCTTCTCACGGGCAACCTTAGCCAGATGCTCCACATAGCGGGCATAGCTCAGTGCCATAAACTTCTCGTCGGCATACTCATCTGTGCCGTAACGCTCCGCCCAACGTTCCTTTTTATATGCCTTCTCAGCCAATGGCGAATGGTCGCGTGCCGATTCCAGCATACCAATCTCATTCTCTATCTGCATCATGACGACCACCTCGCGCTGTGGGTCGCGCTCACGGATATGCTGCATCAGTGCCGAGAACGCTTTCAGATCGGCCTGCAACACATTGTCGCTGAAGCACGAGGCAATCTCCATCTGTTTCCCCTCGGCAGTCATCGCCCGTGGGAACCGCTTCGTGTCCTGCTTGAACCATGCTGGCGTATAGCACGACATCGAGTTCTTCCACGCGCCGAACCATAGGAATACCACGTGCAACTGCTCCCGTCGTGCCACGTCGATGGTGCGGTCTATGAGTGTGAAGTCGAACTGCCCCTCCACAGGCTCCATCAGTTCCCAATACGCAGGCACAAGTACCGTGTTCAGTCCCAATGCCCGCATACGTGGCATCACCTTATCGATGTCCTCCACCGATGTTGCCGCCGAGTTGCTCAACTCACCAGCAAGGATAGGGTAGGGCAAACCCGATAGCCTGTCAACAGCCCATGCACTATACATCGTGACCAGTGCAATCAGGGAAATAATCAGTCTTTTCATATTCTGTAGCTTGTTTCTTAATACTTTCGTCGTATCCCGTCAATGCGGAGAAGGGTGCAAACTGGGCGGCACGGTTCCACATGGACATCTGCGGGTGGCGCTTCGAGACGTGATGGGGGAGTGTTCAGGCACCTTATCCACGCTATACTGCGAGACGTTTGAGTAGTTCGATGAGCACTTGCCAGATGTCCTCGATGGTCTTCAGTTCCACGCGTTCGCTGGTGGAATGCGGCTCTACGATGCGTGGGCCGATGCTGGCAATCTGAATGCCAGGATAGTGGGCGACAAAGAAGCCGGCCTCCAAGACGAAGTGCATGGCCACCATGCGTGGGCGCCAGCCCAGCACGTCGAGGAACGTGTCGGAGGTGAGCTGCAGGAATGCTGACTGTTGGTCTTCCTGCCAGGCAGGAGCTGACATCACGACTTCCGAAGTGGCACCTGCGGCCACGAAGGTGTCGGCAATCTCTTTGCTCAGCGCGGCCATATCGTCGTCGATGAAGCTACGCGTGTGGGTGGATACGAAGATGCAGTTGTCTTCCGTCACGATACGTCCCACGTTGTTTGATGTCTCTACCGTACCAGGCATCGCGTCGCTCATCTTCACCACGCCTTGCGGCACCTGTTCCAGACAACCCATGAGTGCCTCGAAGGCCTCTTTGGAAATCACGCTGTCCTGCCGTTCGCACTTCTCGATGCTGCATGTCATCTTCGGGTCGTCAGGGTACTCTTCGCGCAGCCATTCGTTCATCATCTCCTGCTGAGACTTGACAAACTCGCAGGCCTCGCCAGACGGCACACAAAGGATGATGTCTGCCGATGAGGCGATAGAGGCGTTGGCCTCGCCAAGGTTGATGGATGCCACGTCAAAGTCGTACTCGTTGTAGATGGCTGCAAGAATGGCCCACATGGCTACTACGGCGCTGCAACGTCCTTTGTTGATGTCTACGCCTGAGTGGCCACCCAGTCCGCCCTCGAAACGGATGCGATACCAGCGGCGCTTGCCGCCAGGAGCGGGCAATCGCTTCATGGGGATGCGATGGAACTGCAGGCAGGCACCTGCCGCACCCGTCGTGATGGTGTCATAATCCTCGGAGTCAAGGTTGATGACCTTGCGACCTCTGAGGAAGTCCTTGCTCAGCTGTGAGGCTCCTGACATGCCGTCCTCCTCGTTGGTGGTCGTAATGACCTCCAGCGGACCGTGTATCATCTCGTTGCTCTCCAGCACAGCAAGTGCCATCGACAGTCCGATGCCGTTGTCAGCACCCAGTGACGTGCCTCGAGCCTTCATCCATCCATTCTCTGTATAGGCATCGATAGGCGTGTGAAGCGGGTCGCTCATGCCCACGCAAACCATATCCATGTGGTTGAGCAGTACGACGGGCTCAGCACCCTCATAGCCTGGTGTGGCTGGCTTACTGATGACGACGCAGTTCTCCTTGTCGCGCTTATAGGGCAGATTCAGTCGTTCTGCAAACTGGCATAGATAGTCAGCAACTTGCTCTTCATGGTGTGAAGGGCGTGGAATCTGGTTCAGTTCCTTAAAGATCTGGAATACGCGTTCTATTGTAGTTTTCATAATTATTATTGTATCTTCTTAAATCTTGGTGCAAATATACGAAAAAAGCTTGAAAATTAGCAAGAAGCTGAAATTTTTTGTGATTTTTGTTTGTTTTTGGAGAAAATTTGTTATCTTTGTACTCAAAATCTAAAACGATTAGGGGAAAGCGAAGCCACGCGCGAATATTATAAAAAGTTGTGCCTCGAATACCACAGTCACTTCGACCCGGATTTTATGGAGTAAAAAAATTAGCAAAAGCACTTTCAAATGATGAATACAAGATTTAAAAAGAACGCCAAGATTTTTGATATCGGCATCACCGCCGTGGCGGGCATGGTGTCGGTGGCCGTGATGCTCTATGGTGTAGCGCACTTCGGATTGCAGGAGGCATGGCCCGAACTGGTACTCAACCTCTTTTACATCGCCTGTCTGGTGATGATATGGATGTATTTCTTCAACCGACTGGACACCCAGCGGTTCAACTACTGGTGCTCCGTCTCCGTGGGCATAACGGTGTTGCTGCGCGACATCCTCTTTGCGCCGCCCCTGGCCTATTATGCGCTGCACCTGTCGTGTCTCACGCTGTCAGTGTTGCTGCTCTGCACGCTCACCTTCTTCTATGCCCGAAAGAACTGGCAGAGCTATACCAAGCGAAACCTGTGGGCCATCTGCATCATCGACATGCTGATAGCTGCGCTCTACAACTACGACATCTATCTGGAGCCCTTCAGCGAATATACCAACTATATGCTGACGGAGATATGGATTCGTCCCACCATCACCTACGGCCTCGTAGCCTGTTTCGTAACGGAAAGATTAGATGACAGAGGGTAAGTGAGTAGCATTACCGTGTAAACCCCACAGGTTGACATTTAACGCCTCGGAGCTACTTCGAGGCGTTTTTCGTTCGTCTATTCCGCTCAAAAATACTTAAATAAATTTGGTGCTTCGCTCGATTTGCACTATCTTTGCATTCTAACAAGAATTAGAATGAAAATGAAACATATATCACTGTTATGGGTAGCTGTCTTGCTGATGTTTGGCGCCTTTGCTTTCCATGCGTTCATTCGGGAAGACGGCAGGCAGGAGCCCCAATATGAAGAAAGGAGTGAAAGATTTAAAGAATCAGCCTCTTGGACTACAATCCCCGACTCCGTCATCGAGCTGTGCATGCCAGCCCCACTAAAGACAACACCTGAAATTATTCTTCGCAAGAAGAGCTATGTCGTATCCTACAATCAAGGTACCAGGATGCCCAATTGGGTTGCTTGGCAGTTGACGGCTGAACATACCGATGGTGAACTGAAGCGTATGAACAACTTCCATGAGGAGGAGAATTGTCCACGCCCTAGAGCTACGCTGCAGGACTACAAAGGTAGCGGATGGTCACGAGGACACATGTGTCCGGCTGGTGACAACAAGTGGAGTCGCGACGCCATGTACGATTCATTCTCGCTGGTTAACGTCTGTCCACAGGATTCCAAGTTGAACAGTGGTGTGTGGAACAGCCTTGAGATGGACTGTCGACAATGGGCGCGTCAGTATGGCGAAGTTTATATCGTTTGTGGTCCAGTACTGATGAAACGCCAGCATGAAACCATAGGCCCTAATAAGGTCGTCGTTCCAGAAGCCTTCTTCAAGGTGGTGCTTTGCATGGTTGGCAAACCTAAAGCCTTCGGGGTTGTTGTTCGTAATAATGAGGGCACCAAGAAACGAGACCTCTACTATAATTCTGTCGACGATGTAGAACGCCTTACTGGTCTCGACTTCTTCCCCTCTCTGCCAGACGATATAGAAAAAGTTGTGGAGGCTGAGGTAAATATGGATGAATGGAGGTGACTACATGTGTAAAATTTTCCCATGAAAAAAAATGCATTTCTCAAATTGGTTATCTAACATTTCGAATGAGATGCGTATATACGCAAAATATTCGGAAATATGTTGGTGATTCAATTCTTTTTTCTTATCTTTGCATTCGAATTTGATGCGTAAATACGCAAAACGTTCGGAAGTATGAATAGAATTGAAAGGAATTATTATCTCAAGCAACTCATTGAGAAGCGTGACAATGGGCGGGTGAAGGTGGTTACTGGCATCCGCAGGTGTGGCAAGTCGGTACTGCTGTTCGACATTTATGGCGACTATCTGAAAGCAGATGGAGTAACTGATGAACAGCTGATTATGCTGAAACTGGATGTAGCGAGAAATGCCAGATATCGGAACCCATTGGAATTGGATAAGTATCTGAGGGAGCAAATTACTGATACTACAAAGCAATACTATGTGCTACTCGATGAAATTCAGGAGGTAAGTAACATTCCTAATCCATGGTTGAACGATGAAGATTCTACGATAGGATTTGTGGATATCCTATTGGGGCTGTTGGACTTGAAAAATGTGGATATCTATGTAACAGGCAGCAATTCGAAGATGCTCTCAACAGACGTGATGACTGAATTCAAGGATAGGGGGGACGAGATTCATGTAAACGCACTGATGTATAAGGAGTTTTATGCTTCGTATCAGGGAGACAAACGCCATGCATGGCAGGAGTTTGTGACATACGGAGGACTACCAAGGGTAATGGCATTGAAGACTGATAGGGAGAAAAGCCAGTACTTACAGAATCTAATCCAGAAGACCTACTTGACGGATGTGATTGAACGAAATCATATCCAGAAGGATATATCTGTGTTAGACGACCTGCTGAATATCGTGGCTAGCAGCATCGGGTCGCTAACAAATCCAAAGAAACTGGAGAACACGTTCGCTTCCGTGAAGCATACGAAGATAGATGATTCTACCATCAGCACCTACCTGGGCTATTTTGCAGAAGCTTATATTCTACGTAAGGTCGAACAATACGACATCAAGGGTAAGAAATATATCAACACACCGCAGAAATATTACTTGACCGATGTTGGCTTGCGCAATGCCCAACTAAACTTCCGTCAGCAGGAAGAAACTCACTTGATGGAGAATGTAATCTACAACGAGTTGTGCGCCAGAGGCTTTAACGTGGATGTAGGAGTGGTAGAATACAACTATAAAGATGAACAGGGCAAGAGCAAACGCACTAAACTGGAGGTAGACTTTGTGGTAAACCGAGGCAATCATCGCTGTTACATACAGTCGGCCTTTGCCATCCCTGACGAAGAGAAAAGACAGCAAGAAACCAATTCATTGCAGCGTACAGGTGATTCGTACAGAAAGATTGTCGTGGTGCGTGATCATATCGTGCCATGGTTTGACGAGAACGGCATCTACTACATCGGTCTGGAAGATTTCTGTCTGGAGTATATTGACGAGTTGGAGAGTTCCGGATTTTGACTTGCAACATTATTCATAACTAAAACGTTTTAAAGAAGTGACGATGTTCCTGGTACCTTGTCACCACGAAAAAGATCCTATATTTGCAGGCAATATGAAGCAAACAATTGATACATACAAACTGACGAGTATGGAAGAACCTTCTGACGAGATTCTTTCACAAATAATGCGTGAGGCAGCTGAGGACGCAAGGAAGTCGAATGAGGAGGCAACAGAGCGTTACTTTAATCAAATGCTGATGGAAGTGAGAAAAATAGCTGCGTTATGAGGCTCAGAAAACAGCAGCAATCTTTCTGATTTTCTCCAAACGTTTCAAGAATGACTTGTCTTGTTTGGCCTTCTGCATATTGTAATCAGCCTGAAGGCCAATCCAGATGGAGGCATTAGTGCCGAGAGCCGCCTCCAGCAGCAGAGCATACTCTGTTGTTACAGGACGCTTGCCGTTGAGAATCTCATTGAAAACAGTATAGGAAACGCCCATCTGCTTGGCGAGTTCTTTCTGAGTAATTCCCCTGGCAGCAATCTCGTCCTTGATCATCTCACCCGGATGTATCAGCATTGATGATGTCATATTGTTGGCAGTTGATAATTATGTCCGCAAAGGTAAATAATAGTATTGAGATTCGCAAATAATCGAACTGTTTTTTTTGATCCTAAAATCCGCAACTATCATCCAATACACGATTAAGGGTAGATTTATGAGTCGTTAGTAGCAGCTTTCAGTAAAAAGCAACAGCACAACATCAATATGTAGCCACCATCCCCTTACCCCAC
>Ga0256404_1002838_pt1 | contig 36981 bp, 27 predicted proteins | sample RumenRJG_01DNA_FD_185990 | JGI IMG/M metagenome (GOLD analysis project Ga0256404, IMG submission 185990) | Bovine rumen microbial communities from Lethbridge, Alberta, Canada - RJG_01 | ecosystem: Host-associated > Mammals > Digestive system > Stomach > Rumen | place: Canada: Alberta | collected...
CCGTTTCCGATTTCCTGGCATTTTTTACGACCCGCCAATGTTCGCATACGTTTCAGCATCGCCGCCTGAAAGAACTTCAGGAATGACCCTGGCTTACAAATATACTACATTTTAAAGTGGACTCAATAATATATGATAAAAGGAGAAACCCCGCTGGGGATTCCTCCTTTTCTTATAATGTGGTGATCGTGGGCGTCACAGTCCCCGGTATCTCAGCAATGCCGTGGCATCGGGCTGCTTCAGACCGGTGAAGTCGGTGAAGCGCTCCATGAGGTCCTGAGTGTTGCCGCGGCTCAACACCTTGGCGCGGAAGTCCTGTCCCACCTCGGGATTCAAGGCTCCACGCTTGGCAAAACAGTCGGCAATGTTGCAGGCCAGCACTTCGCTCCACAGGTAGCTGTAGTAGCCGGCAGCATAGCCTCCACCCCATACATGGTTGAAATAGGACGTGGAGTAGCGGGGCGGAATCTGTTCGTCGAGAAGCTTCACCTGGCTGAGCGCCTTGGTCTCGAAGGCTTGTGCCTCGCTGGCAGAAGGTACCTTGTTGGCGGGCAAGTTGTGCCAGGCCAAATCGAGACAAGTGGCAGCCAAGTTCTCGCCCAAGGCGTAGGCCGACTGGAAGTTGATGCTTTCAAGCATGCGCTTGCGCAGTGCCTCGGGCATGGGCTGATGCGTCTGCCAGTGACGGGCATAGTGGTCGAACACCTCGGGGATGGAGGCAAAGCTCTCGTTGAACTGTGAGGGCATCTCCACGAAGTCGCGCGTCACCGCCGTGCCGCTGAGCGTGTTGTAGAAGCAGTCGGAGAGCATACCGTGGAGAGCATGGCCAAACTCGTGGAACATCGTCGTCACCTCGTCCCAAGTGAGCAACGTAGGCTGTCCGGCAGGCGCCTTGGCAAAGTTGCAGACATTGTAGATGATGGGCAGCGTGCCACGGTCGCGACTCTGTTTCTGGAAAGCACTCATCCAGGCACCACCGCGCTTTGTGGGGCGACGATAATAGTCGGTATAGAAAAGAGCAAGTTGCTTGCCGTCCTTGTCGAGCACGTCAAACACCTTCATATCGCTTTGGTAGGTAGGCAGGTCGGTGCGCTGGCGGAAGCTGAGGCCGTAGACGCGGTGGGCGGCATAGAAGACACCCCGCTCCAGCACGCTGTCCAAGTTGAAGTAGGCCTTGACCTGGTCGTCGGAGAAGTTGTAGCGTTGGCTCTTCATCTGAGCCGAATAGTAGAAGCGGTCGTAGGGCTGCAGCTTGAAGTCGTTGCCTTCCTTCTGGCGGGCAAAGTCCTCGATCTCGCGGGTCTCAGCGTCGGCTTTGGGTCTGTAGGCGGCGATGAGGTTGTTGAGGAAGCTATAGACGTTGTCCGTATTCTTGGCCATGGTGTTGTCGAGCGAGTAGGCAGCATAGGTGTTGAAACCCAGCAGCTGAGCCTTTTCGGCCCTCAGCTTGGCCGTCTCGGCGGCAATGTCGAAGGTGGAAGCCCCCCGTGTGCCGTCGGCGCGATGGCGTGAGGCCTCCCAAACGCGCTGGCGCAGCTTGCGGTTGGAGAGGCTGGCCAGGATGGGCTGCTGCGTGGTGTTGGTGATGACGATGCAGTAGGGAGCCTTTCCGCCACGGCGCTGAGCGTCATTCTGGCATTGTGCCAGGTCGGCGTCGCTGAGTCCTGCCAATTCGTCCTTGCTGTCCACCCACACGGCAGCCTCGTTGGCCGCCTTGGGCAGAATGCTGCCAAACTGTTGCTGCAGGTCGGCAAGGCGCTTGTTGATCTCCATCATACGGGCCTTCTTGTCGGGGGAGAGCAGGGCACCCGAGCGCACAAACTGCTTATAGATCTCATCGAGCAGCTTCAGATCCTCACCTTTGAGACCACTGCGCTCATGATCGTAGACATACTTCACACGCTCGAAGAGCCGCTGGTTGAAGGTGATCTCGTTTTGCAGATCGGTGAGCAGAGGGATGACCTGCTTCTCGGCAGCCTCTATCTCGGGTGTGCCATCCGCCTCGGTGACGCAGAAGAAGACGTTCGACACGCGGTCGAGCAGCCGTCCGCAGTGCTCATAGGCCAGGATGGTGTTGGCAAAGGTGGGCTTCGCCTTGTTGTCGACGATCTTGGCAATTTCCTGTCGTTGCTGCCTGATACCTTCCTGGATAGCGGGAAGGTAGTGCTCGCTCTTGATCTTACTGAAGTCGGGCGCTCCGAAAGGCAGTGTGCTCGGAGTTAACAAAGGGTTCTGATTCATCTTGTTGTTGACTTTCATGTTGTCTGTTTTTGCGGCGACTGCCGCTGAGGCACAGGCCAGCACAAGGATAGCCAGGCCTTTTCTCATCAAAGAGTGTCGTTTCATAGAAATGGGTTTTTAGAGTTGTGATGTGTTGTCGGCAATGGGTGTTCGGCAGAAAGCCCCTGCTGACGAAGCCTTCCCCCGGTGGTTCATAAGGTCTCCGTGATGCTGTCGGGAGTCTTGCGGTGCTTCTCTGCATGCGGGCAGTCGGGTGCGATGTGGCCAATGGGCACAATGGCCACCGCCTCATAGCCTTGGCGAGGAAAGAGACGGGCCACGGCGTCGGGGTCGTAGTTGCACACCCAGCATGAGCCCAATCCCCGGTCGGCGGCCGCGAGGCAGAGATGCTCAACGGCGATGCCCAGGTCGATGTCGGCGTGACTCTTGTTGTCGGCAGGGCGCACCCAGCCCTCAGCGGTCGACTTCATGCAGAGCACGTAGAGGGGAGCCGTGGCAAACCAATCGCGTGCATAGCACTGGCGGATGCGTTCTTTTGCCTCTTCGGAACTGAGGATAAGGAAAAGCCAAGGCTGGCGGTTGCAGGCCGACGGGGCGAGGCGCACACAGTCCATGATGTAGTTGAGGTCGGCGGGGCTGACGGCCTCGGGGGTGAACTTGCGTGCGGAGAAACGGGTGAGTGATAATTCCTTGAATGTCATAATCGTGATTATTATTCGAAGGCAAAGATACACTTTTTCATGCATAATGCATAATGCATACTGCATAATTTTGGCAGCGCGAGCCTTTTTAATGCCTTGTGCATTATTTTTTTCTTTTTGTTGGAGATGGGGCAAGTGAGAATAAAGTTTTAATACGTTAAATAATGTGTTGAAATCAAACAACCAAGGCAGAAAGTGTGTAATTTTGCGGCCATTAAAAAAATATTCAAGGATAACAGACAAATTGCTTATTCATTATGGGAAAGCAAGTATTCCAAACCGATTCCCGTTCCCGCTGGACACACTTCAAATGGAGCCTGGGAGTCATCTTGACCATCATAGGACTGTTGGTTGTCGTTTCGGTAGTCATGTTTTTCATCGAACGCAATCCCAACCTGCCCTTCAAGGAAGACTTCCGCAGCGCACTGACCGCAGAGAAGCCCTTCATGAAAAACAATCGCATGTCGGAGGAGTATTCGGGCTTCCGCCGTTTCTTCATGGAAAAGAAGATTCACTCCAACGACGCCAGATGGTCACACGCCAAGACCGCGAAGATTCGCCGCTTCGGTGGTAACACCAACCGATATATCGCTTCGTGGAACGACCGAAAGGCTGGCATACGCGCAGCCTTCTACGTGAGTTGGGATCCCATGTCGTACGCATCACTGAAGGAAGGTGTACGCAGTCTGAACCTCGTGATGCCTGAGTGGTTCTTCATCAATCAAAAGGACCAAAGCCTCGAAGAGCACATCGACCCCAAGGGCTATCAACTGATGAAAAAGACCGGTGTGCCCGTGATGCCCGTTATCACCAATGCCTACAACGGCGAGTTCCGCTCCGTGGCTGTAGCGAAGCTGCTCCTCAATAAGCAGAAGCGGCAGCGACTCATTGCTCAGATGCTTCAGAGCTGTCAGCGCCATCACTTCATCGGTGTGAACCTCGACTTTGAGGAATTGCCGACCAGCAACAACGAGGCACTGACCACTTTTGTCAAGGATCTCTCGGAGGCCTTCCACCGCCACGGTCTGTACGTCTCGCAGGATATACAACCCGCCAACGAAGACTACGACGTGAAGGAACTGGCCAAATATGACGATTATCTGATGCTCATGGCCTACGACGAGCATTCCTCGGTGAGCGCTCCCGGTCCAGTGTCGTCGCAGCAGTGGATTGGCAAGTCGCTCGACGCTGTAGCCTCTCAGATTCCCGAACAGAAGATTATCCTCGGCATTGGTGCCTACGGCTACGACTGGACGCCCAAGGGCGACAACAACCAGAGCATCACCATCCACGACGCCATGTCGTTGGCTGCCGACTCCGATACCCCTATCAATTTCGATTCAGGCACATTCAGTCTCGACTTCTCCTACGACGATGAGAATAATGTTACCCATCAAGTCTATTTCAACGATGCCGCCACCAACTTCAACACCATGCGCTATGGCTGCGAATATGGCGTGGCCGGATTTGGCTTGTGGCGTCTGGGCAGTGAGGACCACCGGCTGTGGAAGTTCTATGGTCAGGATCTCGCCATGCCCCACGTAACCCACCTGCGCATTGGTGACTTAGAGACCATCGAGGGCGACAAGATCGCCAATTATGTTGGATCGGGTGAGGTGTTGGATGTCATCGGTACGCCTCGCGACGGCAGCGTGCACTTAGACATGGACAATGAGGATTTTCTCATTGCCAACGAAACCTACACCCGTATTCCCACGTCATATGAACTGGAGAAGCACGGTACGTGCGGTCCCAAAGAACTGGTGCTCACTTTCGACGACGGGCCCGACGCACGTTGGACCCCACAGGTGCTGCGCATTCTCAAGGATCACCATATTCATGCGGCTTTCTTCATGGTGGGACTGATGATGGAGAAGAATCTTCCCTTGGTGAAGAAAGTCTATGAAGACGGCAACCTCATCGGTGACCACACCTTCACCCATCACAATGTGGCCGAGAACTCCCCCCAGCGCACCTTCATGGAGCTCAGGCTGACGCGAATGCTCGTGGAGTGCATCACCGGGCGCAGTACGATCCTATTCCGTGCGCCCTACAATGCCGACAGCGACCCATCGGGTAACGATGAGATCGTGCCGCTTGTGGAGGCCAAAAAACAAAACTTCATGGATGTGGGTGAGTCTATCGATCCCGAGGACTGGCAACCCGGCGTGAAGGCGCAGACCATCTTTGAGAGAGTCATCAAAGGCGTGGAGCACGGCAATGGGCATATCATCCTGTTGCATGACGCCGGTGGTGAGACGCGAAAAGAAACCGTGAAAGCGTTACCGCTCATCATAGAATACTTGCAACAGAGAGGATACCGCTTCATCACTCTCGACCAATATTTGGGCAGAAGCAAGAGCCAGCTGATGCCCTCTGTGCCCAAGGGCAAGGAATACTATGCCATGCAGGCCAACCTCACGCTTGCCGAAGGACTATACGCAGCCGGCAATTTCATTACAGCCCTCTTCGTCATCTTCCTTGTGTTGGGTGGGGGAAGACTGGTGTTCATGTATGTACTTGTCGTGAAGGAGCGCAGGCAAGAGCGCAGGCTGGAGGCTGCGCTGCGCGATGTTCCCAGGCAGCAGCCGAAGGTGACCATTATCGTGCCTGCCTACAACGAGGAGGTGGATGCTGTGCCGTCGGTGAAGAACCTGCTCCATCAGGATTATCCCAACTTCGACATCGTGTTTGTTGATGACGGCAGCAAGGACAATACCTATGATAAGATGAAAGAAGCTTTCGGCACGAATGAAAAGATACATATCTATACTAAGCCCAATGGCGGCAAGGCTTCTGCGCTCAACTTCGGCATCGCCCATACCGACGCCGAGTTTGTAGTCTGCATCGATGCCGATACCAAGTTGAAGAGCAATGCTGTCTCGATGCTTATGCGCCACTTCTTTGCCGATAAGGAAGGACGCGTGGGAGCTGTAGCCGGCAGCGTGAAGGTGGGCAACCAGGTGAACATGCTCACCAAGTGGCAGGCCATAGAATACACCACGAGCCAAAACTTCGACCGCATGGCTTATGCCGCCATCAATGCCATCACGGTTGTGCCCGGGGCCATTGGCGCATTCCGCCGCAAGGCCATCATCGATGCCGGCGGACTCACCACCGACACCCTTGCCGAAGACTGCGACCTGACTATCCGCGTCAACAAGACCGGTTATAAGGTGGAGAACGAGAATGGTGCCATCGCCCTCACCGAAGCTCCCGAGAAGTTGGGACAATTTATCAAACAGCGCACACGCTGGTGCTTTGGCATCATGCAAACCTTCTGGAAAAACCGGGCGGCCATGTTCCGTCCCAAATACCGGGGACTGGGCATGTGGGCTTTGCCCAACATGCTGTTGTTCCAGTTCATCATTCCCACGTTCTCGCCGATTGCCGACGTGCTGATGGTGGTGGGACTGTTCTCGGGTAATGTCGCCAAGGTGTTGCTCTATTATGTGATCTTCCTGCTTGTCGATGCCAGCATTTCCATCATGGCCTACCTTCATGAACATGAGCGGCTGTGGGTGCTCTTCTGGATTATCCCCCAAAGGTTATGCTACCGTTGGATCATGTATGTCGTGCTCTTCAAGAGTTATCTCAAGGCCATCAAGGGTGAGCTGCAATCGTGGGGTGTTCTCAAGCGTACCGGCAGCGTAGGCGATGTCAAATAAGGCGGGAGACTTTCTTCCCTTGTCGATATTCGTCCATCACTCAGGACGACTGATATAGCCGGTCTTCAAAGGCAGCCAAGGCAGCTTTTGCACCTTCGCCCATGGCTATCATGATCTGCTTGAAGGGAGTGGTCGTCACATCGCCCGCGGCGTAGACGCCTTTTGCGGAAGTGCGGTTGCGGTCGTCGACAACAATTTCTCCACGAGGAGTCTGTTCCACAGCCCCCTTAAACACCTCACTGTTGGGCTTCAGACCGATCTGAAGAAACACGCCGTCGAGCGTCACGTGGCGTTGCTCCTCGCTGTGGAGGTCGCGCACTTCGATCCCTGTCAGTCGTGTGCCGTCGCCCTGGAGTCCGACCGTCTGACTGTTCAAGAAGATGTCGACATTGGGCAGGCCGCGCAGCTTCTGTTGCAATACGTCGTCGGCTTTCAGTTTGTCGGCAAACTCAAACACGGTGACGTGTCGGCAAATTCCCGCTAAGTCGATGGCTGCTTCAATGCCACTGTTGCCGCCACCGATGACCGCCACGTCCTTACCTTTATAAAAGGGTCCGTCGCAGTGAGGACAGAAATGGATGCCATGCCCGATATACTTCTCTTCTTCGGCCAATCCTAACCGTCGCCAGCCGGCACCCGTGGCGATAATCACCTGTGGAGCCGTGAAAGCTTCTCCGCCGCGCGTCTCCACACGCTTCGTCGGCCCTGTGAAATCTACAGCCGTGATGCGGCGGTTGGTATAGACGCCAATGGGATACTTGCTGAGGTGGGTTGAAAGGTCGGAAGCCAGTTGCGCCCCTGTGGTCATGGGAACGGATATGATATTTTCGATTCCAGTGGTATCGTTCACCTGTCCGCCGATGCGCTGAGCCACAAGAGCCACTTGTTGTCCCTTGCGGGCGGCATAGATGGCTGCTGCCGCACCGGCCGGACCACCGCCAAGCACCAGCAAGTCCGCGCTGTGCGTTTCGGCATGTTCTCCACTTGCCGCCTCTACTCCCATATGATCTTCCAATTCCTCGAGCAAACCGCCTAAGGTGCCACGCCCCACGTGAAGCAGCTCGTCGCCCAAATAAACAGCGGGCACGGCTTGGATATTGAGCTGCTCCACCTCATCCTGGCACACAGCACCGTCAATCGTCTCGTGGCTGATGGCTGGATTGAGAAGTGCCATGACGTTGAGCGCCTGTACAACATCGGGACAGTTGGTACAGGTCAACGACACGTAGGTCCTCAGACGGATGTCTCCCTTGAGGGCTTTGATGCGCTGGGTGAGAGTTGCGTCGGGCAGATTGCGCCCCTGTCCGTCGCCATTGAGTAGCACCAAGAGCAGCGAGGTGAACTCATGACCGTTGGGAATGCCACGAAACGAGATGCCCGTAGGCTCGCCATTGTGCAGCACGGAGAATCGGAAGCCGTTCCCATCGCGATATTCCACTGAGAGAAGCGGACTGCATGAGGCCACGTCTTCAACAAATTGAGAGTTGTCGGCAGCCTTGGCATCATTTGGGTTGCGCTCAACTATAAAGGTAAAAGGGGTGCTGAGATTGGCTAACACCCCTTTTACTTGATGGATTACCTGTTGATCGATCATTGGCTTAGAGTTTTCCTACGAGGTCGATACTGGGTTTGAGTGTTTCTTCACCCTCCTGCCATTTTGCCGGGCAAACCTCACCGTTGTGGCTGGCCACATACTGTGCAGCGTGCACCTTGCGCACCAGCTCGTCGGCGTTGCGGCCGATGCTGTTATCCTGAATCTCGGCCAACTTCACCAGTCCCTCGGGGTTGACCAGGAATGTGCCACGATAGGCCACGCCCTCGTCCTCCTTGTATACACCGAAACCACGTGAGAGCACGGCCAAAGGATCGGCAAGCATGGCATACTGCAACTTGGCGATGCGCTCGGATGTGTCGTGCCAAGCCTTGTGGACGAAGTGGCTGTCGGTGCTGACACCAAACACCTCTACTCCCATCGACTGCAACTCAGCATACTTGCTCTGGAGATCCTCCAACTCTGTGGGGCAGACAAAGGTGAAGTCGGCAGGATAGAAGAAGAAAAGTGCCCACTTGCCTTCGATGTCTTTGTTGCTGACGGTCTTGAAGCTGCCGTTCTGATAGGCCTGAACGGTGAACTCGGGTGCGTGACGATTGATGATTGATTCCATAATCTTATTTTTTTATTGTTAGTTTTACTTGTTGTGGGGTGATTTTTACGGCTGCAAAGGTAGCATGATCGTCCCGCACCGGCAACAGATAAAAACTATCAGGCGATAGGTTTTATCAATATCGTCCAACAAAAGGCTGAAAGTCAGCAGTGTATCCAACTGATGTTTTTTTTCATCATCGTTTCTTTGACACAGCAGATTTTTAAAAGAGCAACTACACATGCTATCCTTCTGCGACATCAGCGAGAGATTGATGGATAGAGTCTGGCCCTGACTTCGTCAATGCGTCACCCTGAATCTTGAATAAGTTTTTGGAAAATAGTCACATACAGACTTTGGCTCCCCATGGAGCTATGGTGCTGAGGTGATGGGGACAGCCTTACGAGCAAGCTCGTCGGCTGCCCCCATCACCTCAGCACCACCCCTACGGGGGACAAAGCCTGCCTGTGACGAAAATCGCTATCGCGTAAAATTGCGCAGAGCGCATAAAATATTCAGCACCCTCTAAATCTGCTCACAATTATTTTAGAAAGCCCTGATGGTCCCAATTGTCTGGGGACATATTGCATACAGCCAATAATGCCATAAACATATTGAATGAGGGACTGATGAAGATCAGGATCGAGGAGAGAACGAGAAATAGACAAATCATTCATGTAACGCGTTCTACTTTTACGTTTTACTTACAAACGACTATTCAGCCGCTTTATTTTATGCGCTATGCGCAATTTTATGCCTTGGCAATTTTCTTCATGTACAGGCTTTGACCCCGAAAGGGGTGAGTCTCAACCAGGGGGATAGCCGTCGAGCTTGCTCGTAAGGCTATCCCACTGGTTGAGACTCAGAGCTCCTCATGGAGCGTAAGCCTGTACATGATTTTCTTTTTTGTATCATCTGGAGATGGCAAGGCAATATGAGACAGGACAAAGACATTGACTGTCTGCCGGGCTGTTAAGGAGGGATATCATTCCATAATTCGTAATTGCGTCACCATCAATTGCTGAAATAAGCTTATAACTAACTGATAATCAATGATGACACTTCATCCAACCAAAGATGTGATGAGGTCAGGAAATAGCCATTACACATGCTATCCTTCTGCGACATCAGCGAGAGATTGATGGATAGAGTCTGGCTCGCAGATAACGCTAATTACGCAGATCTTGTTTTTCTAAAAGAGGAGAGGGGACATTGATGGAATCTGCGAGATCAGCGAAATCTGCGTGAAAATATCCACGCTGAATGTTTTTTCTCACGCTGATTACGCTGATTACGCAGATCTCAAGTGCATTCATGCACTATACATAATAGCATCCGAATAGAAAATCTGCGGCATCAGTGGAATCAGTGGGAGAGTTGTTAGGGGTGACGCATTGGCGAAGTCAGAAAAAATCCAGTGAACCATTTTTAGTGATCCGGATTTCATCCCTTGTGGAGGCTCTGAAATTCACCATGAATTCAACTTATTTTTTGTTTTTCTCGAATAAAATGATTACTTTTACAACAGATACGAATAAAGTAAAGATATGGAAGACAAAGAACACACAAAAAGTCCGTGGCCGGGACCTGCCGGACTGATACCGGTGACGAGTGGAAAAGCCGACGACTCCAACCTCATCAACCGACGCTTTCTCGACAGCATCACGGTGGAGATGCGCATCATCGACTCAGTGACTCCCGATTTGTCGAAGACACTCTTCGGCCGCAAATATGCTTCGCCCATCATGCTGCCGGCCTTCTCCCACTTGAACAAGGTGGGCAAGGACGGCCGGAAACCAATGAACGAATACGCCGAGGCCGCCAAAGCGTTGAACAGGCTGAACTGGGTAGGAATGGAACCGGACGAAGTCTATGACGGAATAGCTTCCGTAGGTGCTGATACGGTGCGCATCATCAAGCCTTTTGCCCACCACGAACTGATTCTTTCACAGATGGAGCACGCCCGCAAGATGGGTGCTGTCGCTGTTGGGATAGACATCGATCATGTGGTGGGCAAGGACGGCCGCTACGACATTGTCGACGGGATGCCCTTGGGACCAGTGATGTTGGACGACCTGAAAAAGTATGTAGCCTCCACCCACCTACCTTTTGTGGCGAAGGGAGTGCTCTCCGTGCAGGACGCCTTGAAATGCTTTGAGGCAGGCTGCAAGGCCATTGTGGTCTCCCACCATCACGGACGCCTGCCCTTTGCCGTGCCGCCCTTGAACCTGCTGCCCAAAATCAAGGAGGCCTTGAAAGGATCTGGCATGTTGATATTCGTGGATTGCGGTATCAATACGGGTTACGATGCCTACAAGGCTTTGGGCCTGGGCGCTGACGCCGTTGCCGTGGGGCGGGGCATTTTGGCTCCTCTGCTGAAAGAAGGGACGGCAGGCGTTGTGGAAAAACTGAAGCGCATGGACGAGGAACTGTCCGAACTGATGCTCTATACAGGTGTAAAAAATACAAGTGCCTTCGATCCCAGCATCCTGCATGGTGCGCAGGTGTAAATACAAGAAAGATTATCGGAACGGATCATTGGCACTTTCATGATTTTCGTTAACTTTGCACCAAATATCATCCTAAAAAATAAGAAACAACAATGTCAACACCACACAACAACGCACCCAAAGGGGCTTATGCAAAAACCGTACTCATGCCCGGCGACCCATTAAGGGCTCAATACGTAGCAGAGAACTTTCTGACCGATGTCAAACTCGTCAACTCTGTAAGAAACTGTTTGGGCTATACCGGCCGCTACAAAGGCGTGCCTGTCAGCATTCAAGCCAGTGGAATGGGGATGCCCAGCATCGGCATCTATTCCTACGAGCTCTACACAGAATACGACGTGGAGAACATCATCCGCATCGGTTCTGCCGGAAGTTACTCGCCACGTCTCAACATCCTTGATGTCGTGCTGGCCGACAGCGCCTACAGTGATTCGTCGTATGCGCTGACCCACAATGGTTACAAGGAAAAGGTAAATTATCCCAGCAAGGACTTGAACGATGCCATTCTGGCCAAGGGCGCGGCCCTGGGCATCAACGTAAAGACGTGCCGGGTACATTCTTCCGACGTGTTCTACAACGATCCCAACGGTGAGACTTTTGAGCAGATCGCCCAGCGTAGCGGTGGAGAATGCGTGGAAATGGAGAGCTTTGCCCTTTTCCACAATGCCAACTACCTGAACAAGAATGCCGCCTGCCTGCTGACCATTAGCGACTCCTTCGTCTCTACTCAAAAGCTCTCGGCCGAGGAGCGTCAGCAGTCGTTCCGCACAATGATGAAACTTGCACTCGAAACGGCCTGCGACTTGGACAAGTAGACATCCATGAGATTTTTTCCCACCGCTGTGCCCTAAATATCCATGAACCGATCATGAATCTAACAATGGATATTTGGGGCACAGCCCGTTATTGGCGTTATCTGCGGGCCTTACCCATTTATAATGGCTTCTGATCGGGTTTTTCAAATTCTTTTTCCGTATGTGAGCGGAATCCCCAACATTTTTATATCTTTGCACGCAGATTCTATATTCAATATGGGAAGAAACAAATACGCGAAGCAGGAGATCGAACAGATCAAAAAGCTCCTTCGACTCAAGAACTCGACCAATCGGAGCAAACAGAAACTCATTCGTCATGAACTGCGCGTGAACTTCGAGTTCAACATCTCGGATTTCAACGAGGCGGGCAAGGCTTTTGGTGAGGAGGACTTGGAACAGGCCATCAGGCGCGGTGCGATAGTCATCCTCGATGATGCTACCATTGAGGCTATGAAAGCCAAGCGTGCCCGTGACAAGGCGCGTGATGAGGCTGCACGGGAGGAGAAAGCCGTGGACAGCGGAGAGGCTACCGACTGGAAGGCTGCCATGAAGGAGTGGGAAGAATGGAAGAAGGAGGAACCGACCGACAATGGAATGGATTGATGCCGAAACAGCCAAGGCTACCCTAAACCGGTGGGGGAGTGGGGCAAGGCCTTTTTTCTTCCTCTCCGACTTCTCTGGCGACCGATTTCTGGTCTCTTTTGTCGACGAACTCGATCCCCGTGAGGTGGCCTTCATTTTCCCCGGTGGAAGAAATGTGGACGAAACTCCTGTTGATCCCACAGATTTTGTTTGGGAGCCTCATCCGCCCACACCAGAGGACTATCACCGAAGGTTTGACATCGTCCAACGGAACATGTTGGCGGGAAACAGCTACTTGGCCAATCTCACTTGTAGAATCCCCTTGACCACCAGCCTGTCCTTCAAGGAGGTCTTCTTTCGCAGCAAAGCCCGTTATCGGTTGCTGCTCCATGATTCGTTTGTCTGTTTTTCGCCCGAGATCTTTGTCAAGATGGATCATGGCCAGATCAGAAGTTTCCCCATGAAAGGTACCATCAGCTGCGATGTGCCACAAGCTGAGGCTACGCTGATGGCCGACGAGAAGGAGGCCGCCGAACATGCCACGATTGTCGACTTGATACGCAACGACTTGAGCCAGGTGGCCAGCCATGTTCACGTGGCCCGCTACCGTTATGTGGAACGGCTGCACACCAACTGCGGGGATATTCTTCAGACCAGTTCTGAAATCGTGGGTGACCTGCCCGACGACTATCGCCATCATATTGGCGATATCTTGATGGCACAGCTTCCCGCCGGTTCCATCACAGGGGCTCCAAAGCCTAAGACGGTGGAGATCATCCGTGAAGCCGAAGGCTACGACAGAGGATTTTATACAGGGGTGGCCGGAGTTTGCGCCGATGGAGAGTTGGACAGTTGCGTGTTGATCCGCTTCATCGATAAGGAAAAGGGGCAACTCTACTTTAAGGCTGGTGGGGGCATCACGGCCAAAAGCGATTGGAAAAAAGAATATCAAGAAATTATCGAAAAAACTTATGTACCCTTTCGTTGAGACTATTCGGGTAGAGAAGAGCATTGTTTGCAACTTGCCCTATCATCAGCAACGGTTGGAGAGAACGATGGACAATTTTTTCCCCTCAGCTCCCAAACCGATATTAGCGGCTGCCTTGTCAGCGATGCAATGGCCTGCCGATACGATATGGAAAGTCCATATCGAATACGACGGCGAAGGAATTGGGCTGATACGCAGGGAGGCGTATCATAGGCGGAATATAAGGTCGTTGCGGCTTGTCACTTGTGACGATATTGATTATTCGTATAAAAGTGCTGACCGCAGCCAACTCTCCCGACTCCTCCTTCAGAAAGGCGACGCCGACGAGATTATCATTGTTAAAAATGGCCGTCTTACCGATACCTCTTATTCCAATATCGCCCTCTTCGATGGCAACAGATGGGTGACGCCTGCCCATCCGCTCTTGAAGGGCACCATGCGCCAGTCGCTCATCGACAAAGGATTGTTGGAAGAAAAAGACATCATGGCCGAAGACTTCCCCAAATATCTTGAGGTCAGACTCATCAATGCCATGATGCCTTTGTAATGCATAATGCATAATTGTCATGCGGAGCGATAATAATGCATTGCATTAATCAGGGTCGCGCGAGCCAAAAATTATGCATTATGAATTGGTTAGAGCGCAGCTTCAACTTGTTTCTCCACTTCTTTCATATCCACAACAGGCTCGAAGCGTGCGATGACCTGACCGTCGCGATTGATGAGAAACTTCGTGAAGTTCCACTGGATATCGTCTTTCTTTCGGGGCTCGGGATTGGCCTCATTGTAGAGCTTCTCCATCACGGCTGCCAGTTTCTCATCGTACCCACCTAAGCAGGGCTTCTCACTCTTCAGCCATGTGTAGAGGGGCAACTCGTTGGCACCATTGACGTCGCTCTTCTTGAACTGGGGGAAGTCGGCACCAAACTTGACGGTGCAGAACTCCTTGATTTCCTCGTCTGAGCCGGGAGCCTGATGACCAAACTGGTTGCAGGGGATATCGAGGATCTCCAAACCCTTGCTCTGCAATTTGTGATACATGGCTTCCAAATCTTCATACTGAGGTGTGAAACCACAACCTGTGGCGGTGTTGACGATGAGCAGCACCTTGCCCTTATACTGTTCCAGACTCACTTCGTTGCCTTGCTTGTCCTTAAGGCTGAAATCATAAACCGTCTTCATTTTTCTTTCTGTGTTTTGTGCCATGCTGGTCATAGTAAGAATGAGCAACATAGCTGTCATTAATTGTTTTATCATTATCATCACAAAGATAAATCAAACATCGCAGACAACAAACAAAAGGCCCGTCTATTTATAATGAATTAACGATTCAACCTGTGGCGGGCAACCAAAATTTTGCATCATGTGTTATGCACTGTGCATTATTTTTTTTACCTTTGTGGCATCAAATCCAAAAACCGATGAACAGAACCAAACTAAAAATGATGGCCAGCCTCTTGATGATGATGCTGTGCTCCATCAGTCTGCAAGCACAGGATGCCTTCAACTGGCCCTACAAAATTGAGAATGCAACCATTGTCACCGAAGTCCCGCAACGCCCTGCCGGACAACAGAACGCTCTAAACCTCACTACGCCTAAACTAAAAGTCGTGCGCGTGGGATTCGTGGGTCTGGGCATGCGGGGGCCCGGAGCTGTGGAGCGGTGGACCTACATCAATGGTACGCAGACCATGGCCCTATGCGACTATGAGAAAGATCGTGCTGAGGCCTGCAACGAGATTCTGCGCAAGGCCAGTTTGCCTGCAGCCGACATCTACTACGGCGAGGAGGGCTACAAGAAACTTTGCGAGCGCAATGACATCGATTTGGTGTATATTGCCACCGACTGGCTCCACCACTTCCCCGTGGCCAAGTATGCCTTGGAGCATGGTAAGAATGTGGCCATAGAAGTGCCTTCAGCCATGAATCTCCACGAGATATGGGCACTCATCAACCTTGCAGAGGCCAAGCGCCTCCATTGTATGATGCTCGAGAACTGCTGCTACGACTTCTTCGAACTCAACTCGCTCAATATGGCACAGCATGGTGTGTTTGGCGAGGTGGAATATGTCTCCGGTGCCTACCGCCACGATCTCTCGCCCTTCTGGGATGCCTACTGGAAGAAGGATGCCAACGACAAGTTGGGATGGCGCTTGGACTACAATCAGAAGTATCGTGGTGACGTTTATGCCACCCATGGACTTGGTCCTATCGCCCAGGTGCTCGACATCCACCGTGGCGACCGCATGGAGACGCTTGTGGCCATGGACACCAAGTCGATCAACGGAAAGGCATGGGTGGAGAAAATGTCGGGACAGAAGTGCGAACAGTTTGCCAACGGCGACCACACCGTGACCCTTATCCGCACGGCGAACGGCAAGATGATCGAGGTGCAGCACAACACCATGACACCCGAACCCTACAACCGTATGTACCAGTTGGTGGGTACAAAGGGATTTGCCAACAAATATCCTGTGGAGGGCTACGCGCTCTCGGGCGCAGAGATGAAGGCTGCCGGTGTGACCCCATCAGCCGATGATCTCTCGGGTCATGCCTATATGCCCGAAGCCGATAAGGATGCCTTGGTGAAGAAATATGAGAGTCCCATCGTGGCCAAATATGAGGCGAAGGCCAAGCAGGTGGGCGGCCATGGTGGCATGGACTTCATCATGGACAGCCGTCTGGTCTACTGTCTGCAGCACGGACTGCCTTTAGATATCGATGTCTACGACTTGGCTGAGTGGTGCTGTCTGGCAGAGCTTGGCTCGCTCTCGATGAACTACGGCAACATGCCCGTAGAGGTTCCCGACTTCACACGGGGCTACTGGAACGTGCAGCACGGCTACCGTCATGCCTTTGCCTCACCCGAAGAAGAGGCCCTGGTGGATGCAGAGTCGGCCGCCTTCACCCAAAAACTGAAGGAAAAAGGCGCCAAATACTGGAGCAAGAAAGACAAGCAGAAGAAATAATCCCCCGACTTCTTGGCTGATATGGCCTGAAAATCATGTTGATTAGAGAAAGCCGCAGAAGATGCACGTCATTTTCTGCGGCTTTCTATTTTTTCGATCAGAGTCTTTGCCATGCTTACCACACCGGGGTAGACATATCTGTGGACATTTATTTGGCTGATGGTGGCAGCCCGCAAGTGAGTTCCCGCGGGGAGGCATATGGGGGCTGGCGGGGAGGCATATGGGGGCCGACGGGGAGGCATATGGGAGCTCGCATGAATACACAGTTTTTGGGGAATGAACGACCCTCTTAAGGCGAATGATGAACCTATAAAGTGACAACGAGGCTGAATTCCAATGGTGGAATCCAGCCTCGTTGTCTTGGCAGGCGATCAGTGCTTGATCAGTTTCGTGTTTTTTATCGCCCCGTCAGCGTAGGTCTCCTCATACACAGGATCGTAGACTGTACAGGGTGTCACTCCCATAAAGTAGAGATGAGACTTGTAATAGCTGTTAGCTCCTAAATATTGTCCCGAGGGAAAGTTGACGGTGTTGCCCTGCCGTGTGCCTACCACGCAGCTGTTGGTGTTGGCGTAGATATTGGAGAGATAGACTTTGTCGCCGCTGAATCCAACCTTGGCCACTAAGGTGTCGGCCGTGCCATCGTCGATTCCCTATCTATACGCTGGGCAGAGAGATAGACAGGCGCACAGGGCACATCCTTTCCGGATAGAAGCCTGACCAGGAGATCAACGGCCTTATTGGCAATACCTTCAGCGTCCTGCTCCACAGCCGTAATCTTCGGATAAACCATTTTACAGAGGTTTGTTCCCGAGAGACAAGCCACAAGAATGTCTTGCGGAATTCTCTTTCCCCGTTGCTGGATAATACTTTTCGCCCCCAACAACGACATCTCCGTGAAAGCATGAACGCCATCAAAAGCGACGCCGCTGTCAAGCAAGGCAAGGGCTGTCATCTCACCGTCACGGAAACTCACACCACCTTCCACAACCAATTCTGTCCGATAGGGAATATGCCATTTGGCAAGTGCATCACGGTAGCCATTCAACCTGTCCACGGAATTGCTGATTCCCGCAGGTCCACGCATATGTACAATCCGGGTACAACCCTGTCTGATAAGTTCCTCAGCAAGAAAGAAAGAGGAATTGTAGTCGTCGCTAAGAACCTGAGGGACTCCGATGCCATCGACATGACGGTCGAACAACACCAAAGGCAGCCCCCGCGCTATCAGCGACTCATAGAAAGTTTTGTTTGTAGCTCCGTCACAGACGCTGAGCAAGATACCGTCTACATGATTGTCTATCATCATGTTCAGATTATCCAGCTCGTCCCTGGCATTTTCGTTGCTCTGTGCAAAGACGACACGGTAGCCTAACGTCTTCAGCCGAGCCTGCGCCGTCTCAATCACCTTCGGATAGAAAGACGTCTCTATCTCGGGAATAACGATCCCAATGACATGGGTACTTCTCGAGCGCAGATTGGCTGCTGAGAGATTGGGACGAAACCCCATCTCCATCGCCGTGCGCTGGACAAGGTCGCGAGTCTCCTCGCTGACATTCATGAAATCACCGTGCAATGCCCGTGATACAGTAGACTTGGAGAGATTCAAAGCCTTGGCGATATCTGAAATGGTAACATATCTCATGATGCGCTTAAAAATAGATTGATGTTGCAAAGTTACGATATTTAATGGTTCTGCAAAACATTTGGAAGAATTAAATGAAACAGCAGCATTCTCCGCAACCGATTGCGCTTATCGCAATCGGTTGCGGGAACGGTTGCGGAAAAAGTGTGATGATTTTCTTTTTCACCATGCATAAAAGGAGATAACTTTGCATCAGAAATCAAAAACTAAACCAAGAAACCAATATGAAAAATAGTTCACCATCAGGACGCCTTCCCTTGCTGAGCAAGTTTGCCTATGGCATGGGAGATGTAGGTTGCAATTTCAGCTGGATGTTTGTCGGCAACTTTCTCATGATTTTCTATACCGATGCCTTTGGTATCAGCATGGGTGCCGTATCGGTACTGATGCTTGTCAGTCGTTTCTGGGACGCCATCAACGATCCTGTCATCGGCGAGCTCAGCGACCGCACCCATACACGCTGGGGCCGGTTCCGCCCTTGGCTGCTTATAGCGTCTCCTCTGACGGCCTTTGTTCTGGTGTTGACCTTCTGGGCGCATCCTGAATGGAGCAATACGGCTAAAATCATCTATATGTCAGTAACCTACTGCGTCCTCGTTTTAGGATATACTTGTGTGAACATTCCTTATGGCACGCTATGTGGTGCCATGACACAGAATATCGATGAGCGGGCTCAAATCAATACCTTTCGCTCTGTCAGTGCCATGACAGCCATCGGCATCATCAATATTATCACGATCCCTCTCATTCATTTCTTCGGCGGTGATGATATCAAAACCGGGTTTCTGCTTGTTGCCATCCTCTATGGCTGTATCTTCGCCGCCTGCCATATCTTCTGTTTCGCCAATACGAAAGAGGTCGTGGCAATACCCAAGAAACAGAAAATTCCTGTACGCACTCAGCTGAGTGCAGCCAGACAGAACGCTCCGTATCTGCTCGCACTGGCCGGACAGCTGCTCTTCGGAATCATCAACTACGGCCGCAATGCTGACCTGGTGTATTATTTTAAATATGTAGAAGGTGATTCCAACCTTTTCTCCACCTATTCGCTCGCCATCATCATCCCCTCAATCATCGGGGCGGCAAGCTTTGTATGGGTCTTCGAGAAACTTAACAATAAGGGATGGGCAGCAGCCTTCTTTTCTTTCTGCACGGGTATAGCCACATTCATGCTCTATTTCTTTAGTCCCAACTCCTCACCGGTGATGTTCTACCTCTTCGCCATACTGACCCAGTTCTTCTTCTCCGGATTCAATACCGCCATCTATGCCATCATCCCCGACTGCGTGGAGTACGGCGAGTGGAAGACAGGTATCCGCAACGATGGCTTCCAATATGCTTTTGTGTCGCTCGGCAACAAGATTGGCATGGCAATAGGCACAGCGTTACTGGCATGGGCTATTGCCGACGCAGGATATGTCGCCAACACCGTGCAGAACCAGGAGGTCCTCAATATTATCCATCACTGTTTCAGCACAATTCCCGGCGTACTATGGGTTCTCACTGGATTTGTATTGCTTTTCTACAGGCTCAACCGCAAGACGTACGATAAGATCTTCAGTGAACTGCAACAGAGAAAGAATCACGAATAGATAATAACATCTAATTATTAAAACATAACACTATGGAAGGAAACATGAAAGTTGCCGTTATGCTCGGCATTGGTAAAATGGGCTTTACAACACGTCCTATTCCTCAGCCCAAAGACGATGAAGTACTCGTCAAACTTGAATACGTGGGCATCTGTGGCTCCGACATCCACTATTATGAGCACGGGGCTATCGGCGACTATGTCGTCAAGCCACCCTTTGTTCTCGGTCATGAACCCGGCGGCACTGTCGTTGAGGTGGGAAAGAACGTACGCCATCTGAAAGTTGGTGACCGTGTGGCCTTGGAGCCAGGCAAGACCTGTGGCCATTGCGAGGCCTGCCGTACCGGAAACTATAACCTCTGCAATGATGTCATCTTCTTCGCCACGCCGCCTGTTGACGGTGTCTTTCAAGAGTATGTCGCCCATGAGGCAGACCTCTGCTTCAAGCTCCCCGACAATGTCGACACGATGGAAGGCGCGCTCATAGAACCCTTGGCCGTCGGCTTCCATGCTGCCAACCAGGGCGGAGCACACATCGGTCAGACGGCGGTAGTCTTCGGTGCCGGGTGCATAGGATTGATGTCGATGATGGCCCTCAAGGCCGAGGGCGTCGGCAGGGTATATGTCGTCGATGTCATGGACAAGCGTTTAGAGAAGGCAAGTGAGCTGGGGGCAACAGTTGTCATCAACTCCAAGAAGGAAAACGTGCTGGACCGTATCAATGCGCTCACCGACGGCCGGGGGGTAGACCTCTGCATAGAGACCAGTGGACAGGAGATATGCACCCGCCAGGCTGTCGACATCTCACGCAAAGGTGCCACCATCGTCTTTGTCGGCTATCCGGCTTCGGGAGAAGAGACACTGCCCGTCAGTAAGATTCTCGACAAGGAACTGACTTTCAAGAGCGTGTTCCGCTACCGACACATCTATCCCATGGCCATCGAGGCTGTTGCCACAGGGAAGGTTAACGTGAAAGGCGTCGTGACTAATATTTTCGACTTCGACGACATCCAAAACGCAATGGACCGCAGTGTCAACGACAAGGCTGACATCGTGAAGTCGGTAGTGAAAATTTCATAGAAATATTGGTAATATCGTAACCAAAATAGGGACTACGGGGATATACCGCAGTCCCTATTAGCTATAAAATAGACTATTAAATCATAAAAACGGTTCACCTTTCGCATTTGTTGGGGGAAAAGAATTATCTTTGTACTTACGAACTAAATAAGTTCGCATCAATAAATTCACCTTAATGAATATAGTTTATGATTAAGATTTATGGCATGCCCACCTGTCCCTATTGCGCTTATGTCGACGAGCAGGTCAAGGGCGACAAGCGATTCAAAGTCATCGATATCGGTGAGAACGTGAGATATATGGGAGCCTTCATGCGGCTTCGCGACAAGAGCGCTGCGTTCGACCATTCCAAGGAGATTGGCGACATCGGTATCCCCGCCTTCGTCTTAGAGGACGGTACCGTTACCCTCAAGCCAGAAGACGTTGGTCTGAAAGAGTACGACCCCAACGAGGGCGGACCATCTTGCAGTATCGATGGGAAAGGATGCTAAGAACAATTAAACAAAAGTAGAAAAGTCAGGAGATACCTCCCGCGGCCGCGAAAAACATGCTTCGCTGTCGCGGGACATTCGTTTTACAACCACGGGACAATCGTGACTTCTGGCACAAGACAGGTACATCACAGCGTATTTGAGCAGATTTCGTAAACGCACGCTATAACAAGGATCGTTAATGCGAATGCGTCAACCGCCTGTACTGATCGGGCGTCCGTTCGCGATGCCCATGATAAAACCTTTCATCCCCAAAAAGGTCCAGCCCTGGCTGTATCTGCTGTGCGCTGTCATCTTCCAGATGGTGAATACCGTCTATATGGGCTCCATGCAGCAGATGGTGGGCGGCCTGGGGATTATGCGGGAAGATGTGTCCTTCATCTTCCTCTGCGGTGTGGTGGGCGTGGCCATGCCTTTCCAGCATTTCTTCATGGGACTGACGATCGCCGGTTTCGTGAGAAACGGACTGGTCAGTGCCATCGGCGGCGGTCTCTACGGCTTCTCGCTGCGCCGCCATGTCGCCGACAACCTCGTCAGCGGTCTGCCCTTCACCGTGTTCGACAGCATGCTCATGGCCATCAAACAGCTCTATGGCGTCACCTGCCTGATAGGCTGTGCCTTCATGCTCTTGCTCATGCTTTGGCATGTGCAGCCGGTACGCAGCACCCTCAAGCGACTGCCCTACTGGAACACCATCGGCAGAGCCATGAGAAAGGAATTGGGAAAAGACTAAGACATCTTCTCTCTGTTTTTACGAAAAGGGGAGGAGCCGACATTGGGCAACCATGTATTAGCATAGCATAAAGATAAAATCCTGTGTAACCTGATTGAGTTACATGGGATTTTTTGTATTTTTGCAACAAAAATAGCAAGACTCAAACCATGACGAAAGAACAGGAACGCGCAGAGCTCCATAAGACGATATGGAGAATCGCCAACGACTTGCGGGGAAGTGTCGACGGCTGGGACTTCAAGAGCTACGTCCTCGGCATGCTCTTCTACCGCTTCATCTCGGAGAATATCACCCAACGAGCCAACGCACTCGTCGAGGCTGCCGAGGGCGGGACCTTCGACTATACCCGTATGGCTGACGACGAGGCCGACGTGGCGCGTTCGCAGATGGTCAGCGAGATAGGCTATTTCATCCTGCCCTCGGAGCTCTTCACGAACGTGCAGCAGCGTGCGGCGCAGGACGAGAACCTCAACATCACGCTGGGCAATATCTTCGCCCATATCGAGAACTCCGCCAACGGCAGTGACTCTGAGCAGGACATCAAAGGCCTCTTCTCTGATGTCGACACCAACAGCCCGAAGCTCGGCAACACCGTGGCGCAGCGCAATGAGAAGTTAGTGAAGATCCTCAATGCCATCGCCGACCTCAACCTCGGCAGTGCCTTCGACCAGACGGTCAACGATACCTTTGGCGATGCCTACGAGTTCCTGATGACGATGTATGCCAGCAATGCGGGGAAGAGCGGCGGTGAGTTCTTCACGCCCCAGGAGGTGAGCCGTCTGTTGGCGAAGATTGCCATCGGCGACAAGGCGAAGATAAGGAAAGCCTACGATCCCGCCTGCGGCTCCGGCTCGCTGCTGCTGCAGTTTAAGAAGATCATGGGCGACGACTGTCCGCCGCTCTATGGTCAGGAGATCAACCCCACGACCTATAACCTCTGCCGCATCAACATGTTCCTGCACGGCATGGGCTTCGACAAGTTCGACATCCAGCTCGGCGACACCCTCACCGACCCCAGGCACTGGGACTATGAGCCTTTCGACGCCATCGTGTCCAATCCCCCGTACAGCATCAGGTGGGCGGGGAAGTCGAATCCCATCCTCATCAACGACGAGCGGTTTGCTCCTGCCGGGGTCCTGGCGCCGGAGAGCAAGGCCGACCTGGCCTTCACCATGCACATGCTCTCGTGGCTCGCCACCGACGGCACGGCGGCCATCGTAGAGTTTCCCGGCGTGCTCTACCGTGGGGGTGCCGAGCAGAAGATCAGAAGCTATCTGATACGCAACAACTTTGTCGACACCGTCATCCAGTTGCCCGACAACCTGTTCTTCGGGGTCTCCATCGCCACCTGCATCATCGTACTGAAGAAGAGTAAGACCGATGCCAACATCCTCTTCATCGACGCCTCCAAGGAGTTTGTCCATGAGGGCAACAAGAACAAGCTCTCCGACGACAACATCCGCCATATCTACGACGCGTGGCACCGCCGTGAGGACGTGGCGCACTTCGCCCGCCTCGTCAGCAACGACGACATCCTCGCCAACGATGCCAACATCAGCGTGTCGTCCTACGTCGAGCCCGAGGACACCACGGAGAAGGTCGATATCAACGAGCTCAACCAGCGCATCGCCGACATCGTGGCGAAGGAGAACGCGCTGCGCACAGAGATAGACAAGATTGTTGCTGAACTTCAAGAAGCGTAAAGATGAATACAATCAAACAACTCATAGAGAAATACTGCCTGGAAGGGGTGGAGTATAAGAAGCTAATAGATGTTGCTAATGTACTTTACGGCTTTCCTTTCGTCTCCAAACTATTTACAGATGATAGCTCTTTCATTCCTTTGATAAGAATTAGAGATGTATTATCTGGCAAAGCAAGTACTTATTATGAAGGACAATATGACGTTCAATATATAATCAAAAGAGGAGATATTCTTATCGGGATGGATGGAAACTTCAACTTATCTAAGTGGAATGATAGGGATGGAATTCTTAATCAACGCGTCGTAAAGATTAACTCCAAAGATGATAATATTGTATTGAATGGATTCCTCTTTCATCTATTAGGACCTGTCTTTAAAGATATAGAGAAAACAATTACTGGCTCTACGGTAAAGCATCTTTCAGCAAAAAGCATTAATTCTATTTCAATCCCTATACCTCCCATCTCTGTTCAGCGTGAGATTGTTCGCATCCTTGACAACTTTACTTCGTTAGAAGCTGAATTAGAAGCTGAGCTGGAAGCAAGACGTAAGCAATACGAGTATTACCGCGACCAGCTGCTGAGCTTCAAACATCTAAGTGGGGGGGGCAAGAATGAAGTAGAATGGAAGACGCTGGGAGAAGTGGCAGAAATTGTAGGTGGACGAGATTATAAACAATTTAATCATGGCAATATACCTGTCTATGGTTCTGGTGGAATAATGACGTATATTGATACATATGCCTATGATAGACCAACCGTATTATTGCCAAGAAAGGGTTCTATTTCCAATGTGTTTTACACGGATATGCCTTTCTGGAATGTTGATACTATTTTCTATACTATCATACATAATGAATTATTACCCAAGTTCTTCTATTACTATATGTGCAATTATCATATAGAAAGACTGAACACGAGCAATGCTGCAAGGCCGGCTTTAACTCGAACGGTATTAAACAATATACCCATTCCCGTCCCCCCACTTTCCGAGCAACGCCGTATCGTCTCCATCCTCGACCGCTTCGAGTCCTTGGTGAACGACATCACCACCGGCCTGCCTGCAGAGATAGCAGCACGGCATCAGCAATACGAGTATTACCGTGACCAATTGCTGAGCTTCAAACGAAAGTAATGACTATCTTTTGCCTTTTTAAGCAACCTTACTTAAAAATGTCACTATGCGTTCCTGTGGATGCAAGCATTTCTTGAAAGATCGCTTGAAAAGAAAAGACCAGAATATCTTACGGTGTATTTCATTCCGTAAGGCTTTTCATGAGTGTATGGATGTCGTTGGTTTCAAACAACTCATCCTCATGAGCAGCCTTGATGGCAGCGTCAAGATGATTGATGGGTTGGCGAACCTGCTCTTTTGCTCGCCAGCCAAAACGTTTCACCAATGAACGGAACAAAGCACGGTCATTGGATGGAATATCTAATATGTATGTAGAATTTAGCGTTTCCATATCTTCTATCTCCTTTCTCTTTGCAAATCTACGAATTTATTGGGTATCTGTCAAATGTTTCCTCGCTTTTCTTTTTGCCGTTTGCGGAAACCTTGCTATATTTGCAACAAACGTAACAAGCAACATCTATGAGCAATGATTTCCTTGACCAGCGCGGTGACTACCATTCTCTGATTGCTTTCAAGAAAGCGGAATGCATCTACGATATCACGTACCATTTCGCCCATCGCTTTCTCAAGATTGGCGACCGGACGATAGATCAGATGGTTCAGGCCGCACGCTCAGGCAAGCAGAATCTCGCCGAAGGATATATCGACGGCGTGACTTCCATGGAGATGATGATTAAGCTCATCAACGTCAACCGTGGCAGCCTTCACGAGCTATGCCTCGACTACGAGGATTATCTCCGTGTGCGCAACCTCCAGCAGTGGAGCTACGATGATCCGCGCTGCCGCCAGACACGCGCTTTCTGCCGCACCCACCTCGACTCTGCTGTCTATAGGGAGCAGATACCAAGTAGGAGTGACGAGACCATCGCCAATATCGCCATTACGCTCATCCACCAGGAAGATGTCCTCCTGAAGGGATACATCGAATGGCTCAAGCGGAAATTCCTCGCCAATGGCGGTTTCAAGGAACAGATGTACCGAGCAAGAACACAATATAGAGGATATGGGGGATATGGGGTGAATGGGATGAATGGGGAAAATAGGGCTTATGGGGCGAATGGGGTGAAGAAGTCTCCATCCTCCCCACAGCCCCCATCGACCCCTCAGCCCCCACAACCATCAACCACACAGCCCCCACAACCATCTTCCCCACAGTCCCCACAATCACCATGCCCACCAACAAAATAGTTATAGAAAATCCCAAGTCCACCGTCGTCGCCAACTACCAGGCTGGGGCGCGGACAGAGACGCAATACCAGAGCGAGGCCGCGCTGGAGAAAGCCTTTATCCGACTGCTGCAAGACCAGGCCTACGACTATCTGCCGCTGCACACCGAGCATGAACTCATCAGCAACCTGCGCAGGCAGATGGAAGCGCTCAACGACATCTCCTTTACCGACACGGAGTGGAAGCGCTTCTATACCGCCATCCTTGCCAACCAGAACAACGGCATCGTGGAGAAGACCCGGCTCATCCAGGAGGATAACGTGCAGACCTTTCTCTTCGACAACGGCGAACAGAAAAACCTCCGCATCTTTGACAGGAAAAATGTCCACAACAACCACCTACAGGTCATCAACCAATACACCCCCGAGGGTGGGGCGCGGGACAACCGCTACGATGTGACGATTCTCGTCAATGGCCTCCCGCTCGTCCACGTGGAGCTGAAGCGGCGGGGCGTGCCCATCCGCGAGGCCTTCAACCAGATCAACCGCTACCAGCGCGAGTCGTTCTGGAGTGGCACCGGCCTCTTCCAGTACGTGCAGATCTTTGTCATCTCCAACGGCACCGAGACGAAATACTACAGCAACACCACCCGCTTTGCCCATGTCAGGCAGAACGGCGGCAAGCAAAAGCCGGGACAGGGCAGGCACACCAGCAACTCCTTTGAGTTCACGTCGTGGTGGGCTGACGAGCAGAATGTGCCCATCACCGACCTGATGGATTTCACCAAGACCTTCTTTGCCAAGCACACCCTCCTCAACATCATCGCCAAATACTGTGTCTTCACCAGCGAACAGCTGCTGATGGTCATGCGCCCTTACCAGATCTGCGCTACGGAGAAGATCATCAACCGCATCATCATCGCCCACAACTACCATTGGGAAGGCAGCCTCCAGGCGGGCGGATATATCTGGCACACCACGGGCTCGGGCAAGACGCTGACCTCCTTCAAGACGGCACGGCTGGCCACGCAGCTCGACTTCATCGACAAGGTGGTGTTTGTCGTAGATCGCAAGGACCTGGACTACCAGACGATGAAAGAGTATGACCGCTTCGAGAAAGGCGCCGCCAACAGCAACACCAGCTCCAACATCCTGCGCCGACAGTTGGCAAGCAGCGACCCGCAGAAGAAGCTCGTCATCACGACGATACAGAAACTGGCATCGATGTTGAAAAACAAGGCCTATGAGGAGGTGGTGAAAGCCATCACCCAGAAGCAGATGGTCTTCATCTTCGACGAGTGCCACCGCTCACAATTCGGCGACATGCACACCCTCATCACGCGGAAGTTTAAGCGATATTACATCTTTGGCTTCACCGGTACCCCTATCTTCGCGCAGAACGCCGGCACGGGCGGCAACCCCAAGCTCAAGACGACGGCACAGGCCTTCGGCGACAAGCTGCACAGCTATACCATCGTGGATGCCATCCGCGACCGCAACGTGCTGCCCTTCCGCGTGGAGTATATCTCCACCATGAAGGAAAAGAAAGATATCGAGAACGAGGAGGTGTGGAGCATCGACACCGACAACGCCCTCAAAGACCCGCGGCGCATACGCCTCGTCACCGAATATATCATCCATCATTTCAACCAAAAGACCAAGCGCAACGACCGCAGCTTTGCGTTCAACAAACTCATGAATGTCAGTGAGGTGGCAGCCGTGAAGCGGCAAGGCAGAGCGGAGGAGCAGAAGCAGATCGTGCGTCTGGCGGGCTTCAACTCCATCTTTGCCGTGGCGAGTATCGAGTATGCCAAGCTTTACTACAATGAGTTTAAGCGTCAGAACAGCGGACTGAAGGTGGCGACCATCTTCAGCTATGGTGTCAACGACGCTGACGACGGCACCGGCATGGTGGACGAGAACAACGAGGATACCGACGGCATGCTGCCCGTGGACCGCGACTTCTTGGAGAAGGCTATCCAGGACTACAACGTGATGTTTGGCACCAACTACGACACCTCTGCCGACAAGTTCCAGAACTACTACAAGGATGTGTCGCTCAGGATGAAGAACCGCGAGATAGACCTTCTCATCGTCGTCAACATGTTCCTCACTGGCTTTGATGCCACCACGCTCAACACGCTGTGGGTGGACAAGAACCTGCGGATGCACGGACTCTTGCAGGCTTACAGCCGCACGAACCGCATCCTCAACTCCATCAAGACGTTTGGCAACATCGTCTGCTTCCGAAACCTCGAGAAAGCCACCAACGACGCCATCGCCCTCTTCGGCAACAAAGACGCTTGCGGTCTTGTGCTGATGAAAACCTATGAGGAGTATTATAAAGGCTATGAGGATGACAAAGGGCATCATGTCAAGGGCTATGAGGAGTTGGTAGAGTTGATAAGGAAGTTCAAGCCCGGAGCTATCATCGCCAGTGAGGAAGAGCGGAAGGAATTTGTCAGACTCTTCGGCGCCTTGCTGCGTGTGCTGAACATCTTGCAGGCCTTTGACCAGTTTGCCGGGAATGAACTCATCAGTGAGCGCGACATGCAGGACTACTTGGGTATGTACAACGACATCTACCAGGAGATGAAGCCCAGCAGACACGAAAAAGAGGAGATCAAGGACGACCTCGTCTTTGAGATGGAGCTCGTCAAGCAGGTGGAAATCAACATCGACTACATCTTGGCACTTGTCAAGAAGTATAAGGATCAGAACAGTCAAGACCGTGAGGTGACGCTGCGCGACATCGACCGGGCGATCAAGTCGAGTCCGCAGATGCGCGACAAGAAAGACCTCATCGACGCTTTTGTCAAGTCCATCACGCCGAGCAGCGACGTGGATGATGACTGGAACAGCTTTGTGCGCCAGAAGATGCAGGAGGAGATCAACGACATCATCACCACCGAACATCTGAAAGACGCACCCGCACGCAAGTTCATCCGTGACAGCTTCGACAATGGCTATGTACAGACCGAAGGCACCGGCATCGCCGACATCATGCCTCCTCTCAATCCGTTCAAGAAGAATGCAGGGCGGGAAGAGAAGAAGGCCACCATCTTAGAAAAGATCAAAGCCCTCTTCAACAGGTTCTATGACCTCGTCGGGCCGGTGTTGTTGGATGGTTCCGGTGCAGAAGCCTCGAAACGCTACCGTCTGCCGGAAGCCGGTCAGGATGACCTTTCCATGGCAGCAGAGCCTAATCCTCTATCTTCCACGCCGTGATCGTGCGATCCTCAGAAGAGAAGCGGATGCCGACCTTTACGATGCGGCGGCCGTCCGCCTCGTAGGGGATGGCATAGCCTTTGTCGTCGATCTGGCGCAAGGCTTCCTCCACGGTGCCGTCGAGTTTCAGCTCCATGACATAGATCGTGGTGTCGGTCTTCATGAGGATGTCCATCCTGCCCTTTGCCGTGCGCACCTGGCTGTAGACATACTGGCTGAGGAAAGAGAACATCACGTAGAGCATAGCCGTGAAATGGCCCTCCGACGTGGGCGCGTCCTGCAACGTACCCTCCTGATAGGGAATGCCGGCAAAGAAAGCGCGGGCCAAGGTGAGACACTCGTCCATATCGTCCTTCCGCAGGGCGAGATACATTTTGGCGGCTGTATTATTGGTAAGGTTCACGTTCTTGGTGACATAATACGGCACGAGGGTTCGCATCAGTCCCACCTTCACCTCCTCGTTGGGGTAACCGAGCCGGTACAGGTTCACCACGGGGTCATAAGCTTTGATGGTGAGGTAACCACTTTGGTAGAACAGTGGGAGGATGCTCTGCATGTCCTCCGTGGGCGCGTCAAATTCCTCCGGTGCCGCCTCGCTGCCATCAATCTGCGTGAGGTCGGCATGAAACTTCTTCATCATGTTGACAAGGAATGTCGGTGTGCCAGTGGAGAACCAATAGTTGTTGAAGTCTCTGTTGTTCATCGCCGACAACAAACTAAACGGATTATATACCCCTTCAGCGTTGCGTGAGAAACGATAGCCGTCGTATTTGAGTTTCAGTTTTGCCAGTACATCATCATTGGTCATGTTGTTTGCCTTGCCTAGTTCGGTGATGCCCTCCTGAAAGTTGTCTTTCAGTTCCTGCTCCGTGATACCACAGATGCCGGCATATTGTGGCAGCATGGAGATGTTGTTGAGGTTGTTGAGCTGAGAGAAGATGCTGAGCTGCGAGAACTTGGAGATACCCGTGATGAACACGAAGCGGAGGTAGGGGTCGAGATCCTTCAGCGGAGAATAGAACGACTGCAGTTCCGTGCGCATCGGCTCGAGCCGCTCGCTGTCGTGGAGCACGGTGAGCAACGGCGCGTCATATTCATCGATAAGCACCACGACCTGCATGCCAGTCTTCCTATAGATATCCTCTACGAGTCGTCGGAAGCGTATCGTGATATTTAAGCCGTCACGGTTCTCGATACCGTATTCTTCTTCCGCGGATCCCAACTGGTATTGTATCAGACTGTCGAGATCCTCCACGGTACCCCGCTTGGCAGAGGCCAAAGAGAAGTGCAGCACGGGATAGTGCTTCCACTCCGTCTCGAGCTTCTCTATGGCCAGCCCTTTGAACAGCTCCTTCCTGCCGGAGAAGTAAGCGTCAAAGGTGCTCGTCAGCAGAGATTTACCAAAGCGGCGGGGACGCGACAGAAAGACGAACTGCCCCGGGTGGCAGACGTCGTAGACATATTTCGTTTTGTCGACGTAGAGGAATCCGCCCTTGCGGATTTTCTCAAAAGTCTGTATTCCTATCGGATAGTATACCATAGCGCATGAAAGTCTTTGCTTGCAAATTTAAGCAAAATTCTTAAATTATAAGAACATAAATCCTTATAATTTATCATGCCATGGTGTTTATGCCAATACAGTTTTTATATCAGCCACGATTTGTGTTTCTGTGAGGTGATTGTCACGAAGCAGATCATTGACGTCGTAACGGTCGTAGAGCGCTTTCTTCACACCTAAGTTGAGCACCTTCATGTCTGTTGGACCATAGTAACGGGCGATGCGCTCACCAAAGCCACCGTCTAAACTGCCATCCTCGAGAGTTACAACCAACCGATGGTCACGCTTGAGCTCATCGAGCAGCTGCTCGTCGACACCCGTCAGGTAGCGGGGGTTGATGAGGGTGGCGTTGATGCCTTCGTCGGCCAACAACTTGAGCACAGCCTCGCCCTTTTGGTAGAATCCGCCTGCGGCAATCACCGCGACCTTACTGCCCCGATAGGCAACTTGGAACTTGTTCAGTTGATTGTAGTCCGTCGGATACTCCTCATCGCTATGAACCACAGCGCACGGTACGCGAAGCGCCACACTGTACTTGTCCTGCGCTATCGCCCAGTCTTCCATGGCAATAAACTCTTCCCAGGTGGTCGGTGCCAAATACACTAAATTGGGGATATGCGAGAACATGGGGATGTCGAAGAAACAGATGTGTGTGAAGTCGTTCATGCCGTAAATGCTTGCCCCTAAAACGTTGATAACCGCTGGATTGCCATTCACGGCCAAATCCTGGCACAGCTGGTCGTAGGTGCGCTGCATGAAGGTTGCCGGTGTCCCCCAGACAGGATGTGCCCCCGCCTTGGCAGCACCCGAGATGAGCGCCACAGCTTCCTCCTCCGCAATGCCCACGTCGACATAGTGCTTGCCCAGTGCCTCGCGACGCTCCTTCGACAGGCCACTCATGGCAGGGACAGCACTCTGAACGACGAGAAGTTTGTCGTCAAGCTCAGCTTTCTTCACTAAGTACTGCCCGAGCAGGTCGCTGAAGCTCTCGCCACTGCCAGCAACTGTCGGCTTTCCAGTCTTCAAGTCGAAGGGCACGCTCCAGTGCCACGCCTCTTTGTCTTTCACCGCAGGTTGATAGCCGTGACCTTTCTCGGTATGCAGATGAACGACGATGGGATGGTCGATGTCCTTGACCTTGCGGAAAGCGTCAACGAGTTTTTCTATATTGTTGCCCGCCTCGACATACATATAGTCGAAACCTAACGCGCGGAAGATATTGTTACTGCTCTCACCATTGCTCTCACGCAGTGCTGCCAGACTCTTGTACATACCGCCATGGTTCTCGGCGATGGACATCCCGTTGTCATTGAAGAGCACAATGAAGTTGGTACCTGCCTCTGCAGCCACATTGAGTCCTTCGAAGGCTTCTCCTCCTGAGAGTGAACCGTCGCCAAGAACTACTACAATGTTGTATTTCTCACCTAAGAGATCACGCGCAGCCTGAAGACCGGAAGCCAACGCCACAGAGGTCGACGTATGTCCCACCTCAAAGAGGTCATACTCCGAATTCTCCCGCGGAGAGGAATAGCCGGAAATGGCATTCATGTCATCCACCTTGAGAAAGCCATCCTTGCGGCTGGTAAGCATCTTATGAGGATAGACCTGATGGAAAACGTCAAAGACGAACTTGTCCCGTGGGGCGTCAAAGACATAATGCATAGCCACCGTAGCCTCGGTGAAACCGAGATTGGGGCCAACATGACCGCCATGACTGCTGACGCGATTGAGGACGCCCGCACGAATCTCATCGGCAAGCACATTCAGTTCATTGATATTTAATCCCTTGATATCCTGTGGGTTATTGACTTTTTCTATATACATAACCTATACTTTAAATATTTTCTATATTGCTTATTTCTTTTCCGGCAGCAAAGTTAGCAGATTATTTTTAGACTACGATTACCATTATCAAGGCAATTACTACCCATTTTGCTTAAAAATATTCATTCCTTTGCACAAGATGAAAATTTCGATTAATTTTGTGCCAGAAACAGAGAGGCAAAAGAACATGATTGGCACGACAACAATCCCTATCGACCCTATCGACGCTTACAATAAGATATATGGCTTCGAGACTTTCCATCCGTTGGTGAGTGTAGTAGATTTATCGGAAGCCAAACAAATACCCAACCACATCAATTTTCGCTATGGTGTCTATTCGCTGTGGCTCAAAGACGGTGTGCAGTGTGCTCTACATTACGGACGCCGACAATACAACTATCAGGGCGGCACCATCGTGAGCTCCGCGCACATTCCCACACTTCTACCAAAAGATGAACTACCAGTATCTGATGGACAGCAGTGCCAACCAGTTGGGCGTCTTCGGTCCTACAGAGATTCTGCGGAGCTACGACAACAAGTTCAACAACTACAGCCGCTACAATGCCGCCCAGTTTGACGGGCACCATAAGGCGGAAGTGTGTGCTACACTACCTCTATCTTCCACTCCGTGATCGTGCGCTCCTCGGAGGAGAAGCGGATGCCGACCTTGACGATGCGGCGGCCGTCGGCCTCGTAGGGGATGGCATAGCCCTTGTCGTCAATCTGCTGTAGGGCTTCCTCCACAGTACCGTCGAGCTTCAGTTCCATGACGTAGATGGTGGTGTCGGTCTTCATCAGAATGTCCATCCTGCCCTTTGCCGTGCGCACCTGGGTATAGACATAGACATTGAGGAAGGAGAACATCACGTAGAGCATGGCGGTGAAATGACCCTCTGAAGTGGGCGCATCCTGCAACGTACCCTCCTGATAGGGTATGCCGGCAAAGAAAGTGCGGGCCAGGGTGAGACACTCGTCCATGTCATCTTTACGCAGGGCGAGGTACATCTTGGCTGCGGTATTATTGGTGAGGTTCACGTTCTTGGTGACATAATACGGCACGAGGGTTCGCATCAGTCCCACCTTCACCTCCTCGTTGGGGTAACCGAGCCGATATAGGTTCACCACCGGGTCATAAGCTTTGATGGTGAGGTAACCGCTTTGGTAGAACAGTGGGAGGATGCTCTGCATGTCCTCTGTGGGCGCGTCAAACTCCTCCGGCGCTGCCTCGCTGCCATCGATCTGTGTGAGATCGGCATGAAACTTCTTCATCATCTTGACTAAGAACGTCGGTGTGCCGGTGGAGAACCAGTAGTTATTGAAGTCTCTGTTGTCCATTGCTGATAGCAGACTAAATGGATTGTAAACCCCTTCAGCAATGCGTGAGAAACGATAACCGTCGTATTTGAGTTTCAGTTTTGCCAGTACATCATCATTGGTCATGTTGTTTGCCTTGCCAAGTTCGGTGATGCCCTCCTGAAAGTTGTCTTTCAGTTCCCGTTCCGTGATACCGCAGATGCCGGCATACTGTGGTAACATAGAGATATTGTTGAGGTTGTTGAGCTGTGAGAAGATGCTGAGCTGCGAGAACTTGGAGATACCCGTGATGAAGACGAAGCGGAGGTAGGGGTCGAGATCCTTCAGCGGTGAATAGAACGACTGCAGCTCCGTGCGCATCGGCTCGAGCCGCTCGCTGTCGTGGAGCACGGTGAGCAACGGTGCGTCGTATTCGTCGATGAGCACCACGACCTGTGTGCTGGTCTTCCTATAGATATCCTCGACGAGTCGTCGGAAGCGTATCGTGATATTTAAGCTATCACGGCTCTCGATACCGTATTCTTCTTCCGCGGATCCCAACTGGTATTGTATCAGACTGTCGAGATCCTCCACGGTCCCCCGCTTGGCAGAGGCCAAAGAGAAGTGCAGCACGGGATAGTGCTTCCACTCCGTCTCGAGCTTCTCTATGGCCAGCCCTTTGAACAGCTCTTTCCTGCCGGAGAAGTAAGCGTCAAAGGTGCTCGTCAGCAGCGACTTGCCGAAGCGACGGGGACGCGACAGAAAGACAAATTTGCCCGGGTGGCAAGCGTCGTACACATATTGGGTCTTGTCAACATACAAGAAGCCTTTGGTGCGGATCTCACTGAATGTCTGTATTCCTATTGGATAGTATGCCATAGCTATGGATATCTTTTGATTGTAAACTTACCTAAAACCTTGAACTACTATTCCCCTATCCTCCATTCCGTGATCGTGCGCTCCTCGGAGGAGAAGCGGATGCCGACCTTCACGATGCGACGGCCGTCGGCCTCGTAGGGGATGGCATAGCCTTTGTCGTCGATCTGCCGCAGGGCTTCCTCCACGGTGCCGTCGAGTTTCAGTTCCATGACATAGATCGTGGTGTCGGTCTTCATCAGAATGTCCATCCTGCCCTTTGCCGTGCGCACCTGGGTATAGACATAGACATTGAGGAAAGAGAACATCACGTAGAGCATGGCGGTGAAATGACCCTCTGAAGTGGGCGCATCCTGCAGCGTACCCTCCTGATAGGGTATGCCGGCAAAGAAAGTGCGGGCCAGTGTGAGACACTCGTCCATGTCATCTTTACGCAGGGCGAGGTACATCTTGGCAGCGGTATTATTGGTGAGGTTCACGTTCTTGGTGACATAATACGGCACGAGGGTTCGCATCAGTCCCACCTTCACTTCCTCGTTGGGGTAACCGAGCCGATACAGGTTCACCACCGGGTCATAAGCTTTGATGGTGAGGTAGCCGCTCTGGTAGAAAAGTGGCAGGATACTCTGCATGTCCTCCGTAGGTGCATCAAACTCCTCCGGCGCTGCCTCGCTGCCATCGATCTGTGTGAGATCGGCATGAAACTTCTTCATCATCTTGACTAAGAACGTCGGTGTGCCGGTGGAGAACCAGTAGTTACCCAACTTCTTGTTTTGCATCGCCGATAAAAGGCTGAAGGGATTATAAACACCTTCACTATCCTCTGCAAAACAGTAACCGTCGTATTTGAGTTTCAGTTTTTCCAGCACCTCGCCCTCTGTCATGTTGTTTGCCTTGCCAAGCTCGGTGATGCCCTCCTGAAAGTTATCCTTCAGTTCCTGCTCCGTGATACCGCAGATGCCGGCATATTGTGGCAGCATGGAGATATTGTTGAGGTTGTTGAGCTGTGAGAAGATGCTGAGCTGTGAGAACTTTGAGATGCCAGTGATGAAGACGAAGCGAAGGTACTGGTCCAACTTCTTCAGCGGCGAATAGAACGACTGCAGCAAGGTGCGCATCGGCTCGAGCCGTTCGCTGTCGTGGAGCACGGTGAGCAACGGCGCATCGTACTCGTCGATGAGGACGACGACCTGCGATTCCGTCTTCCGGGAGATGTTCTTCACCAGTTCGCGGAACCGTATCGTAAGTTCGTCGGAGGCTTTCTCGCAACCATACGTCCTCTCAAAATCTTGTAATTGAGAGTGGAGGTTGAGCTCGCATTCCTCGGTAGTACCTTTCTTGATGTCGCTGAGGTCGAAATGCAGCACAGGATAGTGTTTCCACTCCGTCTCGAGCTTCTCTATCGCCAGCCCTTTGAACAGATCCTTCCTTCCTGAGAAATAAGCGTCAAAAGTGCTCGTCAGCAGAGATTTACCAAAGCGGCGGGGACGCGACAGAAAGACGAACTGCCCCGGGTGGCAGACGTCGTAGACATATTTCGTTTTGTCGACGTAGAGGAATCCGCCCTTGCGGATCTTCTCAAAAGTCTGTATTCCTATCGGATAGTATACCATAGCGCATGAAAGTCTTTGTTTGCAAATTACCTTAAATCTTATATTACTTCTCCTCTATCTTCCACTCCGTGATCGTGCGTTCCTCAGAGGAGAAGCGGATGCCGACCTTCACGATGCGGCGGCCGTCGGCCTCGTAGGGGATGGCATAGCCCTTGTCGTCAATCTGCTGTAGGGCTTCCTCCACGGTGCCGTCGAGCTTCAGTTCCATGACGTAGATGGTGGTGTCGGTCTTCATCAGAATGTCCATCCTGCCCTTTGCCGTGCGCACCTGGGTATAGACATAGACATTGAGGAAGGAAAACATCACGTAGAGCATGGCGGTGAAATGACCCTCTGAAGTGGGTGCATCCTGCAGCGTACCCTCCTGATAGGGAATGCCGGCAAAGAAAGCGCGGGCAGCCTCGAGCGCCTCATCGATGTCGTCCT
>Ga0256404_1002839_pt1 | contig 36980 bp, 31 predicted proteins | sample RumenRJG_01DNA_FD_185990 | JGI IMG/M metagenome (GOLD analysis project Ga0256404, IMG submission 185990) | Bovine rumen microbial communities from Lethbridge, Alberta, Canada - RJG_01 | ecosystem: Host-associated > Mammals > Digestive system > Stomach > Rumen | place: Canada: Alberta | collected...
AGTTTCGCGAAACACGATCATCAAGATCATCTCTCGTTGGAATCGTGATGGATGGGTTGAGAAGGTGGACACTAAGCGCTGGAGTAAAGTGTCGAAGTCGCCTGAGTTAAAGCATGACAATGACAAAGTGACATCGTGACATTAAGGAGGTATCGATATGGAACTGATATTAGAACGTATAGCAAAACGCAAGACCTACACGATAGGTCGCCTGTATATCCGTCGGCAAGTGATGGATGAATATCTGCCCGGCATGGCTGATGAGTATTTCTGCGACACACTGGAACCTACATGGCGCGACTACGAGCATGGGGCCTACAAGGTGAAAGGCCGTTCGGCCATCCCCGAAGGCCGCTATGCCGTGGTGATCTCCTGGAGTCCGAAGCTTGGGGCATGGCTGCCCATCCTGCTCGGAGGCCCTGAGTTCAACAAGCAGTGGCAGGGCATCCGCATCCATGCCGGCAACACCGCCAAGGACACCCAGGGGTGCATCCTCGTAGGCAAGAACAAACTCGTGGGTCAGGTTGTCGATAGCCGCATCTGGCTGCACCGCCTGAAGCAGAAAATTGTGGAGGCCAAGGATAAAGGTGAGGCCGTTTGGCTGACCATTAAATAGGCAGAACTTATAAATTATCTCAAAACTTCTCCCATGTTCAATGTGATATGGGAGATTTTTTGTATTTTTGCGGCGTTAAGCGGTAAGTGGACTAAAGACATCTTTGACCCCATGAATCAACAAGAGAAAGACGAGAAGTACATGCACCGTTGCCTGCAACTGGCTGCCAACGGACGTCAGAATGCGAAGCCCAACCCGATGGTGGGGGCTGTTATTGTGGCAACAGATGAGAACGGAACGGAGCGGATTATTGGTGAAGGCTACCACCAGCGCTTTGGCGAGGGACATGCTGAGGTGAACGCCTTTGCGTCCGTATGCCCCGATGACGAGCCGCTACTGAGGCTGGCCACCATTTATGTTTCGCTGGAGCCCTGTTCGCACTACGGCAAGACTCCCCCCTGTGCGGACCTTATTATTAGAAAAGGTGTCAGGCGCTGCGTGGTGGGCTGCATTGACCCGTTCAGCCAGGTGCAGGGGCGGGGCATCGGCAAACTCCGTGATGCCGGCATTGAGGTCACTGTGGGCGTGCTGGAAGACGAGTGTCAGTGGATTAACCGCCGTTTCTTCACCTTCCACCGCGAGCATCGCCCCTACATCATTCTGAAGTGGGCGCAGTCGGCCGACGGCTTCATCGACAAGGACTTCCACCCCGTCATGATATCGAATGCTGTTACACAGGTGCTCAGCCATAAGCTGCGTGCTGAGGAGGATGCCATACTTGTTGGTCACACCACTGCCGACCGTGACCGTCCGCAGCTGACCGTCCGCCATTGGCAGGGACCTGACCCCAAGCGTCTTGTGCTGACCCACAACCGTCCGCTGCCACAGCTCATGGACGACCTTTACCTGCATGGGGTGCAGTCGCTCATTGTTGAGGGTGGTGCCCGCACCCACCAGTCGTTCCTCGATGCCGGGCTGTGGGACGAGTTGCGTGTAGAGACGGCCCCGGTAACCCTTGGCAACGGCACCAAGGCTGCCTGCATACCGAAAGAAGCAGCGGTGAAGGACTGCCAGGTGTATGACCAGCACACGCTCGTCACGTTAGTAAGGCGATAGGCCAGTTACGGCTGGTAGCTGTCCAGCTTATTGAGATAGAAGGTGCGGAAGTCGCGCCAGTGGTAATAGGGAGCCATGTCTGTCGGAATGGGCAGCGTGGCTTCTCGTTCGTTCAGTAGTACCTTAAAGACGATGTCCTCATCGTTAAGGTCGCTGCGGTAGAAGACGAACTGCAGGTTGGAGGCCATGGGAAACACCAGCGAAGCCATCCAGCCCTTCTCTTCCAGCTCTTCGAGACTTTCAGTCTGTAAGTCGAAGCCGTTGACACCGATGAGGCACACCAGCGGCAGCAGCACCGTTTCGTGGCCAAAGCGCAGTTGCACGTCGGGGCCTTCCTGCCTGATGCAGCTGTCGGCATCGGCAATGAGCTGGCGCAGCAGATAGCGTTGCGAGTAAGGCTGCTTGGCTCCATTGAGCAGTGAGGCTCCATGCAGGATGTACCAAAAGGCATTCTCTATCTGCCACAGGTCATAGACATCCTCGTCAGTAAAGAGGTTGATGATGGAGGTCTTGTGTGCCATGTGGGTGTTCTTCAGAATCAGTCCCGTCTTAATGAGGTAGTAGTTGAACCACCTCTCGTTGACAAACGTCAGCGCAGAGTCAGGATTCGTGAAGAGCAGCTTCATGAGGCGCGGGTTCTTGTCGTGCTTGGCCCAAAACGCTTCATACGCCTCCTTGGCCAGCGACGACATGCCGTTCTTTCTGAGCAGGGTGTCCTGATGGTTCATGTACCACATGTCACGCTTCGATGCCCTGATGGATATTTGCAGTTCGGAGTTGGCGTAGGCCATGTGTTGCGTAGCGGCTCCCATGGAAATCATGCACCTGGCCACGGTAGTGCTGCGTGCGTCGATGTAGGTGTCTCCGCTGAAGACCTCGGGGAAGTTCTCCATCATGCGGCGTGCAATGTTACGGAGCTGCTGCTTGCCTCTGCCTGTCAGGTCACCCCATCGCCCCTCGGAGTCGGCTATGATGTCGTGCAGCTCGTTGAGCACCATTCGCCCGGTAGGGGTCAGCAGCTGCAGGCTGTCGGCCTTTTTCAACATGTTATAAGGTGTGTCGTACACCTTGCGCTGGTTAACGTACCGGGAGCCGTGCCGTCCGTAGTGGCTGATGTAGAACGGTTTTTTGCCTGCCGGTGCCGGGGTGAGTGGCGTGAAGGCGCTGTCGGGATAGACGCTATAGTTGCTGGCCGCAAAGTTGCGGTTGAGCTTAATCATCTCCAGCGCCGACTGGGCTCTGACGTGTGAAGAGTGAAGCGTGAAGAGCAAAGAATTTGCTGCCGCTGACCAAAGCATGATCAGTAGCAATGCCGTGCGGTGCACAACACCAAGGGCGGTAGCAAATGGTTTATTCTTCATTTTCGTACATAGTCATCGAGTTTCTTCAAGTAATACTTGCGGAAGTCTTGCCAGCGGTAGTAGGGTGCATGGTCGGCAGGCAGGGGCAGCGTGGCTTCGCGCTCGTTGAGCAGCACCTTCAGCAGCACGTCGTCGTCCTGCGGATTAGCACGGTAGAATATGAGCTGGATGTTGGCACTCATGGGTGAAATGCGGAAGTCAGCCCAGCCTTTCAGGTCGAGGCTGTCCAGGTCGTCAGTGGCCATTGCATAGCCGTTCATGTCGAGCAGGCACACCAGGGGGATGATGCCCGTCTCGTCGCCAAAGCGCAGCTGTACCGTCGGGGTGGGCACGCTGATGCAGCTGTCGGCCATCTCTATCATGCGCCGCAGCAGTATGCGTTGCGAGTAAGGCTGTCGGCCGCCGTTCAGCGTGCAGCCTCCGTAGTTGATGTACGACCAGGCATTGGCTTTCCGCCAGTTGCTGTAGGCTTCGTCGGGCGTGAAGAGGTCGTAGAGTGTCAGCTCACGGCGCAGCTCCAGGTTCTGCAGATTGCCGGCCAGTCGGAAGATGGCGGTGTAGAGCTGGGCGGCATCTACCTCTTGGCTGACGTATGCCGTGTCGTTGAACAGACGTTTCATCAGTGGAGCGGGGTGCTCACAGCGTGCTGCAAACACATTGAAGCGTTGCCGTGTCAGTGAGTCCATCTGCTCTGCCAGCAGGTTCTTGTCAACGTAGTTCAGGTAGTAGGTGTCGCGTCTTGTGGCATCGTGGTGAATAATGCTGTAGCGGCGGGCAAAGGGCAGCATGGCATTCTCCATCGACATGATGCAGCGTGTCAGGGTGGTGCTGCGTCCGGAAATATTGCAGTCTTCACTAAATACCTCAGGGAAGTGCTTCAGCATGCGGGTGGAGATGTCAGCCAACTGCTGTGCCCCCAACTCCGTTATCTCGCCCCATCGCAAATATGCATCCTGGCGTATCAGCTTGATGCGTCGCAGCACGTCGCGTCCCAGCGGCGTGAGCTTGTTCAGGCTGTCGGCCTTGGCCATGATGTTGTAGGGCGTGTCGTATGATTCCGGGGTGGTGTTGTAACGCGAGCCGTGACAGCCGTAATGGCTAATGTAGAACGGTTTTTTGCCTGCGGGTGAAGGAGTGAGCGGTTCGGCTGAACGGTTAGGGTAGGGTGTTTGGAAACCCGCCGAGCAGCGAATGTCCACGCGGACATCTTCGCGCACGGTTTGAGCGTGTGTCAAGGCTGTCATACACCAAAGAAGACAGCACATCATCCCTATAAGCGTTCTTCTTCTAAAAGTCATTTACGTCCGAAATCTGCAGGTACTTCTCCCCATTTGCTGGTTTCCCACTTGACAATAGGATTCTGGAAATTATGTGTCAGGAGCCAGTGTTGGGCTCGTTCTATAATCTGGAACAGCTGCTCCGTCTGTGCGTTACGCTCCAACTTGGTCTTGCATTGCCGCTTCTTCACCCAGAGTATGGCGTTGTAGGAGTCAGAGTAGATGGTCTTGTTGTAAAGTCCTTTCTGCCAGGCTAATGCCAACGCATGGACGATGGCAAGAAACTCCCCGATGTTGTTGGTGCCGTGTACTGGGCCGTAGTGGAACACGCGGGCTCCCGTCTGCAGGTCAATGGCCTGATACTCCATAGGCCCCGGGTTGCCTGAGCAGGCAGCATCGACGGCCCATGCGTCGGCGCTGACCTCTGGGGGCAGGGGCAGCACGGTGTCATTACGGTATGACGACGGATTCTGCAGTTCCATCTTTTTTATTTACGATTTAATCGTTGACGTTATCGTTGACGTTGACGTTATCGTTATCGTTGACTCAACACTTTCAGCAGGAAGCTGGTGACGGTGTCGGTCGTGCGGTAGATGTTCTGTGAGAACCCGTGGTCAAAATATTCCTGTTCCACATACTGGCTGCCCGGCCACTGCTGGTGGAAGCGCAGACCGTAGGTGTAAGGCACCACACGGTCGCCCGTGCCATGAATGATGAGGGCCGGACCCTGATACTTGGCGGCCGTCTCGTAGATGGGCAGACGGAAGGCGGTGGTGATGTACTTGCCGCCCAGCTTCTGGCCTCCCCACAGCTCTACATATTCCGGTGGGTCGAGCGGGTTGTACATCTTGCCGAACGTGGAGCCGCGGATGGCATCGTCGCGCAACACGGCGGCCGGCGCCATCAGGGCCACGGCGGCAATGTCGGCAGCACCCAGCTCACCGGCTGTCATGGCAGCCACCACGCCACCCTGTGAGTGACCCACCAGGGCTATCTTCGACACGTAGCGCAGGTCGCGCACGTAGGCTATGACCTTCTTGGCATCCTCTATCTCGTTGGGCACGGTCATGTCCTCAAACTTTCCCTCGCTCTCGCCGTGACCGTTGAAGTCGAAGCGGATGGAGGCCACGCCGTGACGCTGCAGCGAGTCGGTAATAAGCTCGAAGAGCGGACCGTCCTTGGAGCCTCCGAAACCATGACAGAACACCACCATGGGGCATTGCTGTCCGGCTGCCAGCTCCGGCTTCTGGATGACGGCCTGCAGACGGCCGTGGTCGCCGTCAATGGTGAGCCGCTCGCGCTGAGGCTGGAAACCGGTGGGCCGCAGCTCCTTCAGGTACTTATCCACCTTATAGGTCAGCACCGTAGAGAGGGCCACCTTGCCCTCCTTGTCGATGACGACCATAGAGGGAATCCACTTCACGCCGTAAGCCTTGGCGATGTCGGTCTCCTTGAACTTCTTTAATTCGGAAACCTGTGTAAACTCAATGCCGAGTGCCTCGCAGCCCTTACGCCAAGCCTCTACGTCGGTGTCCATTGACACACCCACGAACTCAACGCCCTGCTGGTGGTACTCGTTGTACATACGCACCACTTCGGGGGCATCCTTGCGGCAGTCAGGGCACCACGATGCCCAGAAGTCGAGCACGACGGTCTTGCCCTTCAGGCTCGACAGCCGGAAAGTCTTGCCGTCTATGGTCTTCATCTTGAAGTCAGGAGCCACCGTACCAGGCTTCACCAGCTCCGTGGCATACTTCGTGTCAAAGTCGGGCTCAGGGCCGAACTGTGCCTTTACTGTGGCAACAGCCACCATCAGCAAGGCTGCAAGCATGATTCTCTTCATCTTTTTTATTTTCGATATATTTGTTATCGTTACATCCTTTCCGGCACCTCAATGCCTAACAGGGCCATGCCGTTCTTCAGTATCTTGGCCACGTTGCGGGCAATGACCAGTCGCGTCAGCTTCTTCTGCTCGTCCTTCTCGTTCAGGATGCTGTAGTCATGATAGAACTGGTTGAACACCTTGGTCAGCTCGTAGCAGTAGTTGGCAATGCCCGAAGGACTGTAGTCCTTGCCGGCCTGCTCAACGGCAGCGCCGTATTCCGACATCTTCTGAATGAGCTCCACTTCCTTAGGGCTTATAGGGCTCATGGGGTTCATGGAGCCTATGGGACAGGTGTCCTGCGCTTTCCGCAGGATGCTGCGGATGCGGGCGTGGGTATATTGAATGAAGGGGCCTGTGTTGCCGTTGAAGTCGATGCTTTCCTCAGGGTTGAACAGCATGTTCTTGCGGGCATCGACTTTCAGTATGAAGTACTTCAGGGCTCCCATGCCTACAATGCGGGCAATCTCTTTGCGCTCCTCTTCGGTCATGTCGCCAAACTTACCCAGCTCCATAGAGGTCTTGTAGGCGTCTTCCACCATCAGCTCCATCAGGTCGTCGGCATCAACGACGGTGCCTTCGCGGCTCTTCATCTTACCGTTGGGCAGCTCCACCATGCCGTAAGAGAAGTGTACCAGCTCCTTGCCCCACTTGAAGCCCAGACGGTCCAGCAGTATGGAGAGCACCTGGAAGTGGTAGTTCTGCTCGTTGCCCACCACGTAGATCATCTTGTCGATGGGGAAGTCCTGGAAGCGCATCTCGGCCGTGCCGATGTCCTGTGTCATATAGACTGAGGTGCCGTCAGAGCGCAGCAGCAGCTTCTGGTCGAGTCCCTCGTTGGTGAGGTCAGCCCACACGCTGCCGTCGTCGTGGCGCTCAAAGAGTCCCTTCTGCAGACCCTCCTCCACCTTCGCCTTGCCCTTCAGGTAGGTCTGGCTCTCGTAGTATATCTTGTCGAACTTCACGCCCATCTTCTGGTACGTCTCGTCGAAGCCGGCATACACCCAGGCGTTCATCTTCTCCCACAGAGCGCGCACCTCGGGGTCGTTCTGCTCCCACTTCACCAGCATCTCGTGGGCCTCCTTGATGAGCGGAGCCTCCTGCTTGGCCTTCTCCTCGTCCATGCCCTGAGCCACCAGCTCCTTGATTTCCTCTCGGTAGTGCTTGTCGAAGAGTACGTAGTAGTCGCCAATGAGGTGGTCGCCCTTCTTGCCGCTCGATTCGGGTGTCTCGCCGTTGCCCCACTTGAGCCAGGCCAGCATCGACTTGCAGATGTGAATGCCCCGGTCGTTCACGATGTTGGTCTTCACCACACGGTTGCCGTTGGCTTGCATAATCTGTGCCAGCGACCATCCCAGCAGGTTGTTGCGCACGTGGCCCAGGTGCAGCGGCTTGTTGGTGTTGGGGCTGCTGTACTCTATCATGACGAGGGGTGAGCCCTCGTCCGCTGTCTTCTCACCGTAGTGGGCGTCGGCATCGATGTCGGCCAGCAGTGTGAGCCAAGCCTTGTTGCTGACGCTGAGGTTCAGGAAACCCTTTACCACGTTGAACTTCTCAACGGCCTCGCAGTTCGACTGCAGGTATTCACCCAGCTCCTGAGCCGTCTGCTCAGGACTCTTGCGTGCCATTTTCACAAACGGGAACACCACCAGCGTGAGGTTTCCTTCAAACTCGCTGCGCGTCTTCTGCAGCTGTACCATTTTCTCGGGCACGTCCTGTCCGTAGAGTGCCTTTACTGCTGCCTGAGCAGCCGTCATTATCTGTTGTTCTATCTTCATTTTTGCGTACCTTTATTTATAAAGCGGGTGCAAAGATACGAAAAAGACACGAAACGACAAAATATAAAGAAATAAATACAAAAAAATAAGTTAGGATTTTCGAGGTACGAGGTGCTCATCTTCGAGATACGAGGTACGAGGTGCGAGGTGCTCATCTTCGAGATACGAGGTACGAGGTGCGAGGTGCGAGATTACCTTGCACGCCCTCCTCTGCCTCCGAACTATTCTCGTACCTCGTACCTCGCACCTCGTACCTCGAAAAAGCCTCGCACCTCGTACCTCGATTCGAAGCTATTATTAACAATTGCTAAATAATCATAAATCTTATGCCGTTTGCTGTTCTCGGTTTCTCGTTTTCCATTTTAACTGCGTACCTTTGCAGTCCGATTTCGAGGGGAGAGTCTTAGAATCCCCACAGAACGAGTGTGTAAATAGTGGCGTCTTTGGCCGGGCGCAACGGTTTGTGAATCACTGGTTCAAGGACGGTGAGAGTCCGTCGCAGCGCATTCGTTAGACTACCGTGCGGAGAGTTAGACCTCTGCGGGTGGTTTGTTATGTGCGCATGTATATAAACAATGTTTTTTAGTAGTAAAATTTTTTAAGTAAAAATGAACACTTTAAGTTACAAGACCGTTTCCGCCAATAAGGAAACTGCTAAGAAGGAGTGGGTGGTGATTGACGCCACAGACCAGGTTGTTGGTCGTCTCGCTTCGAAGGTAGCAAAGCTGATTCGCGGAAAGTACAAGCCCAACTACACCCCGCATGTAGATTGTGGCGACAACGTTATCATCATCAATGCCCAGAAGGTGGTCTTCACGGGTAAGAAGGAAACAGACAAGGTTTACACCCGCTACACTGGTTATCCCGGCGGTCAGCGTTTCAACACGCCTGCTGAGCTTCGCAAGAAGCCTTTCGGTGTGGAGCGTATCATTCGTCACGCCGTCAAGGGTATGCTGCCCAAGGGTCCTCTTGGCCGCAGCCTGCTGAACAATCTCTACGTTTACGAAGGCACAGAGCACAAGCACGAGGCTCAGAAACCCAAAGCAATTGATATTAACCAGTATAAATAAATAAGGTAACACATGGAAATGATTAATGCAATCGGTCGTCGCAAGAGCTCTGTAGCTCGCGTTTATCTGACAGAAGGAACTGGTAAGATTACGATCAACAAGAGGGACTTAACCGAATATTTCCCCTCAGCCATTCTGCAGTATGTGGTTAAGCAGCCCCTGAACCTGCTTGAGGTAGCTGAGAAATATGACATCAAGGCCAACCTGGACGGTGGCGGCTTTACTGGTCAGAGTCAGGCTCTGCGCCTCGCTATTGCCCGCGCACTCGTCAAGGTGAACGCTGAGGACAAGAAGAACCTGAAGGACCACGGATTCCTTACCCGCGACGCCCGTGAGGTTGAGCGTAAGAAGCCGGGTCAGCCGAAGGCTCGTCGTCGCTTCCAGTTCAGTAAGCGTTAATCCTATTTACAATTGGACAATTTACAATTGGACAATTGTGATGGGATAAACTGAACAGTTTAGTATCCAAACCGACGGGACTCTGGCTAGTACAGCTAGTAAACATAGTACAAATAGACTACCCGCTGGTTGATCTAAGACAGAATTAAAAGGAAAGTAAACAACAAAACAAAAAACATTTAAGACAATGTCAAGAACAAATTTTGATCAGTTGCTGCAGGCTGGCTGCCACTTTGGCCACCTCACACGCAAATGGAACCCCGCAATGGCTCCATACATCTACACCGAGCGTAACGGTATCCACATCATCGACCTTCACAAGACAGTGGTAAAGATTGACACCGCTGCCGAGGCTCTGAAGCAGATTGCCAAGAGCGGAAAGAAAATCCTGTTCGTCGCTACTAAAAAACAGGCTAAGGAAGTGATTGCTGAGAAAGCTACCAGCATCAACATGCCTTACGTCATCGAGCGCTGGCCGGGCGGTATGCTTACCAACTTCCCGACTATCCGCAAAGCGGTCAAGAAAATGGCGAACATCGACAAGCTGATGCAGGACGGTACGTACAGCAACCTCTCGAAGCGCGAGCTGCTGCAGATTACCCGCCAGCGTGCCAAGCTGGAGAAGAACCTCGGTTCAATTGCTGACCTGACCCGTCTGCCGAGCGCCCTCTTCGTGGTAGACGTGATGAAGGAGAGCATTGCCGTTCGCGAGGCAAACCGTCTGGGCATCCCCGTATTCGGTATTGTTGACACCAACAGCGACCCGAAGAACATTGACTTCGTTATTCCCGCTAACGACGATGCTAAGGACAGCGTGGAGGTTATCCTCAATGCCTGCTGCGCCGCTATCGTTGAAGGACTGGAGGAGCGCAAGGCCGAGAAGGCTGACGAGAAGGCAGCTGAGGCACAGGCTGACGCTGATGCTGAAGAGGCAAAGCCCAAGCGCACCCGCAGAGCCCGCAAGGATGAGGCTCCCGCTGCTGAGGCTCCCGTAGCCGAGGCTCCTGCTGCTGAGGAAGAGGCTCCCGCTGCTGAGTAATAAAAAGTAATTCGTAAATAAGTAAATAGTAAATTATTATGGCAATTTCAATTGACGATATCAAGAAGCTTCGCGCAATGACCGGCGCTGGTCTGGCTGACGTAAAGAAGGCACTGACCGAGGCTGAGGGCGACTTCGACAAGGCAAAGGAACTGCTGCGTGAGCGTGGCCTCGCCATCGCTGCTAAGCGCAGTGACCGTGAGACTTCTAACGGTTGTGTACTCGTAAAGGCTGTTGATGGCTTCGCTGCTATCCTCGCCCTGAAGTGCGAGACCGACTTCGTGGCTAATGGTGCTGACTTCATCGCTCTGACCCAGAGCATCCTCGACGCTGCCATCGCCGCAAAGGCCAAGACGCTTGACGAGGTGAAGGAACTCACCCTGGCCAACGGCCAGAAGGCACAGGACGCTGTCACACAGCGCTCTGGTATCACCGGTGAGAAGATGGAGCTGGACGGCTACAACGTGCTGGAAGGTGAGAACATCGAGGTTTACGACCACATGGGCAAGCACATGCTCGCCACGATGGTTCAGACCAACAAGGCAGCTGCTGAGGTAGGTCACAAGCTGGCCATGCAGGTAGCAGCCATGAAGCCCGTAGCACTGGACGCTCAGAGCATCGACCCGAAGATCCTTGACGAGGAATATCGTACGGCTGTTGAGAAGACCAAGCTCGAGCAGGTTCAGAAGTATGTTGACATGAAGATCAAGAAGGCTGGTATCAACCCCAACCTTGTTGACTCTGAGGATCACATCGAGAGCAACATGTCGAAGGGCTGGCTCACACAGGAGCAGGCTGACGAGGCTCGCAAGATTATTGCTGAGGCAAAGCCCGAGGGTGAGGCTCAGCTGAAGATGCCCATGATTGAGGGCATTGCAAAAGGCCGTGTTGAGAAGTTCAAGAAGGAGAGCTGCCTCGTTGACCAGGAGTTCCAGTTCGGCGACGGTGACAAGCAGACTGTTTCACAGTGGCTCGCTCAGCAGGACAAGGAGCTGAAGATTGTTGCTTTCAAGCGCTTCACGCTTGTAGCAGAGTAATCGGAAAACTGAACAATAACAAGCAGGCATTGCCCTATTTTTTTAGGGTGGTGCCTCTTTTTTTTCAAGGCTATGAAGATTTTTGCAGTAGGAATGAATTACGCCCAACACAATAAAGAGCTCGATGGCGCGTTATATAAACCAGAGAGGCCTGTGATTTTCACCAAGGCTGACTCGTCATTGCTGAAGGACCACAAGCCGTTCTTTATTCCAGACTGGTCAGCCCAGGTTGATTACGAGACGGAGCTGGTGGTTCGCATTTGTCGGCTGGGCAAAAGCATTCCTGAGCGTTTTGCCTACCGCTATTATGACGCAGTAACCGTAGGCATCGACTTTACGGCACGCGACTGGCAGCGGGAGGCACGTCAGAAGGGTCTGCCCTGGGAGATATGCAAGGGTTTCGACGGTTCGGCCGTAGTGGGCGAGTGGGTCAATAAGGAGAAGTTCCGCGACGTGCAAGCCATACGCTTCCATCTTGACATCAACGGAAAGACGGTGCAGGAAGGCTGTACGAGCGACATGCTCTATCGGGTTGATGAACTGGTGAGCTACATCTCGCAGTTCTTTACCCTGAAGACGGGAGACCTCCTGTTTACAGGAACGCCTGTCGGTGTGGGCCCCGTTCACATTGACGACCATCTGGAAGGGTGGCTCGAAGAACGTAAGGTGTTAGAGTTTAATTGTAAGTGAAACAGATAAGATATATATGGAGCCTGGTGCTTCTGCTGGTAAGCCTGAATGCTGCCTCGCAGGAGTATTTCAACCTGACAGCACAGCAGGTCAGGATTGACTCCATGTTACCTCGTTTTACTTATGCCTTCCCCTTAGACAGCCACTATGCCGACAGCCTCTACAGCGTCAGCATAGCCTATCCGGAGTTCCTGCCCATGTCGGAGGCTGATGTCAAACGCTATGAGAAGATTTCGGGCGAGGTACTGCCCATGCTTCCTGAAATCACGCAGCAAATCAGCATCTCGCGTAAGAAGGCGCAGTTGGAGGTGTCGTTCGTGCCCTTGGTGTGGCGCGACGGGAAATACCAGAAGCTGGTCAGCTTCCAACTGAAACGTCAGGCCAAGGCACTGCCGCAGGCCAGAAGGGTAGCGCGTCGGGAGGAGACGACAGGAGGCACAGCCTCAATGCTTGCCACAGGCAGGTGGGCCAAGATTCGCGTCGCAGAGTCGGGCATCTTCCAGCTGACTGACGACCTGCTGCGTCGGGCTGGCTTTACTAATAGCAGCAAGGTGCATGTCTATGGCTACGGAGGTGCGCTGCAGCCGGAAAAACTTTCGTCTGACTATATCGCAGCTACCGACGACCTGCGCGAAGTGCCCATCTGCACTGCTGGCGGGCGACGCCTGTTTTGGGCGCAAGGGCCCGTGTCGTGGAACGGGGCAGAGCGCATTCGCAACCCTTATTCACAATACGGCTATTACTTCCTGACGGAAAACGACAGCGAGCCGCTGATGCAGACCGAGCAGGAACTGTTACAGAACTACATCACCTCGGGTGAGCTGGACAATACACTCTACGAGGTAGATGACTATGCCTGGTATCACGGTGGGCGTAACCTTTATGACTCACGCCCGTTTACGGTTGACCAGGCACGCGACTATAACGTGTCGCTGTATGGCGCATCGGGCAGTGGAACTGTCACTGTTGTGTTGACAGCCTACGATGCCAGCAAGCCCTCGTCGGCTACTGTCAGCGTCAATGGCACGCAGGTGGGCACCATCAGTATTGGCGCCTGCTCGACCTATCTCCATGCGAATCAGACCAAGCAGGTGTTTGAGGTGAGCAGCCTGGCAGCCACCAACACCATCCGCATACAGCAGACAAGCGGTGGAACCATGCGCCTGGACTATATCGTCGTTCATACTAACCAGACACCGGCACTGCCTTCACTCTCACAGATTACTACCTCTGCACCTGAACTGGTGGGAACGGTAGCCAACCAGAACCTGCATGGCGACGAGGCGGCAGACATGATTATCATTATTCCTGCTTCCAGAAAGATGCAGACCCAGGCAGAGAGGCTGAAGGCCTACCACGAGCAGAAAGACCAGTTGCGCGTGCGCATTGTGGCTGCCGACGATCTTTATAACGAGTTCTCCAGTGGCACACCTGATGCCAACGCCTACCGTCGTTATCTGCGCATGCTCTACGAACGTGCACAGACAGATGCCGACATGCCGCGCTACTTGCTGCTCTTCGGCGACGGTGCCTGGGATAACCGCATGCTTTCGTCTGACTGGAAGAGCTACAGCCCAGAGGACTTCCTCCTGTGCTATGAGAGTGAGAACTCGTTCAGTGCTACCGACTGTTATGTCAGTGACGACTATTTCAGCATGCTCGACGATGGTGAAGGTGCCAACCTGCTGAGCAGCGACCGTGGCGATGTGGCCGTGGGGCGCTTCCCCGTACGTACCGAGGCTGACGCGAAGATTCTGGTTGACAAGGTCATCTCCTATTCAGAAAACACTTATGCCGGTTCCTGGCAGAACGAGATATGCCTAATGGGCGACGACGGCAATGAGAATCAGCACATGGAGGATGCCGACACCGTGGCACGCCTTGTGGAGAAAATGCATCCTGAATACACCGTGAAGCGCATCATGTGGGACGCCTACGAGCGGGTAAACTCGTCAACAGGTCACACTTATCCTGACGTTACACGGCTCATTAAACAGCAGATGCAGACCGGCGCGCTTATCATGGACTACTGCGGACATGGCGCTGCCTACAGCATTTCGCACGAGACGGTGCTGCAGCTGGCTGACTTTGCCAATACCGTGTCAACACACCTGCCGCTCTGGGTAACAGCCTCGTGCGACATCATGCCCTTCGACGGACAGGAAGAGAACATTGGTGAAACGGCACTGCTCAACAAGCGCGGAGGAGCTGTCGCCTTCTTTGGTACTACACGTACCGTGTATGCCACCTATAACCGTGTGATGAACCTTGCCTTTATGCGTGAGGTGCTGGGTGGCATATCCATTGGCGAGGCGGTCCGACTGGCCAAGAATTCGCTCATCACCACCCGACAGGACCATACCACCAACAAACTGCAATACACGTTACTGGGTGACCCCGCATTACGACTGGCCTATCCTACGCACAGGGCTGTTGTCGATGACATCAACGGAGCCAGCGTCAACGAGGGTGAGCCCCTGACGCTGAAGGCTGGCACTACGGTTACTGTGCGTGGGCATGTGGAGAAGGGCGGTGTCCGTCAGACCGACTATTTCGGTGCTGTGACGGCTACCGTACGCGATGCGGAGGAAGTCATTACCTGCCGCCTTAATGACAAGACCGAGGCCGAGGAGCCCTTTGTCTATAGCGACCGTACAAAAGTGCTCTTCCACGGCAGCGATAGCGTGCAGGGTGGTCAGTTCGCCATCCGCTTTACGGTGCCGCAGGACATCAGCTACAGCAACAGCAAGGGACTCATCAACCTCTATACCTTAGACAACAGCCGTCAGGCCATAGCCAACGGAAAGTGCGACCACTTTGTACTGGGCGGTACTACTACCGCTGAGCGTAATACGGAAGGCCCGAAGGTGTTCTGCTACCTCAACTCCGAGGATTTCGTCAATGGCGGCAAGGTGAACCTCACGCCTTACTTCGTGGCTGTCGTCAGTGACGATGACGGCATCAATGCCACAGGCAATGGCATAGGCCACGACATACAGCTGGTCATCGACGGTCAGACGGCACAGACCTACGTGCTGAACGACTACTTCAACTACGACTTCGGCAGTTACACCAGTGGTACCGTGGGCTTCAGCATCCCTACGCTGACGGCAGGCACCCACAAGCTGCAGTTCCGTGTCTGGGACACGCAGAACAACTCCACCACGACCACGCTTAGCTTCGTGGTAGTAGAGTCGCTGCAACCGGTCTTCTTCGATGTGGAGTGTACGCGTAACCCGGCACAGACCACTACTTCGTTCCGTGTCATTCACGACCGCACAGGCAGCGAGATGGACGTGGTGCTTGATATTTACGACATGTCAGGACGCCATCTCTGGCAGCATGCAGAGACGGCCGTGCCTACCGATAATACCTATCTCATTGACTGGGACCTCACGTCAGGCAGCAGTCGTGTCTCCACGGGTGTCTATCTCTACCGTGTGCGCATCAGCAGTAATGGTTCCAGCTATGCCTCAAAGGCCAAGAAGCTCATTGTTTTGAGTAGTAAATAGCGTAAAAAAGTAACAATAAGAATATGAAGCAACAAAGAATGATAAGTAAGGCAAGAGGTGCAGTAAAATGGATTTTACCTTTTTACCTTCTCACCTTTTTACCTTTGACAATGATGGCACAGGACAAACTCAGTGAGTTCAATGCCGTAGAGCATGCCGTTATCTCGCAGACCATTGCACCTGACGCACGTGCTGCCGGTATGGGTGATGTGGGTGTAGCCACCGACCCTGATGTGAACTCACAGTACTGGAATCCCGCTAAGTACCCCTTCTGCATCAGCCGTGCAGGCTTGTCGCTTAACTATACGCCTTGGCTGCGCAAACTGGTGAGCGACATCGACCTGGCTTACGTTGCCGGTTACTACCGCATTGGTGACTACTCGTCGGTCAGCGGTTCGGTGCGTTACTTCTCGTTAGGTGAGGTGATGACCTCTATGGAGGAGAACGCCATGACCGTCAAGCCCTACGAGTTGTCTATTGATGCAGCCTACGCGCTCATGCTGAGTGAGAAGTTCTCGCTCGCTGCCGGCATACGCTGGATTTACAGCGACCTGCGTTACGACTATACCGAGGACGCTTCGCCTGCTTCAGCCTTTGCGGCTGACCTGGGCTTCTACTACAACACTTATTTTGTCATGAGTCAGCGAGAGTGTCAGTTAGGTCTTGGTCTTAACCTGAGTAACATTGGTAGTAAGATCAGCTATTTCGGCGACGACCGCTCACAGTTCCTGCCTGCCAATATGCGCTTAGGTGCTTCGCTGATGGTGCCTGTCGATGAGTACAACCGTTTCTCTATCTCTGCCGATGCCAACAAACTGTTGGTACCCACAGTACCTAAGCAGCGGGATGGTGAGGACAATGCCACGTACCAGCAGCGTGTCATCGAGGAGTATAGTGATGTAGGTTCTATTGCCGGTATTTTCAAGAGCTTCGGTGATGCTCCTGGCGGCTTCAAGGAGGAGCTGCAGGAAATACAGTGGAGCGTGGGTGCCGAGTATGTTTATCACGATCAGTTCTCGCTGCGTGCAGGTTATCACCATGAGGCAGAGAACAAGGGTAACCGTAAGTATTTCACCGTGGGTGGCGGCTTCCGCATGAACGTGTTCTCACTCGACGTCGGTTACGTCATCTCTACCGCCAAGAGTAATCCGCTCGACCAGACGCTCCGTTTCTCGTTGGCCTTCGACATGGACGGCATCAAGGACTTGTTTAGGAAGTGAAATAGTGAAAAAGTGGAAAAGTGAAAAGTGAAGAATTTGCTACCGCTCTCCTGATATAGCAGAGTAATCAATCGAAAATCGAAAATAAAAAACCATGTCAATACGTGTAGGAATGGGCTACGACGTCCACCGCTTGGTGCCAGGACGTGAGCTTTGGATAGGAGGCATAAAGATAGACTACGAACTGGGACTGTTGGGGCACAGCGATGCAGACGTGCTCATACATGCCATCTGCGACGCCATTCTGGGTGCTGCCAACATGCGTGACATAGGCTATCACTGGCCTGACACCAGCGACGACACCTTAGGCATGGACAGCAAGATTATTCTCCGGAAGACTATTGAACTCATTGCTACGAAGGGTTACCGGCTGGTCAACGTCGATGCCACTATCTGTGCTGAGCGGCCCAAGATGAATCCCCACATACCACAGATGCAGCAGACGATGGCCGCTGTCATAGGCTGTGACCCTGATGCCGTCTCCATCAAGGCCACCACCACTGAGCGGCTCGGATTCACGGGTCGCATGGAAGGCATCTCTGCCTATGCTGTGGCACTCATTGAGAAATCGTAAAAAAAATGCCGCTACTCACCACGAGCAGCGACATTCAAGCCTATGTTTAACTAAAAATCCTGTTTCTAAAAGAACTGGCTTTTCAGCCAGGGGCCCTCATCGTTTCTCGACGACTTGGGAATATCAATAACTAATACTAACTTTCAAAAAGAAAAGAAAGTTATGGGAGCCTCACGGCGACCACTGTTATCCTATAACACATTTAAAACTTTCTTCTTACCAATAACTAAAAACCTAAAACTATAAATATTACTACTAACCTAAAACAATCTATTAACTTTTGACGATGCAAAGGTACAGCGTTTTTCAGTTTCCTGCAACAAAAAAAGGCCAAAAACGAGAAAAACTGCCTCATTCTTGACCTATATCAACGCTTTGTGCGCGCAAACAAAGCTAATATTCCGTTTTGTCTGCTTTCTCCGTCCACATGTCGAAGGCCTTGCTGGCCTCCTTCTGCATGAAGATTTCACTGGGTTTCTTGCGGTCGGCGGGCTTCAGTTCCAGCTCCTGGTAGATGAAGTCGTCGTCGAAGCCTATGCGTGCAGCGTCCTTGCGGTCGTTAGCATAGTAGATTTTGTCGAGGTGGGCCCAGTAGATAGCTCCCAGACACATGGGGCATGGTTCGCACGACGTGTATATCTCACAGCCCGAGAGGTCGAAGGTGCCCAGCTGCTTGGTAGCATTACGAATGGCTGTCACCTCAGCATGGGCCGTAGGGTCATTGTACAGCGTTACGCAGTTGGAGCCTTCTGCCACTATTTCACCGTTACGGGCAATGACGGCACCAAACGGGCCGCCGCCACGTTTCACACTATTTTCTGAAAGCTCAATGGCTCTCATCATCAGTTCTCTTTTCTCCATATTTTCCTATTTATTTAAAGTTATTGCTGCAAAGGTAATAAATAATTGTGAATTGTGCATGGTGAATTGTGCATTATTTTGTATATTTGTGGCCACAAATAATGATTGAACTTATGAAAAGATTATTAACACTGGCCTTTTTGGCCGTTGCAATGATGAGTCAGGCACAGCAGAGAATTGATTTGTGGCCGCAGGGAGCGCCACATGTGAGTAGTGATGTTAAGGACACGGCGTATGTCCAGGTGTTTCTGCCGCAGACGGTGGCACCTACCGGGCGTGTAGTTGTCATCTGCCCGGGAGGCGGCTATACGCATCTTGCCATAGGGCATGAGGGAGTTGACTGGGCTCCTGTCTTTAACAACATGGGCATTGCTGCCGTGGTGCTGAAGTACCGTATGCCGCACGGAGTGAAGGAAATTCCCTTTGAGGATGCCGAGGAGGCCATCAGACTGGTGCGCCGCCATGCAGCAGAATGGAACATCGATGTGCAGCAAGTGGGCATCATGGGCTCGTCGGCAGGCGGACATCTGGCTTCCACCATTGCCACGCATGCCACAGGCGACGCGAAGCCGAACTTTCAGATTCTGTTTTACCCCGTTATCACGATGGACAAGACGTTCACCCACATGGGGTCGCACGACTTCCTGTTAGGGGCTAATGCACCACAAGAGCTGGAGCAGCAGTACAGTAACGAGAAGCAGGTGAGGCCGCAGACACCGCGTGCCTTCATTGTACTGAGCAACGATGACCATGTAGTGCCGCCGCTGAACGGGGTGAGTTATTACGTAGCCTTAAACGCCAGCAAGGTGCCTGCCGTGCTGCATGTTTACCCGACGGGCGACCACGGCTGGGGATTGCGCACATCGTTTGCCTACCACACGGAGATGCTCACCGAGCTGAAGTCGTGGCTAAGGAGTTTCTAAGTGGGGCGCACAATGCCTGATGACGCAGGGAATCGTCTCTACTTCTGTGGAAGTGGGGGCGATTCTTATTTGTACCATGCAAGTGCGGGTGTTGATGGGTTTGCTTTGGTCGAAGATGAAGTTGCCAATGCTGTAGTAGATGGGCTTTCCCTTGTAGGTCTCAATGGTCTGCAGCGTGTGGGTGTGGTGACCTACAACAATGTCGGCCCCGGCATCAATCATGGCCCGTGCCTGTCGGCGCTGCAGGGGGTAGGGTGCCAGCTGGTGCTCAATGCCCCAGTGGGGGCTGACGATGATGTATGCCGTCGGATCGCTTTTACGCAGTCGGCTGATGCGCTGGCAGAGGCTGTCAATGCTTTCCTGTGACACGCTGGCCTTGTCAGGCAGGTACGTGAAGTTCTCTAACGTCAACTGTAGCGAGGCGAAGAGCCAGATGTTGACGCCCCTCCTTCCGTCCCCCCGAGGGGGGATATTGTTAGTGCCTCCCCTTGGGGAGGTTTGGAGGGGGCTATTAAGCAATACAGGCTGCACGGCGGCCTCCATGTTGGGCCCTGCACCGATGGGTACTATGCCGGCCCGGCGGCAGTTTTCGATGGTGCTTTCCAGTCCTCCTCGCCGTTGGTCAACGGAGTGGTTATTGGCCAGATTCAGGTGGGTGATGCCGTGTCGCCGCAAGTCAAAGAGCCATTCCGGGTCAGCACGGAACACAAACTTCTTCATGGCTGGCGTGCGGACGTCAGTAGCAGGGCACTCCAAGTTACCCACAACAATGTCGCTGTGGGCAAATATGGAGTCTATCTCTGGTGTGAAGAGGTAGTCAATTCCCTTCGCCTGAATCTGTCGCCGCACGCCACGATCCAGTAGAATGTCACCCGTCAGTATGACGGTAGTCTGCGCCTGACATTCTGCAATGAAGAATAAGAGATGAGTAATGAGAAATAGAAATGAGCAATGAGAAATGAGGTGTGAGAAATTGAAATGAACCAATGAAGGAAAGCCACTGGCGCAACTCATTACTACATTTCCGCATTCACATTTCTCATTCCTCATTTCTCATTCCTCATTTAAATTATCCGTCGCTTCTTAGCATCCTGAGCTGTAGAAGAAGGTCTCGTCATCATGGATTTCCAGGGGGACGGTAATCTCCTTCATCCACTCAGGCTCACCGGCACGCGGCAGGGTCTTCAACTTTTCCTGCCACTCTTCGTCAGTCCAGCGGCCTTCGCTCGGTGAACGGCGGAATTCGCGGTAGGAAAACACGCCGCCACGCGTCAGATACAGCATGCCCTCAATTTCCACGACGACATAAATCTCGTAGGCAGGACCTACGGCCTCGTAGAGAATGGCTTTTTCGTCAAGGGGAATGTTAAGGTGCGTACCCGTGAACACATCGGCCACGACGGCGATAGAGCGGTCGGCACCCTCTACGTCGTTCCAGCCGTCATAGAATTCCTGGTTGGGCTGGCGCAGCAGGTCGAGCGAGATGTTCTCGAAGATAGAGCCTATAATCTCTATCTGGTTATACTCTTCATTGCTCAGCTTCTTGCCGCTCAGCTCCTTCTGGCTGCAGTTCAGCAGGAACTGGGCCTCTTCGCGCATGCGGTTGCTGATGTCGGCCGTCTTCTCGGTGTCGAGGTGATACTTCTTCAACAGGGTCTCGGTAGCGTCTATCAGGGTGATGGCCAGCTGCCAGTAGCCTATGTTCGGCTCCACATATCCCTTCACGATGGGGTCGGGGGGACCGTAGCCGCCGCACTCAGCTCCCATGGGCTGCTTGGCGTAGAGAATGGCGTCGTGCTTCAGCTCTGCCCACGATGCCAGTGCCGTGTTCAGGTTCTTCTTTTCCCACTGCGGGGTGAGCATGAAGTAGGGGTATTTCGTTGAGGATTGAGGGTTGAGGGTTGAGGGTGACTGGCAGAGCACCTTCAGCGAGTTCACCCACTGGTTGGCCACCGTCTCGTCCCACTTTATTTCCTTCATGCGCTGTTTCATGCGCTCCAGTGCCGGGGTAAAGCCGTTCCACTGCTGCTGTTCGTTCAGCTCCTCCAGCAGTATTCGCTCAGCCGACGGAATGCCGATGGCGGCCATCACATCGAGTCCCTTCGGGAACATACGCTGCGATACGGGATAGGTCTCGTAGTCCTGCATCTCCTGCAGCACCTCGGCATCAGGCATGTAGCGCTGAGGCATCAGGTTGACCACATATTCTTGTTCTGGCATGTCTCTTGGAACGATGCGCGTCTGCTGCTTGGCTACGGCGTTGGCAGCCTTCTGCAGCTGCTTCATTTTCTTGTCGTTGCCTAACAGCGTCTCAGGTGTGAGGCCCAGCTTCACCATTTCGTCGTAGAGCTGGAAGACGGTAATGTTGTCTGGCGCACCAAAGAGGAACGTCAGCGGCTGGTTGACGCTCTCGTAGAGTTTCTTCAGCTTTTGGTTGGCCGATAGTGTCGATGCCATGAGTGCTGCTGCGCCCAGGTGTTCGTTGACGTCAATCTTAAACGGTGCCGACTGCAGCCACATCATGCCTTGGAAGTAGCGCTTCAGCGTGTCAGAGCGGGTGTAGTGTCCGCGGGGCTTGAAGAGCGAGTAAGGGAAGAGGCGTTCGGTATAGTCAAGGAATTCTGATCTGCTGTCCTTGGTCATGTTGATGGCATTTACCTCCTTCTCGGCCAAGCCCTTGAACTCGTTGCTGAGGGGCTGCAGGGGCTTGTTGGTCAGCACGCTCAGTCCGACGGCATAGAAGGTGGCATTACGCTCGGCAGCCTGCTTCAGCGCGTTGTTGCTGGTGGTGCTGGCGACGCGGCGCATCTCCTTGTACATCTCCTGGCTCAGCTTCACCATGGCGGGGTAGAGCGAATGCTCCTCCACCTCACGCGTCAGGCAGTCGAAGTACATGTGGAAAGCCTGCAGGTAGAGGTCGGTGGTGACAAAGCTGGGGAAGTTGTGGTAGTCGTTCGTCTCGTAGATGTGGAACAGCTGTTCCTTCTTCTGCGGCACGATGGCGAAGCCGTAGCATCCCAGCACCTCGTCCAGTTGCGGCTCAATCTTCTCTAACTGGAATGGGTTGACAATGTTGTCTGTATTGACGCGTTTGCCGGCCGGCGCCTTGAAGTTCTGGGCCAGCAGCTCCTTCTCGCGGGCTTGTATGCGCTTGATGAAGGCGGTCTCGGCCGGCGTGTATTTCAGGGGTTTCTGCTGCCCGGTGTTGTCCTCTTCATCAAAGCGTTTCATCATTACCTCTTCATACCACGACGTGCCTCCGAAGACGCTACGCAGCTCCGCCGCCATGAAGGCATAGCCTTGGCGGGCGGCAAAGGCGTTACGCAGCACGCGCAGTTCGCTGAGCGACAGTTGGGAGATGTCCATGTTCGTGTCGATGTGCTTCTGCATGGCCTCCAGATCCAGGTGTCCGCGTCCAGGCAGTATGGGTGCATGGCGGCGGTCAACAAACTCTTCCTCTTGTGCCTGTACGGCCATGGCCGACAGGAGCACTAACAGTGTCAAAAAGATTTTTCTCATCATTTTATTTTCGATTTAGTTTATTTTTGGTCTAAGGTCTAAGGGTTGAGCGTTGAGGGTTGAGCGTGTCTTCGTACCTCGCACCTCGTACCTCGACCTTTGCCCCCGTCCTTCACTCAAACGCCTTTTCGGCCGTTTGCAGGTCGGTGGGCTTTTCGGTGATGAACCGCACGAAACGCAGACCGAAGCCACTCCATTCATATTCTGCTACCGCATACAGTCCGTTGGCTGTTGCCTCAAGACTACGTACCCGCCCGTCGGTAAAGCGGAAATCCTTCAGCTCGCCCCCCAGCTTCGACCCCATCCACAGCGGTCTGACGTGGCCCTTGTAGTTCTTGAAGATGAAGAGCCGCCGCCCGTAGGGGTAGTAGCGTGTGGTTTTCTCCACACCGACCAGCGCATCAGTGCTGCCGTTGCCGTCCACGTCGCCTGTGCAGAACTGATAGACGGGGTAGGGCAGCCGCCACCGGCTCTCCGTTGAGTCCGTCGTCAGCACCAGCAGGTGTAGCGTGTCACTCTTGGTCTCTAACGAGAACGACTGCGCTGTTACAAGTGAAGAGTGAAGAGTGAAGAGTGAAGAATTTGCTGCCGCGCTCCATAGCATGCAGCATAGCAATAATATGCGGCGTACAACGAGGGTGGTAGCAAATTCTTCACTCTCCACTCTCCTCTCTCCTCTCTCCACTCTCCTCTCTTCACTCTCCACTCTCACAGCAGTTTCCTTATTTCTGCCTCTAAGTCGCTGATTTGTGCCATACGCTTCACCAGACTGTTCTGGCGGTCAATGAGGAAGTACTCAGGCACGGCCGGCACGTTGTAGGTCACCAGAATGTTAGAATTCAGCCCCTGCGGGTCACGCACGCATATCCAGGGCAGTGCTGCCGTCTGCTGTTTCCAGAAGTGCTCGTCGCCGTCCAGTGAGAGCTGGTATATCTCCAGTCCCTGGTCGTGGAACTTGTTGTAGAGTTCTCTGAGTGCGAGAATGCGCTTGGGTGAGTCCTCCATCGCAAACATGTGGAAGTCGAAGAGCACCACTTTGCCTTTCAGTTCCGACAGGCGTCTCACCGTGCCCTTGTTGTCGGGCAGTGCCACGTCGATGATACCAGACTCCTGCACCTGCGAGGCGTCAATGATTTGCTGGTTGTTATATTGCACAATGCGCTCGTTCTTCATGCCGTTAATGGCAATGTTGTGCAGGTTCTGCGTGCGAATGGCCTCGGGATAGGCAATGTCCCAGTTGGTAGCCACTGCTCCGAAGGCCTTGATGTCCTCATGGCTCACCTGCGGGTCGAAGATGAGCAGTCCGCCAACGGTCTGGAACAGTGCGAAGTATGCGTACGACTTGTCAGGTGCCGCAAAGATGTAGTTACGTGACACGTCGCTCTTGTAGGCTTGCACCATGTGCATGATGCTGTCGCGTGCCTGCATGGCGGGCAGCGTGCGCTGTGTGTCGAAGCAGCGTTGTTGCAGCTCAATCTGCTTCAGTGCCAGCTCCTTGATCTTCAGGCAGTTCTCCGAGCCGCTCACCTCGTACTGGGTAATCATGGTGGGGTACGATGCCTTTACGCTGACGGTTTCCGTCGAGTCGATGGCAATGTTGATAATCTGGTCGTGTATGCGTAGCCGGTAGAACTCGGGCGACAGGCCTGGCTCCCCGCTGAACGAGAACGCGCCGTCAGCCGACAGCTTGGCGGAGTCGATGGCCGTAATGCCTTCCAGTCCCACATTCTCTAAGTAGAGCATGGAGTCAGCAGCCTCGGTAATGTTACCTTCTACGTTAAACTTCCTCTGGTTGCAGGCAACCAGCGAAAGGGCCAAGAGCGCCAAGGCCCCTATTCTTACTGTTTTTCCTTTGTACATTTTCTTTATTTCGTTCAAAATATGGTGAATAATATCTTGTCCATACGTGTCTCTTGTATGCGAACCATGTGGTCGGTCACATAACGGTAGAGCCCGGCCTTGTTGGTCACCACTAACTGGTAGGGCGTGCCCGGCTTGGCTTCGGTAAAGAGGACGGTCGCCTCGTTGTCCTTTTCCACTGGCAGATATTCGTGGAAGTTGCCCGAGGGGAACGTCTCGAAGAGGTTGCTGTCGTCGGCCACGGCGCGGCCGTAGATGGTCTCCTCCGTATAGTAGTAGCTGTTATTGTGGGGAATCTGTCCGGTAAACCGCTTCATGCGTGCCGTAGCCTTGTAGCATTCGCCTGCTCCGTAGGCCACAATGCGCTGCAGCTTAGGCCACAGGGCCTTGGCGAGCGGTGATTGTTGGGTGTTGGGTGTTGGGTGTTGGGTGTTGAGCGTTGACCATTGCCCCTCAAGCACTTCCGCCACTTCGGCGGCACGTTGGGTGTCGGTGTTGCGGAGTTCTTCCAGCAGTTCGTCGCTGTGTGTGGTGATGTATTCGAACATGTCGGCCACCCGGCGTGTGTCGAGGGCAACAATCTGGTCTATCTCGCGGTCGAGCAGCGCATAGTAGCAAATAGTGCGCATCTCCTCGCGCGGTTCCGTCTTGAAGAACAGCTCGTCGGGCATGGAGAAATCAGCCCGGCGCTTGCCGCGTGCAAAGTGGTAGTACCACATGTACTTCTTCACCATGACGCTCTCCAGACTCTCCACTGTACAGCCGTCGTTGGTCTGCTGGTGTCGCGGGCCCACAATGGCCACAAGCAGGTTGTGGTGACCTTTCAACGTGGTGGCAAAGCACTCCATGTAGGGCAGCAGGTGGCTTTCGGTGCAGGGAATGCGCTCTCCCTTGGCATTCACTAAGTAGTGGCGTGTGGGTTCAGCGGTCAGTATGCTGCTCTCGCCGATGTTGGCCTGCAGGTTGAGCAGCCGTTGGTAGTTCTCGTAGTCCGTCATGGGCACCAGTCGCTGGTAGTCGGCCAGCGTCTCCACCTCATCCAGCCGGTAGCGGCGGCCGAAGTCGGTCGAGGCATTGTTGCGCAGAATCTCCATCATGGCCGACCAGCCGTTCAGCTCGTCCCTCAGCGTAGGGCTCGACAGGGGGTCATCGGGGTTGCCCAGCACCTCCTTCGACAGGTGGTAGCTCAGGTAGCACTCCTCGGGCGAGTGGAGCTTCGAGGGCGACATCTTGCGCAGCTGTCCCAGGTAGGGCCGTACCATGTCGCTCAGTGTACGGCGCTGCTCTACCGTCAGGTCAGAGTCCAGGTAGTAGCGTGTCAGCAGCGAGAACATGGTCTGCGCCGTATCGTTGGTATCAACACCTACTGCCGAGAGCTGGTCAATAATGATACATGCCGACCTGAAGCAGTCGTACAGGTCGTCCATCGACTTTTTTGTGTCCTGAATAATCGAACCGCTGTTAATGTAATAGTGGTAGCCAATGAACTGCGGCAGGTAGCACACGCGGTCGGCCAGCATCAGGCACATGCCCGTGTGCCACGCGTCTTCCACCCACAGCACCTCCTCAGAGAACTTCAGGTTGTGCTTGTGCAGGAATGCCGCGTCAAACAGGCGTGACGTGGAGAAGGGCCACAGCCCCGTGAACATCTTGTCCTGCTGAAAGTCCTTGCGGTCCATCACGATGCGCCACTCCGTCTGGTTCCACATCACCTTCTCCGTGTGCGGGTGCAGGCTCTCCTTCTCCAGCTCATATTCGCGGCGGAAGGTCACCACGTCTGCCTTGGTATCCTTGATCTCGCGGCATACCACCTCTAGACAGTCGGGCGTGTAGCTGTCGTCACCGTCAAGGAATCCTATGTAGGGCGCCGTCACAAAGTCCAGCCCGTGGTTACGCGGCGTGGCGGGCGTGTGCTTGCCGTCGTTCAGCTCCTTGATGATCACGTTTGCGTCGTCGCGGAACATCTCCGTGAGCAGCGGCAGATAGTGCGGCTTACAGTTATGCACCACAATAATCCACTCCACGTTCTCAAACCCAATGGTCTGACAGCGCATGGAGTCGGCACACTTCTGAAACATGCCCATATCCACGTTATGGAACGGCGTAACTACTGAAACCTTATACATCTTACTATATAGTCTAACGTTTATTGCTTATTGTTTATTGTCTGACGTTGATTTCACTTGACCACTTTTCGCTAATCTCTGCGGCCGAGAGCATCGTGGCCGACAGCAGTAGCCATAATGTGGTGTAGATAAACTTAATCTGTCTTATTCTGACTACAAAAGTACTCAAACTATTTGGAATGATTGACATTTCCGCCCCTACTTTTAATATTTATTGTCTTAAAGGTGGCAGACCACGGGGGAATTGTAGTCTAAATTGCCACCACATCACGACAACGGCGGGTCACACTGTCCCCCTCGATTACGCTGAATCAAAATGCATAGGATATTAGTCCTGTTTCAATATAAGATTGGAGCAGGACTATATCTTTCTGAGATAAGCCTGTCCAACTATGACAAAAAAGTAGGATAATAATTTTTATCTTTAGATTTTGATCTTATGAAAGCTAATGGTTGGCCGAGAGCCGAGCAATGGCGAGATATGGCAAACAAGATTGCCCCCACGCTTGTAGGTGGTAGTAAAAAACATGGCGGACCGGACTTAGGTCCCACACGTGCCCGCAAGGCTTGGGCAGAAATGGGAATTGACGGTAGAGGTGTCAGCAATGATGCTCCTGCTGCCGACTTTGAAGGAATGCCTCGGCTAACGCCAAGGATGATGGCAAGGTTGCAAGGCTTCCCCGGTGATTGGCAGTTTGGAAGTCGAAAGACTTTGGCATGTCGAATGATAGGTAATGCATTTCCACCACCCGTAGCAAGAGAAGTAGGACTTAAAATAAAACAAGTACTGGATTATGCAAGCATTAATATCAGAAGCAAGACGGAAGTATCATGCAGGGCTGTTGTCTAATGGAATTTTAACTATAGACGGAAAAGGGGTGCCAAGTAACGCAGATCGCTCTTCAAACCTTTCTATTGCAATTGCTCAAGGTATATGCGTCCCGGGAAATGGCACATCGCTAAACTTGGCAATCGTAATAGTATAAAGACAAGCAGCTTTGCCCAATATGAACATCTGGATTACCTTTCACAATTGACGAAAGGAGATGCTAGGTTAGCGGCAAGCATGGGCAATGATTACATGGTGGCACCAGACGTAGTGGTTTACCGGGAAACGGAATCTGATGATTTCATCAATGAATATCAGACTATTGTTGATGGTTCTGTCAGTAGTTTATCTGACATCCGTAAAAATGCCGGTAGCCTTCCTATCCTTCATGCTTCTGTTTCTGCTAAATGGACAATGCGTAGCGATCGTGCACAAAATAGCCGCACAGAGGCACTTGGTCTTATACGCAATCGCAAGGGACATTTACCACACATTGTCGTTGTTACCGGGGAGCCTATGCCGGCTAGGATTGCTTCTTTGGCATTAGGAACTGGCGACATTGACTGTGTTTATCATTTTGCTCTTTACGAATTAGTTGAGGCCGTTAAGGAAGTTGGAGCAGAAGATTCTATAGAAATACTCAATATACTTATCAAAGGCAAGCGACTGAAAGACATTAGCGATCTGCCGTTGGATTTAGCTGTGTAAGCAGAATCTGTCCTCATAATCACCAATGCTACCCCCCTGCCCCTTCCCTTCATGGGAGGGGAGTACCTACGGGAATCCTGTGCCCATGACCACTTGTGGCAGATGGCGCGATCGAAGGGAGCAAGTGGCGCGATCGTAGGGAAGGATCGCGCCACTCTTAGGGAGCGATCGGCGCGATCGTCGGGATAAGGGCGGCCGTTCAAAGTAGATAGAGCGCCCGCTCAAAGTGGATAGAGCGGCCGCTCTAAATAGATAGAACGGCCGCTCAATTCCTTTCAAAACTACTCATCCTTATGACTTGCTGGCAAATAGTGCATTACGGAGCCCTCTTTGCGTTTGCGAAGACGGGGCTTTTCGCCGGTGCATAGGCTGTTCAGGTAGTTGCGTGCCGTATGGTACTTCAGCCCGCTGTAATACTGGAAGACGCTGACGGTGGTGTAGCCTTGGTGCATGGAGAGACGCAGGGCTTCGTCCATGGCGTCGGTATCGCGCAGCTTGTCAGTGTCAGCGGGTTCGCCCACCTGCAGGAATCCCAGCTGTATGTTGTCGGTAGTGACCTCGCGGAACTCCTTTGACGACTGGTAGTCGAAGCCGGCGAAATGCACGTTCTTGCTCTTCACCTGCTTGGGGTCGGTATAGTCGCCGTCGAGCTTCAGTTTGGGGGCGAACGAACCGATGGGTGTCTCGATGCGTGCCCCTTCGGCCATGAAGAAGGCCGCCACCTCAAGGAAGGTGCGGAAGGCGCGCGTCATTTCGCCGGCGTGCATACCACGGTGCAGGTGACAAAACTCGTCGATGGTGCGCATGCTGTACTTGACGCCGATGGCCGGCCGGGCGTAGAGCAGCGGCTTGCCGTCCTTACCCTTGGTGGGGCGCGGCAGCAGCTGGTATTTCATTCCGTCTTTCTTGCGTGGCATAGTTCGTCGGTTGTTGATTGTTTCTTTTGCAAAGGTAATACATTTTCAACGACAAAACAAGTTTTCAGGGAAATAATTTTGTCGATTACTACATTTTGTTTACATTTGCATTTTGATAAACAAACGACATGGATTTTCACAAGATCATAAAAAGAGTCAGACAGTATTGGAAACGGATAGCCGCATTCGTACGGTATCGCAACCAGCCGATGCCATTCGTTGAAGCCGGAACGCCAACTGTAGCGGTGCTGTCGAAAAAGGAGGCAGAGGGCTTTTCCAGACCGGGCTTCCAGATAGCCTATATGGCTGAGGCAAAAAGTTCTGATGATGTCAGCAATGCTGTGTTTGTGGCCTGTGGAATGAGTATGACGGGAAAAGCCAACCTGCTGACCGACGATGAATTAATTATTGTCAACAACAGTTCACACGTCATTGGAAAGAAATTCCGCAAGATGGAAGTGGCGCTTGAGGAAAAAGCCGATGGCACACCCGTGGTGGTCATCATCACCAGTACGAAAGAACTGCCTCCTTATATGATAAAACATGTGGTAAGAGAAGACTTTCCGGAAGAGGAGGAGCAAGATGTCACGCCGGCAGACGAAGAAGCAGAGGCGGGCGACCACCGTCTCCTGCGCGAGCCGCTGGCCGACCACATGATTATAGAAGCCATCACGACGGCTGCGAATGCCATGCTTAACGACGGCGTTGCCGCCCGTATGAAATGGAAAGAAGGCGGCGAATACTTTGACAAGGAGTACGGCATAACGCATCTGGCAGTCTGCTTGTTCTATTTTATCCACATTCACCGGCTCTTCACGAGCAGCACTTTTTTCTTCCATCAGCAGAGACAGTACATTGAGTTCTGCCGTGATGGCCTGCCGAAGGATGCGAACCTGTGTGCCGAGCGTTACTTCAGGGTGTGCATCAGTAAACTTCAACGCACATCGTGCAGCTTCGACGAATATATCAAGAGCAGTGTGAAACCCGAAATCGTGTGGGAGAAAGGGCAGTTCAACCTCAGCTTCTGGTATGCCGTCTATCGCCAGGCAGCCCGGCATTTCAGCCAGGTGCTGACCCCGGAAGGGCAGCATTAAGCCACGCAAGGCATTGTTTATTTTTTGTACATTTTGTGCACTTTTGAAAATTGGTACAAGATGAACAAAAAACTACATTTATTTTTCTTTCCTTTGCACCGACGAATCAGTCAAACAGGTAAAATTAATAAATGTCTAACAATTCTAAATGTAAAAGCGTATGGCAACACATGATGTAGAAGTTCGCGTGAATCTTCGCGCTAACCAGAACGAGAAGAGCGATCAGTTCGGACGCTTGTATCCGTACCTCGACCGTACCTCGACGATTAACCAGCGCGGTCTTTGCGACAGGATCGCTAAAACGGACACCATCTTCGGTCGCGAAGTAATAGATGGTGTAGTGACTATCTTCCAGAAGACTGTCTTCGACTGTCTTGCTGAGGGCGTAGCCGTCCAGCTGAACGGTGTGGGTACCTTCTATCCCACACTCGTGAGCCGCAAGGGCGGTGTGGCCAGCTGTGCTGAGGCCGTGAAAATAGGTGCCGACGATATCGTAACGGGCGTACACGTACGTTTCCTCCCCGACGGCACAAAGATTGACAGCATTACCAGCAAGAAGTTCAAGGAACGTTGCTCTCTCAAGCTCAACATGCTTCAGGAAATCGCCTACAAGACTGTGGAGGGCAAAGAGGTGCCCCAGTACACCTACCGCCCCATCTATCAGGTAGCAAACGCAAAACCTGACCCAGGCCCCGAGCCTTAATCGAAAAGAGGGTGTGCCCAACCAGGCACACCCTCTTTTTTATTATTAATAAAGGCTATTTCACTTTTGCCAGCAGGTCGGCGGGCAGCGTGGGCATGGCTCCGTTCTGCGTGCAGACGAAGGCACTCACCTCTACTGCCAGCTTATGAGCCTCGGCCACGGGCTTGCCGCTCAGCACGGCAGCACAGAAGGAGCCTGTGAAGGAGTCACCGGCACCGACGGTGTCGGCCACCTTCACCTTCGGCGTCTCCTGGAACGACATCTGACCGGGTGTGAAGACGTAAGAGCCGTTGGTGCCGCAGGTCAGCACGAGCATGTCGAGGTTGTACTTGCCCAGTATGAGCCAGCACTTGTTCTCAATGTCGAGTCCCGGGTAGCCGAACATGCGGCCAATGAGAATCAGCTCCTCGTCGTTAATCTTTAAGATGTTGCAGCGCTGCAACGACTCCTTGATAACCTCCTTGGTGTAGAACTGCTGGCGCAGGTTGATGTCGAAAATCTTGACGCAGTCTGCGGGCGTGTCGTCAAGGAAGCGGTGAATGGTCTCGCGGCTGACCACGTTGCGCTGTGCCAGTGAGCCGAAGCAGACGGCGCGGCATGAACGGGCAATGCGGGCAATGTCGTCGTCGTAGGGAATGTTGTCCCAAGCCACGTTCTCCTTGATGTCGTACGTGGGAATGCCCTGCTCATCGAGCTGTACCTGCACGGTGCCCGTAGGGTAGGGTACACGGGGCAACAGGTCGTTCAGGCCATGCTCCTTCAGCGAGGCAATGGTCTCGTCGGCCAGTTTGTCATCGCCCAGGGCGCTGACGGCAATCGTATTGTCCATGCCCAGGAATTGGCCTGCATGGTAGGCGAAGTTGGCGGGAGCGCCACCCAGTTTCTTACCTTCGGGAAGTACGTCCCAGAGGACCTCTCCGAGTCCTACTACAAATCTTTTCTGTTCCATTGTTTTATGCGGTTTTCAGTTGTTTGATATACGTAAACAGGTACAGTACGCCGACGGCCATGACGATGACGGCTCCGGCTTGTCCCATGGCATCGCTCATGAAGCCCATGAGCAGCGGGAAGATGGTTCCGCCGAAGAGTCCCATGATCATGAGTCCGCTCACCTCGTTCTGCTTCTGCGGCATCGACTCAAGGGCCGTGGCGAAGCAGATGGAGAAAATGTTGGAGTTGCCGTAGCCCACGAGGGCAATGGCGGTGTAGAGCATCCACTTCTCGGTGCCGATGAAGAGGCCGCACATGCTGAGGGCCATCATGATGACGCTGATGATGAAGAACGTGCGTGTGGGCAGGACGCGCAGGAAGAACGAGCCCGTCAGGCAGCCTATGGTACGGAAAATGAAGTAGAGCGAAGTGGCGAAGGCGGCGTCGTTGAGCGTCATGCCTAATCGCTCCATCAGGATTTTCGGTGCGGTGGTGTTAGTGCCCACGTCAATGCCCACGTGACACATGATGCCGAGGAACGACAGCAGCACGATGGGTGTGCCTAAGAGCTTGAAACACTCCACGAAGGTGGAGGCCTTGCCCTCAAGAGGTTCTTCCTCAATAGGCGTGATGCCGAGCAGCAGCGTGGCCAGCAAGCCTACCACGAAGTAGATGGCGAAGAGCACGCGCCAGTCGAGTCCGAAGTGGGGGATGACGGCTGTGGCACCCCACATGGCCAGATAAGGCGCCAGGAACGAGGCGATGGCCTTGATGAACTGTCCGAAGGTGAGCGTAGAGGCCAGGTTGCCGCCTCCCATGACGGTTGACACCAGCGGGTTCAGCGAGGTCTGCATCAGCGCGTTGCCTATGCCGAGCAGCGAGAAGGCAACAAGCATGAAGCCAAACGAGTTGCCAAACAGGGGGATGAGCAGCGACACGACGGTCACCACTAACGAGAGCAGCACGGTCTTCTTTCGGCCAATCTTGTTCATCAGCATGCCCGTGGGGACGCTGAAGATGAGGAACCAGAAGAATACCAGCGAGGGGAAGATATTAGCCACGGAGTCGGTCAGAGCCAGGTCTTCCTTCACATAGTTAGAGGCTATACCTACCAGGTCAACGAAGCCCATGCAGAAGAAGCAGAGCATGACCGGCAGCAGTGCGAGTTTGGATGTTTTGTTCATAAGTTATAAGGATAAATAGTTATTTTAGCTTTGTTGGTTACTTTTATGTTGGTGTAAGGCTCCGAGGGGAACACCAGGTTAGTCATGGCCATGCGGCCGTCGGCGTCGAAGGCCTCGATGCTGCAGCGGTCAATGAAGAGGCGCAGCTGCTTCATCTGTCCGTGGGTCGGTGCCGTGGTGACGCAGGCGAAGTTCTCGCTGAACGTCACGTTGCCGCTCTTGGTGCGGTCCATGCTGAAGGTCTGCTTCTGGGCATCGTAGTGCATCGTCACCTGCTCGCCTTTGGCATTCGACAGGGTGATGTCAGCCGTTCCCTTCAGGTTGACCACCACTTCGCAGGCCTCGGTGAGCTGCTTGGCGGGCTTACCGCGCAGGGTGAGCACCTCGGGCGAGGGTGTCACACCGCAATAGGTCTCCGTGCCATCGGTAAACAGGTCCAGGTCGCGGGCAATGCTGTTAGCCGAACGGAACTGCTTGGTTGGCACCTCGTTGGCATACTGCCAGTTCGACATCCATGCCAGGGCCACGCGGCGGCCAGCCGGTGCATTGTCGAAGGTGACGGTGGCATAGTGGTCCTTGCCGTAGTCGAGCCACTTCGTCACTTCGGGCTTGCTCTCACAGGTGAACTGGTGACCGTCGAACTGTCCGATGAAGTACTGGGTGGCCGAGCCGCCGAAGATGCCGCCCGGGTTGATGTTGCACACCAGCATCCACTTCTGCTGACCCGTACCGCGCACGGGCAGCTGGAACAAGTCGGGGCATTCCCATACGCCGCCGTGGCAGCCGTACTCCTGTCCGAAGCGGCTCTCCATGGTCCACTGTTTCAGGTTGGCCGACGAATAAATCTGCATCTCCTGACCCACGGCCAGCATCATGATCCAGCGTTGTGTCTCTTTGTGCCAGAACACCTTCGGGTCGCGGAAGTCCGGGGCGTTCGACGTAATGACGGGGTTGCCCTCATATTTAGTAAACGTGCGTCCGCCGTCGGTGGAGTAGGCCATGCTCTGCGTCTGCGACTCTCCGGCCGACGTGTAGAAAGCGATGACGGCGTCCTTGCCGAAGCCTGCCGTATTCTGATGGTCAACGACGCACGAGCCAGAGAAGATGGTTCCCAGGGCGTCGGCCTTGATGGCCGTCGGCTGAGCCTCCCAGTGAATGAGGTCACGCGACGTGGAGTGTCCCCACGTCATGTTCTCCCACATGGAGCCGTAGGGGTTCCACTGGTAGAACAGGTGCCATACGCCGTCCTTATAGAACATACCATTCGGATCGTTCATCCAGCCATAAACGGGCGTATGATGATAGAGCGGGCGGAAGTGCTCGCGGTTCTGGGTGTCGAAGGTGTCAGAAAGCTTCATCTCCTTCCAGCAGGCCAGCTCCTTCAGGGCACCCGTGGTACGGCGGTCGCCGTTGAAGTGGATGTCGAGGAGCGTTGGGTGTTGGGTGTTGGGTGTTGGGTGTTGGGTGTTGACGTTGTCGTTGACGTTAACGTTAAAGTTAGCGTTAATCTCCAACGGCACGAAGTAATCGACCTTATCCACGGCCAGGCGCACGTTGAGCGTCTCGACGGTGTTGTTATTGTTCAGCACTCGGATGTTGGCCATTTCGGCCTTCTCTTCCACCGGCAGCAGCACATATCGCTCTGCGTTGCTCAGGCGCACCATGGCATGTCGGTCGCTGAGAATGCTGGGCGTCACTTGGGCCTTGGTCAGGCAGCATGCAGCCAGCAGCAGCAGTGTCAAAAAGTTTCTCTTCATTGTCTCTTTCGTTTTGATTTAGTTATTGGAATTTGCTGCAAAATTACGCTTTTCCGTCCTCTTATGCTATAAATAATGATACAAAAAGTAAGAAAAAACGTTCAATGAAACATTTTTCATAGATTTAACGAGGTGCGAGGTACGAGAATACCTTGCACGCTCATCTCTGCCACGTAACATTTCTCGCACCTCGTACCTCGTACCTCGTATCTCGAAAAGAATCAGTATTGGCTGACGGTGACGTCACTCACCGTGACGGAGCCGCCGTAGTTGTTCACACTCCAGCAGTTTTTCTGGATGCCATAGATGCGCTGCGTGTAGGCACATACATCGTTGATGTACATTACCAGGACAGAGTTGTCAGTATAGATGTCAATCTTGTACGTGTTGTCAGCAGGGCGCTCGAACCAGTAGCCGTCGATGCCCTCAATGAATCCCTTGCCGTAGATTTGCTGCTCGTTGCCATTGTCATCAGACGTGACACGATAGCCCTCCTGCTCGAAGTTCACCTTACGGTGGTTCTCATCCTCGGGGTTCACCACCATGGTATAGTAGAACTCATGGTCAGTACTGCGCACGAAGGAGATGCCGAACTTATCCCAGTTGTTGGAGGTCTTCACCGTGAACTTGAGGTGGTTGGCGGTTCCCAGCCGGTTGTAGAGCACGTAGGCATCGTCACCCGAGAGTGTGCCGCCGTTATAGCCGTTGGAGGCCATCACCTTCACATCCTGCTGCTGCGTGTATTTGGCCGCCATGGCAGGCACGGCACCCAAAGTCAGCGTACCGTCACTGTGCTGAATGAGCTTATGGCACACCAGTGCGCCGCTCCAGTTAGGCTCATTGCCGTCACCGGCTCCCACGCTGACGTTCTTCTCATGCAGGTCAGCACCCGAACGGAAGGGACACCAGCCCCAAATGTAACGGTCGGTGCCGTTGGAGGCTGTCTTGCCCGCATAGAAGGCACGGCTGTCGAGCACTCCCTCATGACCGTCGGCCGGCCACTTCGGACCGTTGTTGAAGCAGTCCTTCAGCTCGTCGTAGCTGCGGGCCATCATGTACTTCACCTTGCGGCTCCACGAGGCACGGAAGCTCTCGCTATATACCAGATACCACCAGTCACCCATCTTGAAGACATCGGGGCACTCGAGCATGCGGTCCCAAATCATGCGGATGCGTCCTACGTGTTCCCAGCTCTTCAGGTCAGTGGATTTGAACTCCGCAAACACCGGGTCGCCACCACCGACGGGGTAGGTAGCAATGAGCATGTGGTAGAGGTTATCGTCGGCCATGAAGATCTGCGGGTCGCGGAAATCGTTGCCGGAGTAGCCGAAGTCAGGGCCGTTGAGCGTCCAGAGCTCGTCCTTGGTCCACGTCTTGAAGTCGGTCGATGTGGCACGCATCACCACCTCGCGGTTTTTGCAGTTTCCGTTGTGGCCGGTGTAATAGACGTAGTACGTGCCGTCCTTCTCGTAGGCACATCCCGTACCGATGGCCGCATCCTGCTGGTAGTCGTTGGCAGCGTAGGGAATGATTTCGCCCAGCGATGTGTAGTTGGCTCCGTCCTTGGTTGATACGCCCCAGATGGGGTGGAAGCGGAAGGTCATGTTGTTGGTATATTCCTGCAGGTAGAGCACCTTGAAGTCGCCGGTCCGCTGGTCGTAGAAGGGCATGGGGTCGCCCACACGCCCCACGGAGGGAGTGTAGTAGGTGCTGAACCCCTGTTCGTCGGTAGGTTCAAAGTACGACGATGTGCCGTTCCAGTCGCGTGCCGGGTCACCGGCGAAGTTGTCGTCAGAACAGGAGGCGAGGGCTGCCGGTGCTGCGGCGATTCCGCAGTACACCAGACAACCAAGTAGGCCATGCATTATTTTATTTGTTTTCATAATCTTCAATTCGTTTAATTCGTGAAATTCGTTGTTTTATTTGGTCAGGTAGTCGAACGCGTTAAGCATGATACGTCCCATGTTGTCGTGATAGTTTGACGTGTAGGGTGTAGCAGAGTTCCAGTCGAAGAGACCTGAACCGAAGCAGATGATGCCACCCTTGCCGAAGTTGCCG
>Ga0256404_1002840_pt1 | contig 36962 bp, 32 predicted proteins | sample RumenRJG_01DNA_FD_185990 | JGI IMG/M metagenome (GOLD analysis project Ga0256404, IMG submission 185990) | Bovine rumen microbial communities from Lethbridge, Alberta, Canada - RJG_01 | ecosystem: Host-associated > Mammals > Digestive system > Stomach > Rumen | place: Canada: Alberta | collected...
TTGAAGGAAAGCACGTTATTATTGTTGGCGGTGGCGATACAGGAAATGACTGCTGCGGTTCTTCAATCAGATTGGGGGCTACAAGTGTTACCCAGATAGAGATGATGCCTTGTCCTCCAGTTGAACGCGCTTCAACTAACCCCTGGCCTGAGTGGCCCAAGGTTCTAAAGGTGGACTATGGTGCAGAAGAATCTATCGCAAAATTTGGCAAGGACCCTCGTGTTTACGAAACAACAGTAAAAGAAGTTATTAGTGAGAATGGGCACATAAAGGCTGTGCGCACCGTGCAAGTTGAATTCCAGGTAAAAGACGGAAAGAGGCAGCTTGTGGAACGCAGCGGTACGGAAAAAACTCTTCCCTGCGACTTGCTTCTTGTTGCGGCAGGATTTACCGGTTGTGAAGAATATACTGCAAATGCATTTGGAGTTGAACTTGGAGAGCGGGGAACGGTAAAGGCTTTGGAGACAGGTTATGCAACTTCTGTTCCAAAAATCTTTACGGCGGGAGACATGCACCGCGGACAGTCACTTGTTGTGTGGGCTATTGCGGAAGGCCGTGAATGTGCAAAGCAGATAGACGATTACCTTATGGGCAAGGCTCAGTAAAATGACTGATGACAAGTTTCACGATGAATGTGGTGTTGTAGGAATCTTTGGGGCAGATAATGCAGCCAGGCTTTCGTATTTTGCGCTTACGGCTTTGCAGCACCGCGGACAGGAAAGCGCCGGGATTGCAGTAAGCGATAGTGGTATTGCGTCCTCAGAAGGAGCCAAGATAAGTCTTTGCAAAGACATGGGGCTTGTGGGAGATGTTTTTTCTACTGAACACTTGCAGAAGCTTAGCGGAAATATTTCTGTAGGCCATGTACGCTATGCAACTGCCGGTGGACGCACTATTGAAAATGCCCAGCCTTTTTTGAATTCCTTTAAGAACGGTTCCATTGCCTTGTGCCATAACGGTCAGCTTGTGAACCATGCAGAGCTACGGGCCCAGCTGGAAGACGGAGGTTCTACTTTTTCCAGTTCAAGCGACAGTGAAGTTATTCTTAAGCTCATAGTAAGAAAGTATATAGAAAACGGCGGCAAGCTTGGAAGCCCCAATACCGGTGGAAAGTCTGCAGAAGAAAACCGCAAAAGATTCATAGATGCTGTTGTGCAGACGGCAGGTCTTATAAAAGGTTCTTTTGCCCTTTGCATTATGACGGAGAATATGCTGATTGGAGTCCGCGACCCTAACGGTATAAGACCCTTGTGTCTAGGAGAAATTTCCGGGGGCGTTGCGGGGGTGTCTCCCGCGCAGGGGGAACTCGCAGCAAGTCCGAATGGACGAAGTTTCGAGCGAATGCCCCCCTCCTATATAATTGCATCGGAAACTTGTGCCATTGATGCCGTTAACGGAAAATTTTTGCGCGACCTTGAGGGCGGAGAAATTGTCGTTGTTACAAAGGAAGGTCTTAGGTCTATAAAATATGCCCAAGAAAAAAAGAGAACCTGTATTTTTGAATACGTTTATTTTGCAAGGCCTGATTCTGCGATTGACGGAATTTCTGTTCAGAATGCACGCTACAGGATGGGAGAAGTTCTTGCAAGGGAATCTTCTGTAGAAGCAGACGTTGTGATTGGAGTTCCCGACAGCGGAATTGGAGCGGCACTAGGTTATGCTAAGGCAAGCGGAATTCCTTACGTAACAGGAATTATCAAGAACAAATACATAGGACGAACTTTTATTGCACCAACTCAGGCTGAGCGCGAATCCATGGTTTTTGTAAAGCTGAATGCAATCAAAAGTGATCTTGAAGGTAAGCGCGTAATTGTAATAGATGATTCCATTGTGCGCGGAACAACCAGCCGCAGGCTTGTCCAGCTTTTGCGCAAGGCAGGTGCAAGGGAAGTTCACTTTAGAGTTTCTTCTCCGCCGGTAAAGTTTCCCTGCTACCTGGGAATTGACACTCCAAGCAAGGCAGAACTTATTTCTAGTACCCACGAGCTTGAATCTATCCGCAAGGAGATAGGGGCAGACTCGCTTGCTTTTATTTCTCTAAAAGGAATGCTTGAAGCCCTTGGTGCGGACACTTTCTGCAAGGGCTGCTTTAACGGCGAGTATCCTGTCTGATTAGATTAACCGAGGTTGATTAACCGTATCGCTTGATTATGCTTTCTGCAATGGCTATCTTTTTCTGACCAGTGTCCATCGCTTCTTTTTCTATGAAGCGGTGGGCTTCTGCCTCTGCCATGCTCATGTTCTGCATAAGAAGCATTTTTGCGCGGTTTACAAGTTTTATTTCTTCCATCTTTACCTTTAGCTTTGTTGTCTGGCTGGAAAGAACCTGCACCTTGTACTGTACTGCAATTGCGGCCTTTATCATGCTGTAAAAATAGAACTGGTCAAATGGGTTTGAAAGCGTGATAATTCCGTAGCCTTCCACGCGGTAGCTTACTTCTTCAAAAAGTGCGGTGGGGGTAAGCAGCAGGATTGTGCTTAGGCTTTCCGATGCGTCTACTGCAAAATCTTCTCCCTTGCCTTCTGCATAATCTGCAAGTATGATGTTATATCTCCTTTCGGAAATACGGCGGCGGGCTTCATTAAAGTCTGACAGCACTTCCGTTTCAAAGAGCGGGGGCATAAGCATAATGCCTGTGGCCTGAGAAATTTTTGAATCCTTTGTAACGACTAAAACGCTATGGGTATCTTCTGTCATTTGTTAAAATCCAAGGGCTTCCTTTACGAACTGGCTGCTTTCTGCAATTTCTCTGGCTGAATCAAGTGTGTCTGGTAAAGTTTCCATGTCTCCATCTGCTGCTTTTTCAAACAGGTTCTTTTCTACCGGCTCCGGCGGTTCAAGATTGTTTTTGATTCCGTCGAGCGCTGCGTGTATAAGGAGGGTAAAGACAAGGTAGGGGTTGCATTCGCTGTCCGGGGTGCGGATTTCTATGCGGCTTGCGTCGTCCTGTCTGGTTGCGGGAACACGGATGAATGTTGAGCGGTTTTCGTAGCCCCATGCAATGTGAATTGGTGCCTTGCATGAACCAAGTCTGTCGTAGGAGTTTTCTGTGCAGTTCATGTAGTAGGTTAGTTCTTTTGCGTGCTTTAGGATTCCTGCCAGCATGTTGCGTCTTTTTCCGGCATCCATGCATGATATGTTTATGTGGAAGCCGCTTCCTGCCTGGTCTGCAAGTGGTTTGGGTGAGAAGTCTGCATACAGTCCTGCGCTTGCGGCTCTTGTGCGTACAATCCATTTGAATGTTGTGGCGTTGTCTGCTGCGGTGAGTGCATCTGAATGGTGGAAGTCAATTTCGTTCTGTCCGGGACCTTCCTCGTGGTGGCTTGCTTCCGGCTGAATGCCCATCTGTTCAAGTGTAAAGCATATTTCGCGGCGGATGTTTTCCCCTTTGTCTTCTGGGGCAATGTCCATGTAGCCTGCCCTGTCAAAAGGAATTTTTGTTGGCTCGCCCTTTTCGTCCAGTTTAAAAAGGTAGAATTCTATTTCTGTTCCAAAGCTGAATTCCACTCCGAATTCTTCGCGGGCTTTTTTTACTGCGTTGCAAAGAATCTTTCGGCAGTCCTTTTTGTAGGGGCTTCCGTCCGGGTAGGAGATTGTGCAGAACATCCTTACAACTTTTCCTGTGTTTGGCCTCCAGGGAAGGATAGCAACTGTTGTTGGGTCTGGGTGCAGGAAAAGGTCTGATTTTTCTGCTGTCTCAAAGCCGTAGATTGCAGAAGCGTCAAAACTAACGCCATTTTCGAATGCGCTTTTTAGCTGTCCCGCCATTATGGAAATATTTTTTTGTACTCCGCGTAAGTCAAAAAAAGCAAGCCTTACAAACTTTACGTCTTCTTCCTGGACATATTCCAAAACTTCTTCTACTGTGTACATAAAAACCTCTTTCGTTATTTTTTATTATAATTTAATGCAGGCATGCTTTCAAGAATTCTACGAAGAGGGGACCTGCATTGTTGGGGCGGCTCTTGAATTCCGGGTGGAACTGAACTCCCACGTGGAATTGGCCTTGTATTTCTACAGCTTCTACGAGTGTGCCGTCTGGACTTGTTCCGCTGATTGTTAGGCCTGCGTCCTTCATCTGCTCGCGGTAGTCGTTGTTGAATTCGTAGCGGTGGCGGTGGCGCTCGTGGATTGTATTGTCTTTAAGGACATTCTTGTATGCCTTTTCCAGAATTGTTCCGGCAGAAACAAGGCAGGGGTAGCTTCCAAGCCTCATTGTTCCTCCTTTTATGACACCTTCCTGGTCTTTCATCAAGTCTATGACCGTGTGTTCGCAGAGCTCGTCAAATTCCCTGGAGTTTGCGTCTTTGTAGCCAAGTACGCTGCGGGCAAATTCTATTACTGCAATCTGCATTCCAAGGCAAATGCCAAAGTATGGGATTTTGTGGGTTCTTGCAAAGCGGCATGCGCTTATCATTCCCTCTATTCCGCGGTGGCCGAATCCTCCCGGAAGAATGATTCCCTGGCAGCCTGCAAAAATTTCCGCTGCACTTTCGTCCGTTACGCTGTCTGAATCCACCCATTTTATCTTTACGTTTTTTCCAACAACAAAGCTTGCGTGGTTTAAGGACTCGATTATGCTAAGGTAGGAGTCGTGAAGCTTTACGTATTTTCCAACCAGGGCAATCTGTAAGTCTCCGCTCCTCTTGTGGATTGTCTCCACCATTTTTGACCATTCGGAAAGGGCAGGGTAGTCCGCCTTGTTTTCCAAGCCAAGGTCCCTGCAAACAACGTCGTCCATGTTCTGGGCGTGCAGCATGAGGGGCACTTCGTAAAGGCTTTTGCATGTTGTGTTGTTGATAACGCAGTCTTCGCCAACGTTGCAGAAGAGGGAAATCTTTTTGCGGATGTCGGAAGGAATTTCTTTGTCGCAGCGGGCAACTATAATGTCCGGGTGGATTCCTACGGCCATGAGTTCTTTTACGGAGTGTTGCGTTGGCTTTGATTTGTATTCGTCCGAACCGCTTATGTAGGGCACAAGGCAGACGTGGATAAAAAGACAGTTGCGCCTTCCAACTTCCAGTGCAAGCTGGCGTATTGCTTCTAAGAAGGGCTGGCTTTCTATGTCTCCAATCGTACCGCCAATTTCCACTATGCTTACGTCTGCTCCGCTTACCTCTGCGTTCTTTAGGATAAAGTCTTTAATCTCGTTTGTTACATGGGGAATAATCTGAACCGTCTGGCCAAGGTATTCACCCTGGCGCTCTTTGTTAAGTACGTTCCAGTAAACCCTGCCGCTTGTTAGGTTTGAATATTTTGTAAGGTTTTCGTCTATGAAGCGCTCGTAGTGGCCAAGGTCCAGGTCTGTTTCCGCTCCGTCATCTGTTACGAATACTTCGCCGTGCTGGAAGGGGCTCATTGTTCCCGGGTCCACGTTCATGTATGGGTCAAGCTTTTGAGATGCAATTTTTAGTCCCCGGCATTTTAAAAGCCGTCCAAGGCTTGCCGCTGTAATTCCCTTGCCAAGTCCGCTAACTACTCCGCCTGTTACAAATATGAATTTAGACATTGTTTTTTCTCCCATAAAAAATTAAAGCTTGGTGATGTCTACAAGACTTGTGTTCTCTTCCGTATAAGCGGATGCAAGACAGTCTGCAAGTGCGTTTGCAGTGTCTATTGCGGTAAGGCAGTCTATGTCCCTTTCTACCGCAAGACGGCGCAGCTTTACGCTTTCTACTGCGGGGTCTCGTCCCTTTGCAGAGGTTGAGACCACGTAGCAAACCTTGCCGCTTTCCAAAAGGGTCATTACGTTTTCGCTGTAGTTTTCGTGAACCTTTGCAACGTGAGTTACGCTCATTCCGCTTCTTTCTATTGTTGTGGCGTTTCCGCTTGTGGCATACAGGGTAAAGCCTAGGTCGTAGAATTTCTTTGCAAGAGGCGCAAGTTCAGGAAGGTCGGTTTCCCTTACGGAGAACAATACGCCGTATGCAGATTGAGGGGGCGTTGCGGGGGTGTCCCCCGCAGAAGGGGTAGGGCGCAACGGAGTGCGACCGCAGGGGGAGACTTCCCCCTCCTGCATTTTGGGGCGAATCATCTTCCAGCCGGCAGCGCTCATTCCCTTAAAGATTGCCTCTTCACGGGTCGAGGCAATTCCAAGCACTTCACCTGTTGACTTCATTTCCGGGCCCAGGTGAGTGTCTACGTCCATGAGTTTTTCAAAGCTGAATACAGGAACCTTTACCGCAAAGTAGCCCGGCTTTTTGTAGAGGCCAGTGCCGTAACCCATGCTGCTGATGCTTTCTCCCAACATTGCGCGGGTTGCAAGTTCTATCATAGGAACTCCGCTTACTTTGCTAAGGTAGGGAACGGTGCGGCTTGAGCGGGGGTTTGCTTCGATGATGTAAAGTTCATCCTTGTAGATTAGGTACTGGATGTTTACAAGCCCCTTTGTTCCAAGTGCCAGTGCTAGGTCGCATGACTGGCGTACGATTTTTTCTTCTATTTCCTCAGTAAACTGTCCCGGATAAACTGCAATTGAATCTCCTGAATGGATGCCGGTGCGTTCAATGTGCTCCATGATTCCCGGAATAAGAACGTCCTTGCTGTCGCAGATGCAGTCAACCTCCAGTTCCTTTCCTTCCATATATTTATCTATTAGAACCGGATTTTTTATTCCGCCGCGGAGGATTATCTTCATGTATTCTTTTACATCCGCATTGTCCCTTGCTATAATCATGTTCTGTCCGCCAAGTACGTAGCTTGGGCGCATGAGTACGGGGTAGGTGATTCTTGCAGCCGCTTCCAGTGCTTCCGCTTCCGTAAAAACTGTTAGCCCTTTTGGTCTTTTTATGTTTAGCCTGTCGCAGAGCTCTTCAAAGCGTTCCCTGTCTTCTGCAAGGTCTATGGCATCTGCGCTGGTTCCAAGAATTTTTACACCCTGGCTGTCCAGATATTTTGCAAGCTTTATTGCAGTTCCACCTCCAAAGGCAACTACAACGCCAAGCGGTTTTTCTACGGCCAGCACGTTCATTACATCTGGCGGTGTTAGCGGTTCAAAGTAGAGACGGTCGGCAGTGTCAAAGTCTGTGGAAACGGTCTCCGGGTTGTTGTTGATGATTGCAACTTCGTAGCCAAGTTTTTTAAGGGCTTGGACGCACTGGACTGATGCGTAGTCAAATTCGATGCCCTGCCCGATGCGGATTGGTCCTGAGCCAAGTACGACGATGGTCCCTTTTGATTTGTCTGACATAAAAATCCTCTGAAAAAAAGAAAAGGCGACACCGCTCCTAGATACGATGTCGCCTTTGACTTCTTTTGATTATAATATCATTTTTGCAAATAAGTTGCAAGAACATTAAATGCAATACGCATTAAATGCAATAGTCATAGCCCACAAAAGCCTGGTTTTTTTCCGCAAGGTCGTTAAGATGCACTGAATCCACGTAGTCGTTGATTGTGCTCTTGAAGTCATTCCAGAAAAAGCGGCTCCCTTCGGAAAAGAAAGTGTTGTTTTCGTAGGTGGAAAGGGGGGCAAGTTCCCCCTCCATTGCCCTTAGAATCTCGCCTATCGTGTATTCCTGGGGCTTTTTTGTTAGCCTGTAGCCTCCGCTGATTCCCCTTGAGCCGGTAACAAGCCCTGCTTTTCCAAGCTGGATTAGAATCTGCTCAAGGTACTTTACGGAAAGATTGTGCCTGTGCGAAAGTATTTTAAGCGGAATGCATTTGCAGCCGTCATCCATAGCAAGGTCTTCCATTATGAGAAGTGCGTATTGCCCACGTGTTGAAATTTTGTACATTTACATTTCTCCAATTGCGTCTCTTATTCTGTTGAGTGCATCCTCAAGCACAGGGCGTGGGGTTGCAACATTTATCCTCTGGTAATATTCACCCTCAGGCCCGAACATTGTTCCCCTGTCCAACCAGACTTTTGCCTTGTTTACGATTGTGTCGTCAATCTCAGAGTCGGAAAGTCCCAGCGCGGAAAAATCCAGCCACAAGAGGAATGTTCCTTCCGGTTCTATAAGCCTTACCTTGGGCAAGTTTTTGGAAAGGTAGCTGCGAAGGAATACTATGTTTTCCTTTAGGTGTTTTTTTAGCGCATTAAGCCAGGGCTTTCCATTTTTGTATGCGGCGCGTGCGGCGGTAAGTCCAATCAGGCTTGGTTCGTCGTAACCGGTCTTGTCCTTTTCGTCGCGGAACTTTTTGCGCAAGACAGGGTTTTTGATAAAGTTTGTGGAAAACTGAAGGCCTGCAAGGTTAAAGGTTTTGCTTACCGACATAGAAACCACGCTGTTTTCCGCTGCTTCCGGCGAAAGGTTTGAGAATACCGTGTGGCTGTTCGGCTCATACACAAAGTCGTTGTGAATCTCGTCTGCAAAGACAATCACCTTGTTGCGGAGGCAAATTTCAGAAAGCTTCTGCAGTTCTTCCTTAGTCCATACCCGTCCAACAGGATTGTGGGGGCTGCAAAGGATAAAGAGCTTTACCTTGTTTTCTATTATCTTCTTTTCAAAGTCCTCAAAGTTTATCTTATACTTTCCATTTTCTTCATATAAAGAAGATGTAACAAGCTTGCGTTTGTTAAGCTCTATCATGTTCTTGAAAGGGTAGTAAACCGGAGTCTGAATTATTACCGCATCCCCTTCTTTTGTAAATGCCTTGATTGCGCAGGAAATGCCAAAGACAACTCCGGGTGTTGTAACAAGGTCGTGCCTTTCCGGTGAAAAGTTGTGCTCTACTTGCATCCAATTTTTTAAGGCCGCAAAAAAATCATCGTCAAGGCATGAATAGCCAAATATTCCGTGGTTCACCTTATTGTGAATGGCCTCAAGAATTTCCGGTGCGGTTGGAAAATCCATATCTGCAACCCAAAGCGGAAGAACGTCTTCTGGTTTTCCGCGGGGGACGGCAAGGTCTGTTTTTATAGAGTTCGTGCCGTGGCGGTCTACTAGCTTGTTGAATTCATATTCCATAGTTGGAACTCCTTACTTTTAGTAAAAAAAGTATTTTTTTTGTATTTACCCATTGACTTACTAGGTTTATTGTAGTATAAGTGTAATTACCTATTAAGTCAATAGGTAATATTATGTTTTATGGAGCTTGGCAAATATGGCAAAAATACTGGACCAGCCGCGCTATAAGTGCGCTCTTGCAGCAATGCAGACAGTTCATGCAATTACGGGAGCAATTCCTGTCTTGCATTCAGGACCCGGATGTGCCGCAAAATTGAATGATAACAATGGAACAAGCGGACGTTTTAGTCCGAATATTTTTCCGTGCAGTTCTGTTAGCGAAAAGGAAGTTGTTTTTGGAGGAACAGGCAAGCTGCGCTCTACCATAGAAAATGCGCTTAAGGTTATTGATGCCGATTTGTTCGTGGTTCTTTCCGGATGTACAAGCGAAATTATTGGTGATGACATTGAAGAGGTTGCAGGAAATTTTTCAGGCGAAAAGAAACCTGTTCTCTGGGCAAAGACACCAGGCTTTAAGGGCAACAATTATCTTGGCCACGACTGGATTCTTAAGTCCATCTTTGAGCAGTATCTTGAGCGGGAGGAAGTTCTTTCTTCCTATTCAAATGCAGATGGAGAAGTTGTAAAGGAGAAGGGGCTCGTAAACCTTTTTGTTTCTCCTCCACAGCAGGATCCGTACTGGCTTGGAAACTTGCGCGAGATAGAAGCCCTGCTGTCTGCAATAGGCCTTAAGCCCAACACAATTTTTGGCTTTGGACGCGGCATAGAGAACATCAAAAAAATTCCCCAGGCAGAATATACAATTCTTGTGTCTCCGTGGACAGGTCTTGAAAGCGCAAAGTATCTGGAGCGCCGTTTTGGCATAAAGCTTTTGCAGTATCCCGTCCTTCCGATTGGTGCTACGGAAACAAGCAAGTTCCTCCGTGCAGTTCAGGAATTTACCGGTGCAGACAAAGAGCTTACCGAAAAGGTAATCGCAGAAAAAGAAGCGGAGTTCTACTATTATATTGAACGCTTTGCAGACACCTTGCTGGAGACCCGTATTCTTGGCAAGCGTTTTGCTGTTGCAAGCGACAGTGAATATTCAATTGCCGTAACAAAATTCCTTGTAAACGACATGGGGCTCTTCCCGGAAAAAGTTTTCATTACAGACGATGCGCCTAAATCCTTCCAGCAAAAGATTACGGACGAAGTGAACAACCTTAACTACGGAATAAAAACTCCTGTCCAATTTACAACTGATGGCCACGACATTCACGAGCAGATTAAGGCCGCTGATTTTGCAGGAACACCGCTTATCCTTGGCTCCAACTGGGAAAAGAAACTTGCTGCAGAACTTGGTGCTCACTTTGTAAACGTAAGCTACCCAATGCTGGAAAAGCTTGTAATAAACGACCACATTGCAGGCTATTCAGGAGGACTTCACCTTCTTGAACAAATCTTTACCGCCGCAATGAGCAAGCTAAAGCTTTAGAAAGGAGACATTATGCCATTTAACTTTAAGAATGCAAATATCGCAATTCGCGAAAACCGCCTTGGCTCCATCACAGGCTTTGTTGGAGACCTTGAGACGCTTGTAAAAAAATCAGAAGACGGAAGCCTCCGTAACCGTGAGCGCTGCTTTAGCCAGTCAAGTTCCTGTCTTTCAGGATGCGCGCTTAATGCACTTGCGGCAATCAGAAACGTTGCAGTTGTTTACCATGCACCTGCCGGTTGTACCGCAATGGCAAGCAACGACGCTGTAAAGTTCGGCCAGATTGCAGCCCGTGTAAACAAGACAACCAATTCCGTTTTTGTCTGCACAGACTTGAACGAAAAGGACACAGTCTTTGGCGCAACAAATGATTTGGTAAAAATAATCCGCCACACTTACGAAACCTACAAACCGGATGCAATCTTTGTTTCCACAAGCTGTGTTTCTGGTGTTACCGGAGAAGACGTGGACGGTGTTGCAAGCGACCTGGATGCAGAACTGCCCATTCCTGTAATTCCCGTTCACTGCGAAGGATTCAAGTCCCGCATCTGGGCAAGTGGCTTTGACATTTCTGACCACGCTGTTTTGCAGGGGATCGTTAAGCCCCCAAAGCAGAAGAGGCGCACAATCAACATAAAGAACTTCTACGAAAGTGCCCGCCCACAGATTACAAAAATCTTTAACGAAGTCTTTGATGCCGAGCCACAGTTCCTCTATTGCAATGCAACCATAGAAGAACTTAGCCACCTTAGCGAAGCCTTGTGTACGGTTTGCATCTGCGGAACACTCGGAACCTATCTTGGAAATGCCCTGGAAGAAGCATACGGAGTTCCCTACGTGCACACAATCAACCATTCAGGCATAACCGGTTTTGAAACATGGCTCCGCGGAATTGGAGACACCATCGGAAAGCGTGCGGAAGTTGAAGCCTATATAGAAAAGCAGCGCGCTATCTACATGCCTCAGATAGAAGAAATTACAAAGCAGCTCAAAGGCTTGCGTGCCGTAATTGGTATGGGCCCCGGCTTTACCTACGAAATTGCCCGCGTACTCCAGGAATTTGGAATGACCGTTGACTATGCGCTTGCATGGCACTACGACTACAAGTACGACAACGGAAAAGTTCCGCCAGCCTTGGAACACCTGTTACAGAATTCTCCAAAAGACATGAGGGTTGCGGTTGCGGATCAGCAGAACTACGAGGTTCTTAACATACTCAACCACTATAAGCCCGATGTTTATTTTAGCCGCCACCCGGGAACAACTGTCTGGGCAATCAAGCAGGGCTATGCCGCAGTATTTGTTGCAGACGAGTACACGGTATTCGGTTACGAGGGAACTTTGAGTTTTGCAAAGCTCATCCGCGACACCGTTACAAACCGCAGCTTTGAAAAAAATCTTGCTGCCCGCATAAAGCTTCCCTACACAAAGTGGTGGTACGAGCAGAATGCAGACAAGTTCATAAAAGAAGAGGCAAAAAAGTAGGGGAATGCAAGGGGGAAAGTCTCCCCCTCGGCCGCACTTCGTTGCGTCCTACCCCTTCTAGCGGGGGCCACCCCCGCAACGCCCCCAGTTAATATCAGGAGATATTGTATGGCAAAAAAAATTAATGAATCATTAACAGAACTCATTGGTAATACACCGCTTGTAAGGCTCCACGGTTATGAAAAAAAACTCGGTCTCAAGGCACACCTTCTTGCAAAGGTTGAATACTTTAACCCAATCGGAAGCATTAAGGACCGCATCGTTCTCCGCATCATAGAAGATGCTGAGCGGGAAGGAAAAATCAAGCCTGGAGTAACAACCCTCATCGAATACACAAGCGGCAACACAGGAATCGCTGTAAGTGCAATCGGAGCAATGAAAGGCTATGATGTTACAATCTATCTTCAGGACGGAACAAGCCAGGAACGCTTTGACATAATGAAAGCTTTTGGTGCAAACGTAACAAGAATCAGCAATGTCCCGGAAATTCAGGAAGCGCTAAAAACTACAAACAATGACTTTGTAGCCGCAACCAATATTTTAAAACAGCATATCCGTGACCGCCAGGCAGCAGGAGAAAATATTTACTTTGTTGACCAGATGATTAATCCTAAAAATCCCGAAGCCCACCACGACACGACTGGTGTGGAAATCTGGGAACAGACGGACGGTGACTTGGCTGCTGTAGTAAGTGCCGTTGGAACAGGCGGAACAATCCGCGGAATAAGCGACTATGTAAAGTCCAAGAATCCTGCCGTAAAGGTTATTGCCGTTGAACCTGCTATTGATGCAACTGCTTTAACAGGTATCCACAACTTTACGGAGGTGCCGGAAGAAAGGGTTCCTATTACTGTCCGCAACACTACAAGTGTCTATGATGAAGTGCTTGTTGCTACTGTAAATCCATCGTTTGAAGCGGCCAGAATTGTTGCAAAGTCAGACGGTGTGCTGGTTGGAAATTCCAGTGGTGCCGCACTTTGGGGAGCAACAGAACTTGCAAAGCGTCCTGAGTACGAAGGAAAGAATATTGTAGTCATTTTCCCGGACACAGGTCTGCGCTATTTGAGTACGGATTTATTTAGAGAATAATGACTCTCCAACAGATTCGCTATATTCTTGGCGTTGCAGAGGCAGGTTCTTTGAACAAAGCCTCGGAAAAGCTTTTTATCTCTCAGCCATCCCTTACCTCGTCATTGCATGATGCGGAATGGGAACTGGGTTTTGAAATTTTTAACAGAACCCCGCGTGGCGTAAAAGTAACGGAGCGTGGGGAGTCTTTTATCCGCGACGCTGAGAAGCTTTATGCAAGCTACGAAAACCTTATCAAAAAATATTCCTCAAAAGAAAAACAGTCTTTTTCTGTTTCTGCATTATACTATGCCTTTGCCCGTACCGCATTTGTTGAAATTGTAAAGCAGTTTTCCAAGAATAGTTATGATTTTGCCTTCCGGGAAAAAAAAGCGTCTGGTGTTATTGAAGACGTGGCGCTTGAAAAAAGTGATCTTGGCATTTTATATTTGAGCGATTCCAACCGCGAGGCAATTACAAAAAATCTAAATGCAAACAATCTGGAATTCCATCATCTTACAGAATGCAATGCCTTTGTATATCTGCATGAACATCATCCTCTGGCCAAAAAGGAAAGCCTTTCTTTAGCCGAGCTGGAACCCTACCACTTTATAACCTTTGACACTGATGATGTAAAATCTTTTTTTTCGGATGAAGTGATTAACCGCTTTAAGCTTGACAAGGCAATCACTGTGGCCGACCGGGCAACTGAACTAAACCTAATTAAAACTCTGAACGGCTACACCTTTCTTTCGGGTATATTCGGTGAAGAATCAAAAGATACTGGCGATGACTTTGTTTTGATCCCACTGCAAAATCATGACGAAAAAATCAGCCATACTTTTGAGCTTGGTTATATTACAAAAAAAATAACCCGCATGGATAACATCAGCCGCTCCTATATTGATGCCATCCGGCGCATTCTGCACATTGCCGGATTCACCTGTTAATTTTTTTGAGGCCACTTATGATCAACACCGCATACCTTTTTGAAGATCCAGAAGAACTTAATCCCTCTGCCTTGCCCGACTATTCAACACTTGATTTTATTTCAAACGGCTCTCACATTTACGGTGAGATTATGTGGCCTTCAAGCGAATTTTCTGAACCCAGACCCTGCGTAATAATGCTGCACGGTTTTCCGGGAACAGCCCGCAATGATGATATTTCGCACGCACTTTGCCGGATTGGTTGCGTTGTCCTTGTTCCCCATCACAGGGGAGCCTGGGGAAGCCAGGGCAAGTATCTTATTTCAAACTGCATAGAAGACGCATACAATCTTGCACAGTATGCACATTCCGAACGCTTTACGGAAAAATACAACGTAAATCCCAAGCAGATTTTTTTGCTGGGACACAGCATGGGTGCAAACTCGTCTTTAAATGCCGGAAAGAATCTTGACTGGCTTGCAGGAATCATCATGCTCACTCCTTACGACCCCACGCGCTACCTTAACTGCGACAAGGAAGTTTACCTGCGTTCTCTTTTGGAGGAAGGCCGCATACTTCATTCAGATGGAATTGACGTTATCTATGACGATGTGCTTCACCGCCGGGAAGATATAAGCCATCCAAATGCATTCGAAAAGGTAAAGGACAAAAACATAATAGTCTTTGCAGGAAAATATGATTCCGTTTCTCCCATTGACGAAATGATTATGCCCCTATGGGAAAAGCTTGCTGCCCACAAAACAAGCGCCGTCCAAAAACTTGTTGTATACCCAACAGAGCACGGTCTTATTGGCCGCCGCATTTCTATGATCCGCGAAATTGCAAACTTCATAAAGCAAATAACAGGTTAAACTATTCCCAAACCATTGCCAATGTAAATCCATCTCCTGTCACTGAACTTGATTAACTTTCTATCACGTCTACATCCTTATTATCAGAAAAAGTTATAGGACATATACAAAACTTATATTTTACATTCTTCATGGAAAAATATATAACATAGTAAATTACTAGGAAATTACTGAAAATAATTCTGACTAAAGGACGTTGCCATGAGTGTGTTATTAAAAGACAAGGTTGAAATTCGGGAAAACAGGCTTCATACGATTCTAACTTTTAATGGGGATGCAAAGTCTTTGGATGAAGCTTCCAGAGACAACAAACTTAAAATCGGGCGGTTTAAATTCAGCCAGTGTGGAAACTGCCAGGAAGGCTGTGCATTTATGCAGGTTTATTCCATTCACGATGCGGCAGTTGTAAGCCATTCTCCAATCGGATGCTACGCAAATGTTTCTGAGCGTTGGAACGGAATGGCCAACGTTGCAAAGATAAGGGGAAAGGATTCCTTCTCCCATCATGCCATCTGTACGAACATTCAGGAGTCGGACACAATTTATGGAGGCGCAAAGAAGCTGCGTCACGCAATCGAAGAAGCATACAAGCGTTATTCCCCCAAGGTAATCTACGTTACCACCTCATGTGCATCCGGTATTGTTGGAGATGACGTTCATTCTGTTGCAAAGGAAATGAGCGCAGAACTCGGCATTCCTGTATTCGCAGTTGAATGTGAAGGCTTTAAGTCCAGAATATGGTCCACCGGTTTTGACGCAGCTTTTAACGGCATCTTGAACACAGCCCTCAAAGCTCCGGAAAAAAAGCAGGAAGACCTTGTAAACGTTTTTAACTTTTCCGGAGTTGACACTTTTACTCCTTTGCTAAAAACAATAAACTTGCGCCCGAATTACCTTGTGGAAACAAGAAGCTTTGAAGAAATATCCACTATGTCAGAGGCTGCCTGTACTTCAACAATTTGCGAAACCCTTGGAACTTTTGTTGCCGACCGCCTTGAAAAAATCTACGGTGTTCCACAGGTACGGGCTCCTGCACCTTACGGAATTCAGTGGACTGACAGGTGGCTGCGCGAGGTTGCAAAGCTTACAGGACGGGAAAGCATTGTTGAAGAGGCTATAAAGAAAGAACACGAGCGTATTGCTCCAGAATTAAATGAACTTCGGGAATTCTTTAAGGGAAAGAAAGTTTATATTTTCTCCGGTGCATCCTATGCTCACAATATGGCAAGCGTATGTTATGACCTTGGACTTGAGGTTATTGGAATTACAACCTACCACCATGACCAGCAGTATGACACTAAGGAAATAAACACCGTAAAGTATCTTGTTGAGACTATGGGTAACGTTCCAAACTATACAATCTGCAACAAACAGCCGTATCAGGTTATAAAATTTCTTTCAAAGCTTTCTCCTGACTTTTTGATTGTGCGCCATCAGGCATTGACGGTTCTTGGCTACAAGCTTGGCATTCCTTCAATCATGGAAGGTGATTCAAACAAGTGCGTAGGTTACGATGGAACAATTGATCTGGGACGCAGAATTCAAAAAATCCTAAAAACAAGAAAGCTCTATGAGAACATTGCCCGCAACGTAGAATTTCCCTATACGGAGTGGTGGCTTAAGAAAGATACAGACCCATTTGCCTTTGTAGGAGGACTTTGATTTATGAACTGTGAAATTTCAGAACCAAGATTTACTTGTGCGCTTGGTGCACAGAATACCGTGCTTGCCATTCCAAGGGCAATTCCAATTGTACACGCAGGACCCGGCTGCTCTTCCATAGTCTCCGCTTTTGCACAGTCAGGATATCAGGGTGAAGCCTATGCCGGCGGAAACCAGGTGCCTTCTACAAATACGGATGAATCAAATGTAGTGTTTGGAGGCGAGCGTGATTTGCGGAGCGAAATAGAAAGTGCAATGCAGGTCATGAAGGGAGATTTGTTTGTGGTTCTTTCCGGCTGTACAGCAGGCATCATTGGTGACAATGTTGAAGAGATAGCAAAGGACTATGCGGTCGAAGGTCTTCCTATAGTGGGAACAGACACCCCTGGCTTTAAGGGCAATGCCTACCACGGTCACGAGGCTGTAATAAAGGCAATAATCAACCAGTATGTAGGGAACGTAAAGCCCAATTTTCAGAAGGGACTTGTGAATGTCTTTGCCGATGTACCTGCACAAAATCCATTCTGGCGGGGTGACTTTGAACAGTTAAAAATTCTTGTTGAAAAGCTGGGGCTCAAGGTCAACATTCTTTTTGGCCCTTCAAGCCGTGGTGTTGAAGAATGGAAAGACATACCCAACGCAGAGTTCAACATACTTGTTTCTCCATGGGTAGGACTTGAAGTTGTTGAGCTTCTAAAAAAGAAATACGGTACGCCATATCTTCATTATCCTATACTTCCCATCGGTGCCCTGCAAAGCAACGATTTCCTCCGCTCAGTTGCAGCCTTTGCAGGAATAGACAAAGAGGTAGCAGAAGAGGTAATCCAAAAAGAAAAAAAGCGTTACTACGAATATTTTGTGGATACCGCCGATTTCTTTTCTTCTCTGCAGAACAACCTGCCATACGAACTCTATGTTTCCGGTGACAGCCTTACGACTTTTGGTGTTACGAAATATCTTGAAAACGAAGTAGGCTACATTCCGTCTGGAATTTTTGTAACCGACAATCCTAACCAGAAAAATGAGGAAAAACTGCGCGAACTTTTTGCAAAGGAATTCCCCAATTATGCAGACAAAATTTTCTTTGAGATTGATTCGGAAAAAATCCGTGACAGGACTGAACCTGAACTTAAAAAGACAAACCGCGCCCTTGTACTTGGAAGCGACTGGGAAAAAGTATACACGAAGCAAAGTGGAAATCTTTTCCAGTACATAAGCGCACCAATTCATCAGCAGCTTATAGTTGAAAAAAGTTATGTCGGGTATCGGGGCGGACTTCGTCTGCTTGAAGATATATATAATACTCTCTTTGAGGGTAAAACAATCACAAACCAGACCTATCAAGCAAAACTTGCATAGGGCCTATGGAGGTATCAACATGAAAAAATCATTTACGAAATTGGTTTCCATTGGAATTCTCTTTTTGCTCTTGATGGCTGGTATGTCGGGCTGCAAAAAAGACGGTAATAAAGCTTCGGCAAAGTATTCGCTTACTTTTGCAAAGGGTGCTTCCGGCCATGCGCTGAACCCGCTCTTTGAGCTTGGCAAACGTTATTATTCTGATTACGAGATTAACGTCAACGTTGTTCCCCTGGAGAGAGAACAGATATTCGAAGCGGAAAGCATAGGAAAGGTTGACGGTGCCTACAATGACCTTGCCTTCCCTCTTAAATACGGCGGAGAAGGCGGAAACATAGTAATTTACGGTGGAGCAATGAACGGGGGAATGGTTCTGCTTGCAAACGCAAAAACCGCCCAGTCAAATCCAGACATAAAGAATCCAGAAAACTGGAAGGGACTTTCCATAACCGTACAGCCCTTCTCCATAGGCGAAGTTATTCTTAAGGGTGTACTCAAAACCAAGTATAATATGGATCCGGAAAAGGATGTTGATTTTAAAATCATCCAGGGTCAGGCAGAAGAGCTTGCCGCTGTGCAAAAAGGAAATATAGACATAGTGATAATCGGCCCAGACTTTGTGGAGACCGGACTTAACATGGGGCTTGTCTACCTTTTCCCGCTTGTTGCCCTAGAAAAGGATTATGTGTGCTGCCGCCAGACTTCAAATGCGGATAAATTCAATTCGGAAAAAGAGGCATACGTAAGACTTCTTAAAGCCCACATAAGGGCATTCAAGGCCTACAAAACGGAAGACCAGAAAGCTTTGGTAAAAGAAATGGCCAAAAGTTCCGGCATAGATGAAGACTGGATTTACGATTACCTGTACGACACAAACAAGACGCAGGGGCGTTCGCACAATCCTGATCCCAACTACAACGGAAGTTCTGCGGTTTATGAGACATTTGACCTTGACCGTCCTCTTGAGGAATTCTTCAATGTTGATGTTTACGCAAAGGCGTTAAAAGAGATAGTGCAGGAGTTCCCCGAAGACCAGTTCTATAAGGACATGTGGACTTTTTTTGTTGAGCATAATGACAAGTATCCGGGCTTTGCTTCAATAATATAGTCCAGCTAAATCGGAGAGAGTAAAACTTGCAAAGAATTTTGCGGGCGGGGTGCTGATGGGAAAAACAATTATTGAAATAAAAAATCTTAGCATGGTATATGAAAACGAAGAAACGTCATATACTGCGCTGCATAATATAAATTTGGACATCAACGAGGGCGAATTTATATGCATTGTAGGCTCCAGCGGGTGCGGAAAATCATCCTTGCTCGGTGTACTTGAAGGGCTTAACAAGATTTCCGGGGGAGAAGTCCTTATAAACGGAAAGCCTGTTACAGGTCCAGGAGTGGAAAGGGCTGTCGTGTTTCAGAACTATTCACTTTTTCCGTGGATGACAGCAAAACAGAACATTGCATTTGCTGTTTACGAGAAAGGCAAAAAGTCTAAAAAAATATCCAAGCGGGAAGCATCAAAAATTGCAGAAACCTATCTGGAAAGAGTAGAGTTAAAGGGCGTGGAAAACAAACTGCCAGGTTCCCTTTCCGGAGGAATGCAGCAGCGCGTTGCCATTGCAAGAGCTTTAGCCTGCGACCCGCAAATTCTTTTGATGGACGAACCCTTCGGTGCCCTTGATGCAAAAATCCGCGAGAACCTACAGGAACTTCTCCTAAAGCTTTGGCGGCTTGATGACAAGAAAAAAACAATAATCTTCGTCACCCACGATTTAAGCGAAGCAATTTTCCTTGCGGACAGAATCGTCTTTATGATTCCAAAAGAAATTCATGAAGTGATAGACGTAAAGATTCCCCGCCCACGTTCGCGAAAGGAATTCTACATGTGCAAGGAATACAGCGAAATCAGCGAGAAGCTAAAAGATTTGTTCTATGACGGCGAGAACAACATAATTTTACCGGGAGGTGCAGGTATATGATTGGCAAGACAAAAAACTACCTTGGATATTTTTTCAACATAGCAAACATTTTCTTTTTGGCAACCATGGCCTGCTTTTTCCTTCCAAGCAAATATGAAGTTTCCATGCGTACCGGGTTAAAGTCTCCCTTGGTCTTTATCATAGTCCTTTGCGTCTCAGAAGTGGCATTTTTGATTCAGGTTTTTGACGAAAAGAAAAGCCGGGCGGCAAAAGACATAACAGCTTTTGTTTTTGTCTGTGCCTTTGTATGGGAACTGTTCGTTTCAAGGCTGAATTTTCTGCCCTACGTATTTGTCCCAGCACCGGAGAATGTCTTTTATGTGTTTGTTAAGGACTGGAAGCAAATATTGGACGGATTTTTTAACTCAATGTTTCTTCTTGTTGTTGGAATGACTCTTTCGATTGTAAGTGCGGTGATTCTTGGTACGCTTGTCGGCTGGAATCAGCGAGCCACCAAAGCCGTATATCCCATTGCAAAGGCAATATCCACTGTTCCGCCTTTAATTTACACCCCATACGTGGTTCTTATAATGCCCACTTTTAGGCTTGCTTCCATTTTTGTAATTTTCCTTACAAACTTTTGGGGAACTTTCATGGGGTCAATCAACAACACTGCCTTTGTGGAAAAGAGAATCGTGAATGCAGCCAAGGTCCTGAATCTTTCCACCCCGTCCATATTGTTCAAGGTCATAATTCCGTTCAACCTTCCGCGAATTATAAATGGTCTTCCGATTCAGCTGGCTTCTGCCCTTATGACTCTAACCGCTGCAGAAATGCTCGGTGCTGAATGCGGAATGGGTTTTTATGTAAAAATATCCCTTGCTTTTGCCAATTATACAAAGGCGATTGCCGGAATATTCTTTATAGGATTTGTTGTTACGGGATTGAACGCTCTTATTAACATTGCCAAAAAAAGGCTTATAAAGTGGAGTTATTGATATAAAAATGGGGGTTATAGCCTTAGTCTATATCTCCCATATAAAAAATATATTATACAAAGTTTCTGTTTTTGGATATAACATACTAAGTTACTAGGTAATTAATAGCTAATGCTCCTATTATTTAAAAATCCTGTCGGAGGGAGTTTTATCATTCTTTGGAGCAGGAAAATCTTTGCGAGGTGTGTTATGGGAAGAAAATGTTTTGCTTTAATAAAAAGACTTTTTCCCGCATTGGGAATTCTTCTTGTTTTTTTAGTTCAGGTTGCCATACCGGACAGTAGCCTTCATCCTGAATCAAAGCATCATTACTACGAAGGTTTGCTTTTTATTCTTCTTGGCATGTCTCTGCTCTTTTTCGCACTTTCGTTTTTTGTAAAAAAAATCCGCGAAGACCTTACGGAGAAGGGGCCTTTTCTTTTGGGAGCTGCAGGTCTTGTGATTGTGATTAACCTTGCCACCGCAAAGTTTGCCCTGCTGCCGGTAATTTTCTTTCCGACCTATGACAATATTCTTTCTGTTTTTGTAGAACAGACAGTATTGCTTGCAAAATGCATCTGGTATTCATTCCGCCTTTTGCTGCTCGGAGTTTTCTGGGGAGTAACGGTTGGTTTTATTACAGGAGTCTTCCTTGGCTTTTCAAAAAAGGTCTATTACTGGATTAATCCCTACATAAAGTTGATTGGTCCCATTCCTGCAACTGCATGGATTCCGCTCGTGCTTACAACTTTTCCAACGCCATTTGGGGCAAGTGTTTTTATTATTGCACTGGCGGTTTGGTTCCCGGTTCAGCTTATGACAAGTTCCGGCATTCAGAACACAAGCAAGGTTTATTTTGAAGTTGGTCGTACCTTGGGAGCAGGAACTTTTTTCCAGGTATTCCGCATTGCAGTTCCGGCCGCCCTGCCGAATATTTTTCAGGGAGCCTTCAACGGAATATGCGCCGCCTTTATTGCACTTATGACCGCCGAAATGTTCGGTGCAAAATATGGAATTGGCTGGTACATCAGTTACCAAAAAGCCATGATGATGTATTCCGGAGTTTATGCAGGCCTTATAATGATTGCGGTTTTCTGTACGGTGATTATTACAGCACTCTTTAAAGTAAGGGGCAAGCTGTTGGGCTGGCAGAAGGGGCTTATTAAATGGTAGGGGCTTCCCCGCCGCCTTGCGCCGGGTCGGGCTTTGCGCACTTCCGCTATCGCTCCATACCGCTTGCGCGGTACGCCTGCGGCGGTGCTCCAATCCCTAAGCCGTTATGATCGTAGGAGGGGGCGTTGCGGGGGGTACCCCCGCAGAAGGGGTAGCGAGCAACGAAGTGCGAGCGAGGGGAAGGCTTTCCCCTACAAAAGGAGAACCAAATGAGTGGAGAAATTAAATTATCGAATATAACAAAAATATTTAATCAGGGAGGGGAAGAAGAAGTTACAGCCCTTAACGGAGTTGACTTTACAATTCCAGAAGGAAGCTTTGTTTCCCTGATTGGACCGTCAGGCTGCGGAAAGACAACCTTGCTGCGCTGTATTGCGGGCCTTGAAAGTCCGACATCGGGAGAGGTTAGCGTGGACGGCACAAAAATCACAAAGCCCGGAAGCGACAGGGGCTTTGCCTTTCAGCAGGCAAATCTTTTTCCCTGGCTTACAATCCGCGACAACGTGGCTTTTGGTTTGCGTGCCAGACACATTTACAGGGAGCGCAAGGCAGATGTGGATAAGTTTATAAAAATGGTGGGACTTGAAGGCTTTGAAAAATCTTTTCCACATCAGCTTTCCGGTGGAATGAATCAGAGGGCAAGTCTTGCGCGCGCACTTGTAGGACACCCAAAGATTTTGCTTTTGGACGAACCGCTCGGTGCGCTTGATGCCTTTACCCGCATGACCATGCAGGACGAGATTATCCGTCTTTGGAAGAAGCACAATACAACAATGGTAATGGTTACCCACGATGTGGATGAGGCCGTTTACCTTAGTGACTACGTTGTTGTAATGAGCCCGCGCCCGGCAAAAGTGGAAAAAATCATAAAGATTGATTTGAGCCACCCCAGAGCCCGCGGACAGGATGTCTTCTTAAAATACAGGACACAGATTCTGGAAATCCTGAACTACGCCGGTAAGGTTCAGGAAGTTGAGTATGCAATTTAGCGTCATTCCGAACTTGGAATTAAACGTCATTCCGAACTTGTTTCGGAATCTATTATAAATATGAAAAAAGATGCTGAACCACGTTCAGCATGGCATTATTTATTGGAGGTTATATATGAAAAAATCACTTGTTATTATGGCGGCTGCTTCATCACTTTTGATGCTTGCAGGCTGTTCAAAAAAATCAGCATCTGCTGACGGAGCTTCAGGTACGGCACAGAAGGTTGTCCGCATCAACTTTCAGACAGGAAGTCTTTGTTACGCACCAACCCACGTAGCAATGAAGATGGGGCTCTTTGATGAAGAGCTTGCCAAAATAGGACAGAAGGCAGAGTACGTTCACATTGTAGAAGGCGGTGCAACCCTGGGCGAAATGATTGCTGCTGGAAAAGTTGACGCAGGCTACGGCTTGTACGCAACTCAGCTACAGGCAATGGAAAACGGTCTTCCAATTTCTTTTACTTCTGGCATTCACATTGGCTGTACAAAGTATTATGTCCGTGCCGACAGCGACATTAAATCTGTTGCAGATCTCCGCGGAAAAAAGATTGGCGTTCCAGGCCTTGCAGACTCTTCTGTTATGAATCTTAAGCGTAAGCTAATGGATTTGGGAATTGGGGTTACGGCAGATAACAATGAGGTTGAATTTATTGCTTATGCTTCCGCAGACCTTGCGATTGCATTGAACAATGGCGCTGTTGATGCAATTGGTGCCCATGACCCTGTAGCAACTAAGGGTGAACAGGCGTACGGTTTTAGAAAGATTCTTGATACTCTTACTGACGAAAAATTCAGCAAGGAGTATTGTTGCCAGCAGTTTGTTTCCCACAAGCTCTTGCGCGAAAATCCGGAAGGGGCTGCCGCAGTTACAAGGGCTTTGCAAAAGGCTTCGGCTTTTGTACAGGCGGAACCAAGGGCTGCTGCCCAGCTCCAGATAGAAAATGACCTTTGTGCAGGCGACCTGGACTTTAATGCGGCCCTGCTTGAAGAAATCAACTATCAGCCAAGCCGCTCCCTTGGAAAGAAAACTTTTGATTCTGCTGCCCGCCAGCTTCAGGAAGCAGGTATTCTTAAGGCAGAAACTGATATAGAAAAGTTTATTGAGCAGGGCTACATAGAACTTTTCGGTGTGCCGGACGGTTACATCTACGACAGCGCAACAAAAACTTATAAGGAAATAAACGGTTCAAGAGCCTAACAGATGCTGAAACAAGTTCAGCATGACATGGAATAGCAAGTGTCATTCCCGCGCTTGACTAAGTGTCATTCCGAACTTGTTTAGGAATCTAATACAAAGGAGAAATATAATATGAAAAACATCAACATTGTCTTATCATCACTTACAGCTGTACTTGGAATTTTGGTTGGCATTGCGCCTTACACCTTTGCAAAGGTTTGTGGAATGCCAAACATGCACTGCCACAAGGTAACAGCTCCTGTAGTCCTCGTTTTTGGAATCTTGATTTTTGTACTTTCTTTGGTACAGACTGCAATCTCATGGAAAAAGCGTTAACTTTAGCAGGGCTTGCATCCGCAAACATACGGCGTAAGCCCTTTAGGACAGCTGCCCTTCTTGCGCTTATTGCATTGTCGGCGGCTGTTCTTTTTGGTTCACTTATACTCGTCTCTAGCTTAAAATGCGGAATAAAAGGAATCCAGTCGCGGATAGGTGCAGACCTTATGATTGTTCCCGACGGTTATGAGGCTAAAATGGAAGGCGTTCTGCTTTCCGGCCAGCCAAGCTATTTTTACATGTCAAAGGGAATAGAAGACCTTGTCCGCAATGTGGAAGGAGTTCAGCTGGTTACTTCCCAGTTTTATCTTACAAGCCTTAGCGAAAGCTGCTGCGACTTTCCAATCCAGATAATAGGCTTTGACAGCAATACGGATTTTATAGTAAAGAACTGGGCAAGAAAAAAAGTTTCTGCTTCTGATTCAAGTACGGGTGAAGTACTTCTTGCAGGAAGCAACATCACCACGGAAAAAAATAAGGTCACATTCTTTGCAAAGGCGCATGAGATTTCTGCCCGCCTAGAAAAAAGCGGTACCGGCATGGACAATGTAATTTATGCCGATTTGCCAACCCTGCAAAAAATGTTTTCTGATGCAAAGGAGAAGGGCTTCGGCTTTATTTCTGACGGAGACACTGCCTCAAAGACCAGCGTTATTTTTGTAAGAATCGCATCTGGCTACAAAGCGGACGGCGTTACGCTCAGAATAAAGAACGCACTTGCAGCAAGTGATTTTGCCTCTGAAAAAATCCAGGTGATACAAAGCGAAAGTTTTCTTTCTACTTTTGTGAATAAGCTTTCGTCTTTCCTTATTTTTATTTATGCAAACTGCATTCTTGTTTTTGTAATTGCAGTCCTTACCCTTGCCGTTGTTTTCTCTATGTCCATTAACGAGCGTCTAAGGGAATTTTCTATTCTGCGGGTTCTTGGAACAGACCATTCAGGGCTTAGGAAAATAATTTTTACGGAAGCTGCAATTTTGGGAAGCCTTGGTGCTGTGATAGGCATTTTTGTTGCATCGCTTGTAATTATTCCCTTTAACGTAATCATTTCGGAAAAAATAGCTTTGCCTTTTGCAATGGCAAGTCCTGTTAATATTGCAATCTTTGCGGGCATAGTATTTGCCCTTTCCCTTTGCTCATGCCTTGTTGCTTCGGTCTTTAGCGCTGTGCGTATTTCCAATTTTGAAATTTATGGGGGCGCAAAATGATAGACATACGTAACCTTACAAAAACATTTTCTACGCCTAGGGGAAAAATAACCGTTCTTGACAACTTTAGCCTTAGGGTGCAGGACGGAACTTTTCTTGGAATATCAGGAAAATCTGGTGCGGGAAAATCAACCCTGCTTTCCATAATTGCAGGACTTCAAAAACCTGATTCTGGAAAGGTTATTATAGGAACTTCTAGTGGCAATGGGGATACGGATATATTCGCGCTGAACGACAAGGAGCTTTCTTTGTTCAGGAACAGCAACATTGGTTTTGTTTCCCAGGAACAGAGCTTTTTGGAAAACCTTACAGTCTTTGACAACGTAAGGCTTCCGTATTTTATCGGCTTGGGTAGAAGGAATGCGCGTGTCCAGCTTAATCTAATCAATGCGCGCGCAAAAGAACTTCTTGAAAATCTTGGCATAGCACATCTTTCGCAAAGCTACCCCAGGGACCTTTCCGGTGGAGAAAACCACAGGGTTCTTGTAGCCAGGGCACTTGCAAACAATCCTGATATTATACTTGCCGATGAACCAACGGAATCCGTAGACAGTGAGCGGACGGAAGATATTGTAAAAATATTCCGATCCCTTGCAGATAGCGGTAAAACCGTAATCCTTGTTAGCCACGACAGTCAGGTTCTAAAAAGCTGTGACAGTGTAGAAGCCATATAAAAAGCCGGGACTCAAATTAAACTGAGTGCCCCGGCTTATACTTTTTATTTTTTTTGTTTTTAAATTTGTTTAATTCTTAATTTAAAGCCTGTTCCAAATCTGCAATTAAATCATCTGCATTTTCTATTCCGACTGAGAGGCGGAGAGTTGAAGGTGTTATTCCGTTCTTTAGGCGGATCTCTTCCGGAACGTCTGCATGGGTCTGGGTTGTGGGGTAGGTGATTAGCGTCTCCACACCGCCAAGGCTTTCTGCATACATAATCAACTTTACCTTGTTGAGAACTGAAATTGCGTGCTCTGTTGTATCTGTCTGGAAGGTGATCATTGCACCAAAACCGCGTGCCTGCTTTTTCATTGTTTCATGGCCAGGGTGTTCTGTAAGCCCGGGGTAAATTACTTTTGTAACTGACTTTTGTGTCTTTAGCCATTGCGCAATTTTAGAGGCATTTTCTTGCGCGCGCTCCATGCGGATAGAAAGGGTTTTTATTCCACGGAGGACGAGCCAACTGTCGAACGGAGCAAGACCTGCCCCTGTCGTCTTAATCAAAAAGCGGAGTTTTTCCTGAATGTCAGTTCTGTTGGTTACGATAAATCCTGCAAGGGTGTCGTTGTGGCCTGCAAGATATTTTGTTCCCGAATGAACAACTATATCTGCTCCAAGTGCAAGAGGATTTTGAAAGTACGGTGTCATAAAGGTATTATCAACAATCAGAAGAAGTCCGTGTTTTTTTGCGAAGGCAGCAACTTCAGCGATGTCGGTAATGTTCATCATTGGATTTGTAGGAGTTTCAATGTAAATTGCTTTTGTCTTTGAAGTAATAAGCGGTTCAAGATTTTCTGAAGCACAATTTACACGGGTAAAGCTGATTCCGTTTTTAATGTTTACATTGTCGAATAAACGGATTGTTCCGCCGTAAAGATCTGAGTCGGCAATTATATGATCACCGGGGTTGAATAATTCCATTAAAAGAGAAATCGCTGCCATACCAGAAGAAAGGGCAAGGGCATCGATTCCTCCTTCGAGCTGGCAGACGATTTTTTCGAGTTGTTCGCGTGTCGGGTTCTGGAGGCGGGAATAATCAAAGCCAGTGCTCTTGCCTACACCCGGATGTGCATAAGTTGCAGTCTGATAGATTGGATAGCTTACCGCTCCGTAATGATTGTTTTCCGGCTTAAAACTATTGCAGCCAATTCTGTGGCAGGTGTGGTTTATAAAACTAGGACATATTCCTTCTTTTGAACATGTTCCTGCATCAATTGCATCTTTATCTAAGTGAATGCATTTTGTTTCTATTGATAAAGGCATTAAATTCTCCTGTATGTACCTGTCATTGCCGGGCAAGCCCGAATATGACAGTCATTAGAACTTCAAGTAATAGGCGGCAAGTTTTTCCAAAGCTTCGTCTATTGGAAGCTCTACGTCGAATACGCTTACCGCATTGCGCTCAAACTGCCGGCGGACATTCTGTCCAAATTGGGCGGCAACTATTGCACGGCAGTCAAGCAGTCCTTCTACTAAAGGAGACAGGGGGCCGCTTGCACCTCCGCATCCACCGCCACAACCGCTTCCGCATCCTGCACCTCCGCCGCATCCTGCACCTCCGCCGCATCCTGCACCTCCGCCGCATCCTGCACCTCCGCCGGGAATGCATTCTGAATCAGTACTGCTTTCCTTTTCTTCCTGCTTGGGGGCATCTCGGCTTTCTACAAGCTCAAAGCCCTTGTCTTTGAGTTCATAGATATAAAACTTTTCTGCCTTGCCAAAATGCAGGTCTATGTTTTTTCCGTCAGACGAAGCTAATGCAACCTTAAGGCTCATACAATCTCCTCTTTTGTTACCCCAATCTCGGGGGCGTTACGGGGGGAACCCCCGTAGAGGGGGTAGCGTAAGACCGCAACGCGGGCTGTAGCGAGGGGGAGACTTCCCCCACCGGATAAATGGGGATATTCGCGGCAAGCACGAGCGTGTGCAGTTTGAAGCCGGCTTTTCCCACTTTAAAAACTAAATCTTGTAGTCGTCTTCAAGTGCGTCCATGAGGCCGTATTCAAGAAGGATCTGTTCAAGGCGTTCCTGAGTCATTGGAGTAGGAATTGAAAAGTTTGTATTATTGATTACAGCTTCGGCGAGGTTGCGGTATTCCTGTGCCTGTGCAGAATCGGGCTTGTATTCGATTACTGTCTTGCGGTTGATTTCTGCGCGCTGAACGATGTTGTCGCGGGGGACAAAATACAAGAGCTGGGTTCCGAGTTCCTTGCTGAATGCACGCAGCAGGTCAAGCTCGCGGTCTACGTTGCGGCTGTTGCAGATGATTCCACCGAGACGGACTCCACCGGCCTTTGCGTAGCGGCTGATACCCTTGGCAATATTGTTTGCGGCATAGAGGGCCATCATTTCTCCGGAAGCTACGATGTAAATTTCCTTGGCTTTACCTTCTCGGATTGGCATTGCAAAGCCACCGCATACTACGTCTCCAAGTACGTCGTAGAAAACAAAGTCAAGGTCGTCTGTGTAGGCACCAAGGTTTTCCAGCATGCTGATGGATGTGATGATTCCGCGTCCTGCGCAACCAACTCCTGGTTCTGGACCGCCGGATTCAACGCAGCGTGTCCCGCCAAAGCCTGTTCTCATGATGCGGTCAAGTTCTACGTTTTCGCCTTCGTCGCGGATTGTGTCCAAAACAGTTTTCTGTGCAAGGCCGCCAAGCAAAAGACGGGTTGAGTCTGCCTTTGGATCGCAGCCTACGACCATTACCTTTTTTCCGTGCTCTACAAGTCCTGCAGTCAAGTTCTGCGTGGTCGTGGATTTTCCGATTCCACCCTTTCCGTAAATAGCAATCTGCCTAATCTCTGCCATCTTTTTGCTCCTTTGCGCGGTTTTATTCCGCTTGACTTTGTATTTTTATATAAAAACCTATTTGTTTGCTAGGTAATTAGAATATATATTTATTTACCTAGTTAGTCAATAGGTTTTATGTACATATTTTGCTTATTTTTGCCTGTTTTTGATTAGAAAAGTCCCTGTATCCGGTTGTACTCCCAGACCTTTAGGATTGCATCGTCTATTGTGCCTGGAAGTTCCATTGGTGTAATTCCCCTTGCGGTAAGTGATGCTGCAGCTCCGCCGCCGATTCTTGATGCGATGACGTAGTGGCAGTCCTCAAACTGCTTTGTGCTTTTTTCCATTTCTGGTATTATGTGCTTTCCGTCCATGCAGACTGGTTTAGCTTTTCTTTCTTCCAAAAAGTCGTAGCCTTCATCGTCTTTTATTGCATAGACAAAAAACTTTTCTGCCCTGCCGTAGTGAATGTTTACGCTTTCTCCGTCTGTGCTGGCAAAGGCTGCTTTGTATGTAACTGCGCTTGCTTCTTTATTTTTAGCCATGAGAGAAATTCTCCTTTATTTCCTTGCTGCCGAATTTCTGGTAAAGGACTTTTGAATATTCCGTGCGTCCTGGAACACCCACCGCGTCTGCCCGGCAGTGGTTGCAGTGAAGGAAGAGCTCTATGTATGGCATTGCCATAGCCCTTGCCGCATGAATCTCTTGGCATGTTGGAGCGCTTTCGCCCGCAAGTTTTGCAGTTGGTATTAGCGGTATGATGTTATATCTTTTTGCCCCTGCCGCTGCGACCGTTTTTGCAATTTCTGCTATGTGGTTTCCGTTTATGCGGGGAACAAGCACTGTGTTCACTTTTATTGTGATTCCTGAAGCTGCAATTTTTCTTATTCCCTCCAATTGGTTTTGAATAAGGATTTTTGCACCTTCAATGCCCTCTATCTTTTTGCCTTTCCAGATGATGTAGTCGTTAAGCTGGGCTTCTATTTCCGGGTCTACTGCATTTACTGTTACGGTAAGGCTGTCTATTCCTGCTTTTATAACTTCTTCAGCACGCTCTGCAAGAAGGAGTCCGTTTGTGCTCATGCATTTTATAAGGCTGGGGAATTCCTTTCCTATAAGGTTGAAGGTTTTTATTGCATTGTCGCTTGCCAAAGTGTCGCCTGGTCCTGCAATCCCCGCTACCTTTATTTCCGGGCTTATTTCAAGCGCCTTTTTGATAAGGGGGATTGTTTCTTCAGGCTTTAAAACTTTTGAGGTTACGCCAGGACGGTTTTCTGTGTCGTTCAAACTTCTTTCGCAAAACCTGCATGCTATGTTGCAACCGGGACATACCGGCAGGTGGATGCGGCCTGATGTTGCCCCGTGGCTTCCGAAGCATGGATGGTTCTGTGAAAGTTCAGAAAATGGTCTTGGCATATTGCACCTCTTTAGTTGTCGCTGAACAAAGGAGTTGAAAGGTACCTGTCTCCTGAATCTGGAAGAAGTACTACGATTGTCTTTCCCTTGTTTTCCGGGCGGTTTGCAAGGATGCTTGCTGCCTTGAGTGCGGCACCGCTTGAAATTCCAACGAGAATGCCTTCGCTTGTTGCAAACTTTTTGCCTTCTGCAAAAGCGTCGTCGTTTTCTATTGCGATGATTTCGTCATAAACTTTTGTGTTAAGGACGTCTGGTACAAAGCCTGCACCGATTCCCTGAATCTTGTGTGCGCCTGCTGTTCCTTTTGAAAGGACTGGGCTTGTGGCTGGTTCAACTGCAACTATTTTTATGTTGGGGTTCTTTTCCTTAAGGTATTCGCCTACGCCGGTAAGTGTTCCGCCTGTTCCAACGCCTGCTACAAAGATGTCAACCTTTCCGTCTGTCTGTTCCCAGATTTCAGGGCCTGTTGTCTTTTTGTGGGCTGCCGGGTTTGCCGGGTTTACGAACTGTCCGGGGATTATGCTTCCCGGTGTTGCTGCGTGGAGTTCTTCTGCCTTTGCGATTGCTCCCTTCATTCCTTTTGCGCCTTCCGTAAGGACTATTTCTGCACCGTAAGCTTTGAGCAGGTTGCGACGTTCAACGCTCATTGTGTCTGGAAGGGTAAGGATTGCGTGGTAGCCTTTTGCGGCTGCTACTGCGGCAAGTCCAATGCCTGTGTTACCGCTTGTTGGCTCGATTATTGTGGCACCTGGCTTTAGGATGCCTTTTGCCTCTGCGTCTTCAATCATGGCAAGTGCGATTCTGTCTTTTACGCTTCCTGCCGGATTTAGGTATTCTAGCTTTGCAAGGATTGTTGCTCCGGAAACCCCAGCTTTCTTTGAATAGCCGTTAAGCTGCAAAAGCGGTGTCTTTCCAATCAATTCCAAGGAACTCTGTTTGATGTCTGCCATAGTATTTCTCCTAATAAGGGCTTTTGGCCGGTGTTTAGATACCCACTCGATTGGTAGGTTACTCTTAAGGAGAATATACCGCCTATTACCTATCGTGTCAATAGGTAATAGTAGTTTTTGTAGAAGATATGTGCAAATCTTAATGAAAACTGACAAAAGCAAATATTAACACGAAAGCACTTCCATTCCCGGCAGTAAACGCATCAAAAAAGCCGAGCGCGGATATAAGGTATCTGACTCACTTCGTTCGCACCGCGCAAATGCTTTTTTGCTGCGTTTCCCGCCTCCATTCCAGTGCTTTCTTAACATATTTTTGCATTACGATTATTGAAAATCTGCACTTGCCTTCTACATTCATTGGGGTGAAAGGTGCAATATAGTGTCTGCGGGATGTCTTCTTTTGCACCTTTGGTCTTAGGCTTATGTTTATGCCTTGTAGGCGTCGTTGTGGACACCGGCAATGGCTCTTCCGCTGGGTTCATCTGCATTCTTCCATGCGGCATCCCATTCAAGGGCTTTTGCTGTAGAGCAGGCAACCCCGGCTTCGTGGGGGACGCACCTTGCGGCACTGTCGCTTGGGAAGAGGCGGCTGTAGATTTCGCGGTAGTAGTATTCCTCCTTTGTTTTTGGAGGGTTCACCGGGAAGCGGTTTTCGCGTCTTGCAAATTCTGCATCGCTTACTTTTTCTTCCGTGATTTTTTTGAGGGTGTCTATCCAGTTGTAGCCTACGCCGTCGCTGAACTGTTCCTTTTGCCTCCAGCAGATGTCCTGGGGAAGCAGGTCTTCAAATGCCTTTCGCAAGATCCATTTTTCCATACGCTGCCTTCCGTCAGAAAGCTTTATGTTCATCTTGTCGCTGGGGTTAAGGTTCATTGCTATGTCTATAAAGTCTTTGTCCAGAAATGGAACTCGGCCTTCAACACCCCATGCCATGAGGCTCTTGTTTGCACGCAGACAGTCGTAGAGGTGCAGCTTGCTCATCTTGCGCACAAGTTCTTCGTGGAATTCTTTTGCGTTGGGTGCCTTGTGGAAATAGAGGTAACCGCCAAAGAGTTCGTCGCTTCCTTCTCCAGAAAGAACCATCTTTATTCCCATGGATTTTATTACCCTTGCAAGAAGGTACATGGGTGTGCTTGCGCGGACAGTTGTAATGTCGTAAGTTTCTATGTGGTATATTACGTCCGGCAGCGCATCCAATGCTTCCTGTATTGTAAAGTGAACTTCGTGGTGAACAGTTCCAATGTAGTCTGCTGCCTTCTTTGCGGCAACAAGGTCCGGGGAACCTTCAAGTCCTACCGCAAATGAGTGCAGCTGCGGCCACCATGCGCTTTCCTTGCTGTCTGACTCTACGCGTTTCTTGCTGTATTTTTGCGTAACAGCCGCAATGATGGAACTGTCAAGGCCTCCGCTCAAAAGAACCCCGTATGGAACGTCGCTCATAAGCTGGGCTTTTACGGCAGACTCAAGACCGTTGCGTAGCTTTTCTATTACACTGGGGTTGATAACTTCTCCCTTGTCGTCTGTAGCACGCGCAGAATTTTTTACTACGTCATAAGATTCCCATGAACGGTGGTACCAGCGTACAGGCTTTCCTTCTTTTGAATACAAGTAGCAGCCGTTGGGAAATTCTTCGATTGTCTGGCAGTCCCCTTCCAAGGCCTTTAGTTCGCTTGCAACATAGTAGCGTCCAGCCTTGTCCCAACCCTGGTAGAGCGGGATTACGCCAATTTCATCGCGGCCAATAAGGTAGGTGTCGTCTTCGCTGTCGTAAAGTGCAAATGCAAATATTCCAGAAAGCTTTTCTATCATTGCGGAAAAGTTTCCGGCGCTTTTGAATTTTTTGTAAAGGGGGATTATAACTTCGCAGTCGCTTTGTGTCCTAAACTTGTATGAAGACGCAAATTCTTCGCGGAGCTTTTTGTGGTTGTAGATTTCTCCGTTTACCGCAAGGATGATTTTTTCGTCATCGCTTACGAGCGGCTGCTTTCCGCTAAGGGGGTCAACGATTGCAAGTCTCTCGTGGCTTAGAATTGCATTTTCTCCTGTATACACTCCGCTCCAGTCAGGACCTCTGTGCCTTATCCTCTTGCTCATCTCCAAAATCTGTGAGCGCAGTTCTTCCTTTAGACCTTCTGCAAGCGGTTGGCTTCCGCTATTTAAATCAAATGCTCCAACAAAACCACACATAAAAAACTCCTTATCTGTTTTCCTTTAAGAATAATTCTGCTTCGTTTTCTCCGCCTGCCGTTGAATAGAAATACGGTGTTTCCGCATTGAATTCTCCGGCACAGGTGTCTACCATTTTGAAGCTTGTAGGTTTGTATATTAATGAGGGGGAAGTCTCCCCCTCGCTGCAACCGCCTTTGGCGTTTTCCGCTACCCCCTCTGCGGGGCTCGATTGCCGCCCCGCAACGCCCTGCGCTTCCATCTTGCAAATCTTTTCAAGTTTCCACAAGAACCATTCGTCTATTTTGGTAATCTTGTGAATTTCTTCCACACTCAAAAGACCTCGCTTTAGAGCCTGGTAAATTGCAAAGATTCTCTGGTCGGTACACTGGTGCACACGGTCGCGTATTTTTTCATCCCCCTCTTTTGCAAATGAAGGAAGGTTCAAATCCTTTACGCCAACTTCAAGTCCCCTGCATGCCTTTAGAATTGCCTCTTCAAAATTCTGTCCTATTGCCATAACCTCGCCTGTTGCCTTCATCTGGGTTCCAAGCTTTCTTGCTGCGTAAACAAATTTGTCAAAGGGGAACTTTGGCATTTTTACTACAACGTAATCAAGCACCGGTTCAAAGCATGCCTTTGTTTTTTTGGTAACAAAGTTTTGAATCTCGTCCAGGGTAAAGCCAACCGCAATAAGGGCTGCAACCTTTGCAATGGGATATCCTGTTGCCTTACTTGCAAGTGCGGATGAGCGGCTTACCCTTGGGTTAACTTCTATAACTGCGTATTCAAAGCTGTCGGGGTTAAGGGCAAACTGGCAGTTGCAGCCGCCTTCAATTTCTAGTGCGCTTATGATGTTTAGAGCCGCGCTTCTTAGCATCTGGTATTCTTTGTCTGCAAGCGTTACAGTCGGAGCTATTACAATGGAGTCTCCCGTGTGAACGCCAACCGGGTCAAAGTTTTCCATTGAACAGACCGTGATGACGTTTGCGTTTGCATCCCTCATTACCTCAAACTCTATTTCTTTCCAGCCGCTTATGCATTTTTCTACAAGAATCTGGTGTATTGGTGAGCGGTGAAGGCCGTTGTGGGCAATTTCGTCAAGCTCGCGGTCGTTTGCTACAATGCCGCCACCAGTTCCGCCAAGAGTGAATGCCGGGCGTATGATTGCAGGAAAGCCAATTGTGTTGTGAACAAAGTCCACCGCATCTTCGTAGCTTGTAACAACCTTTGACGGAATGCAGGGTTCACCTATGGCTTCCATTGTGTCCTTGAACATCTGACGGTCTTCTGCCTTGTCTATTGTTTCCGGTCTTGCGCCAAGAAGCTGAACGTTATGCGATGCAAGAAAACCTGACTTTGCAAGTTCCATGCTAAGAGTAAGGCCTGTCTGCCCGCCCAGTGTAGAAAGCAGGGAGTCCGGCTTTTCTTTTTCTAAGATTCTTTTTAGTGTTGGCAGTGTGAGCGGTTCAAGGTAAATCTCGTCTGCCATGGAGCGGTCCGTCATAAGGGTTGCCGGGTTTGAATTTACAAGGCAGACTTCAAGTCCAAGCTGCTTTAGTGCCTTGCAGGCCTGGTTACCCGCATAGTCAAATTCTGCAGCCTGTCCTATTACGATTGGGCCTGAGCCTATAATCATGACTTTATGAATGTTCTTATTTAACGGCATCTTATCATCTCCAAAAATTTGTCAAACAAAAAGTTTGTGTCGTGGGGCCCACCGCAAGCTTCCGGGTGGAACTGTACGCTGAATGCTGGAATGTCTGTGTATGTAATGCCTTCTACGGTTCCGTCGTTTACGTTAAAAAAGCTCATCTTTGCATATTGGGGCAGCGATGAATTTTCTACCGCATAGCCGTGGTTTTGGCTTGTGATGTAGACGCGGTTTGTTGCCGTGTCTTTTACAGGATGGTTTCCTCCGCGGTGTCCGTATTTTAGCTTGCATGTTTTGCAGCCGCGGGCAAGGGCAAGCATCTGGTGGCCAAGGCAGATTCCAAAGATTGGAATGGAATGGCCTGTTTTGTTGTGCTCACAAATTTTTTTTATTTCTTCTATAATCGTTATATTTTCTGCAGGGTCTCCAGGGCCGTTGCTTAGCATGATTCCGTCTGGATTTAATGAAAGAATTTTTTCTGCGCTTGTATTATATGGAAGGACTGTTACCTGTGCACCTCGTTTTTCAAGTTCCCGCTTTATGTTTGCCTTTGCGCCAAAGTCCCAAAGTAAAATATGGGGGGCGTTGCGGGGGGCGTCCCCCGCAGAGGGGGTAGGACGCAACGAAGTGCGGCCGAGGGGGAGACTTCCCCCATTGAGGGGGGATTCGCAACGAGCACGGATGTGCGAAGTTTCGAGCGGGCTTCCCCCATCTGAATTAAGATGGACGCTTTCTACCGCATGCTCTATTTTGTAGTCCCGGATTTTTTTTAATATAGAAGAATCTACAGGAGGCTGTGCATGAGTGGAAAAATCTTTGGCAGCTTTTCCGCTAACAATCATTCCGTTCATAACGCCGCTTTCACGAAGTTTTTTTGTAAGGGAGCGGGTGTCTATTCCAGAAATTCCGATTATTCCCTGTTCTTTTAGAAAAGAGTCGAGCGTGGTCTGGCAGCGGAAATTGGATGGCAGGTTGCAAAGTTCACGGACTATGTAGCCGCGTACACATGAGCGGGGGCTTTCGTAGTCTTCCGGTATAACGCCGTAGTTCCCGATGAGTGGGAATGTTTGGGTTACGATTTGACCGTAGTAGCTTGGGTCGGTGAGGGTTTCAAGGTAGCCGGTCATTCCTGTTGTAAAGACGGTTTCGCCAATGGTGGAGCCTGTTGCCCCGATTGGGCTTCCCATAAAAACTGTTCCATCTGCAAGAATCAAATAAGCTTTTTCCATAGTTAACGTACTTCCAATGAACAAAAAAAAGGTGCTCATTCCATCTGGCGGCAATAATTCCACCATCTCGAATAAGCACCTTTGCTTGTATTGTATCTGTTATAGAACTTTAGGCCATTTATGTCAAGAACCCTATTTTTGCTAAAGAGGGAAATCAGTTTTGTGTTTCGCTCCCAGGCAAATCTGTCTGAAAACCCGCGGTGTCGCGGAATAGGTAATTAAACTCGCTGCGCTCGTTCCGCTCCAATGCGGTTTTTCAGACAGATTTCCCTTCCGCTGCACACAAAACTGATTTCCCTTTTTTACCACTTAATTTTTGTTGTAAAAAAATAATTTGCTAAAATAATTGCTAAAATAATTGCTAAAATATTTGGTAAGCTGTAAAATATAATTCCCCAAAACAAAAAGGTTTTCAACCTTCTGTTATAATGGAAATTGCACAGACCAAAAAACAGGAGGAAGAAAACCTAATGGAGAATATAGCACGAAAGAAGAG